>LNAP01002101.1_pt1 | contig 20247 bp, 16 predicted proteins | sample 602601 | NCBI WGS metagenome assembly LNAP01 (sample SAMN02440304, study PRJNA202911) | soil metagenome | biome: Subtropical and temperate rainforests or woodlands; isolation source: soil samples (1 kg each in a 20% v/v slurry with milli Q water) were... ...
AAGATCTCAGAAGTCGCAACTTAGGATGTTGGTGCGTTCCTACAACCTCCACCGTCGATTCTGAGGGACCGTTTGTCTGCCATGGACAAATATTATTGCGATTGTTAAATAGTAAAGATGTTAAAGAGTAATTTTAGGTAAGTGGAATTGATACCAGAAATAGTGGCCCCATTACCACCCGCAACAACTATATGACAAAAGGAACTATATGTCAGTAACCGTGTTAAAATTTGACAGACTGTAAAACACTATCGATAAAGAAAAATTTACACGCCACTAAGGTTAACCGTCTTCGAAATGCACAAAAACTTCATCTTTCCTGTTGTGGCGTTGACACCACGTCTGGCACAGATTGTCTATTCTCAAAAACATCGTTGCTTGAAGCACAGCGCAGATTAGACTTGCAGGTGTTCAGTATAATTTGAGAGCCACTGTCAACTGTCACACACTATCTCAACTGTTTATGTTGTGTTTGCTTTGTGTATGTCATCGGTGAGCTGTACATTCAACTGAGGAAATTTTGCAGCGGGCGGTGATTCCATCACTTCGATACAGATGCTCGCACGAATATTCGTAGAATTGTTTAATAATATTAAAGCGGAGTGCAGCGATTGTGTGTCTCTTATTTTCATCCGAAAGCTGCAGTTGACAACTGGTATCGCGTACAAAGTATTCTCTTCTGTCGGCCGTAGCTGGGAAGCATCCATGAAGCGCAGAAGATCGATGAACCGAGCGTTGGGAAAGTAGGTGAAAGAAAGTGCTGTATTGGAAGTGATGGAACGTCGAATGTACACAGTTTTACTCCATATGTATGGCAGCAATTCTCGCAATATTTCGGACACGCTTTGAGGTTCGGCTGCATGGCAATGCCCTGGATGCCCGCATACACATTCACTAGGATCCAATCTGCGTGGAAGAAACCGTATAAAACTATTATTGGCACCCCAACTTTACAGAGCTGGCAAGCCATTGCTTCAGAGGTGATTATAGAATGTTCACTGTTTCCGTCTCAAAAATAGGCAAAAATGGACGGAAAATAAGCAGTAGGAAGGTCAGGACGAATATGGACGGAATTCGTATCATCGACCAGAACAGACAACCTTTAGCAATGTCACAGACCCGAGCAGCCACTGCAAGATTGGCCCGTTTGGCTAGAATTCAAAGTAGACATCCCTAAGCTGTTCAGTATTTTACGGAAGGCGTGGGTACGGCGTTGAGACAGTGGACGGCGTTGGAACTTGCCGTGCATCACCAGTGGGGCGGGCCACAAAGCGCCCAACGTGCCGAAGAACTAGTGCAAGAAGTTGTCGATTTCTTCCTCGAAGCGGATAATGTCTGGAAAGAAGATGTTGAAATTTTGTTGGAAGAATACATGGAAGTATGTTTCAATACCATCTGTGAAGACGGAAGCCTTGTTGAGGTTAGTACTATGTTCTGCGACATGTGGAAAGAATGCATTGAGGGCAAGACTGATAGAGTCTCTGAAGAGTTGGGCAAAGAATATATGCGGCATGAAATGGTGAGTCGTTCGGAAGGATTGGACACCGGAGATGCCGACGATGGCAGCGATGACGGCGAGATGAACGAAGAAGCTGAAAAAGAAGTGGGAGAGGCAGTGGCTAAGGCTTTGTCTGCTGCTGCTGGTGGTCATGGTGTGCAATTACAAGATAGTGATGTGCAAAAAGATACTTCCATTCTTCCGATAAGAGATCCCGATGGTTGGGAGACCGTGGCGAGAGGAAAGAAAGCAACCAAAAAGCAGTGAAAGCGGTCTTCACATCCCATTTACATTGATTCTTTTGTCTATGAGGATGGAAAGTATTTCGTGTAACTTAATCACAAGTTGATAGAAGGTAGTACTCTTGTACAAAGTTTAGTCGACTTTGTATATTCTTATCCTGTGGGAACATTTCACAAAGCTTTGCAAAGTAGCATTGTGCTCTTGCTGGTGAGATCTTCACATTCCACGACGTCTGAATCACCCGCGCTATTAGCAGCGCCGGCAGCTGAAGTTATGTATGTGCCTCCTGTTGCTACTGTTGATGCGAGTCGAGGAGCTCTAACCTTCCGTTTCTCCTTGAAACCCCACTGGAAAGTTGGCGCGCGCGTTGAAGTGAGGGTTAATAATGTGAACTCGATGCATGGTACTGTTTTGGCTGTTTTGGGCATGCTGTGGAGTAAAAATGAAGAGCATTAAGACGTAAAATGAGTCATGTGGATGGAGGTAAAGGCAACGTTTTTGCGCAGGCTGAAGTGAAGACACCATCCGTTCTTGCGAGCTAAGTTCTAGTTTCTTTCGCCTTACAAATTCTATTTTCTATGCTTTAAATATTTGTCTGTCTTGCTATTGAGAAATGATCCGGACAAACAGCTGTTACGTTAAATAGAAAGTCTGTAACCGCTCATAGACAATGAATCGCTTCACCCGTTTTGCTTCTATAGATAGCACCCGTTCGGGAAATAAATAAATCCGCTGTTCATTGAGATCCACAGAGATCCTGTGCTGGAATTCCAGAATTCATTTCCAGGATTTTGATTGACAGAAACATATAACTAATTCAACGATGAACAATCATCCGGACATTGAAATGAGTGATTTCGGAGGCGAACTGAAGGGGGTCGTCAGCCAACTACATACCGACATTGATGATAGCAATCAGACCAACGGCACAAATTGCAACCTCTCTCCACAGCCCACCAATTCTCTTTATTGCTCAGCTTCCAGCAATCTAAGTCTTCGCAACTTCCTCATTGTCACAGGAAACTACTGGCCGCAGAACAATATTCATTCTCTGGTCTCTGTTTTTGCACGGATGAACTTCATTGTATCCAAACTTGCAGTACTAGGTTGTTCTGCCCTGCTGCTAGCTTTAACCGCTATTCTATGCGCATTTATTTCAATTAATAATGACCTCAGTTTGTCATATTTGGTGTTCTCCGTTGCGCTCCTCTTTGTGCTATCTTTGTCAACAATCTCAGTACTTCCAGCACAATACTTTAACGGCCTCAGATTAAAAATGACGGCGGGGAATGAGGATATCTTGGCAGTGGGCAACTGCTTACCCCTCAGCTATATGTATGGGATAGTATCTTTTGTGTGCGTGTGCGTGGGAATTGGCTTGGAATCCGAAGTTGTAAGCGTCTTCTACTTGACTGCGGCTGTGGCCAGCAGCTTCGTTGTACTAGCGCTTATGTTCAACCTGTTTTTCTTGCTTCTCGACCTGAAAGTATCCATTATATTGCTGGATCAGTTGCACAGTCTAGCTGACAGCCGAATGCTTACTATGGAGAAGTTCAATTTTGTACGTGCCGAAATTGACCGGCGTGTAGCAGCCTCCCGTTTAGCGTGTGATTTCATCTTGCTGCCTTCCATAGCATCGATTGTTGGAATTGTGCTCTCTGTTATTATAATTGACAGAAACGTACAATGCCATACTTCTGACGATTTTCGGGACGACGGTTATGGGTGTATGGTTGGAATCGAACACTATGTGGGCCTTGTTTTTATTCAACTGAAGGAGCTTTTTTACGTCGCGATGGCGTTCTGGTATGTAGCCAAGGTGAACGGCCGTGCTGACGAGCTTACCGTCAAGCTGAGTGAACACGTGTGGGGTGACTATCAAAGCATCCACAGTGCACTACAACAGCCTGGTCACATTGAAAAAGACATGGAACAGAGGGTAGAACAAGTCGTGAACGATATGCAACGAGTGTCGGTGTATATGAGTGCCAACTCGCGTCCGATTAGCTTTACGTTGTTGTTTAAACGGGTGACGTGGAAAACGGTCATCTTAAGTGTGATTGGTTTTGGTATTACACTGTTAGTTGGTATTATTAAGAGCATTGCCACCCGAGCTGCGACATGAACAATGTGTATATTTAAAAATGTATTGTAGTTGTTTATTGAATACATGTATGTTGTAGATCATATCGATTAATCTGTAAATTAATTCAAGCCATCAATTTATTTTATCGGATATCATGAATATCACAAAATTGGCCCATATACTCGTAAATAGGCAATTCCTCCTGTGGGAGCACCGATCAGAATTCGTTTGCGCAGTCAAATCATTTTTCACTCTTCGCGATACGATATGAAAGTCGACAGTAGCATTGTTGAACCCCAGCTCTCCGACTCAAATGTCGGTGATGGCAAGAACTCTTCTGATATGATCTCTCTTGATGAAATTGTGCAAGAACTTGGTGGTCTCCTACAACAGAAAGGTTTAGATACTTCTCAAGCCTTTCAAATAGCCAGTCGTTTCGTAGTTGGACTGAAGAAAAAGAACAGTGTTTCGGACACCGTTCCGAATAAGAGCGGCAAGGATAGAGATATAAAACCCAAGGCCAAGGCTGAAGGCCTGATTGTAAAACCCAGCTATAAGCGCATCAACAAAACGAAAGTTGAACCACTTGCAACAACCACTCCTGCCGCCGACGGTACCAGAACATTTAACGGACAGTACCGAGTGCACTGGAAGGTAGGCAAGTGGGTTGAACTCAAGCACAACGACATTGACTGGCTGCCAGGTACGATCACACGTGTCAGTTACACTGACCAGGGCGATTTCTATGATGTGAAGCTAAGAAATGGTGACATAGTTTTGAACGTCAACAGCGATTATCTTCGCACTTGCAATATTCCCGTTTGGCTTGCACTAATACTGCTCCCTTTCGGCGCCTTGATTTTTTCGGTAGCCTTCATTTCTATGCTTTATATGCTCGTTATAATAATTCCTTCGCCTGCTGGGAGAAGTTACCATCTGTAATACATTGACCCTACCACCCGGTCGTGAGTGGGACGTTGTCGCCATCTTCTCGAAATAGATTTGCTATCTTTACAGGAACCAAGAAAGTTGTCTATTCTGTAATTTTACCCTAATGTAATAGCGATTAAAAGAAAAATCTGTGCTTATCGTTACAGATGGCCCGTAGGTATCTCCATTCACTGGCTTCTATGCAGACCAGAAAATACAGTGTGCTAAAATATGCACATTTTCTCAAAGATAGGCTGCCTCACGACAAACCGATCAGGATTCGCCTTCACATTTAGCTAGGATAGAAAATGAGTGAAAGTACAGGTGCATCGCATGCAGTAAATACTAAGTTTGGTGGTACCAGAATCGTCGGTGGAACCCATAGTGCAAATTTATATTCGAAGCCTCCTGTGGTGCGGTCGCCAGCACAAAGTTCGTTTTCTGCAAGATCTCGTAATATCTTCAATACAGTTAAACTTTTTATGAACCCTTTCAAGACAAGGAAAGATCATGGATGTGTTGCTGCCAAGCGTAAAGTTTTCACTCCGGTCACAATGAAAGAGAAGTTCTGTCGTGGCCTATCGCATTGTTTCCGTAAGTTCAAATTACGCTCGCCTTTTCCGCGTATTGCTCCCACTGCGAATGATATCCGAGCGTTCTGCAGAATAGTCCAGGGAGAGTGGAAGCTTTACAAAGGGATCGAAGTGCAAAGTTTTGATCAATGGGAAATCATCACACAGATCAACTTTGGCACCCGGAAGGAGGGGTGCTACGTCCAAAAACAGTACGATGGCAACGTAGTGCTGCATTTAAACGCCCCTTTTCTGCACTCATTGGCGGAGGCTTGCGGTGAAATCATGCGCGCATTGTTGCAGGCGTATCGTGCTTTATTGATATGTTATCTAACTTTTATCTTTCGGACGATCAAAGCTCTTTGTTATGCAGCTGTTCTGACGATACTGCTCGTGTGTGGTGCAGTGTATGCACAACACTATTGACTAAACTTTATGTCCAAAACAAGAGATGAGTAATCACATACTCGAGTACATGGTACAATGTACTCTCTAGTAATGGAAGAAATCTCTCTTGGTGATTGTTAACTGAAATTTACCTGCATTTGTAACAATGTGTATATTCAATATACATCTACAGAGTATGTTGTCTAAAAACATAGTTATTTAATATACGTCAAATGAGATACTAAATTTGCTTCTCTTTGTGGGCATCCCTAACATTACGATGCAACATCCAGACATGCGATAACCGAACTATACGCAGCACTGATCAGGAGAAACGATCTTCATTCGTTCCATGACTCAAAAAGATATTGAAATGTTTGTGATTACTGGATTACGCGCAGGCATAAAAGGATCCTACAAAATATGCAATTTATCCAAAACATAGGCGACTGGATCGCAAGGAGAGGAATAGAATTCGTTTTCCTATTCAAATTAAGACTCAAACGATGGAAGAAAAAGACGACAATTCTAGCTTTCAATCCACGGGTGCAAATGTTCCGTGTGGTAGATCTGCTAGCGAAGTGAACAAAATTGTCGCAACGTTTGACGAATTGGCAGCCCTTTTACTGCCCGAAGCAGACACACCAATTAGTGCAGAAAGTGTCGGTGTCGCGATTAAACAACTTATTGTTGAGAATTGTAAGCTTCGTGATGAAGCACCGTATTTACTTTTTAAGGATTCACACCGATTGGAGAAGAATAGTCAGCGAAGTACAGATAGAAGTGATCCTATCTTTCCAACAGCTGATGGGCCTGGACTTTCTTCTTCAGAATGTTCCAGAAAGTTTTATGGCCGGTGGCGTGAGCACTGGAAAGTGGGTGCACGTGTGGAACTTAAGAAAAGCAATTCTACTTCTGACTGGCTGCCAGGTAGAATAACCAGAGCCATTGATACTCCGAGAGACGATCCAATCGATCGCTATGATGTAAAGCTTGATAACGGCGATGAGGTGCTAGAAGTGAATGCGGCTGATTTGCGTACCCTGCACGAGATTGCGACTGGAGCCAAGAAAAAGGATGAAAAGAAAGAAGGGGAAGCCTTTGCGACCATCATGATGTTCCTTCTTTGTGTATTCTTTGTGAAAAGATACATTCTTGGAATTTGATTCTAGTGTAGTGACTACCTTCGTTGCTAGCCTACGTGCATTTAATTACTAATCGCGTGTATCAATTGCTTTCAAGTAATGCTGTTACGCTCTGTACCCACCGCATAGAATTCATACTTTGATTTTCAATGTAGTATCTACTACGACGTCGTCAGAAATTTCAATTGAATTGAAGTATCGATAGCATGCATTGACGTGGACTGACTACCAAAATTAGCATCAGCTTTATAGTTGCACCATAGATACAATATTTATCAACTTGATATTTTGAGTATTGGTTCCTGCGAAGAATAAATTTCGAAATTATTGCATTGCGTGGTGTTCAGTGGTGCTGAGGTTCAGGTGAATCAGGAGGCAATCAGCATAAACTCTATATATTTACTGCATGCAGTCGTTTATTTCCATCCGTAGATCTCACGTTCCAAGATATCTGCACACCAGTGAACTTTATTTGTCGTTGAGTGGAGAGGATGACGAGGAAATTTCAGTGCCTGCTGACTGCATGAAAATGAAAGCCCATGTGAGCAACAAAGCAGAACTGGAGAACCTTCTTCTCACCATGCGTTATTGGATACTGAAAGACTTTCCAAGAGAAGTCATAAAGTATATTCTTAACCCGCCTGCCGACGGGATTATTAGTGTACTTTTAAAGCCTGTGAATTTTGAAGCCATGTCACTGCTTGAAAAGTACAAGTCGACGTTTCCAACGGTGCACAATCTCGTCTCACGGCTGATCAGTTCCCCCAGCTACCAGGCCTGCAATTTGTGCGCAGAATTTGGCCGGTTGGACTTTCTGAAGTATTTTGTACAGCTCCAGAGGCCTGTAACCGTCTATACGTTGCAGATTGCGGCAAACTACGGTCACGCTGATTGTTTATCCTTCTGCTATCGGCTTCTACGACGTAAAGGCGTTCGCTTTGTTCTCAGTGAATTAAACTGGAGCGGGATGACTCAGAACAATCACGTGTCTTGTTTGCTATTCTTGGCGAGACACAAAGTACCCATATCCCCTCTGCTTGATGTATCCATCAAAACCGGTAGCTTTCAATGCTTACGCTGCCTACACAAGCAGCTACACGTGGACTGCTGGGTCCCGTCCACTGTTACTGCTGCCGTGGAAGCAGGTCATTATGAGCTGGTGCGACAGTTGCACGAAAATGGCTGTCCGTGGGATGAAAATGCATTATGGGCGGCAGTGCGTGCCGATAAACCGCGTATTTTAGAGTACTTGCTCCATCACAGAGCCGTGCCAATAAGTAAGGAGTTTTTGCAGTATCAGAAACCGTCGCTGGAGTGTGCGTTGGTGATTGCGCTGGCAGCGTAGTGTGTAGAACAAGGTGGTAGAGGAAGATAGGAGAGGAAGAATAGAGCAGATCTGATTAGTTTATGTAAGTCTTAAACGAGATGGTTCTTGGTATACCATTATGTCCTATAATATTAATTGAATATGAATAAAAAGTACGGTAGTTATTACTTCATGCAATTTTCGTTTTAGTTTATACGCATGATCTGTTGATGTTCACGAAAATCTGCAGTTCATGAAAATAGGCACTTTAATGAACAAAATATGCAAAATCGCACAATTCGCTCAGGAGGAACAGGATTCGGTCGTTCACATTATTTCTCGATTTCATCAGCAGATTCGAAGCTATATCGCAATGAGAGTGGAAGAGTTCCAGAAAGATAATCTAACCGAAAGTTCTGTTGACGAGGAAATGGTTGATCTGAACAACCGTGTCGCAGAATTGGTGAGTCTCTCCCAGCGGAAGGCTCCGATTTCTGTGGAAGCTAGCCAAATGATAGACAAAATGCAGTTTTTGCTGCAGCAAATGACCACTTTTACCAATGAAATGGCAAGTATGAAGAAGGAACTGAAAAAGGAGAAGGTTGAGCAGGAAAATGTTCATGATTGCGCTGACGACAAGTCCTCAAATGAACCAGATTCCTATTTACCGGACGACATTTGCGATGGCACAAATATTGAGAGTTGTGAAGTAAACATTCATGACAGAGATCAGAAAATCGATTCAGAGACAGCTGCCGCCTTTTGTGCTCAGTCCTGTCTTCAGCTATGGAAGGTTGGCGAGAACGTGGAATTTCAAACATGGACCGGTGATCGCAAGTGGGTGCCCGGCAGAATTGAACAGTTTTTCTCGTGTGCTGATGTCCGGAGCTTCTACGCGGTCCGACGCGACACAGGGGAGCTGGAAAGCTGTGTGTTTGCGCACGAGCTGCGCTCTATCCAGCTCAGCAGCAGCATTCCCAACAACCAAAAAGAAGTCAACACTTCCCATTCGGTAAATGTATCCTCTCACAACGACCATGACTGTGCGGCCAAAAAGATGAACGAAACTGAGGAAGAGCTTTTGCGGCTGCGTTGGGACCGAGCGCTCGAACGTTCTGGTGGCAGTGTTTCTGATACACTCCTAGATGAACTGGGTATACATCTACCAAAACGTAAACTACTAGAACACCATAACATGCCCAATAGTAGCAACAACTCTACTATTTCCTCCAACAACCTTAACCTTGGTACATCCACTGCTCCTAGCACTCTCAGCTACTATTGTGACGATAGCCAACCCTTTCCTGTGAAGCTGTTTGATCTGGTGAGCCAAGAGGAGAAGAGCGTTGTGGACTGGACAGCGAACGGCACTGGCTTTTATATCAACAACATGGAAAAGTTTGTAAACATGATCCTGCCTAAGTACTTCAACCGTAAGTAGCCATTTTTTGTGTTTTGTGTTTTTCTATGAATGCACAGAAATTCTGCTATTTTTTACGCGATTTGTGTTATTTGCGTTGATAAATACACTAACTATATATACTAACCCTTGTTTATGAATGCAACTACTTCCAGACAACAGCTACACGAGCTTTGAGCGGCAGTTAAATTTGCACGGTTTTCGACGCATAATATCGTACGTTGAAGGCCGCTATTTCCACCCGCTGTTTCAGGAGGGAGAGCGGGATCTAGCTAAAATAATCTGTTGTGTGCTAGAACCTGGTAGTGAAGGTAGTACCGGCTATTTTGGTGATGGTGAGGGTGATGGTGATGGTGACTATAGTAGTAGCAATAATGATAGTGCTTTTGAGTTGCTACGTCCGTCTTACCTGACTAGTCTGCCCGCTAGTGCGGCTGTACACCCACCAAGCATTACGCCTGCTACTAATGCTGGTACTACTACAAATAACACTTCTAGTACGACTAGTACTAGTGGTAATAACTACAACGGCGGCTACGCTTTGCACAAATTAACAGGAGGTGACGCCGCTCCTGAGTCCTTACCAAACCACGGTGCATCGGCTACTAGTATGTCACAGTCACTACTGAAAACGTATACTACTTTTGATACAACCACTGGTGTGGGTACTACAAAGGAAGCTATCTCCACGGATATCGAAGGTGTTGACTATCGTTGGCAACGCGTGCGGCGCAATCAGCTACGTCCATTGCGCACTAGTGAGCTCACCGACCTTTATGTAGCTGAAGCAGCTTCCATGCGCTCTACGTATCATAAGACACCTGCTACTACTGCTACGGACGTTTATAACAATGGTGACTCTGTTGCATTCGAGGATGTTAGTGACACATCGAGTGTTTCATTTGCACTCGACCTCCCTTCTTATGAGAACGATGTTTCCGGGAGTCAACCCATCAAAACAAAGTGGAAAGTAGGTGATCGTGTGGAAGCTTTCCGATTTGATCCACAAGTAACAAATAAACAACCACCAACGATGGTACCTGACAGAGTGCTACCTCATCCTAATCGCCAGGTAGTTTCAGATGTGACACTTCTAGATCCTGAAACCTTCTACCATTGGCTTCATACTAATAGTAGCCCTGCTGGGCTCCATGCTTATACTACTCAGCCCACCGCGGGTGCTAGGATGAAGCGAGTGTTATCTCTTCCGACGAGCTGTGATACCTGCCGCACTAGTGCTAGTGCTGGAAATACAGTCTCTCCAAACAACGTGGGTATTAATGTTCATAAGTTTGGTACCACTTCTGCTAGTGCAACTACTACAACAACTAACACGACTACTGAACCTACTACACGTAGCACTACTTCTTCTTCTGCTACAGACAATATCCAGGATATGCCATTTACCGCTACTACCGTGACCGAAAAGCCACCTTTCCATACCCCTGCGGCTTTAGGCTCCAGCGTCACTTCCACTAGTCCTCCAACGGAACATACATCTACAGCACAGGATAAGAACTTTCAACAAATTGTTGTGTTGTTACTGTGTATCATAGTGGTTTTATTGTGTATCATCCTTGGTCTTTTGATAGTTGTCGTGTACAAGGATGGGAAAGAACCGGAGGTTCCGGGTACGGGCACTTGTACTTGGGACGTGTAAAATAGGAACATGTATTGTTGGTAGTAGTGTGTGAAATTTTGAGCACCGAGTAATTTGCTCGGCCAGCACAGTCGGTGTGCTTTTATTTACTTGTCATTTTTACAATGATCTGTAACATTTTCTTTCATTAAACTTCTTAATAACAAGCTTTGGAGATTTTTTTTGTACAGGTGGCTGCAATATAAGCAGGTATCAAAGCATACCGGTAGTTGCCGTTCTTTTCGTTTCTGGTGTTGTCAACCAAATGGGGTATGAAGTTGTAATTGAAAATGTTTGATGATTGCGAAAGAAGGATAGATGAGGAAGTTTCTTCAACAATTAATTTTCACACCTCCTCCTATTCATGCCAATTTGAGGGACAAAATAGGCAAGATACGAAAAATAGGCGAAGCTTGCGAATAGGTTTCGGCGGATTGACCAACATTTTCGGGCATCATGAAGATAAAAGAGAGTCCCGAGGATGGTCAGTCAAATGAATCTGGTAACGGAAAAGTTGTTGTGATAGACGACGGAAGCTCTGAACTCGCTGGTCTGCTCAAGCATGAGAATCGAAGCAAAGTGAGAGTCGGTCCGGTTGTCGATTGTACTGCTGACACCGCTTACGATGAGTGTCAAAAGTTGATAGAAAGAAATATAAATACTCGTGAAGAATGTAACAACCAGTCCTCGATAAGATCCAACAACGGAGGAAACGAAAATTACATGCCACTGAATCATCTTCATTTTGCAAACAACACTAGTACTAATTTTAGAACAACCATCATGGCTACTACTGTCGGTACTTCTTTCATAAAACCTCGTCCATCGATTGCTAGTCGAATATTGCTAGTAATGATGTTATTGATAGTGTTGTTTGTGACACCGCCCATTTTATTTCTGTTGTTGATCCCGCGGATACGTATATAAACGGATTTTGTACTTATATAAAGAATTTGTGCTTGTTCCTGGTCAGTGAATCATTTGCTCTAGCTACGTCGTAGTCTAGTAATTAAAGATGAGATAGTTGTGAAGACAACTGTAGGACTATTTAGCAGGATTCTAGATTGTGTTTGAGCAATACTCCAATGAACAGTTAATAGCGCACCATAACCGTAGCCACTCGGTTCTTCGCTTCCTATCAGGAGGGAAAATGCAGAAGTGCATATTTTATAACCCGGACAATAAAACAATAGTATGTTAAAATCTTTAGTTAAATAAAGATCGGTCTATCGACCACCAATGTAATTTGTCGTGAAGTACCAGCATGTGCTTTCAACCACCATTTTATCTCATTTACGTCTAACCTGGAAATTAAGCACTTTTTCATGTTCAGCATGTGCAAGTCACTACAGTGGAGTGCAAAACTACGCAACACATTGAAATCGATATTGGCACAGCCGGTAAGCAACAAGTTGCGTAAATTTGGAAGTAACAACGATAGAGACAGCCATTCTTCATTCGACCAGTTTAGTTGTTCTAGTACTAGTGTGTTTAAGTGATTGTCTGGCGGTAGAGCGCGCAGTAGATCAATGTGTAAATTGAAACAAGAACAAAGACGTAGTCTATGAACAGCAGAGGAACCTTGAAGGATGTGTGAAGTAAACAAACCGGTTACGAGTGTGTCGCTAACATCCAATTCGAAAAGTGTATGCACGTTTAGCGTCGTGAAGGCATCGTCTGTTAGCCACATGCAGGATCGCACGTTTAAATGTGTCAGCGAACGACAGTGGAAACCAAGTGTTCGGATCGCAAAATCGGTGACTACTTGTATGCCACTCAGATCCAGGTACTCCAGCAGAGTGCAGCCTCGTACTAGGGCGGTTACCCCCATACTACTAATCTGCGTGCACATTCCAAGATTTAGATGTTTTAACGCTGTTACCGACAAGCTCATACGAAGCAACGAGTGGTCACTGATCGGATTAAAACCTTGCGTGTGTAGCACTTTCAGTTTGACACAGTTTCTGATGACGTTGTGGTAGTCCGGCGCCGTGAAGGTACTGTATGGCAACAAAATCCACTCCATATGTTCCATCAGTGGCATCTGATTCGCTATGGTGAGCAGAAACACACTCGTAATCATAGCATAGGAGTGGAACCACAGAAACTTCTTCAATTGCAACGGTGCTGTGATTTGCGCAAATGCGTCGTCCACGTTTGCCGGTCCAGACAATTGAAGCTCTTGCAGGTCCTTGCAGAGCGTCAACACAGCAGCAACAGCATCTTCACCAAGCTGGTCGCAATGAAACAAAGAACAGAAGCGCAACTTTGGACATCCTGAGATGGCCTGCACGAAACTGTTGCTGGTGATATTGGAACTGCTGTATACGGTTAGATGTATAATATGCATTGCGTAACGCAGACCACTCACATCACGGAGATCGTCAGATTGGATGTGTAAGCGAGTAAGTTTGTCGCTGTGGGACTGCATTGTTTGTTCAAAGATTCTGAAGTGATGCAGAATGTTCCTTCCGGTGATCTTTCTCATCGTCGACAGAAGAGTGGCTCGCACTGTCACTTTGCTCTTTTTTGTTCGAAAGGCGATCGAATGAACTGCAATGTTGCGCTTATGAAACCATTGTAATGCTTTTCTTTCGGATGTAACTTGCCACTCCTGCTTTATTCCGCTGATGTTGTTATGAAAAGCCCTTCGGCACAATTTATTCACAACGGCACGATCTAGAAAAACGAGGCTGCGCAGCGATGGCACAAATGGAAATATGTGCTCACGCCAAATGTCTTGCGGCAAGCAAATTAAATTGCTCATCTTTGATCTACAACAAAGATTGCTCCTATTAAAATCAGAGAATGCATGGCAGATTCGAATGTCAACTGTGTAAATATAGGCAGTTCAAGCCTAAAATAGGCGGAAATGTCCATCGTTCAGGAGAACATGATTCGTGTTGATCATTAAATTTGCCATACATGAGAGCAAGAACGATGAGAGTTATAAAGTCTCAAGTTAATGATGAGAAGAGTGATGTTGTTGCATTGACCCATGCAGAAACGGACATGCAACCATCTATCGTCAGTGACGCAACGTGTGGCGCTTTAATTTGCAACGGAAAGAGTGATGAGAAGATTGAGGATACGATCAGACTTGTGAATGAGACCACCACGGTCGATGGTGTCCCATCTGCTAAGCCAGCTGCTACTGCCAGAAAAACAAATCCTACCACTTCTTTCACGCCTCTTCCTCCTCAAACATTCAAAGGTGAATGGAAAGAGCGCTTTGAAGTAGGAATGAGAGTGGAGCTGCTTACTTCTACAAGAGGGTACCTCCCTGCAATCGTTACAAGCATATGCGATATGCCTGAAAAGTACGATATAAAACTCGACAACGGCGACGTGGTGCTCTGTGTAGGCCCTCCGTGGGTGCGGATTTCTCGGAAATATTTTAAACAGATCAAAGGTATTCCTCCTCTTCGCTTCAAGAAAACAGTGACTATGGACACATCGAATCCTACCAATCCTGATCCTACCGCCACAACTGCCACTGCTACAGCAGCCACCAACGTCTCCAAAAAAGACGAGCCCCCAGATGTAGAAATTGTGTTGTTTGGAATTCTGGTGATGCTGATGGTCCTGGTGGCGGTGATCTACTTTAAATAAATGATAAACCAAGTATGTTATCTTCATGCACGAAGTCGACCATGAAATGAAACGATGTGAAGAAAACGTTCTTTGTGTGTTTCACGTGTTAGACCTGCCTGCCGTCTTTTTTTTGTGATAAAATCAAACACCATTGTTAATTTTAGCTGGACGTTTCTGTCAATCCTCTAAAAGAATTGTTACACAGTACATTTAACAGGGTAATCACTTTACATCACAAATAACATTTTTCGCCAGGTGCCAGCACGTGTCACCCACCACATTTTCAATTCCTCCGCCTCTAGTGTAGAGATAGGACAATCCTGAATGTCCATTGAGAACAGGTTACTACAATGTTCGACAAAGCTACGTAGTACTTCTACATCCACTGTATCGCAGTCTTGTATACATAGTTGGTGCAAACCAGGGAGCAGCGTGGCAAGTTGTAACCACTCAGACTTCGTTAGTCGCAGCTCTCCTAGTCGTATAAAACGTATGCTATTCTGTACAGGCAAGACGCGTAGTAAATTGCTATGCAGGTTTGGACAGGACTCGCACCATAAACTGGTCAGCTGAGCAGAACCTTGTAGTAGATATGTAAGAAACATTCCATTTACTTGAGTATTGCTTGCGTATAAATCTCGCAGGGTCGCCACATTGAGAGTGTTAAAGGCCTTGTCCGTGAGTTGCGCACAGTTACACACACTTAATGTCACCAAATGCTGGCAATGTATTCCCACAGCTTAAATCGCTACATCGGTCAGTGTACTTAAGAAACTGAGATTAAGGTATTCTAACAACGTGCACCCTTGGGCCAGGGCAATCACACCTGCATCACCTATCTCTGTGCACGCAGACAGATTTATATAACGTAGTAATGTAAGCGATTGGCCGATGTGATGCAACAGAGGGTCAGTGAAGAGCTTCTTTCCTGACCAAACCAGTGCTCTCAACTTGACGCATTTTTGAATCAAAATGTGCGTGTCTGACGTCGTGTAGGTGCACCATCTGGATGCATTCCATTCTAGATGTTCTAATTGCGGCATAAGATTGGCCATCGCACGTACCGTGAGACTGGTGATATGGGCAGAAGGATAATGCCACATAAACTTCTGCAGTTTCAAAGGCTGATTCACTTGAGAGAAGACGTTGTCTAAGCTTGAGGGTTCAGACACTGTGAATTCTGTCAAGTTCTTGCAATGCACCAGCACAGCAGCGGCGGCAGCACCCTGTAACAAATCACAGTAAAGAATGCTGCACTCTTGTAAGTGGGGACATTCTGCGATCGCAAGGACAAAACTGCCACTTGTAACTTTGCGACAATGGGACAGGTGCAACTTAGTAAGATTTTTCGCATGTCGTATACCGTTCAAATCTTGAATATCATCCGTATTAAGATACAAATTAGTCAGCATACAACTTTGTGACTTTATTGTACTTTCTAAGAGTCGCGAATAATGTGCAGCATTTCTTCCGGTTATATTTCTCAGTGATGATAGGAGATAACCTATCCAAGTTTTTTTCTGCTTCTTCCTTCCAAAATAGATTGAATGAACCACAATGTAGCGTTTATTAAACCATGTTAAGGCTCGTTTATCACTATTTATATGACACTCGTGTTTCATGCCAGAGATGTTGTTGTGGAAAGTCATTCGATCCGATTTGTTCAATAGAGCACTGTCTATACGGACAAAGTCGCCCAATATCGCCACAAATGGAATAATTCGATCTCGCCAAATGTCTTGCGGCAAAGAAAACAAGCTTACCATCTTTGATAAACATAAATTTGTCGATTCAATCGTTGATGTCAGACAGGATTAATGTAGTGAGATGAAAATAGGCGAAACGGCTGCAAAATAGGCACAATTCAGTTCAGGAGCATCTTCTGGAACATCATTCGTTTGTCTGTGGTGCGTTGCCAGATCGGAACCTATTTATTTGAAGATGAGAATTAGAGGAAATCAAGCTGATGAAGTTCCATCGAACACATTCTTTGAAGATGGGTGTCAAAAGTTTGATGAAGCGTTGCGAATTCCGGCAGGCGACGACAGGATTCTGAATGTGTCGAGCAACACCGCACACGAATCTCAGCAGAAAACTACACAACGTGAAATAATTCCTACATTGATGAATAGAAATTTGCTGAATGATGGGTGGGAAGTGGGCGCACATGTTGTTTTTGTCAATGCAAACTCTCCCAGCTTTGTTCCAGCAACTATTACAAAGAAGATGGAATCCAGAGATTTGTTCAACAAAAAGCGCTATCGGTACAACATCGAGCTAGAGAATGGAGAGATGGTTTGGAATGTAGCTACATGGCGGCTACGAACGATTCAGGAGAGCTCGAACAGTCTTGGTGGTGGGACAGTTGCTTTACCTCAGGTTCCTAGTCTTAATGTAGATTCTCCAGCTGCCGTTGAAGTTCCGCAAAGTAGTGAGAGAATGGATAGGGATACAAAGGCTGGCCAAGTCGAGAAAGATGATTGCAAGCGTGAAGAAGATTTCACAGAAGGCACTGTGGTCGAGATTAACTTCCAACACAAGAACGTCTGGTACTCCGGACGCGTGCGCTGTGTCAACACCGATGGTTCCTACGACGTTTGCTACGATGGAGGACAGCACGAAGTACACTTACCCGCAGGTCAGTTGCGCCTGCAGAAAGCAACCCTCTCTGTGTCCGACGGTGACACCATTCCTGCTTCTCTTGCCGTCAGCAATACCGGTAGTGTGGAAGTGAAACCAACCATTTCCGACCCTCTGGAATCTGAATACCCGGTTAAACTCAATACGGTCACATCTTTGCCTACCTCCGCAACAACCCAGAAGTGGAAACGTTATTGGGAAGTGGGAGCATCGGTCATAGTACTTCATCTGCGCACGCAGCTATGGTGGTCAGGTACCATCACTTGGGCGAGTCCACTGTACGATCGCTACAACGTACACTTGGAGGATGCCAATGTGGTGATTACGAACGTGCATGCGATGATAGTCGATGGGCCTAGTTATGATACCCATAGAAATTTGAGTAGAGTGTATACGGAGTATGTGAAGTGGTATAGTACCCGCACTGTACACACTAGGACCTCCCATAAAGTCGCTAAGATTTCTACTAAGGCTTCTACTGCTAGAATAACAACATCTACTACTCCGTCTACGATGGCAAAAGATACATCTGCTACTACCTCTGCTCCACAGACTAAGGGCCCTGTACCTGTTTACACTACTGCGGCTCCAGGATCTGCAACCAAAGGTGTCGTGCTGGTAATTAACGAGAAGATGTTCGTTGATATTGTGTTGTTCTTGTTGATAGTTATCATGGTACTTTTGTGTCTTCTGATTTTTCCAAAATAGTGCAATAGTGAATAGTTTGATACGTAAAGTGGTGATATACACGGAAGCAACGCTTTGCAAAGAAAAACATTAAAAAAATAGTTTGAGTTTTAATTCATGTGTTGATTGAGGGACCCCCGCAATAGCAACAATCCATGCAGTATAAAAATGCTGGCTACGAAAGAAACGATGCACAAAATGTGAGAAAAAAAAATGAATCGAGACAGACTCGTGCGTTGAGTCTTGAGATGAAGTAGTCATTATAGTTCATATAAATCCTGAATTATGTTTCAGTTCTATGGTATTATTCATAAATGTTCGGTTCAAAGTGGTGCTCTATATTAGACACTTTTTAACATTGGACATGACAATCTTCGTCACAGGAAGGCCAGGAGGAACATTGAGCGGATGCACAAAGCAATTATCACTTTGCATTGCACACGCTCAATGTCAGATATCGATAGAAAACCAGAAGTTGACGGAACTGACCAAGTTTCTGTTGTTGACAAGACGCAGCAGAGTGCTAAGTCTGGCAATCCCTGTGCGGAAATGGAAGCAGAAGTTGCACCAAAGAATTCTGATACGTCCTCCGATATAACCGTAGTGGTTTCGAATGCTGCAAAGTCGTTTGTTGTGTATAATGTCGGCGACCAAGTGGAAGGCAATTTTCGCGCTGCCGACATCTGGAAAGCGGGCCGTATTTACAAGGTCAACTCTGATGGCACATACAACATCAGCTACGACGATGGCAACCACGAAGAATATGTCACCGAAGTCTCATTGCGTTTGGTAGGGTCAGTCAAGCTTCCCGTTATGCCAGGTATTTATAGCGATGGTGTTCAAGTGCATGCTAATTTCCGTGGGAAAGGGCTTTGGTATCTTGGCACTATATCTCGCGTGCATTTAGACGGAAGTATGAACATTGACTATGACGATGGAGAAGAGGAAACATTCGTTCCAGCAGGCTATGTGCGTATGGTCGCACATCCTATTCCAGCGATAGGTCACAAGTTGAAAGAAGGTTACATTGTCGACGCCAACTACATGGACAGCGGAGAGTGGCACCAAGCGCACGTGTGCTTCGCGCATGCCGACGGATCCTATGATGTTCCGTACACAGATGACACCATTGAGTATCGAAAAACAATGCTATCGCTGAAAGTGTTAATTGTTTCGACCCAATATGACTGGAATTCTAACAGATACAAAGTCATATATCGGGAGGGTCGCTGCCGAAAGAATGTAGATCCCAAGTGTATTATCATGTTACCGTGGAAAAGTGTTGACTGGTTGGTCGCAGTGTCGGTAGTACTGTGTGTTGTTGTTGTGGTTTTGATCATAGTAGAGAGCTATCAATTTACTGTTATTAAGAATGAACTATAAATAACTCATCTTTAGTTTCCATAGTGTGTGATTGCTTGTGTGAGGATAAATAAATAAAAAGTGTTCTTTACTACTATCAAAAAGTCTTCGTAAACCGTCATGAACATTATATGCTGCTAATTTATATTGTAGTATTGAACATAGTAGAGGGTACAGAGTTATCCTACGTAATGGACGGAGTTTAAATCCAAGGGCTGGTCAACTGCACTAACTGCATACCTTTGGGGATTTCGTTTTGCCTGTATCTAGTTAAACCAACTGAAATGTAATAAAGTATGACGATTCCAATCATAAAGCTACGAGGTGGTAGTAATTTTTACGTATGGTCTTCCGTTACGCATATTTGTGCGCAGGAGTCCATCTTCAAGGCTATAATAAGCCATTTTATTTGGTACATCTCAGTTCTGTTGACACTTGCGTGCGATCGAATGGAGGACAAAGCAGAAACTTGTTATGCTGGTTCTGTATGATTTGCTGCTTCATTTCAATTTCTGATGCCTGCGGTTGTATTTAAAGTTAATGACAAGGTGGAAGTAAACTATCGAAGCAAAGGACAATGGTGTCCAGGACGCATTGAAAAAGTCAATTTTGATGGCACCTACAATATCCGCTACGATAAAAACGAGCATGAATCTTTTGTGCAACCCAGTCTACTCCGCCGAATGTGTGAAGCTGACAAGAGTTCTGTTGTTCTGGCAGCTCTTCCATTCATCAAAG
>LNAP01002102.1_pt1 | contig 20245 bp, 18 predicted proteins | sample 602601 | NCBI WGS metagenome assembly LNAP01 (sample SAMN02440304, study PRJNA202911) | soil metagenome | biome: Subtropical and temperate rainforests or woodlands; isolation source: soil samples (1 kg each in a 20% v/v slurry with milli Q water) were... ...
CCGGCGGCGGCGGCGGCAGATAATAGACCGGCGGAGGCGGTGGTGGCGCGAAGCCGAACACGGGATCGCCGAACAGCAGCACCGGACGGTCGACATAGACGATCTCCTCCGGCGGCGGAGGCGGCACGTCATAGTCGATCATCGCAAAGCTCGGCGGCGGCTCGACGGGCGCGGTCAGGATCGCGAGGCGCCGGCGCGCATCGCCTGCATGGGGCCCACGCGGATAGCGGCGCAGATAGGACCAATAGGCCTCCGGCGTGTCGGTACGATAGGTCCGCCGCCAGGTGATCGCCTCGCGGCGCGCCGCGACGATCGCCATCACACGCTTCGACATCGGGTCATTCGGATAGGCCGCGAGAAACTCCTCATAGGCCGGCAGCGTGTCACGCTCGAGCACGGCCGCGTAGGCATCCTGCGCACCGAGATCGCGAATAGGCTTGTTACGGGTCGCCGCGACCTGGTCCGGCGCGGTCTGCGGCGGCGGGGCGTCGGGTCCACGCTCGAAGAACGAGAATGGCGCGGATATCTTCTGCTCGTTCCACGGCACCTGCGCGCCCTTGCTGGCCTCGTTGACGCGCAGGCGCAGGCGATCGAACACCTCGGGCAGCGGCAGGCCGCCGGTGCGGATCATCTCCGCGAGCGACTGCGCATAGATGCCGTAAGGCCCGGGCTCCTCCGGCGCCACGGTGCCCGGCGCAGCATTGAAGGCGATCAGCATGTTCGGATCAGGCTCGACCAGCGCCAGCCCGCTCGCAATCTGCTGGCCGCCCTCGATGAAGGGTTGCGCCCGCGCGGCGTCGAGCACGACGATGTTGGCCTTGAGCGGAATGGCAGCGAGCTGACGCAGATAGTCGCTGACGCGCAGGCCTTCGGTCGGAACATCGGTGTCGCGGGTGATGTTGGAATCGACCGGGATGAAATAGTTCTCGCCGGCAAGCTGTACGCCGTATCCGGCCAGATAGACCATCGCGACCGTGCCGGGTCCCGAGGCCTGCGCCTTCTGGATGAAATCGCGAAAACTCTTGCGCATCGTGTCGCCGTCGAGATCGCGTGCGCCGACGACGTCGAACCCGGCCGCCTGCAATGTCTGTGCGATCAGGCCGGCATCGTTCGCGGTCGTCGCCAGCGGCGACTTGGCATAGGCGCCGTTTCCGACCACGAGCGCGATGCGCTTTTCCTGCTGCTGCGCGCGTGCCTGATCCGGCGCGCCCGCGGCAAGGGCGACGATCGGCAGGAGAAGGCAGATGAAAACTGTGAGCGTCCCACGCATGGCTTGCTTGCCCGCTTCCGTTGTTGAGGTGCCACCGCGCATCAGACGCCCGGCCAGCTGAACGGCGCTTGAACGAAAGGCTGGGATTGAGGCGGCGGGATGGCGCGCTCGACACGAGCACGCCCCGGCAGATTCAGGACGATCGCATTTGAAAACAGCCGGATGACCGGCCTCCGTGGGAAAGAGGCCAGATCACGTGGCCCGGTGCTCCGGACGCCGGGCTCAGGCCTGGGCAAGCAGCTCGACGGTTCCTGTCCTCAATCGATAGATGCCGCCGAGCACCTTGAGCTTGCCCTGCTCGACCGCCGCATTGAGGATGGGAGCGGCTGATTTGAGCTTGGCGACGTTGTCGATGACATTCTGACGGATGGCGTTGTCCAGCGCATTTCCGCTTTGCTGGGCAGCCGCCTTCACCGCAGGCGCGATCGCGGAAACGAGCGAGGGGATGTGCCCCGGCAGCGGCTTGTCGTCCTTCAGCGACTTGATGGTCGCGTCGACGGCGCCACAACTGTCATGGCCTAGCACCATGATCAAAGGCGTGCCGAGTACCGCGACGGTGTATTCCATGCTCGCGACGGTTTCCTCCCCGGCAAAGTTTCCGGCGACTCGGCAGACGAAGAGATCGCCGCGACCGGTGTCGAAGGCATATTCCGGCGCGATGCGGGAATCGGCGCAGCTCAAAACGGCAGCATACGGATTTTGCCCGCCGACCAGAGCCTCGCGCTCATGCGTGAAGTCGTGGCGGCGCGAAACGCCCGACACGTAGCGCGCATTGCCCTCCATCAGCCGCTTGAGCGCGGCATCGGGCGACAGCACGTTCTGCGGCTTGGGCGGTGCCTTCGCCTCTTTTGCCAACGCGGTCCCGCCAAGCGCCAGCCCGAGCGCCGAGGTGGCAAAAAGCATCACGGAGCGCCGCGACGGAGCAACAGGTTGATGCAGATTTTCGGAGCATTTGTCGCACATGGTTGTTATCTCCTTGGCTTCCGCCGAACCGGATATCAGGAAGACAACTCATAGCTGCGCTCGACAGACTTCGAAACCAGCCATGAGCTTGATAGTTAAGCTTTCGTTTGCGGCGGTGCAGGCAACGTCAGAGCTGCTGCACGTCCACGACGCCCGCGACCGCCTTGATCGCACCCGCGATCTGCGGCGAGACCTTGAAGCGGCCGGGCAGCTTCATCTCGACCTCGGTCTCGAGATCGAGCATCATCACCAGCGAGACCTCGCCATCGCCGTTGGAGCGCGGCGCGAGGCCGGGACTGGCGGTCTTTGGCGCGGCGCCGTTTGAGGCCGCGATGTCGGGTCCGGCCAATCGCTTGGCGATGGAGTCCAGCGGCTTGGTATCGCGCACGAAGATGCGCAGGCCCTTCTGCGTCTTGGCGGCGGCGTCATCCAGCGGCTCGGCGTGCAGCACGCGGGCGCGGACGTCCTCACCCTGAAGCTCGGCACCGAGCTGGAGCAGCACGGCGGCGCCGGGCTCCAGCACGTCGCGATATTGCGCGAGGCCTTCGGAGAACAGCACCGCCTCGAAATGGCCGGTCGGATCGGACAGGCCCATGATGCCCATCTTGTTGCCGGTCTTGGTGCGCCGCTCCATGCGCGACACCACGGTGGCGGCGACCTTGCCGGCGGTCGCGCCGGTCTTCACCGCCCGCGAGAATTCGGCCCAGCTCTGCACCCGCAGCCGCTTCAGCACGGTGGCGTAATCGTCGAGCGGGTGGCCGGAGAGGAAGAAGCCGACAGCGTCGTATTCGCGGCGAAGTTTCTCGGCCGGCAGCCACGGCTCGACCTGCGGCAGCATGATCGTCGGCGCGTCGGCCGCGCCGCCGAACATGTCGTTCTGCCCGACGGTCGCCGCTTCATGGGAGCGCTGACAGGCGGCGAGCACGGCGTCCGCACCGGCGAACACGCGGGCGCGATTCGGCTCCAGCGTGTCGAAGGCGCCGGCGGCCGCGAGACTCTCGATGATGCGCTTGTTGATCGCACGCGGATTGACCCGCGCGGCGAAGTCGGCGAGCGAGGTGAACAGTCCCCGCCTGGTCCGCTCCTCGATGATCTGGTCGATGGCCTGGATGCCGACGCCCTTCAGTGCGGCGAGCGCATAGTAGATGGTCTTGTCGCCGACCTCGAAGGTCGCGCCCGACCGGTTGATGTTCGGCGGCTCGACCTTGATGCCGAGGCGCTGCGCCTCGGCACGAAATTCGGAGAGCTTGTCGGTATTGTTCAGATCCAGCGTCATCGACGCCGCGATGAACTCGACCGGATAATGCGCCTTCATGTAGGCGGTGTGGTAGGACACCAGCGCATAGGCCGCCGCGTGGCTCTTGTTGAAGCCGTAGTCGGCGAATTTGGCGAGCAACTCGAAGATGGTCTCAGCCTGCGCCTTCGGCACGCCGTTCTTCACCGCGCCCGCGACGAAGATGTCGCGCTGCTTGTCCATCTCGGCGCGGATCTTCTTGCCCATGGCGCGGCGCAACAGGTCGGCGTCGCCGAGCGAATAGCCCGACATTACCTGCGCGATCTGCATCACCTGTTCCTGGTAGATGATAACGCCGAAGGTCTCCTTGAGAATCTGCTCCAGCACGGGGTGGAGATATTCCGGCTCCTCGTCGCCGTGCTTGCGCGCGCAATAGGTCGGGATGTTCGCCATCGGGCCCGGGCGATACAGCGCGACCAGCGCGATGATGTCCTCGAAACGGTCGGGGCGCATGTCGATCAGCGCCCGCCGCATGCCCTGGCTTTCAACCTGGAACACGCCGACCACGTCGCCGCGCGCCAGCATCTGGTAGCTCTCAGCATCGTCGATCGGCAGCGTGGCGAGATCGACGTGGATGTCGCGCGGCTTGAGCAGCTTGATCGCGACGTCGAGCACGGTCAGCGTCTTCAGGCCGAGGAAGTCGAACTTCACGAGGCCCGCCGGCTCGACCCATTTCATGTTGAACTGGGTCACCGGCATATCCGACTTGGGATCGCGGTACATCGGCACGAGTTCGCTCAAGGGGCGATCGCCGATCACGATGCCGGCCGCGTGCGTCGAGGCATGGCGGGTCAGGCCTTCGAGGCGCTGCGCGATGTCGAAGGCACGCGCAACTACCGGATCTTCGTCGCGAAACGCCTGAAGCTTCGGCTCGCTCTCGATCGCGGCCGCCAGCGTCACCGGTGCGGCGGGATTCTGCGGCACCAGCTTGGTCAGCTTGTCGACCTGGCCGTAGGGCATTTGCAGCACGCGACCGACGTCGCGCAGCACGCCACGCGCCTGCAGCGTTCCGAAGGTGATGATCTGCGCGACCTGATCGCGGCCGTAGCGCTCCTGCACGTACTTGATCACCTCGCCGCGGCGGTCCTGGCAGAAGTCGATGTCGAAGTCCGGCATCGAGACGCGTTCCGGATTGAGGAAGCGCTCGAATAGCAGGCCGAACTTGATCGGATCGAGATCGGTGATGGTCAGCGCCCAGGCCACCAGCGAGCCTGCGCCGGAGCCGCGGCCCGGCCCGACCGGAATGCCCTGGCCCTTCGCCCATTTGATGAAGTCCGACACGATCAGGAAGTAGCCCGCGTACTTCATGCGCATGATGACGTCGAGCTCAAACGCCAGGCGCTTGCTGTAGTCCTCGTCCGTCGTCCCCTGCGACAGGCCGTGCACGCGCAGGCGGTTGGCAAGCCCCTCCTCCGCCTGCCGCTTCAATTCGGCCGCCTCAACCGATGCGGCATCCGAGCTTGCGGCGGCGCCGACAGTGAAGAACGGCAGGATCGGCTTGCGCGTCATCGGTCGGAACGAGCAGCGCTCGGCGATCTCCACCGTCGAGGCCAGCGCCTCCGGAATGTCGGCGAACAGTACCGCCATCTCGGCGCGGGTCTTGAAGCGGTGATCGGGCGTGAGCTGCACGCGATCGGTCTCGGCGATCAGCCGCCCGCCGGCGATACACAGCAGCGCGTCATGCGCCTCGTAATCGTCGGTCGCGGCGAAATACGGCTCGTTGGTGGCAACCAGCGGCAGGCCTTTGGCGTAGGCGATGTCGATCAGGCCGCTTTCGACGCGCCGCTCCCTGTCGATGTTGTGGCGCTGCAATTCGACGTAGAGGCGATCGCCGAACAGATTTGCCAGGCGCTCGCAGCGCACGGCGGCAAGCTCGGCGTGTCCCGCCGACAGCGCCAGCGAGATCGGCCCGTCAGGGCCGCCCGTCAGCACGATCAGGCCTTCGGTCTCGCCTTCCATCCAATCGAATTTGATGAACGGAGCGTGGCTGTCTGGCGATTCGAGGAACGCCCGCGAGTTCAACCGCATCAGGCTGCGATAGCCGCGCTCCTGCGCCGCCAGCAGCACCACGCGGGAGGGCGGAAGCGCGTTGCGCGCGCTGGGATCCTGGTCGCCGAAATCGATCGCGAGCTCGCAGCCGACGATCGGCTGGATGCCGGAGCCCGCCATCTTGTCGGAGAACTCCAGCGCGCCGAACATGTTGTCGGTATCGGTCAGCGCCAGGGCCGGCTGATGATCCTTCTTTGCAAGCTCAGCGAGCTTGCCGATCTTGATCGAGCCCTTGAGCAGCGAATAGGCCGAGTGAACGTGAAGGTGGACAAATCCGGCGCTCGGCATGGTCGCGTGACGGCCTCTTGCAGATGAGATGGAGCGGTCGCCGGCTCCAGGGGATCCTGAGAGCATTCTGCACCCGCCCGGCCGACTCGCCTGCCAATGGTGGGGCGTCACTGCTTCAGAGTCCACGCCCGAGCGGCCGATCGGCCACGTCGTCCCGCTTTTCCCCAGGCCCGCGCCGTGAAGGGCCTGAGTCGGGGTCCAGGGCGCCGGCTTATAGGATTGCCGCCCTAGAGCTGCGGAATCACCTGCGCCCAGATTGCGATCATCCCGACGAACAACGAGATCGAGGCGAGTGCGGCGGCTTCTTCCACGAAAATCTTGAACATGGCTTACTCCATCACCAGAACGGATGCAGAACATTGTTCTCATTTCGTTCTCGGGAGTCAAGCCGTCTCCACCATCTCAAAATGAAATGGTTAACTTGCTGAATTGACATAATAAAAAAGCCCCGGCGCAAGGCCGGGGCTTTCGACAATCGCTTCTTGCGAAGCGGCGTGTCTTAGTAGCGGGCGACGAGCGGGCCACCGAACTTGTAGTTCAGGCGGACGAGGCCCATGTCGACGTCCTGACGGATGCGCTCCGTGCCGGCGAAGCCAGCAAAGGTCACGTCCTTGTCGGACAGGAAGATGTGATTGTACTCGACGCCAACCGACCAGTTCGGGGCGAAGCCGTACTCGAGGCCGGCACCGACCGTGCCACCCCAACGGGTATCGCTGGTCGAAGCGAGCAGCGCACCGGCCGTGCTGGAGATCTCGTACTTGTCGCTGACCACGGCGGCACCGCCCTTGACGTAGATCAGGACGTTGTTCCAGGCGTAGCCGACCTGGCCGGTGATCAGACCGAAAGCATCGATCTTGGTGCGGTTACGGGTGGCGAACAGCGCGCTGGTGTTGTCGCCCGAGAAGTCGGCCCAGTTGCCCTGGCCTTCGACGCCGAACACCCACTGGCCCGACTGCCAGCGATAGCCGACCTGGCCACCGACCGTGCCGCCCGTTGCGTCGTGCGAACCTTCACGGCCGACGCCAACGAAATCCCAGGTCGCGTGCGACGAACCGCCGCCGCCGTTGATGCCGATGTAGAAGCCGCTCCAGTCATAGATCGTGGCGACCATCGCCGGCGCCTTGGTGTAAGGCCGCGCAGCGAGGTCAGCCGCCAGCGCCGGCGCAGTCGCGCTGAGCGCAACGAGGCTGACAGCGGCAAGCAACAAATTCTTGTTCATTTGAATCCCGTTCCAGTTTCTTCAGTAGGCCCCCGGGCCGTGGCGTGGTCATAACAGTGATCGACGGAATTGCTGTAACCGCGACGCAACAGTCCCAGCCAAAGGCCGACGCTGCGTTAATGGATGTTTAGCAGCGCGCGCAGGAAACCCTTCGAAACAAGAGTCTTCATGAGTTCCATCGTCGACTACACGAATTAAACTGCATGCGCGCGTACACACTGACGCACGCACAATTCCGTGATTGGAGAATCGAAATGCGTGGACGAATTGCTCTCCCCATTGTCGCCACATTTTCGCTCGCAATCGCCACATTTGGATTCGCGGTGAGTGAGAGCACGCCGGCACGCGCATTCGGAACGCATCACGCATTCTGCCTCACCGGCGATGAATGGCCGGGGCTGAGCAACTGCACATTCGACACGTATGCGCAGTGTCAGGCGAGCTCCTCGGGCCGCGCGCTCACCTGCATCGCGAATCCCTATTTCGGCGGCCAGAGCGATGATCCCTACGCCTATCAGAATCGTCCGCGCGCACAGGTGCCGGGCTTTACACCGGGCTACTACCTGCCGCGCTGAGATGCGCTGCGCTCGGGACGCTGATATGCGGCCTGCCTCGCAAGGGTGCTCCGGTGTTGACGCCGGCTGATCCCGCTTTAAGCACGACGGAGAAATCTTGCAGGGGTGGCGACGTTCGCTGGGCTGGTTCCAGTTGACGCCACCAATGCAGGACACATGACGACCTCGCCTCAAGCGACCTCACCTCAAGTGACCTCACCTCAAGTGAGCTGGCCCCGCGCAAGCGCGCCATCGGCTCCCCCTCACCTCGCCATCGTGCTGTTCTCGCTCGCGATGGGCGGCTTTGCGATCGGAACCACCGAATTCGCATCGATGAGCCTGCTGCCGTTTTTCGCAGCCGACCTCGGAATCGACGAGCCGACCGCGGGACACGCGATCAGTGCCTACGCGCTCGGCGTGGTGCTGGGCGCGCCGCTGATCGCCGTGCTCGGTGCGCGCTTTGCCCGCCGGACGCAATTGCTGGTCCTGATGATCGTGTTCGCGCTCGGCAACGCGCTCACCGCGCTTGCGCCCGGGTTCGGCTGGATGATCGCGGCCCGCTTCCTCTCGGGGCTGCCACACGGCGCCTATTTCGGCATCGCGGCTTTGGTCGCAGCCTCGCTCGTTCCCTTTGACCGGCGCTCGCGGGCGATCGGCCAGGTCATGCTCGGCTTGACCGGCGCCACCATCATCGGCGTGCCCCTGGCCAATCTGATCGGTCAGGCGGTCGGCTGGCGCGCGAGCTTCGGCCTCGTCTCGGTGCTGGCGTTGCTCACGGTGATGCTTTGCGCGCTGTTCGCGCCGCGCGACCGGGCCGGCAGGTCGGATCCGCTGCGTGAGCTCGGCGCGCTCCGAAGCGGCCGCGTCTGGCTCACGCTCGGCATCGGCGCCATCGGCTTCGGCGGCATGTTCGCGGTCTACACTTATCTGGCGACGACACTGATCGAGGTCACCAGGGTCAGCGCCGCGATGATTCCGTTCTTCCTCGCCATCTTCGGCGTCGGCGCCACGCTCGGCAATCTGTTCGTGCCGCGCTTTGCGGACCGCGCCTTGATGCCGACGGCGGGCGCCATCCTGCTGTTTGCCGCGGTCGCTCTGCTGGTGTTTCCGCTGGCGGCCCATAATCCGTGGCTGCTGGCGGCCGACATCTTTGCCATCGGCGCCAGCGTCTCGCTCGGCGCCATCCTGCAGACCCGGCTGATGGACGTCGCCGGCGATGCGCAGGCGCTCGCAGCGGCGCTGAACCATTCAGCCTTCAACACCGCCAATGCGCTCGGCCCGTTCCTGGGCGGCCTCGCCATTCGCGAGGGGCTGGGCTGGACCTCCACCGGTCCGGTCGGCGCCGGGCTGGCGCTGCTCGGCTTCCTGATCTGGATCGTCGCCTGGCGCGACAGCGGATCGGCTTCGGCCAAGGCGGCCCATGCTGCTCCACTGAAGAGCGCGCCCGCAAGACCGGCGCCGCCGCTGGCGCCAGCGGACCAAAACCGTTCGGACGCCGCCAGGCATCCGGTGGCCTGACGGCTCGACGGCTCAGCTGTGCCAGGGTGTATTGCGGATGCGCGTGCACGCGTTCGGCTTGCCGAAGCCGGGATCGCGATCTTCGATGTAATCGAAATTGACCGTCCCGAACGTCGTCTGGGGCTTCTTCAGCGCTGAGCAGGTCTGCACCTTCAAGAACTCGTTCTTGAAATCACCGCGCGGAAACGCCGTGATCACCTGGTCGCGCTGCTCCGGCGTGTAGTCGTCGTATCCGACGCCGACGACATCCACGAGAACGCCCGCATTGGTGAGCGCGATCTCCGGCCGCATATATTGCGGGATGCCAGGCGTCGTGTGGAGCGCGATCGCTTCCCACACCAGATCGGCTTGCGGATCGGCGATGCCATGTGCCCGGAGAAAGTCGCGCGCTGCGTCCGCGCCGTCGACCTCGAACCGCCTTGTCTGCGAATGGTAGTGATCGACGAGACCGAGATCGTGAAACAGCGCCGCGACATAGAGCAGCTCGGAATCGAATTTCAGCTTTTGCCGCAGCCCCTTCATCGCGCCGAACACGTAGACGCGAACCGAGTGGTTGAACAGCATCTCGTCTTCGTAACCGCGTACCAGCTCGGTTGCCTCTCGCGCCAGCTTGCTGTCGGGGATTTTGACGCCCGATATCACGCTCATCATTTTCAGGCTCCTGCTCTCTGTTGCAGCCCATGCCGGTCGCAATCAGGCCGCCTTCTCGATGGCGGCTTGCGGCGTTTTACGGAAGCTGATCGCCATGCGATTGTAGGTGTTCATCAGGCCGATCGCGATGGTGAGATCGACGAGTTCGCGCTCATCGAAGACCGCGCGGGCAGCCTCGTAGGCCTGCTCCGGCACGCCGGTATCGGCGACGCGGGTCACTGTCTCGGCCCATGCGAGCGCGGCGCGCTCGCGGGCATCGAACAGATTGCCGGCCTCCGCCCAGGCCTGCAGCAGCGCGAGCTTCTCGACCTTCACTCCACTCCTGATCAGATCGCGCATGTGCATGTCGAGGCAATAGGCGCAGTTGTTGATCTGCGAGACGCGCAGATAAACGAGGTTGAGCAGAGTCGCGGAAAGGCTGCTCTGCATGATGTAGCCGTAGACTCCGCCTAACGCTTTTACGCCTGCCGGTGCGATGTGGTCGTAGTCGAGACGCCTGGTCATTGTCCTGCTCCTTGATGGTCAGTGCCCCTTAGGTGCCCCCGCCATGGTTCACAAAAAAGGACCAAGAACGCACGAAAATCGTGTACCATGCCTCATGGCCAAGCCGCTGGGATTGAAGCTCGATCGATCTGCAAAGACGCCGCTGACCGAACAGATCCACAGGGGCATCAGGGCCGCCATCGAGAGCGGCGTGCTCACCCCGGGCGCACGGCTGCCATCCTGGCAGGATCTGGCGGCCCAGCTCGGCGTCGCGCGCGGGACCGTGCGCGCTGCCTATGAAAAGCTCTCCTCCGCCCAGCTGATCGTCGCCGCGCGCGCGGCCGGAACGCATGTCGCGGACCGGCCGTCGTTCCCTGTCCGGCGGGACAATGCCCCGCCCCCCGGCTCGTTCATGGAGATGTACCAGGAGCTCACGGCGGGGCCGGCGATCTTCCAGATGGGCGTTCCGGCACAGGAGACCTTTCCCGCCAAATTGCTCGCGCGAATCCGCGCGCAGGCGGTCCGCGTCGAAACCAGCGCGCCCGCGATTTACCCCGACCCGCGCGGCGAGTCGGCGTTGCGACGCGAGATCGCCGCCTACCTTGCGCTGGCACGCGGGATCGAATGCGCGCCGTCGCAGATCATCATCACCAGCGGATTCAGCGGCGGCCTCGGCCTGGCACTCCGTGTTCTCCGCCTCGAGCAGAAGAAGGCGTGGGTAGAGGATCCCGGCTTTCCCTTCACCCGTCACGGCCTCCAGCTTGCGGGATTGTCGATCGCGCCAATCCCGGTCGACGTGGACGGCATCGATGTCGATTACGGCTTGAAACATACGCCCGACGCGGCGCTGGTCGTCGTCACGCCAGGACAGCAGGCGCCCCTGGGATCGACGTTGTCGTTGGCAAGACGCGTACGCCTGATCGACTGGGCTGCCCAAAGCAAGACCTGGGTGATCGAAGATGATTATCTGAGCGAGCTTCAAATCAAGGGTCGGGCCACGCCGGCTCTAGCCTCGCTCGATCGCGCCGGCTGCGTCATTCACATCGGCTCCTTTAGCAAAACGGTAACGCCTGCCCTGCGGCTCGGCTTCGTCGTTGCACCCGCCGCTCTGGCGGCGCGATTTGCCGAAGCCGCCGCATGCCTCGCGCCGGCGCCCGGACCTGCGGTGCAGCTCGCGACCGCCGATTTCATGCGCGACGGCCATTACCTGCGGCATCTCCGTCGGACCAAGCGGGTCTATGCGGCGCAAGGCGATGCGCTGCTGAAACAACTTCGCGCCCGTACCGCGAATGTTGCGCTGTCCGGATTGGCGGCAGTCCTGCGCCTGGCGGGCGGAGCGCCCGATCTCGCCATCGCGCGGGAGGCTGCATCGTTCGGACTGGCGCCCACTCCTCTCTCGCTCTGGTATGCATCGAAAGCTTCGGCGCAGTCGGGACTGTTGCTGGGCGTCGCGACATCCCCGCAAAAGAAGATCGAGGCGTCCTGCGACAGACTCTTTCAGATCATCAGCCGCCATACCTGAAGGTTTTTTTCGCGAGCAACGGCCAACCCCGGCGCAAATCCGGCCTTCGCGGCCGCCATAGGTCCGGCCAGCGATACCACCGCGCCGGCAACAATGATCCACCGGCCGCCGACAGCCGTATACGCTATAGAAAGCAGTCCCGGAGCGCCTGATGCCCTATTTGATCGGTTACATCGCCGTGCTGATATCTTTTGCCGCGGTCGACGCCATCTGGCTCAGCTTGATGGGGCCTCGCCTCTACAAGCCGACGCTTGGAGACATTCTGCTGACCGATCTCCGCATTGGCCCGGCGATAGCGTTCTATCTGATCTATCCGGTGGGACTGCTCGCCTTCGCCGTCCTGCCCGGATTGAAATCCGGCTCTCCTGCCACGGTCATCGGATCTGGCGCGCTTTTCGGCGCCATCGCCTACGCCACCTACGACCTGACCAATTACGCAACTCTGCGCAATTGGACGCTCCAGCTCACCGTGCTCGACATCGTCTATGGCGCAGCGGCTTCCGCTCTTGCTGCCTTCGTCAGTCTTCTCGTGGTTCGCGCCATTTCGAACGCCTGACGCCTCAAGCGGAAGGTGATGGCGACAGCAGGTAGTGGCTGACACCCCACTCCTCGCCGCCGGCGTGACCGAACAGGCCGGCCGTGGCGAGAAAGAACAGCCGCCATCGCCGCTGCCAGAGGCGCGCGTCCTTGCCGTAGACCTGTCTCAGCACGTCGAAGATCTCCGTGCGATTTCGGTCGAAATTGGCAAGCCAGTCCCTCGCTGTCTTCTCATAGTGCCGGCCGTTCCACTGCCACTCCTCATCGACGCCGAAGATATCGCCAAACTGCCGGATCAGCCCTTGGCTCGGCATGATGCCGCCGGTGAAGAAATGCTGCGCGATCCAGTCCGCCCGGTTCTCAGGCGAGAACCGGTACGAGCCGGACTTGTGGGTGAAGATGTGCAGGAATAGCTGGCCCTCGGGGCGCAACGCGGCGCGCATGCGCGTCAGCAGCGGCCGCCAATTGACCATGTGCTCGAACATCTCCACGGAGACCACCCGATCGAAACGCCCCTCCGGCACGAATTCGTTCATGTCGGCGGTGATGACGGAGAGATTGCGCAGGTTCGCCGCATCGGCCCGGCGAAGGATGAAGTCGCGCTGCGACGCCGAATTCGAGACCGACGTGATGCGTGAGCGCGGATAGCGCCGCGCCATCCACAACGACAACGAACCCCAGCCGCATCCCAGTTCGAGAATATCCTGCCCGTCCGCCAGTCTCGCGTGCCCGGCGGTGAGCTCCAGCGCGCGCTCTTCGGCCAGCGCCAGCGTATCGCGATCGTCGGCATAGAAGCAGCAGGAGTATTTGCGCTGCGGACCGAGGATCATCTCGAAGAACCGCGCCGGGATCTCGTAATGCTGGGTGTTGGCCTCGGCGGTGTTGATCGCAATCGGCAACGCTGCGATCGCACGTGCGAAGCCGGCATCCGAACCGCTGCGGGATTGCGCCAGGCTGCGCCGGGTGCGCTCGACCAGGCGGCCGATGACCGCCGCGCTGACACGATCGGGCCAGGGGAGCGTTTCGCCCAAATGGATCGCCGTCTCGGTGAGCGTCAAGCTAGCCTCCCGCGGTTATCTTTGGCGGCCATGGAAAGAAGACGTTCGTGCTCATCTGGTATCTCCGGAACGCATCGCCGCGAGCCGCCAGCATGTGCTCCTCCAGCGGCGGAATGCCTGAGACATAGACCAGCAACCAGTACATGCAGAGCGGCGCCGCTAGCGCGACGTAGCCCCAGGGGGCGTGCCCGCCGAGGTCGATGGCGAGGACAGGATAGGCAAGCCAGCCGAGCCATTCGAAGAAGTAGTTGGGATGACGCGACCACCTCCATAGCCCGACGTCGCAAATCCTCCCCTTGCGCGCCGCGTCATGGCGAAACCGGCGGAGTTGCTCGTCGGCGATCCCTTCGCCTCCGACGGCCACGACGAAAATCAGGATCGCGATCGCGGTTTGCGCCGGAGGCACCGGCCCCGGCGCATTTGCGGCCAGCCACATCGACAGCGCGAGGGGAATGCTGACGATCGCCTGCTTCTGCAACAGCCGGAACATGTTCGATGATGCGTCCACACCCCAGTCGCGAATGAGCCTGGCATAGCGCGGATCGTCGGTGATGCCCCGGGTGCGGCGCGCGATGTGGGATCCGAGCCGAAGCGCCCAGATCGCCGCCATCGCCGCGACGAGGACGCTGTGAAAATGCATCGGCCTGGCCGTGAAGGCGCCGGCAAAGCCGACGAAGCCAAGCCCGAACGTCCAGATGGTATCGACCCACCCGGAATTTCGCGACGCGCACCAGACCAGCCAGGCAAAGGCCATGACGACGGAGAGTGCGGCCGATACGGAGGCGAGACCGAGTATAAATGTGGAAGCCGTCATTGAGGCCCCTTGGCTCGTGGTGATCGGGGCCCGGCCCTACCCGCTACACTGGTGGTTTGCATACAACTTGATACGCATGCAGACCGGCTTTTGGATCATCGCGGATCGACCTGATCCAAAGCCGCTTCTCATCCGTATCTGTCTCTGGACGTAAAGATCGGCGATCGGACGCAGGTAACCACGAGGACGGGGCAGATGCAGGGTGAAATCGGACCGCGGAAACGGATCGCGGTCGTTGGAACCGGTATCTCCGGAATGTCCGTGGCGTGGCTCCTGAGCCAGAAGCATGACGTGACGGTCTATGAACAAGACGGCCGGCTCGGCGGTCATTCCAACACCGTCGAGGTCAGCACGCCTGATGGAACGGTCGCGGTCGATACCGGGTTCATTGTCTACAACGAGAAGACCTATCCCAATCTCACGGCGCTGTTCGCCCATCTCGATGTGCCGACGCATCCTTCCGAGATGTCGTTCGCCGTCTCCCTCGAAGAGGGCGAACTGGAATATTCGGGAAGCAGCCTGAACGGGCTGTTCGCGCAACGCAGCAATGTGTTCCGCCCGCGGTTCTGGTCGATGCTTGGCGATCTCTGGCGCTTCTATCGCGAAGCGCCGCGGGATCTGTCGTCCCTCGACGACCTGTCCTCCCTGGAGCAGTATCTCGATGCCGGCACTTACGGCGAGGTCTTCCGCAGCGACCATCTGTTGCCGATGGCGGCCGCGATCTGGTCGTCGTCGCCGAGCCTGATGCTGCAATATCCTGCCGCTTCCTTCATTCGCTTTCACGACAATCATGGCCTGCTGCGCCTGCGCAACCGGCCGCAATGGCGGACGGTCGTCGGCGGCAGCCGGACTTACGTCGATGCGTTGACGCATCGCTTCAGGGACCGCATCCGTCTTGCCCGGGGCGTCACGGCGATCCGCAGGCGCCCGGATGGCGTCGAGGTCAGGGATTGCGGCGGCCATGTGGACCATTTCGACGAGGTGGTGATCGCGGCGCATGCCGACCAGGCGCTTGCGCTGCTGGACGAGCCCACCGCAGAGGAGCGGAGCCTGCTCGGGGCATTCCGCTACAGCCAGAACCGCGCCGTCCTCCATAGCGATCCGGTGCTGATGCCGCAGCGCAAGGCGGCCTGGGCGAGCTGGAACTACATCGGGGGCCGAGGCACCGCGGACAGTCCAACCGTGACCTACTGGATGAACGCGCTGCAGCACCTGCCGACCGCGCAGAATTTGTTCGTGACGCTCAATCCCCTGGTCGAGCCCAGGCAGGTCTTGCACGAGGAATGCTACGAGCACCCGATTTTCGATGCCGAGGCAATGAGCGCACAGCGCCGCTTGTGGTCCCTGCAAGGCCGGGATCGCCTGTGGTTCTGCGGCTCCTATTTCGGCGCCGGCTTCCACGAGGACGGGCTCCAGTCCGGGCTCGCCGTTGCCGAAACACTCGGCGGCGTCAGGCGACCATGGCGTGTTGAAAACGAGTCCGGCCGCATCTACATTGACGATGCGAGCTGTCATCAGAGCGGGCGACTTGCCGCATGACGTCTTCTTCGTGCCTATATACTGGCCAGGTTGTTCACCGCCGCTTTCTGCCCCGGGCGCATCGTCTGCGCTACCGGGTGTTCTGGATTCTGCTCGATCTGAGCGAAGTCGAAAGCCTCTCGAAAAAGCTGACCTTCTTTTCCCGGAACCGGTTCAATCTCACCAGCTTCCACGATTCAGACCATGGCGATGGCAGTGACCTGCCGCTTCTGAAGCAGGCCAGGGCCCTCCTGCGGCAGGCCGGATGCCAGGCTGACCAGCTCGTCATCAAGCTGCTCTGCATGCCCCGCATCCTCGGCTATGGCTTCAACCCGCTGAGCGTCTATTTTTGCAGCAGGCAGGACGGCTCGCTCGAAGCGATCATCTACGAGGTCCACAATACCTTCGGCGAGCGGCACAGCTATGTGATGCCGGTCCAAAAAAGGACGGTCCAAGGAGCCGTTCAAGACCCGGTACAAGGCGCCGCGTCGGATATTGTCGAGCAGCATTGCGCCAAGGGGTTCTACGTCTCGCCGTTTCTCGGCATGGACATGTCCTACGGATTTCGCGTCCGGCCCCCGGCCGCGCAGGTGGAGATTTCCATCCACGGCAAGGAGAACGACAAGACCATCATCGCCGCATCGCTTTCCGGAGCCCGTCACGAATTGACCGACGGTTTCCTCCTGAAGGCTTTTGCCAGCCACCCGTTGCTGACCATGAAAGTCATCGCGGGCATTCATTGGCATGCGTTGCGGATGGTGCTGAAGGGCTTTCGCTTCCATGCACGTCAGCAGGCCGCGCACGGCGCGGCAGAAGTCGTCAACAGTCGAGGTATACAACCTTGAGGTCCGATTCCTCCTTGATGTCCTCCGAAGCCGCCTCCGGGCCCTCACGGCTCGCCACCTGGATGTTTGAACGGCTGCTCCCACGGGTTCAGTCGGGCCATTTGCGGCTTACTCTGCCGAATGGCCAGCATCTCGATTTGGGCAGACGGGATTTGGGTAGCGACGTCACCATCACGGTGCATCGCTGGCGCGCCCTGCGGCGCATCGGGCTAACCGGCGAGGCCGGCTTCTCCGATGGCTATATTGCGGGTGACTGGTCGACCAACAACCTTGTCGGCGTGCTGGACTTCCTCATTCGAAACGAGACGGCCTTTGCCGGCGTCGCGAGTTCTCGCCCGGCTCGCTTGCTTGATTGGCTTCGGCACCGCGCCAACGAAAACACCCGGACCGGCAGCAAGAAGAACATCGCGGCCCACTATGACCTTGGCAACGAGTTCTACCGCCATTGGCTCGATCAGGGCATGAACTATTCCTCCGCGATCTATGACTCGGAGCTTTCGCTGGAAGCCGCACAGCGAAACAAGCTCGAGCGGGTTTCCCGCTACCTCGGTCTCAAAGGCGGAGAGCGGGTTCTCGAGATCGGCTGCGGCTGGGGATCGCTCGCCGAGCACATCATTCGCGGCTACGATGCCGCGGTCACCGGCGTCACCCTCTCGAGGTCGCAGTTGGACTACGCGCGCAAGCGCCTGGCGGCGGAAATCGAGGCCGGCAAGGCCGCCTTTCTCTTCCAGGACTATCGCGACATCGTCGGACGTTTCGATCGAATCGTCTCGATCGAGATGTTCGAGGCTGTCGGCGAACGCTACTGGCCGCTCTATTTCGAAAAGCTGCGGTCGAGCCTCGTCAAAGGCGGGGTTGCCGTGCTCCAGATCATCACGATCGCACCGTCGCGCTTCGATGCCTATCGCGCGTGTCCGGACTTCATTCAACGCCACATCTTCCCGGGCGGCATGCTGCCGACCGCCGAGATCGTGGAGGAACATGCCGCCAACGCCATGCTCACGGTGACGGATCGAGAGTCCTTCGGTCTGAGCTACGCCCGCACACTTCGCGACTGGCGCGATCGTTTCCTGGGAGCCTGGCCTGAGATCGAGTCCCTCGGCTTCGACACGAGGTTTCGCCGAATGTGGGAATACTATCTGGCATATTGCGAAACCGGGTTTCGACACAGCGCCATCGACGTCAGCATCTTCAAGCTGACGCGGTGATCAGTCTCAGACGCTCTTCGCCTCCTCCGGCACCGGCGGGCGATTCCGCATAGGTTCACATGAGTTCGCCGCGGCCGGACTTGGCCGGGACAATCCCGGCCATGACGCTGTGGAAACCTGAGAGCGCCTTGCTGTAGCCGCGCGACCCTATCGGAATTGATAGCTCAGCCCGATGCGCGCGGTATTGAGACTGATGCGGCCGAAGGCTGCATTGAAGGACGAGGGCAAGGCGCCCGCGGTATCCCCGAGCACGGTCTCGGTCGTCGAGCCGCCGGCCAGGCTCACGTGAAGGTATTCGGCCCTCAGCGTCCAGTCGGGCAGAACAGCATATTCCAGGCCCGCGCCGGCGGTCCAACCCGTGGCGACCCTGCTCGACGATCCGGCCAAGCACGACGGATTTCCACCAAAGCAATTGACGTCATAGGCGCCTCCGCCAAAGGCGAACGGCGTATTCGTGTCCCAGCTTCCGCTTTGAACGACGCGACCGTAGGCAAGTCCTGCGGTGCCGTAGACCAGAAGATTGTTCGTCGGCAGATAGCCCAACCGCGCTCTCAGCGTGCCGAACCAGTCGAGCCGTTGCTGGACCGGCGCGTTGAATGGAGCCGTGTAGTAAGGTGCAAAGACCCCGCTGGTCGAGCCTGAGCCGCTCACGCCAGAGCCATCAAAATCCGCCTCGACTCCGATGAGCCAAGGCGCTGCTCAACTGGTGATTATAACTAACCTGAACACCGCCCAGGACGCCCGAAAAGTCGAACGCGGCAGGGGGTGGCTTGCCACCTGCGCCAAATAGATTGACGGCCTGTGGATCGTTCGGCGCATAGCCGACGCTATTGCTGCCCCACCCACCACCGATGTTTGCACCGACGTAGACACCATTCCAGTTGCGGACCGGCGCCTCTCCCGCATAGGCCGGCGCCGCGGCGAGCGCAGCGGCGACGACAACACATTTCATCAGCTTCTTCACGACATCCCCTGGAAAGCCGCATGACCAATGGCGCGCGAATCTCCCTTCATTGATGCGCCGGTGACGACGGCGGTGTCTTGGACAATGGCGACCGGACCAGGACGATAGCGCACTGCGGAGCACACCGTGTTGCGTCATGACGATGCCTCGCGAGGGGACGCGCCCTGTCGGCCAAGGGTGCGTCTACGGGACAGCTCGCCAATTGCTTTCCGGCCGCGACTTCTCTATTTTTCAGATGGCTGTTTCTGAAGCGCCCACCGATCGTAGGGGCTGCCCGATGGCCATCACCGTTCGACCGATGACTCTGCAGGAAACTGCGCTGATCATTGAGTATTTCCACACAGCGACGCCGGAGCATCTGGAAACGCTCGGGGTCGACCCGACACGACTGCCACCGGCATCACAATGGCAGAGACTTTACGAGCAAATGTTCGACCGGCCTGTCGAGCAAAGAGGCGGTTTTCTGGTAAGCTGGCTCTCCGACGACAAGTTCCTGGGGTTTTCGACCGCCGACAAGATCCGCATTGGCCAACACGCAAATATGCATCTACACATCACGGATGCCTCGCTACGCAAGCAGGGGATCGGCGTGGAGTGTGTCCGAATGACCGTCGAACTCTACTTCCAGATTCTGGAGTTGAAGCAACTCTTCTGTGAGCCCAATGCGTTCAATGTGGCTCCGAACCGCACCCTTCAAAAGGCGGGTTTCACCTACGTCAAGACTCACATGACCGTGCCGGGCCCTCTCAACTTCCACCAGGCGGTCAACCGCTGGATGATCGATCGAGGTTGACGGCAGTAACTCGCCGCCTGGCTGAATTCGCGAGTACGCGTCCTGCTCCCTCTCCTCACACCGGCGTATAGATCACCAGCTTCAGCGCGGGATCGTCATTGGCCTGAAAGCTCGTGTGCTCGAAATGCAGCACGCCGAGCGTCGGATGCGACATCGTCTTCAGGCCCGAGGCGGTCGAGCGGATCTCGTGGGCTTCCCACCATTTGACGAATTCCGGGCTGCCCTGCCGCAGCCGCGTCAGCAATTCCGCAAACGCGGGATCGCCGGCCCAGACGTCGTGGGTGGCGCGGAACATCGCGACCATGCGCTTGGCGACCTCCGCCCAGCCGGCGCCGTAGGCCTTGCGGGTCTGCTTGTTGGTCATCATCAGCAGCATCGTGTTGCGATCTCCCTCCGGCAATCGCCCAAACGCGAACACCTGCTCGGCAGCTTCGTTCCAGGCCAGCACATCCCAGCGCCGCCCGGTGATGTAGGCCGGATGCGGCAGGCTCTCGACCAGCCGCTGGATCGGCGGCGGCACGACCTCGCGCGTGAACGCGCGCTTGTCGCCATCGCGCGCCAGCGCCTTCAGATGGGCGTGCTCGGTCTTGCTGAGGCGCAATGCACGGGCCAGCGCGTCGACGGTGGTGACGGACGGGCTGACGGTGCGGCCCTGCTCGAGCCGGATGTACCAGTCGACGCCGATGCCGGCGAGCTG
>LNAP01002103.1_pt1 | contig 20244 bp, 17 predicted proteins | sample 602601 | NCBI WGS metagenome assembly LNAP01 (sample SAMN02440304, study PRJNA202911) | soil metagenome | biome: Subtropical and temperate rainforests or woodlands; isolation source: soil samples (1 kg each in a 20% v/v slurry with milli Q water) were... ...
GTCGTCACCTTGACGTTGCGCGGGTCTCCCTCGGCAATTTTGACCTCTACCCCGAGCCGCTCGACCAGCATCGCGTCGTCGGTGCCGAGAAACCCGTCCGCCTCGGCGGCGCGATGCGCTTCGAGCAGCAAGCCGACGCGAAAAGCCTGCGGCGTTTGCACGGCCCACAAGCTCTGCCTGTCCGGCGTCGCAACGACGATGTTGTCCCGGTTCGCCGTCTTCACCGTATCCTTCAGCGGCACCCCCGGCACCGCGGCGCCAGATGAGTCCGCACCTGCCAAGCAGCGTTCAATCAGCTCCGCTGTCACAAGCGGTCTCGCCGCGTCGTGAACGAGCACCCACTCCGCCCCCGGAAGCGCCTCCGTCAAAGCCTCTACGCCAAGCCGCACCGATTGCTGTCGTTCAGCGCCGCCCGGTACGATCCGGAGCACCTTGCGGAAGCCGTGCTCGCGCACAAGCTCCTCGCCGTAACCTACGTCGGCAGCGCCGACGACAAGCACCACCGCATCGACCGCCGTCGAACGCTCGAAAGCCTCCAACGCGTGCGCGACAATCGGCTTGCCGCCGACCGGTAAATATTGTTTGCTGACCGCCGTCCCCATCCGCTTCCCAACGCCCGCGGAGACAACGACGGCTCCCGTAATCGCCATAAGCGCCTATATCTCCTAACTTACACCGTCATAGCTGTGTCGAAATTGGGAAAGCCGGGAGCAGATGATCCGCCCCGGCTTGTCCGCCTTCTGCTATGATAAAACTTTTCCAGCAAGAGAACAATACGCGCTTACTGCGCCTTTTCGAGAAGCTTCGGCTTCGCGAAGATCATCCGCCCCGCCGACGTCTGCAGCACGCTTGTAACCAGCACCTCGAGATGCATGCCGATGAAATCGCGTCCGCCTTCTACGACGATCATCGTGCCGTCGTCCAAATAGGCGATCCCTTGGCCGTGTTCCTTGCCGTCCTTGATCACATGAACCAAAATTTCCTCGCCCGGAAGCACGACCGGCTTTACCGCATTTGCGAGATCGTTAATGTTCAACACGCCGACGCCCTGCAGCTCGCACACCTTGTTCAGGTTAAAATCATTCGTAACGACCTTCCCGCAGAGCGCCTTTGCGAGCTTCACGAGCTTGCTGTCCACTTCCGAAATTTCATCGTAGTCTCCCTCGTAGATCAGCACCTTTACGTCGAGCTCTTTTTGGATTTTATTTAAAATATCCAAGCCCCGCCGACCACGGTTGCGCTTCAGCAAATCCGACGAATCGGCAATGTGCTGCAGCTCCTCCAATACAAACTCCGGAATGACGAGAATGCCTTCCAGAAATCCGGTCTTGCAAATATCGGCGATCCGTCCGTCGATGATAACGCTCGTGTCGAGAATTTTGTGCTCGTGCGCCGCGACCGGTTCGGCATCCGCCATCGTCCGGCGCACCGCAATCGCCTTTATCAAATCGTCCCGCCTGCGGAAGCCTAAACGGAACCCGATCGCGCCTAGCGCCGCAGACATGACCGCCGCCAACCATACGGAGCCCGCGCCAAAGACGCCGAGCACAGGGAACAGCAGCGCAGCCACCGCCAACCCGGCAATCATTCCTACCAGTCCGGCAAATACATCGGCGATCGGCACCCCGTCCAACCGTTCCTCCAACTTGCCGAGCCCTGTTATCACCCCGTTCATCAAATGGGAAAAGCCGAAATAAACCAGCAGCCCGAATGCTGCAATCATGCCGTACATCTGTCCCTCCACCTCGCCGAAGCCGACGCGGGGAACCATGTAGCCTATTACGTCATGCCCGAACGACGCGCTGACCTCATAGCCCAACCAACCGCCCAGCGCCGTTGCCGTCCACTTCCATCCTCTGTTCCACATGTTTTCCTTCACCTCCCTAATGTCTTGTTACCAAGTATGGTCCACTTTATGGAAGGCTAATCACCCAACCCGCACATAGCCTTAAAAACTTTCACTCGCAGCCGCTCATGGCGGATCAGCGCAAAAAAGCCGTACCCCGGAGCATGCTGCTCCACTTGGGTACGGCTCTTTAGCCTGCCACACTATTTCAAAATACCGGAGGGCTCGCGCGCCTCCTCCTTGTCGGCCTTTTCCTGCTGCGTGCGTTCGCGATCATCGTCCCGAGCCCCATGTCCCGGAGCAGTTGGACCCGCCGACTCCTCGCGAAGCTCTTCCCGACGACCGCCTCCCAAAATACGCCCGCGCCTGCGCCCCTGCGCCGGCTTTCGAATCAGCTTCGGCCGGCTTGGAATCCGCATTCTGCGCTTCGCCACCTTCGACAGCAGCTCGGCGTTCTTTCGCAGTCCGAACAGCGCGTACAGCAGCAGCGGAATAAACAGCAGCTTCGACAGGGCGCCGGGATGGAGCACCGCCACCGATGCAGCAGCGATAATGATGATCGGCGTAATCCAGACGACTCGCCGAGACAGACCGATCGTTTTGAAATTCGGGTATTTCACTGTGCTTACCATTAAGAACGACAGCGCAAGCGAAGCGGTGACCATCACCCAGATCGGAATGCTTTCCGAGAACAACGCCAACGTACAAAGCACGCCGCCGGCAGCGGGAATCGGCAGCCCCAGAAAGTAACCCGGCAGCCCTTCCGTCACGTTGTACCGGGCCAGACGCAGCGCCCCGCAAATTGGAAAAATCGCCGTCGCAATCCACCCGAGCGCCGGATTCAAGCCTTGAAAGGCCGCCACATACATAACGAACGCCGGGGCCACCCCGAAGGAGATGACGTCGGACAGCGAATCCAGCTCCTTCCCGAATTCGCTTTGCGCATTCAGCGCCCGAGCCACCCTCCCGTCCAAGCCGTCAAGCAGCATCGCGACGATGACAAGCATCGACGCCATGTCGGAACGACCGTTAAAAACCATAATAATTGCCAAAATCCCCAGAAATAAGTTCCCGACCGTGAACCAGTTGGGAAGCGATTTTAACGTCATCGGCTCCACCTCTACCCAATACTATACCCGAAACCGTCCGAAGGTAAAAATGGAGGCACCCTCCTTCGCATCAAAAGACCGATCCGACAAAGCCGGTTCGCTGTCAAGCAAGGTTGACTTTCGGGATGAACCGCGAAATTGCTTTAAATATGCCGAGCCACCAGCATCTGCTCCTGAATCCGCTTCAGCCCTTCCTTAATGGTGCGCGCCCGGACCTCACCGATGCCGTCCACTTCGTCGAGCTCCTCGATGGTCGCCATCAGCACGTGCGGAAGATGCCCGAACTGCTCCACAAGGTTGCCGATAATGACAACCGGCAGTCTCGGAATTTTATGTAAAATGCGATACCCGCGCGGCGACATCGCCTCATCCATCATCGCCGTCGCATTTGGATATCCGAGCAGGCGCACTACATGCTGCTCCTCCAACAGATCATCGTCCGATGTCCGCTTCATGGAAGCGACGATGTCGTAAAGCTTGTCTTCGACAGGATCGCGGCAATAATCCTTCAGCAGCAAATACAGCTCCGTCTCCACACCCATAACGAGCTCTTCCAGCTGCATCGAGATGAGCCGGCCTTCGTTGCCGAGCTCGTTGATGTATCGGTTGATTTCAGCCGTAATCCGCAGCACCATCTCCGCCCGCTGCACGACGTTCGCCACCTCGTGCAGGGTGACCAGCTCCTCGAATTCGGCTGCCGATAAATTGGTCAGCGCTTGATCAAGCACCGATTTATATTTCTCCAGCGTCTGAATGGCCTGATTCGCTTTCGTCAGAATGACGCCCATATCCTTCAGCGAATAGCGGAGCTGTCCCTGGTACAGCGTAATGACGTTGCGGCGCTGAGAAATCGATACGACCAGCTTGCCCGTCTGCTTCGCCACGCGCTCCGCGGTGCGGTGCCGGATGCCCGTCTCCGTAGAAGGAATCGACGAATCGGGAATCAGCTGCGTGTTCGCAAACAAGATGCGCTTTAAATCCTCACTGAGTATAATCGCACCGTCCATCTTGGCGAGCTCGTATAAGTAGTTCGGCGAAAAATCGCAATTAATCGAAAAGCCGCCGTCCACAAGATCCATGACTTCCGGGGAATACCCGCATACGATCAGTCCGCCCGTCTTTGCCCGCAGCACGTTTTCCAAACCTTCCCGAAACGGGGTTCCGGGAGCGACGAGCTGCAGCAATCCACTCAACATTTCTTGTATATGTTCATCTTTGGCCATAAATACCCCCCCAACTGCAACTTGCGGACGTTCGATCCTTAAACATCATCTATTTCTATATTATAGAAAAAAAGCTCAGGTTTGCACACCGAATTCAAATCCCGCCTAAAGCTAGACTAATTACCTAGGATTACATCGGTAAAAGGAGGCCCAACGCCTCCTGCACCGTCCGCACGGGCACGACCTCAATACCACGGGGAGGCGTCCATTGCTTCATGCTTTTCTCCGGCACGATGACGCGGGAAAAGCCAAGCTTCAACGCCTCATTGACGCGCTGATCGACGCGGGAGACGCCGCGCACCTCTCCGGTCAGGCCGATCTCGCCGAACACGACGTCCTCCGGCCGGGTCGGCCGATCGCGAAAGCTCGAAGCGAGCGCGACGGCGATGCCCAAATCCGCGGCCGGCTCGTCGAGCTTCACGCCGCCGGCCACGTTCAAATACGCGTCCTGCGTCTGCATGTGGAGCCCGACCCTTTTTTCCAGCACCGCGATAATCAGATTCAACCGGTTGTAATCGACCCCGGTCGCCATCCGCCGCGGAGACGGGAAGTTGGTCGGAGACACGAGCGCCTGCAGCTCGACGAGCACCGGCCGCGTGCCCTCCATCGACGCTACGACCGTGGAGCCGGCCACGCCGAGCGGACGTTCCGACAGAAACAGCTCGGACGGATTTTTCACTTCGGTCAGGCCGGTTTCGGCCATTTCGAAGAGGCCGATTTCGTTCGTCGAGCCGAAGCGGTTCTTCACGGCCCGCAGCATGCGGTACGTGTTGTGCCGCTCGCCCTCGAAGTAGAGCACTGTATCCACCATGTGCTCGAGCAGCCTCGGGCCCGCAATGGCGCCTTCCTTCGTCACGTGCCCGACGAGCAGCGTCGCTACGCCGCGCGTCTTCGCGATGCGCATAAACAGCCCGGTGCACTCGCGAACCTGGGACACGCTGCCCGGCGCGGATGTGACGCCCGGCTGGTACACCGTCTGAATCGAATCGACGATGAGCACGTCCGGGCGCACCTCGTCGAGCGCTTCGAAAATGTGGTCCGTGTTCGTCTCGCACAGGATAAACAACGTCGGCGCCGACGCGCCGAGCCGCTCCGCGCGCATCTTCACCTGCCGCGCCGACTCCTCGCCCGTGACGTACAGCACGCGCCTCCCGCCCCGGGCCAGCACCTGCGACGTCTGCAGCAGCAGCGTCGACTTGCCGATGCCCGGATCGCCCCCGACCAGGATCAGCGAGCCTGGGACAAGCCCTCCGCCGAGCACCCGGTTCAGCTCGGCGGCACCGACGTCGATGCGCGGCTCCTGCGCGCTCTCAATATCGCCGATCGCCCGCGGCCGCTCCTTCGTCAACGGGGCGCCCGCGACGCCCGCCGTTACGACCTTCGTCTCCGTCTCTTCGACGAAGGTATTCCACTGCCCGCAGCCGGGACACTTGCCGAGCCACTTCGGCGACTCCGTCCCGCACTCCTGGCATACAAATTTCGTTTTTGTCTTCGCCATACGTACCTTCCTCCAAAGACCCGAATTCCTTCCTGTCTACACATCCTTGCGCCGCGCCAAAAGGCCCGTCCTCCTTTCAGAGGCAGGCCCTTCGTCCGTTTACCGTATTCCCTCGCGCATGCTCTCCAAACGCTTCAGCAGCTGACGCTCCTCCCGCTCGTTCCAATCACGGATCCACCTCGGGAGAAGAAACAAGTCGATTATGATCCAAATGGCGAGTGCCAATGCGGAGACAGCGAACAAAACGAGCGATGCCGTACCCGCGGCATCTCCGATAAATTCAAAAGCAAGAGACATGAACAAGTAAAAAAACATAGCCGTCAAAAACAAAACCAGCTGAACCGCACCGCTCACCTTTTTGCCTAGATAAAACCGATGCAGTCCTAAATGTCCGCCTAATAGCATCAAGTACGCAAGACCCAACGATTTCCCGCGTTTGTGCAGCTCCGATTGAAGTATGAGCAGCTCCTCCGTCGTCAATTGCAGCTTCGTCAGCATAGACACTTCCGCCGCCTACACAACAACCCGCTTGCCGGCGAGCAGATTGGCCAACACATCGCGTTCGATGTCGCTATTCTTTTGGCGAACCCACTGGTACAGCAAAAACGCGTCTACAAGCGCCCATATTCCCGTTACAACCAATCCGACGACCGTAATCGACAGAACCAGCATCGCCACCGCTGATCCGGTGCGTCCCATATAGAAGCGGTGCCCTCCGAAAATACCGAGAAAGTACCACAGCAAATACGCCACCAGCATCGATTTGCCGCGCTGCTTCATTTCCGATTCAAGCAGCAGCAGTTCTCTTGCTTCCAACTGGCTTTTCAATTCCATGTTATCCACCATGAACGAAGGTCTCCTTTATTTCACAAATCTCCATTTGCCTGAAACCATAGCTCATTATACGTGGAAGCCTCGGGCGATACCACACCTTTTTCTGCCACTTCATTTAACCTATTGAAAACGGAATGACGCCGCGGCTGCTTCCAGTCGCTCCATATTTTCCGGCGTTGCCGTGGCTTCGTAGATGGAGTAAGTAATCGAGTACAGCTTGCCTTCCTTCTCTACATGAACCGTTGTGGTCTGTTTTCGATCTCCCTCAAAATCATCCTGGGCGATCACGTACTTCCATGCGTTCCGCCCGCCGACGGTCGCGCGTTTGTTCTCAAGCAGCTTCACGCTGTCGTCCAGCTCGGCCATCCCTTTTGCGATCTCCACAGACATGGCTTTAGCCTCTTCGAGCGTCATATCCTCCATCACCGAGACATCAAAGTTCGCCCCTTTAAACTCGTAGGCAACGTATTCGCTTCCATCGTGCATGTAGCTCTCGGACCAGTAAACCGGTACGGATATAGAGTACCCATACGTCTTATTTACGAGCTTCTCTGTCGCCCACAGATCGATATCGTACATATCCGGCAGCTGTCCGAACGTCTCTCTGGCAAGCTTCGCATCGATCTCAATCGATTCAATGACCTCGTCGAGCGTCTTCTGCAGCCCCGATCGCTTCTCCGACGGATAATCGAACGTAAAATTGTACTTGTATCCGCCTTTAATCACATAAACATCCAAATATTCCCGCCATTCGCTGCCGTCGCCGTAGCTGAATTCCCACCGCTTTACGACCGCGGGCTCGCCGGACACCGTGCGTATCGGAAACGCCGTAATTTTTCGATACTTTTCCGCGAATTCCTGCTTGAACCGGCTTTCATGGCGCTCCACCCACCGTTCCAGCGTGTCTCCCGGCTTCAAGGAGCTCATCGTGAAATATGTGGAGAGGCTGTCTTGCGGCGAATAAAAACGCAGACCGTCCTCTGACTCCGCCGTCCACTTCGAAGGCACCTGCATCGTAATGCCGTAATCCTTGCTTCGATGAAGCATCAACCCGCCGCTAATGAGGGATACATCCTTCAAGGCGTTGTTCGCGGCATCGAACGACGTTTCGAAGCTGTTCAGCAAGCCTTGATACACCGCACGCTTCGTCCCGTTCCGATAGTCGGCTTCATTCAGAATCGTAAGCGTAACGAAGTATACTCGACCGTCCTGCAGGTAGGCGCGGTCCATCGTGTAGGCGTCTTCTTCCGTTTTCCAAATGACCTGTGCATACGTTTGCCCGTTCGCTTCCACCATCTGCTCATCCAGCACCATGCCGTACACGTATTCGTACAGCTCCTCCATCAGCCCGCTTGTCTTTACATCGGTCAGCTCGGGGTCGATAAATACCGTGATTTCGTATTGACCATTCGCGTCTCCGAATACGACAAAGTCGCCGGCAGGCGCCTGAAACTGCTGAACAAGACCGGTCGGATAGTTCATCGACCAGCCCCAGTGGCTGTCGCCGATCTTCGTCTTGCCCGCGTCCTGATCGATCGTCGGTTCCGGCTGCTCGGCCGGAACCGACGCAGCCCCTTGACCGGTAATGCGAATTTGCTGTGTCGCTTCCGTAAATTTCACGTCCGCCCCGAACGTCTCCGAGATGAAGCGTACAGGTACCATCGTCGTTTCATCCATCAATTGCGGTGCGCCAGAAATCGCCTGGATTACGCCGTTAACGGCCGCTTCCGTTTTGCCGATTTGCAGCTCGATCGTCTTGCCGCCGTAGGTCAATACGATGCCCTGCGTCTCGGCGATCCAGGCCAGCTCCGCGTCGAACGCGGAGGTGATGACACGCAGCGGAACCAGTGTCGTGCCGCTGCTTACGACAGGCGCCTTCACTGTCAGCGGTTCTCCATTCACCGTTACGGACGGCTGCCCGATCGTCATGTTCACTTCCACTTGCGAAGCCGCAGCCTCAGCCGCAGTCGCTTGAAGAGCGGGTATGAGTAAAACAAGTGCCATCAGCCATATCACAAATTTTTGCATATCTATTCCGCTCCTCGTTTATGAATGTGCCTGCAGCGTAACGGTGCGTTGAACGAGGTCCCCGCCCGACAGCATCGTCACCTGCACCTGTGCGCCCGGCATAAATGCCTTCAGCTTTTCATTCAGGTCCACCTTCGTCGAGACGGACTGCTGATCGATGGAATACAAGGCGTCTCCCGCTCGGATGCCAAGCTTGGCTGCCGGCGATGCCGGGTCCACCCATGTGACGGTAAGCGGCTTGTTCGTCGTCAGCCCGACGACGGCCTCCCAGCTCTCTTCGACTTCAAAGCCGAGGTACGCGCGTTTCACGACACCGTACGTTTTCAAATGATCGATAATATAAGCCGCCGTATTGGACGGGATTGAGAAACCGGTGTTATCGACGGAAACGTCGACAAATTTCAAGGTGTTGATGCCGATTACCTGTCCGTCCATATTCACGAGCGGCCCCCCGCTGTTGCCGGGATTGATCGCCGCGTCGGTCTGCAAAAAGCGATAGGTTCCGTCAACGGAACGGTTAACGCCGCTGACGACGCCCACCGTCGCCGAGTTGCGCAGCGAGAACGAAATCGGCGTACCCAAAGCAACAACCGTTTCTCCGGCACGGACGTTGTCGCTGTTTGCAAAATCGGCCGGCTGCAGCCCCGCCCCCTCGATCTTCAGCAGCGCCAGGTCGCTCGCCTGATCGCGGACCACCTTCGTCGGCTTGTACTGCTTTTCATTGGCGGCGAGCACGATGATTTCCTTCATATCCTCCACCACATGGGCGTTGGTGACGATCCAGCCGTCGGCCGTTACGACGACTCCCGTGCCGTGCGCAAGACTGAACCGGTCCACCGCCTGGAACCCGTTTTCCGGCTTGCCGATAATCGCCACTACCGACGGGCCGACGCGCTTGATGACATCCGGAATCAAGTCGGCTTGCTGGTATGTATACCGTTTCGTTTGCGCGTCAAAGCTGCCCGTACCGCCGAGCTGTTCCACCAAGCTGCCGGCGCGGACGTATACCTCTCCGTTGATTTGCACCGCCTCCAGCCCCACCGACGCGCCTGCGCCTGCTGCCTGGGCCCCGAAGCCGAGCGTAAACACGGACGCCAGCGCCGCCATCCGCAACGCTTTCCATTTCATCATTGCCTCCCCCTTCTCTTTGTAAATAAAAAATCCCCCAAGCACACAGGGCTCAAGGGATTACTGCCATAACCACGAATATGCTCCAAGAGCAGCCTGGCGATCATAGCCTCTTCCACTTGCGGTGGCGAGACCGTAGACCCATAGTTTTGCGTCATCGCCTTTCGACGACTTTGCCTTTGTTCCTAGTACACTATGAGGTTTTCCATAATTCGATAGACTTACTATACTGGAAAATGATTCTAGTTTCAATTGAAACTTCCACGCCAAAACCCCGCCACATTCACATGTGCCGGGGTGATCCGAACGGTCGGCCTATTGTTCCTTCTTCGTCATCGCATCCTTGCTTGTTTCGCCCTCATAGTCGATTGAATCTGTGCCGTACGTCGTGGCGTCATCCTTGCGAAACCCGATTCGCTCATGCGCCTCTGTATCCTCGTAAACCGTTTTCGGATCGTTGTCCCGCTCCTCAGCAAAATCTCGCTCATCCGGCATGGTTGTCCCCCTTCCTTCATCAGCGGGTAGGATGCCCAGGGTCGTTTTATTTAATACATAAAAACCGCCCCAAGCGCTCATCGCGCTATGGGGCGGTGCATCATTCAGCATCTTACGACTTCTGCGACACTTCGCTGCGAACGACCAGTTCGCCGTCCTGCTCGTCGATCTCGACGGCATCGCCCTTCTTGATCGTACCGCGCAGCAGCTCTTCGGACAGCCGGTCCTCGATATGCTTCTGAATCGCGCGGCGGAGCGGACGAGCGCCGTAGGCCGGGTCGAAGCCTACCTTCGCAAGAAACTTCTTGGCCGAGTCGGTAAGCGTGAAGTCGATTTCCTGCTCCTTCAACCGCTTGCGCAGCTCTTCGGACATAAGCGACACGATTTCGGAAATGTGCTTCTCATCAAGCGGATGGAACACGATCGACTCGTCGATCCGGTTCAGGAATTCCGGACGGAAGCTTCGCTTCAGCTCCGTCATTACCTTGTCGCGCATCGCTTCATACTGATGCTTCGTCTCGTCCTGTGTTGTCGTAAAGCCAAGCGTAGAGCCCTTCTTGATCGTATCGGCGCCGACGTTCGAGGTCATAATGACGAGCGTATTGCGGAAGTCGACCGTGCGGCCCTTCGAATCGGTCAAGCGGCCGTCCTCGAGCACCTGCAGCAGGATGTTGAATACTTCCGGATGCGCCTTTTCGATTTCGTCAAGCAGTACGACGCTGTAAGGCTTGCGGCGCACTTTCTCGGTGAGCTGGCCGCCTTCTTCGTAGCCGACGTATCCTGGAGGCGCCCCGACGAGACGGGACGTGGAATGCTTCTCCATGTACTCCGACATATCGATGCGGATGACCGCATTCTCGTCGCCAAACATCGCTTCCGCGAGCGCACGTGCGAGCTCGGTTTTGCCGACGCCGGTCGGGCCCAAGAAGATGAACGAGCCCATCGGGCGCTTCGGATCCTTCAGACCTGCCCGCGAACGGCGCACCGCCCGGGAGATCGCCTTCACCGCTTCGTCTTGTCCGATGACGCGGTTGTGCAGGATTTCCTCCATCCTGAGAAGCCGCTCGGTTTCTTCTTCAGCCAGCTTCACGACAGGGATGCCGGTCCAGCTTGCGACGACCTGAGCAATATCGTCAGGCGTTACTTCCGAATCGGTGCGGCCCTGCTGCTCTTTCCATTCGTTCTTCGTCGCGTCGAGCTCGTCGCGGAGCTTCTGCTCGGTGTCGCGCAGCGACGCCGCCTTCTCAAATTCCTGGCTCTGCACGGCGGCGTCCTTCTCCTTGCGAATGTCCTCCAAACGCGCCTCAAGCTGCTTCAAGTTCGGTGGAATCGTATACGTGCGCAGGCGCACCTTCGAGCTTGCTTCGTCAATCAAGTCGATCGCCTTATCCGGCAAGAAACGGTCGCTGATATAGCGGTCGGACAGGCGAACCGCTTGCTCGATCGCATCGTCCGTAATTTTCACGCGGTGATGCGCCTCGTAGCGGTCGCGCAGCCCGTGCAAAATGAGGATCGCTTCATCGACAGACGGCTCGTCGACCGTAATTGGCTGGAAGCGGCGCTCAAGCGCGGCGTCTTTCTCGATATATTTCCGGTATTCGTCAAGCGTCGTCGCGCCGATGCACTGCAGTTCTCCGCGCGCAAGCGCAGGCTTTAAGATATTCGAAGCATCGATTGCGCCTTCCGCGCCCCCGGCCCCGATCAAGGTGTGCAATTCGTCGATAAACAGGATGATGTTCCCCGCTTGGCGAATCTCATCCATAATTTTCTTCAAGCGGTCTTCGAACTCGCCGCGGTACTTCGTGCCCGCCACAACCGAGCCCATATCGAGCGTCATGACGCGTTTGTCGCGCAGCGTCTCCGGAATTTCATTCGCGATGATGCGCTGGGCGAGCCCTTCTGCAATCGCGGTTTTGCCGACACCCGGCTCCCCGATCAGCACCGGATTGTTCTTCGTCCGGCGGCTCAGCACTTGAATGACGCGCTCGATTTCCTTCGCGCGGCCGATGACCGGATCGAGGTTGCCGTCCTTCGCCACCGCCGTCAGATCGCGAGCGAGCGAATCCAGCGTCGGCGTGTTGACGTTCGCCGCCGCCCCTTGGCTGCTCGAGGAAATTTCGCTGCTGCCGAGCAGCTGCAGCACTTGCTGGCGCGCCTTGTTGAGGCTGACGCCCAAGTTGTTCAGCACGCGGGCTGCAACGCCCTCGCCTTCACGGATCAAGCCGAGCAGGATGTGTTCCGTACCCACATACGTATGGCCGAGCTTGCGCGCTTCGTCCATCGACAGCTCAATCACCTTCTTCGCACGCGGCGTATAAGCGATATTTGTCGGCTGTTCCTGTCCGCGTCCGATCAATGCTTCCACTTCGTCTTGAATTTTCTCGAGGCCGAGCCCTAACGCCAGCAGCGCCTTAGCGGCAATACCGTCTCCTTCGCGAATGAGACCGAGTAAAATATGCTCCGTGCCGATATTGTTATGGCCAAGACGCACCGCCTCTTCCTGCGCCAACGCGAGCACCTTTTGCGCCCGTTCCGTAAATCGTCCAAACATCATGGGGAATACACCTCCGATTATTAGTCTAAATGAAATTTAGCCTTCTATATAGTGGTACTTGGAATTTATTTGCTAGTTGCGCCTTTGCCGACCATCTCGCGGATGAGCTTCGCCCGGTAGATGTCCCGATCGTCCGGCGACATCGCGCTGCCAAAGTGCCGCTGAAGGTAACCGGGCTGCGTCATCACAAGCAGCTCATTCATCACGTTCGCGGGCACATCATCGATGATGCCGAGGTGAACGCCAAGCCGGACATCCGACAGCCGCTGCGCCGCTTCCTTCGAATCCATCACTTCGGCAAACCGAAGAATGCCGTACGACCGGCGGATGCGGTCCATGATTTTCACTCGGGACTCCTGCATCAGCTTATGCCGCGCAGCCTTCTCGTGCTCGATAATTTGACGGGCTACGCTGTACAAGTTTTCGATTATTTCCTCTTCGGTTTGCCCGAGCGTCACTTGATTGGAAATTTGAAAAATGTTCCCCGTCGCCTCGCTGCCCTCACCGTACAGTCCCCTTACCGCAAGCCCCACTTGCGTGATCGCCTGCAGAATCCGGTTCATCTGCTGCGTAATAACTAGCGCCGGCAGATGCATCATGAGCGAGGCGCGAATCCCGGTGCCTACATTGGTCGGACAGCTCGTTAAGTAGCCGAATTTCTCATCGTACGCGTAATCCAGCGCCGTCTCGAACGTATCGTCAAGCTGCTCCGCCAAATTCCAAGCTTCCTTTAATTGAAAGCCCGGGTACAGCACTTGAATGCGAAGATGGTCTTCCTCATTCACCATGATCGAGATCGCCTCGTTCTCGCTCACGATCGCCGCCCCGTTTCTCGCTTCGTTGGCAAGGTTGGGGGAAATGAGATGCTTCTCGACGAGCACCTTTTTGTCCAATTCGGATAAAGTTCCTAAGGAGACAAGCTCAAACGAACTGATCTCCTGAAGTTCCTCTCGGTCCATAACCGCCATCACGCGCTGAAGCACCTCTTCGGATTGCTTGTTCGTGGCGAGCATCGGAAACGGAGCGCTCCGCAAATTTCGGGCGATTCGGATACGGCTCGAGATGACGATGTCGGAGTCCGGCCCGTTCGCCTGCATCCAGCTGCTCAGCGCTTTCTCAGTAAACCGGTTCATCGTTTATGCGCCCTCCTTCGTTCCTCACTGCGCTTCGTCCTTCGTCGCTTGCTTTTCTAATTCGCGAATTCGATCCCGCAAGGCGGCTGCCGTCTCGAATTCTTCCTGCTCAATCTTCAGCTGCAGCTCCCGCTTCAGCTGTTCAATCTGCCGGCGCAATTGAAATTGCTTACCGGCCCGCAGCGGCACCTTGCCGATATGGACCGTGTTGCCGTGCACCCGCTTCAAGAGCGGAATCAACCGGTCGGAAAAATGTTTATAGCAGTTGGCGCAGCCGAATCGGCCGATCTTACTGAATTGGGTATACGTCAGCCCGCAATAGTCGCATCGCGGAGACTGGATCGTCTTGGCCGTCTCCGCCGCCTTGCTGCCCGCTTCAAGCTCCATCAGGCCGGAGAGCAAATTGTGAATGGAGAAGCCGTTCGCCGTTCCGGGAATGAGCTCCCCCTTCTCGCGCGCACACGGCTCGCAGAAATGGAATTCCGTCTTGTCGCCGTTCACGATCTTCGTGAAATGCAGCGTCGCCGGGCGCTTTCCGCACTCTTGGCAAAGCACGCCTGATCCCTCCCCGTTCATCGGTACTGAGTAACGACATCATTTGGTCAATAGCGTGGTAAGCATCGCCTTCAACAGCCGGGCGCGAATTTCGTCACGCAGCGGCAGCTTCAGGGCAATCGTTTCCCGCTGGATCGCCGCCTTGATCAAATTCGCCTCCCTGCACGTAATCAGCTTTGCTTCCTCAAGCCGGTACACAAGTCCTTCCGCAGCAGATTGATCGATTTCCGTACCGATCGTCTGCGCGATGTGCACATGGATCTTTTCGTGCGTCGGCAGGTCCACCCGCTGAATCCGGATGTAGCCCCCTCCGCCTCGCTTGCTCACGACGTGGTAGCCTTTCTCCAGCGTAAACCGGGTACCGATCACATAATTGATCTGCGACGGAACGCACTGAAACTTCTCCGCAAGCTCGTTGCGCTGAAGCTCAATGAGCCCGTCAGGGCTTTCCTGCATCAATGTTTTTAAATACTGTTCGATCACGTCGGACGTGTTCCGCATGAGGTTCGGCCTCCGTGTAAGGGCGGGTCAAGGTTTAGCCCTTATCGTTGACTTTGACTTTCTTTGACCTTACTCACATTATAGTCAAAAATGCTTCTCTTGCCAAGTGCTTCTGTTATTCCTTAGGGTTGACGTTTCCAAAGGGGTTCATTCAGCGTATGACGGGAATTTTCGTGATTGAGGCGGGCGGACGCTGCACACACTACCCAGGGAGGTGATTTCACATGGCAGGACGCAATACGCATCCGGACCGGGACGGCGAGCGCGCCAGCCCTTCGCGGCTTGACCAGTTCGGAGAAACGCTCGCGAACGACAACGATGACGCGCCCGATCTCGCCGACGAGGTGAAAGCCCGCGACGAAGGCGATCGGGAAGGCGCATGCGGGTACACGGAGTGAAAAAGCGAAGCCACGACATCCTTGCGATGTGGCGGCTTCGGTCTTTACATATGTTATTAATGCAGATTTTGAAGAAACAATGTCGCATTGACGTAGCGTCGCGCAAGTGAATTAAAATAAGAGGTTTGCACGGAAATAAGCGCAACAATCAGTATATTCCTTACCGCTTCCTTTTGCTCCGGCGACAATTCCGGCAGCTTGGCGACATAATAGTCCGTCTTCAGGCGGATCATCTGTTCGATAAGCGCATCCTGATTCCGCAGGCTATTGTCATGTCCGCTCACGTCCAGCACCTGGTCGTTATTTTGATCCATCTCTTCAAACAGCGTGGAATAGGCGAAAAGCAGTTCAACGGGAGCAATTAAATCGTTTAAAGCGTGTTCCTGCTTTCTGAATATGATTTGAAACAGCTTCCGTATGGATTCAAAGTCTAAATTCGACTTCAAATCCTCGATGATAAAAAGCATCGCCGCCTGCTCGACCGAATATTTCTTCCCTTCCTTCGGCGACCCGAAAAACTCTTTAAAGTCGCGCTTCACCCAGTTTTGCACCGAGGTGATCGAGAAATTTGTGTATTCAATCTGATTCCCGATGAGTACAATTTCGGCTAACGATAAGCCGGTCAGTTTCTTCTTTATGATTTTTTCAAATACGGGGGGCAGCGAGGTTTCTAAAAATACGGAGTGAGATTTGCCCCGCATCAGATCATGCTTGTGCGTCCGCAGCCAGGCGTCTTGCAGAACCTCCAGCGGCGTTTTCTCATACTTTCCCTGCACGGCAAAAAGCAAGCATGCCGCTCCCCTCCGAGTTAACGTGAACTGTTCCATGGCTGTTACACACCCATTCTATTATAGGGTCATACGAACTTATAATAAGCCGAGTATTGAATGATGTCAAAGACGATTTCATGCGCAAAGCGACCCTCAATAACATCAGCTTGCCGTAAATTGCATGAGAACGATATATTGCTCACGATAATCGATGGATTCCCTTGAGTTCAATTCATCCATTTCGGATGACGAATCAATATGAACCAATCTCAGCGAATTCGAACCGTGCTGAACATTGAACGGGACCAAATAGATTCTTATAATAAGTTCATATGAACTTTTAATAAGAACCGGAACTGTCCGGTACAAGGGAGAGACTTATGTTAACCGTTAATTTGGTTTTAGTGGCCGTTTTGATCTTGCTTACCGCATTCTTCGTCGCCACCGAGTTTGCAATTGTCAAAATGAGACCGAGCCGCGTGAATCAGATTGTGCTTGAAGGAAAGAAAAACGCATTAGCGATTCAGAAAGTTACCTCAAATCTTGACGGCTATTTATCGGCGTGTCAGCTAGGGATTACGATTACAGCACTCGGCTTAGGCTGGCTGGGCAAGCCGACGGTCGAAAAAATACTTTATCCGCTCCTGGAAGATTTCACTCTTCCCCCAGAGCTGGTCAGCTTGTTCTCCTTTATAATCGCCTTCAGCGCGATTACGTATCTCCACGTCGTTTTGGGCGAGCTTGCCCCCAAAACGCTAGCGATCCAGAAGGCGGAGGTCGTCACCTCCATTTGCGCCCGCCCCATTATTTTCTTTTACAACGTCATGTACCCTTTCATCTGGTTGCTGAACGGCTCCGCGAACCGGTTCATCCGGCTGTTCGGTTTGAAGCCGGTCAAGGAACACGAGGATACGCACAGCGAGGAAGAATTGAAAATCATTCTTTCGGAGAGCTACAAGAGCGGTAATATCAATCAAACCGAATACGGTTATGTAGAGCGTATCTTTGCATTCGACGAGCTGCTCGCCAATGAAATTATGGTGCCCCGCACGGATATGGCATGTCTGGATATTAACAATTCTCTGGAACAAAACTTGCAAATTATGCGGGAGGAGCAATTCACCCGTTTCCCGGTCATGGACGGCGAGAAGGATCGTATCATCGGCATGCTGAACACCAAGAAATTTTTCTTAAACAGTGGAGAGCAATCGCCAGATGACCTCTCTAAATTTCTGCAGCCGGCGTTAACCGCCTCCGAGGCGACTCCGGTCAGCGATCTGTTAAAGAAAATGCAAAAAAACCGCGTTCACATGGTACTGCTGATGGATGAATACGGCGGCACCTCGGGACTTATAACGATCGAGGACATTCTCGAGGAGATCGTCGGGGAAATCCGTGACGAGTTCGACGGAGAAGAAGTTGCCGAAGTTGAGCACATCTCAGACGATCACTATATTGTGGACGGAAAAGTATCTCTCACCTCGCTTAGCGAGCTGCTGCATACGGAATTTAATGACGATGAGGATTATACGACAATCGGCGGATGGCTTTACAGCCGAAATCCTTCCATTCGGAAAGGAAGCCGAATCTCCTACAATGAATTTACCTTTGTTGTCAAAGAGAAAGATAAGTACCGCATCCGGAAAGTTGAAATCTTGAGACAAGCTCCTCAAGCTGCTCAAGAAGTTGCCTCCTCCAAAGAGCCGGTAACGGTCGAAGAATCATAAAACCTGCACGAAGCGCTGAAAAAGCCACGATATCTATTACGGTATCGTGGCTTTCTTTATGAGCTACTTTCCTTCCAGCAGCTTCAGCAATTCGTCCTCATCGTCTATAACGGTTACTCCGAGTTTTTGCGCCTTCGTCAGCTTGCTTCCCGCGCTTTCGCCTGCGATCAAGAAGTCCGTTTTCTTCGAAACGCTGCCCGATACTTTCGCGCCCAGCACTTCCAGCCGCTTCGCCGCTTCATCCCGCGTCATCGTCTGCAGCGTACCGGTGAGCACGACGGTCTTTCCGAAGAACGGCGAATCCGCGGCCGCCTCGTCAATGGCCGGAGCTTCTTCAACGGCCGGCGACACCCCGGCCGCCAGCATGCGCTCGATCGACTGTCGAATAAGCGGATCGGCAAAGAAGGTATGGATGCTTTCCGCGACGATCCCTCCGACGTCGGGAAGCTGGATGAGCTCCTCAGGCGCAGCGTCCATCATTTTATCGAGAGATCGGTAATGGTCCGCTAGCATGCGGGTCGTTGTCTTCCCCGTGTTCGGGATGCCGAGCGCATACAGGAATGACGCTAAATCGCGTGTTTTGCTTTTCTCGATTGCGTCGAGCAGGTTCTGCGCTTTCTTCTCGCCGAACCGATCGAGACTGAGCAAATCGTCCTTATCCAAATAAAACAGATCCGCAGGATCTTTCACGCCCCGTTCCACGATGAGCTGCTCCGCCGTTTTTTCGCTGAACGTCTCGATGTCCATCGCGTCTCGAGTCGCGAAGTGAGCGATCCGTCCGACGATCTGCGGCTTGCAGCCGAGCTTGTTCGGACAGAAAATATGCGCGCCGCGCTGCTCGATTCCGCTGCCGCAAGCCGGGCAATGCGTCGGCATCACAATTTCCCGCCCGTCTGCTTCCTCCGTCACCTTTCCGAGAATTTCGGGAATGACGTCGTTCGACCGGCGAATGTAAATCAACGTGCCGATCGCGTGCCTCAACCCTTTGCGCTCGATATCGTCCATGTTGTTCAACGTGCAGTTGCTGACGGTCACACCCGCGATGTCGACCGGCTCGACGAGCGCGAGCGGCGTCAGCTTGCCCGTCCGTCCCACGTTCCAAACCACATCGTTCAATACCGTCGTCGTTTCTTCCGCCTCGAATTTATAGGCGACAGCCCAACGCGGAAACTTGTCCGTATAGCCAAGCACGTCACGCGTGCGCAGGTCGTTGATCTTGATGACGGCTCCGTCGATCAAGAAATCCAAATCGTGCCTGCGTTCGGTCAAGCGTTCGATCTCCGCGTACACCTCTTCCATCGTTTGGAACAGGTGAATGTATGGATTAACCTTAAGGCGGTTGCTTTTGAGAAACTCGATCATTTCCATATGCGTCGAGTACGGGCGTTCCTCCGGAGCGTATCCAATATTATAGAAGAACGCGTCCAGCTTCCTTTCCGCCGTTACTGCCGGATTCAGGTTTCGTAGGGCCCCGGCCGCTGCGTTTCGCGCGTTTTTGAGCGGCTCTGCGGCCGTTTTGTTGTATTCCTCGAGCACAGACAGGTACATGAACCCTTCGCCCTGCACCTCAATCATCCCTTGATCGTAAGGAATCCGTGACGGTACAGAACGGATCGTGCGCACCTGCGCCAAAATGCCTTCGCCGATGACGCCGTTGCCGCGGGTGGACGCTTGTACAAGCATACCGTCCTCGTAGGTAATATTCAGCGTCAGCCCGTCAAACTTCAGCTCGAGCACAAAGGACGGAGCCGGAAGCGGGTCATCCTCATGTTTGGCGTTGTACTCATGGATCAGCTTTACGGCACGGGTGTGCCATGCGAGCAGATCCTCCTTGCTCTGCGCCTTATCGAGGCTCCACAGCCGGGCGCGATGCTTATGCGGCTCGAATCCCTTCAGCAGCTCGCCGCCTACCCGTCGAGTCGGGGAATCGGGCAGCGCCTCGCCCGTCTCCCGCTCCAGCTGCACCAACCGGTCGTACAGCTTGTCGTAGTCCGCATCGCTCAGCTCCGGCTTATCCAATGTATAGTACAAATAATTGTGATGATTGATCTCCTCGACCAACCGCCGCATCTCTTCCATGGCCGTCGCCATCCGCCCCGCCTCCAACTGCGTATCGTCACCTTTTCCATCTTTACTGCCGATCAGATCACACCTTCGTGATCGGCGCGAACTTGGCGAGCAGCTTCTTCACCCCGACCGGGGCCGGGAAGGCGATCTGCAGCTCGCGATCGTCGCCGTCTCCTTTCACGGAGACGACCGTGCCCACGCCCCACTTGCCGTGGGATACCTTATCGCCGGCGGCAAAATCGACACCGGCCGCTCCCCCGCCCGCGAACGCAGGCGGCTTCACGCTGACGCGCGGCGCACCCGGCGCCAGCCACAGCAGCAGCAAGCCCAGCACCTCCACCGACAGGCAGGCGATCGCCACGCGAAAGCCGCCGATGC
>LNAP01002105.1_pt1 | contig 20234 bp, 16 predicted proteins | sample 602601 | NCBI WGS metagenome assembly LNAP01 (sample SAMN02440304, study PRJNA202911) | soil metagenome | biome: Subtropical and temperate rainforests or woodlands; isolation source: soil samples (1 kg each in a 20% v/v slurry with milli Q water) were... ...
GGAACGCCGCGCCCAGCTGGGCATCAGCGATGCGCTGGTGCGGTTGAGCGTGGGCGTGGAGGAGCTGGGGGATCTGCAGGTGGATCTGGAAGGTGCGCTGGGGGGCATGGGCTGATCACGATGGGTACGCGGCACACCAACAAAGCCGGTCGCACGGCGGCGAAAGGCACTGCTGCGCTGAACTTTCTGACCTGGGTGCGGCGCCAGGCCTGGTTGCAGCCGATCTACCGGATTGCGCCCGAGTCGTTGCGGCTGTGGTTTGCGGATCTGCTCACAGCTCGCTCACGTGTCCGCCTCAGATTCCCCCGAACCGTGGCGTGGTCGCGCCCCCTCCCGGTGTTGGAGCACAGCGGCGACCGCCTTCCTGCTGACGGCAAGGATGGCCCCGGGTTGGATGTCTACGGGTTCGTCAGGGGGCAGTTTGGTCTGGGTGAAAGTGTTCGCCTGTACTCGCGCGCGCTGCTGTCCGCAGGCTGCGACGTGGTGCTGCACGACGTGGATCTCGGGTTGCCACATGGCTGGAACGATCACAGTCTCGATGCATTCATGCGGGAAGAGGCGGTGCACCGCGTCAGCATTGTCTTCGTGAATCCAGATTGCTTCGACGCAGCCCTGGAGAAGATCGGCCGGGAACGGCTTGCGGGAAAGTACGTTATCGGCTGCTGGTTCTGGGAGCTTGAGCGTATTCCGGAGGCCTGGATGAACGCGCTCAACGAGGTTGATGCGATCATGGTCGCGTCCGGCTTCATCGAGAGCGCCTTCCGAAACGTCACCAAGAAGCCCATTCTGCGCGTGCCCATTCCGCTCTCCCCCGTGCCGGACAGCGGGCTGCAGCGTGAGGATTTTGGTCTCGACGAAGGTCGCTTCATTTTTCTGACCTCGTTCGACTTCAACTCTTCCCCCGCCAGAAAGAATCCCTTGGCCGTGATCGACGCTTTCCGTGCTGCATTTCCTGTGGAGCGAAGCGACGTCGGGCTGGTGGTCAAATCCAGCAACGGCCACCGCTACGATCATGGCGTTCGGGATCTTCTCCTCGCTGCTGCGGGCGATCCTCGGATCGTCATCCGCGACGAGGTCATTGATCGCGCCCACGTGCGCGCTCTGCAACGCTGCTGCGATGCGTTTGTATCGCTGCATCGCGCGGAAGGGTTCGGGCTCGGACTCGCCGAGTGCATGGAGCTGGGCAAGCCCGTGATCGCAACGCGCTGGTCCGGGAATCTTGAATTCATGGATGAAGACAATTCCCGCCTTGTTGACTACACGCTCGTGCCGGTAAAGGAAGGCCAGTATCCGGATTCGGAAGGCGCGTCGTGGGCGGAGCCGGGCATCGAATCTGCAGCGTCGGCCATGCGCGAGCTGGCCGACTCTCCTTCGTTCGCTCGCAGCATCGGCTTGAAGGGCCAGGACGCCGTCCGCCGCCAGCTTGCGCCCGCGAGCGCGGCAAACGCGCTGATCAGCCAACTCGCCGCACTCCAGGGATTCTCCGCCCCCGTTACCGGCGCGCCTTCGAAATGAACGACCTGCGATCCAAACTCAACCCGTCTCGCACCCCGTTGGGCTGCACTGCTGTTTAACCGCTTCCTGCAAGCGGTTGCCAACCTGCACTATGCCCGGAGGGGCAACAGATCATGGACATTCTCAGGGCGGTATGGGCATACAGGGGCTTCATCCTGTCGGCCATCCGCAACGACTTCAAGACACGCTTCGCGCAGAGCAAGCTGGGCGTGCTGTGGATGATCATTCATCCGCTGATGCAGGTGCTCATCTTCGCCACGATCCTGTCCGAAGTGTTGTCTGCAAAGCTCCCCGGCATCGACAACAAGTATGGCTACGCGCTGTACCTGATGTCCGGCACATTGTTCTGGACACTATTCGCAGAGTCTGTCTCGCGCAGCGTCAATCTGTTCATCGAAAACGGCAACCTGATGAAGAAGGTGGCGTTCCCACGCATCTGCCTGCCCTTCATCGCCGCCGGTTCCATGGCGATCAACAACATCCTGCTTCTGGTGGCGATCTTCCTCGTATTCGCGGTACTGGGGCACTACCCCGGCGGACCGGTGATCTGGCTTCCGGTCTTGATGCTGCTCACGCTTGCCCTGTCCATGTCGCTTGGGCTGCTGTTGGGGGTTTTCAATGTCTTCATGCGTGACATCGGACAGATCGTACCGGTGGTCCTGCAGGCGATGTTCTGGCTGACCCCGATCGTCTACAGCGTGGAGATCCTGCCGGCCGACGTGCGTCAACTGTTCAAGCTCAATCCCTTGTTCCCCTTGGTGACCGCCTATCACGACGTGCTGCTCTACGAGAAGGCGCCCGACTGGATTTCCCTGGTGCCGCTGATGATTGCCACCGTGGTGCTGGGCATCATGTCGCTGGTGGTGTTCCGTCGCGCCAGTCAGGAAATGGTGGATGCCCTATGAGCACTGCAATGCGGATCGAAAACGTCGGCAAGTCCTACCGGGTCTGGGGCAGCGAGTGGCTGCGCGTGGCAAGCTGGTTCGGCCTGCCTGTGCGGCCGAAGGAAGAGCACTGGGTGTTGCGCGACGTGTCGTTCACCATCGCGCCCGGCGAATCGGTGGGTATCGTGGGCCGCAACGGTGCCGGCAAGAGCACGTTGCTCAAGATGATCACCGGTACCACCCAGCCCACCGAGGGGCGCATTACCCGTGGCGGCCGCATCGCTGCCATCCTTGAATTGGGCATGGGCTTCAATGTCGAATTGACCGGGCGCCAGAACGCCTTCCATTCCGCGGGCCTGCTCGGCTACTCGCAGCAGGAGATCGAGTCGGTCATGCCAGCAATCGAGGCGTTTGCCGAAGTTGGTGAGTATTTCGACGAGCCAGTCCGAACTTATTCCAGTGGCATGCAGGTTCGCGTTGCCTTTGCCGTGGCTACCGCCTTCCGCCCTGACGTGCTCATTGTCGACGAAGCGCTGTCGGTGGGGGATGCCTATTTCCAGGCCAAGTGCTACAAGCGGGTGCAGGAGTTCACCGCGTTGGGGACCACGCTGATCCTGGTCAGCCATGCCATCGGGGACATCGTCAAGCACTGCGACAGGGTGATCTTCATCAAGGATGGGGGGGTATTCGCCGACGGTACAGCGCAGGAGGTGTCGAACCTCTACCTGGACGAGCTGTTTGGGAAAAAGGCCGCCTCGCTTCAGGAAACCGTCGATGTGGTGTCCGAGGGCATGGAGGGCGGTAGCGAGGACGTATTCCATACCCGTCCGTATTACAATGCCGCCGAGCACCGCTGGGGGCAGGGCGGTGCGCGGATTGTGGATTACCTGATCGCAAGCGAGGGGCAGGAATTCCCTGCGCGCATCGACAGCGGGGCCAGGACCTCCTTCTACGTCAAGATCGCGTTTGATCGGGATTTTGACAGCATCGTGCCCGGGTTCCTGGTGAAGACACTCGAGGGCCTGTTCTTGTACGGCACCAATTCCTTCCTCGCCAGCGAGGGGCGAGCTGGTATTGCAGTGAAGGCGGGCGAGGTAATTGTCTGCAAGTTCACCATGCCGCTTGATCTCAATGAAGCCAATTACCTGGTTTCACTGGGCGTTTCCAGTGGCGATCCACTTGCTGAATTGACGCCGCTGGACCGGCGTTACGATTCCATTATGTTGGATGTCTCAAGAGGCATGCAATTCTGGGGGATGATGGACCTGAAGGCCGATTTTGAGATCGTAGGAGCGTCGTGATGACAATGTTGGGATCTCACATTAACTCAGAGAGTGGAAACGCATGACCGAGTCATTAAGCGTGGGCGCGCTGGTTGCTGCCTTGCCTGAGAAGTATCAGCCGATATTCGGCCATCCGGAACTGTCAGATGGCAGCTCCCGTGGGTGCGAAGATCGGTTCGTGCTCATCCGCGACTGTGCACGACAGCTGCAGGCGGCGCTGGGTCGCCCCTTGCGGGTGCTGGACCTGGGCTGCGCGCAGGGTTTCTTCTCCTTGAGTCTTGCGGCCGACGGCCACACGACCCATGGCGTGGACTTCCTGGATCTCAATGTGCACGTCTGCAAGGCGCTTGCCGAACAAAATCCCGGATTCGAGGCCACGTTCGAACATGGCACGGTCGAGGACGTAATTGAGCGCCTGGAGCCGGGCGCCTACGACCTGGTTCTCGGCCTGAGCGTGTTCCATCACCTGGTGCATGAGCGCGGCGTTGTCAGCGTGTCCGAACTGTGCCGGAAGCTCTCCGAGGTCGTTGGGGCAGGTGTCTTCGAGCTGGCACTGCGCGAGGAGCCACTTTACTGGGCGCCTTCGCTGCCGCCGGACCCCGCAGAGCTCCTGTCCAGCTATTCTTTCACCCGCCTGTTGTCCAGGCAGGCAACACACCTGTCGGCCATTTCACGTCCGCTGATCTATGCCAGCAGCAGTTATTGGTATGTAGGCGACATCGTCGGTCAGTTCACGTCATGGTCCGGAGAATCGCATGCCCACGGCCGCGGCACGCACCAGCACAGCCGTCGTTATTATTTCGGCGACCAGGTGTTCGTGAAGAAGATGACGCTGGGTATCGGCGGGCGAGCTGAAATCAATCTGCAGGAGTTCCACAACGAAGTGGCGTTTCTGCGCGAGCCGCCCGCTTCGTATCCAGTACCCCCTCTGATCGCGGCATTGAACGATTCTTCCGACCTGTTCCTGGTTCGCGGCATGATGCAGGGCCGTCTGCTTTCCGAGGTGATCGATGAAGGTGGGCCCTATGACGCAGACCGGGTACTTTCGGAGCTCCTCGAACAGTTGGTGATCCTGGAGGGCGCGGGTCTTTACCACAATGATGTCCGCTGCTGGAATGTGCTCATTTCTCCGGAGGGGCGCGCAAATCTGATTGATTACGGTGCGATTTCCGGTGAGGCCAAGGACTGCTCGTGGTTGGGGGATCTGTTGCTGTCGTTTCTGATTACCACCAAGGAAGTCCTGGATGGCAAGATCGTTCCTTCAAGCCCGGGTCGTGAACCGGCGCTGGATTTCATGGTGCTGCCGGCTCGTTACCGCAATGCTTTCATCCGGGTCTTCAGCCAGCATCAGTCGCGCTGGACCTTCGCAGACCTGAAGGACGCCCTTGGTCAGTCGGGGAGCGAGCGCGGTCCAGCGCCGGAATGGACGTCGATCTATCAGCATCTGCAGGGCGCCCTAATCAGCTACAACACTCGCCTGGGCGCGCTGTACTCGCAGACCGAACACGATCGCGTCGAGCTTGCCGCACGTGCATCAGCACTGGAGAAGGAGCGACAGGCCGCATTTCAGGCGGAAAAAAAACTGGCCGAACTAAAGATGGAATCGGAGGCAGCCGATAACCGCTCCAGGGGTCTGGAAGAGAACAGCCGGTTGTTGGCCGAATGGGCGAAAGAATTGGAAGCACGCGCAGTCAAATCCGAAGCAGAGAGCCGGCAGATGGCCGAGCGCTTGGATGAAATGGCGGCGGGCAGTGCTGTGCTTGTGGCGCAGATCGGTGAACTCGACCAAGAGCTGGAGGATCACCTTCATACCCGTCAGTTGGCGGAATCGTTGGTGGCTGACGTGGGTCGCTTGACGGACGAGCGCGATGCGTTACTTCAGAAGGTTTCCGAAGGCCAGAGCCTGGCGGAGCAGCACGAAGCGACGATCCACCATCTGCGTGGCAAAATCGCGTCGCTTCTTCACCGTATTGAGCGTCTGGAACGCTCAAGGGCACATGATCGGCGCAGGTTGAAAGAGCTGCAGATGGATCTTTCTGAGGGCGCGCAGACCGTTGGATCGTCGCGCGCTCACGTTCGCCAGCTTGAAATGGCTGTCGAAGCATTGGAAGGCCAGATCAAGGATGTATACGCAAGTCGGTCTTGGCGAGTTACCGCCCCGCTTCGCTGGTTCATTGCCAAAGTGATGAAGCGTGGGGGGGCGTCGCCTTTCTCGGCCGCTCTTGGCACGCAGAGCAAGAAGGCACCCGTCGCGCACGGGCATCTTCCCAGTCCGGCCGATGCCGCGACTGCGAAGCGGTTGGTGGCACTTGATCAGCTGGCGAGCCGGATCCGGGCCTCAAAGCGATAACTCAGGGAATGTGGTTTGTTGTGGCAAGGACATCATTGAAGGGGTGGTAGGCGTGAAAAGAGTCATCGTGTTGGGTGCGCAGGTACCCTTTGTAAGAGGTGGGGCTGAACTGCTCAACGAGGAGCTGGTCCGGCAGATCAATTTGTGGGGCAAGGATCGGCAAGTCGTGGCGGAACTGGTCCAACTGCCGTACCGCTGGTACCCGGAGACAGAAATCCTGTCCTCGATGCTGGCATGGCGGCTATTGGACCTGAACGAAAGCAACGGCCAGAAGGTAGACCTGTGCATCTGCACCAAGTACCCGACCTACGCTGCCTCGCACGCCAACAAGGTGCTGTGGCTTGTCCATCAGCACCGAGTACTCTATGACCTTGAACGCAGCCGCTTCGATCAGCCGCATCTCAGTGCTGAAGAAAGTGCCGTGCGCGATGCGCTGCGTGCGTCGGACAAGGAGCTACTTTCCGAAATCCAGCCGCGATACACCATTTCCCAGACTGTGACGGATCGGCTGCAGCACTTCTCCGGCCTCTCCTCCGAAGTCCTTTATCCGCCGTCCAAGCTCGCGCCCTTCATTACTTCTGGCGAGTACGGTGACTACGTCCTGTGTATCGGCCGCCTGGAGTCCATGAAGCGCCCCGATCTCCTGATCCGGGCAGCGCAGCTTGTTCCCCATGCAAGAGTGGTGATTGCCGGGACCGGAGCCAGCGACTATGCGCGCTCGCTGGCGCCCCTTGTACGGGAGCTGGGACTGGAGGCCCGGGTCGAGCTTGCCGGCTTCGTCGAAGATGCGAAGCTGCTTGACCTTATCGCCAATTGCCGTGCTGTTTTCTACTCCCCGGTGGACGAGGACTACGGCTTCGCGACCCTGGAGAGTTTTGCCGCGCACAAGCCTGTCATTACCGTGGACGACAGCGGTGAGGTGGGGCGCATTGTGCAATCGACGGGAAGCGGCTGGGTTACCAGTGCGACTTCGGAGGCAATTGCTGAGAGCCTCGTTGACTGCTACTCGAAAGACGGTTCGCAGTTGCGCGCGCTTGCCGAGGAAGGCTATCGCCTCAGTACAACCATCACTTGGGAGCGGGTAATCAGCAAACTGGTGGAGAGCAGGCTTTGATCACACAGTTCCGCATTGCGATGGTTGGTCCGCTGCCACCAGAGCGATCGGGCATCGCCGAATATGCGGCTGGCCTGGTGGCGATGCTGCGCGAACATGGGTTGCTGGTCGACACGGTGACGCGTGCCGACGTCGAGCGCGATGGCGTGGAGCGCGTCGTCCAAACGCTGCTCCAAGCCGATGCTGTCGTGTATCAGATGGGCAATCACCCCACTTTCCATGGGTGGATGCTGCCGCTCATGGAAGCTGTTCCAGCCGTTGTCCACCTGCACGATTTGGTTCTTCACCATATGGTCGCGGGCGTACTGAACGACGAACAGCGACTGTTGGGGGACGGCTATCCGGCAGCGCTGGAGAAATGGCATTCCGCCTCCGAGGTCAAGGCCGCGTCACTGGCGCTTCGAAGTGGCTCTCCAATCTGGAATCGCGAAGATGTGGTCGATTTTCCGCTGCATCAGGTGGCAACACGACTCGCCACTGAAGTGGTAGTCCATTCCCAGTACTCGGCCGACCGGATCGCGGCTGCGTTCCCTTGGCTTCCGGTCAGCATAGTGCCGCAACTTTACCCGGTGGTAGCTCCCGAGCGTGTGCGCGACCACCTTGGCACCATCGCGATCATGGGTGGCGGGCACATGAACCGTCGGTTCGACTGGATCGTTGAAGCTCTGGCGATGATCGATGGGGCGTTGGAGCAGCCACTCACCCTTGAAATTGCAGGTGAAGTCGAACCGGCTGTGCAAAACCAGCTCCAAGGAGTTGCCGCACTGGCCAATGTGACGCTGATCCTTCACGGTCACACCAGCGATGACGAGTTCTGGAGTGTGTTTGAGCGCGCTGATTTAATGATCGCTCTTAGGCAGCCGACTATGGGCGAGGCTTCTGCCGTTGTATCGAAGGCACTTCAGGCGGGGCTTCCCACCATCGTCTCCGACCACGGCTGGTACTCCGAGCTGCCCGACTGCGTGAGGAAGATCGCCCCGGACGACGATTGCCCCTCGGCTCTAGCGAAGCTGCTGGGCAAGCTCGCGGCCGATCCGGGCGCAATGGAGACCTGGGCAGAAGAATGCGCCGACCAAGCCGGACGTCCTGTATTCGATCCCCTTGCCGCCACTGAACAATACGCGCGAATACTGCGCACTCATCATGTCCTGTCTGGCTTCCGCGACAAGGTCGCAGAGGCTGTTTCCAGCCTCAAGGTGGATATTGATTCCCCTCTGTCCAAAGAGCTGCAGCGAATCGACGTGCGCACAAGCTTGAGAGGGGATAGGTGGGTGAACGCGGCCGTCGCTGCGCTGGGAGACCAGCAGCTCGACTCGCATGCACGGATCGTGGGTGGTACGGTCGGAGCCTATCCCTACAGTGAGCCATTGCCGGACGCGGCGTTCCTCGGTCAGGCATTGGTTGTTGAGCGGGATATCGGCACCCTCACAGCCGCCAGCGTCATTTCGCTGCAGGTCGAGCTGACCAATGATAGCGAGTACCAGTGGCTCAGCCCTCTTGGGCATGCAATAAGGCCCTTTGGCATCTACCTTGGGCATCATTGGGTTGCCGTGGATTCGGCGTTGCCGCCAGCCGAGCAACAGCGGACTTGGATTGAGGAAGCCGTTGATCAATCCACTCCCGGGCTTCATGTAATGACAGTTCGTGCCCCCGATGTTCCAGGTGAATATTATCTGGAGATCGACCTGGTGCAAGAATCCGTATGCTGGTTCAAGAGTCGAGGGTTCCTACCGGCCCTGATTCACGTAAACGTAGAGGCGGCCCAGCCTTGAAGGGCGCATCCATTCACATAGGTTTCTTTGCATGAACAACATCTCCAAGAGTCAGTTCTCCCTTTATGCTGCTGCGCTGGCCGCCGCCATTGCCATTTCGGGTTGCTCCAAATCGCCGGAGGCCGAGCCGGTTGTTCAACCTTCCCCAGAGGCAACAGCGGCCGCTGTTGCGGCGCCACCCATGGCTGCGCCACTCACTCAAGACCAAGTGGGCGCCCAATACAGAATCTCAGCCGAGCCGGTACTCGTCAAGAATGGTGAAGTCGTCCGCACGGTGGTGTCAGTCACCAACACCGGGGTAACCGCCATCAACTCCAATGGCAACCTTCCGGTGAACCTTGCTGTCTCGTTGGTAGATTTGAACGGCGCCGCAGTAGCGCAGGATTTTGTACGGGTGTCGCTGCCGGCTGTCGGCATTCCTTCCGGGGGCTCTGCCGAAGTGGTCGCCGAAGTGCCCGCCAACCAGGTAGCAGGAAAGGCATTGCGCTTCGGCCTCGTCCAGGAGTCGGTCGCATGGTTCAGCGATTTCAAGATTGCCCCGCTGGATTACGGCCCGTTCACGAGCTGCGAGGATCAGGGCAAGCCGACACTCTGTGGCAAGGACGGCAAGCCACTGGCGCACGTTGAGTCGAACTAAAAAGGACCGAGCCTGTCAGGCTCATGATCGGATTCAATCCGTATAACAAAGAGAATGTTTTAATGAAGACTGCGTTGATCACCGGAATCTCCGGCCAAGATGGTGCCTACCTGGCGGAACTTTTGTTGCAGAAGGGCTACCGTGTTTACGGCACCTACCGCCGCACGAGCTCCGTCAATTTCTGGCGCATTGAAGAGCTGGGAATTGCTACGCATCCGAATCTTCACCTGATCGAATACGACCTGACCGACCTTGGCTCAAGCATCCGCATGCTCGAGGCAACCCAGGCGACTGAGGTTTACAACCTGGCGGCGCAGAGTTTCGTCGGCGTTTCGTTCGACCAGCCGACCACCACTGCCCAGATCACCGGCATCGGCCCCGTCCACCTCTTGGAGGCAATCCGCCAGGTGAACCGCGACATCCGGTTCTACCAGGCCTCCACCTCGGAGATGTTCGGCAAGGTGCAGGCGGTTCCGCAGATCGAGAGCACGCCGTTCTATCCCCGTAGCCCCTACGGTGTCGCCAAGCTCTATGCGCATTGGATGACCGTGAATTACCGTGAGAGCTACAACATCTTCGGTTCCAGCGGGATCCTTTTCAACCACGAAAGCCCGCTGCGAGGTCGCGAGTTTGTAACCCGAAAGATCACCGACTCGGTTGCGAAGATCAAGCTGGGGATGCTCGAATGTCTCGAGCTTGGTAACCTCGACGCCAAGCGTGATTGGGGATTTGCCAAGGAGTACGTGGAAGGCATGTGGCGGATGCTGCAGGCAGATGAGCCTGACACCTTCGTGTTGGCGACCAATCGCACGGAGACGGTTCGGGATTTCGTGCAGATGGCTTTCAAGGGCGTGAACATCGACGTTGAGTTCCGTGGCACCGATATTGGTGAAACTGCCGTGGACACCGCCACCGGGAAGGTGGTCATGCGCATCAATGAAAAGTTCCACCGCCCTGCGGAAGTGGACCTGCTGATCGGCAACCCCGAAAAGGCCACTCGTATCCTTGGTTGGAAGCCCGAGACTACTCTGGAGCAGCTGTGCCAGATGATGGTAGAGGCCGATCTCAAGAGGAACGAGCGTGGCTTCTCGTTCTGATCTGGCCGGCAAGCGCGTTCTGCTGACTGGAGCGTCCGGGTTTACCGGGCGCTACATGACTGCGCAGCTTAGATCCCAAGGGTGCACCGTAATAGGTGTGGGTGCCCGTGGGCAGCCAGCCGACGACGTCGCGGCACCTGACGCGTTCCTTTCGGTGGATCTACGCGACCAGGATGCTGTCACGCGGGTTGTAGAAGGAGCCAGAGCCGACTACGTCGTGCATCTCGCGGCCATGGCATTCGTTGGCCATGGCAACGCGGATGATTTCTACCGAGTAAACCTGCTGGGGACACGGAACCTGTTGCACGCCTTGGTGACGGCAAGTCACCAGCCGGAACGGGTACTTCTCGCAAGCAGCGCCAACGTCTACGGCAATGCTACAGAGGGCGTTATCGACGAATCGGTTGCGCCCGCGCCAGCCAATGACTACGCGGTCAGCAAGCTTGCAATGGAGTTCGCTGCTCGCCTGTGGCAGGAGCGCCTCCCGTTAGTTATCGCACGTCCATTCAACTACACAGGAGTGGGCCAGGAGCGTAATTTCCTGGTTCCCAAAATTGTCTCCCATTTTGCTTCGCGGGCGGAAACGATCGAGCTGGGCAACACTGAGGTCTGGCGAGATTTTGGCGACGTGCGGGCTGTTACATTGGCGTACCGCAAACTGCTTGAGTCGGCCGATGCGATTGGGCAAACCGTCAACGTCTGCTCAGGTGTCGCCCATTCTTTGGACGACATCATCAGGATGTGTTCCGGCATCACCGGTCATCAGATGGACGTTCGGGTGAATCCAGCGTTCGTGCGCGATAACGAAGTCAAGATGCTGCTGGGTAGTAATGCAAAGCTGCGCGGGCTGATCGGTGCGTGGGATTGCCCCCCGCTGGAACAGACACTGCGTTGGATGCTTGAAGGCTAGCGGTGTGTTCATCGCGGGCGGACTCAGGGAGTCCGCCCGCTGTCTTCCTGCCTAAGGCAGAACTTCAATACCTATCATCCCGATGGACAGTTCACGCGTGTCGGCGGACACCCCTGCGTTGGCGGGTGATACGGGATTGTCGTGAAGCAGTTCAACAGCAATAACCTGCTCCTTGCTGCTGGCTGGAATGTCGACGGTGAATACCGACGGTTGCGGCGAGGTCGGTCCGAATTCGATCAGCGTGGGCTTGGCTCCATTTATGCTGACCCGCGTCGATGCCCTCGTATGGTTCCCGCCAAGAAACGCACTGGCCGTGATGCGCAGTTTCTTCGCTTCTGGTGGAGCGAGGAATTCCAGCGAAGAGCGGTCTCCGTTCGACCAGGTTCCCCAAGGCTCACTTGTGGACCAACCGTCGCGAAGGTAGGTGCGAAGTGCATCGGGACCCACTGGCGTGCCCACGACCAACTTTGGCACCGGGCGCTTCTTCTCCGAAAGCTCCTGTTTGGTCAACTCAAAATACGTCGGCGCGACGGGGAGCGCATCAAATCGGTTGCTCACAGCTGCCTGGAATTGTTCATCCGACATCCCACATGCGCCCTCTGGATAGGCACGGATGCTGCTGAGCCCGCGGGACGCATCGCCTGGAACGTAAAGTGCGCGGACGCATCCTGGGCCCAACACCATTGCGGGTGTCTGCAATGGGGTGACTTCGCCAAGACCGGAGTAACGCTCGCGGAAGACTTCCGGCGCAGGTGTCCACAGCCAAGGAGCATACCGATACACCACGCGGGAAACGCGGGTGGGAGAATCATAGGATTCGCCCTTCTTGGGCGGGTACTGCTTGGCGTTGAGGGTGACCATAACCAGGAGAGCCAACGTCGCCACGACCTTGGCGACTGTGCCAGATCTCCTCAGATGATCGGCAATGTACACGATGAGCGGATATAACAGGCAGATGTACCAGAGTCCATACCGGGCCACATTTATCGTCGCGCCCGAGTTGATGTTCGCCGTGGCGCTCTGCGCAGCCAAGGCGGCACCGACGTAGGCGACGAGAAACAGGGCCATCGAGGATTGCGGGCGCTGCCTGTAGTGCCTTACGGCGAGGACCGCCGCAAGCACGATAATCAGCAGGCCTAGCGGCCAGTTCGGCAGGAGGCCAATGTCCGGATCAATCAGGTACTGCACCGACGTCAGCGGAGAAATCGCAGAGGTATCTGCGCCAAATGTGATCAACTGCGGGGTTATGCCGCCGAACCGGAAGAAGTAGTAGGCGGGGTGAAGCAGGGCGAGGATCGCAGCACCGCTGAGGAGGACAGCATCGACGGCGGCGCGCACCCCTGTGCGTGGCTCGGTGCAGAACTGGTAAAGCGCGATGACGCAGCAGACAAATGCAGGTATGGCGAAGCTGATGTTCTGGGTGGAGGTCAGGGCCAGAAGCAAACCCGCCGCCGCCCAGTGGCGTTTGGCCGCCAGCGCCATTGCGCCGGTGGAGAAGAGCACAGTAGCAAACTCGGTATGCACCTTGTTGGTAAACCAGAGCACAGGCGAGGCACAGGCGATGATCAGGGCCGCGCAGACCCCTTTCCAGCGATCGGTCAAGTAACACAGCATCAGCAGGCCTGCCAACAGTGCGGCATGCAGCAGGAGGAAGTGTGCGTGAGAGCTTTGTGCCAACCCGATGCGATCGCCGACGAATCCAACTGCTGCCGCGCCGGCAGGATAGAGCCAGAAGTGATTGAAGTCGGCACCGCTGGTTGTAATCAGGCCCGGGAACGCTTTCTTCAGCCATTCCAAGGGCGGTAGACCTTGGACCTGGTTGGCTTGGATCATGGCTTCGTAACCTGCCCAGCCTGCATCGGTCATGTAGGGGCGCTGGGACAACGTGATCGTACGCTCCATCGCATAGTATTCACTGCCATCCCCGACCCGGATCGGGGGCGTGGTCGACAGCGCCGCGTAGATGAGCGCGATGGTAATGAGCATCGCAGCAGTGGCTGCCCCCCATGCGAGGAGCAGCCTCCTGTTAAGCCTTCGGCGAAGCGCCTGTCCAATGGACCGCATGCTCACTGGGCGGGACCCTTTCCAATGATCTGGCGTGCCAAGCCGCGACCTTCCTTCACCGCGTAATTGGTGCCGCGGTCTTCCGGATACACCTGTGCCATCGTGGTGACGTACACGTTGGGGAACGGCGTTTCCCGACCCGGTACGATTGAAGAATAGTGCTTCTCCGCGATCGGTTGGGCGTAGTCCGCGCGCCAGACATGGACGTCCTGGATCCAGCTTGCGTCAAACTCCGGGAACATCTTCTGCAGATGGGGTATCGAGAATTCGACCAGCTCCGCATCGCTCATCTTATACATTGCATGGTGCGGGGGAAGATACTTGGACAGGTAGACGATGTGGCGTCCACCGTAGGAGCTCGGCGGCTCGAAGTTGGTATGTTCAATGACGCCGACGTACGGGAAACCAGGGTCATTGACGTTGAGCCAGTACGTGTCGGAGAGGCTGCGGTCCAGGCTCAGCACCATGCAGACGTTGGAAAGATAACGTACGCGACGGAGCTTCTCCAGGAACGGGGCGGGCGCCGACTCCTGAAGAAGGTCTGCGGTGATGGGTAGTGCCGTGGTGACGATCACGTTCTCCGCGCTGACCAAGCCGTTGTTGGTCAGAACCCCCTTGCCGGATCCGCCTTCGGTAACCACCTGGACTGCGGCGGTTTCAAGTCTGATCTCGCCGCCAAGCTTGACGATTGCTTCGCCAAGGCGGTTCGCGAGTTCAGCGAAGCCACCCTTATAGTAAGCAAGCACTTCATCGCCAGAGCTGCTGCGGCTGCCGCCGCGGAGCACCAGCTTCTTCCAGAACCAAACGGCAGAAACGTCTTCGGCGACATCGCCGAACTTGCCAACCAAGAGTGGATCCCACACCACGTCATAGGCGCGCTGGCCGCAAAGGTCAATCAGCCATTCCTTTGCACTCAATCCCTCAAGCTTGCGCCAGTCTTTGATCGACTTTGCTCGAAGCACTGCTACGCCCAGGCGGATGCGGTCGAAGAACGGGAGTGCATCGAACTTCAGCAGATCCATTGGGGTGCTGAGTCGGAAGAACTGGTTGGCAAAGTACATGCCGGTACGCGTGGGGCGAAGCAGGATATTGTGGTTCTCGCCAAGCTCTTCGATAAGCTTGAAAATCTCCACATCATTGTTGAACCAATGATGGTAGAACTTTTCAAGAACTTCATTGCCCACTTTGAAGCCACCGGCCAAGCCGCCAAGCTCCCGATCACGCTCGATCACGACAACTCTCTTGCCGGATTTCGCAAGTTCGTAAGCTGCTGCAAGGCCTGCAAAGCCGCCGCCAACGATGGCGGTATGGAAAGTTGAGGTCATTGTTATTGGTTGTCCGTAGAAGCGCGGAAGGTAATTGCGCGATTAAGTGAGAATTGGAGGACGAGCACGACGGCCAGGGTTGCGACCTTGGACGGAAGTGGTGGATAGCCCTGAACCGACACGAGGACCCAGAGCAACGCGCTGGAGGCGAGGTAGCCGATCAGTGCTGTGCCAAAGAAAAGCGCCAGTCTGCGGAAGGCCTTGTCATAGACCTGGAAAGTGAAGTGCCGATTAAGGATGAAGCTGGCGAGCGTGCCAGCTGCGTAGCCTGCAGCATTTGCGACCTGGTAGTTCACGCCGTAGTGAACCAGGGCTGTGAAGAGGACAAGGTCGGTCAAAACACCGGTGCCTCCGCAAACTGCATACAGCACAAGCTGGCGCACGCGCGGATCTTTCATGAGGGCTTCAATGGTTTTCATTCTGCTCTTTCGGCGTGCGTGATGTTCGAAGTGGATTCAACAACGGTCTGCGGCCTGCCATTGACGTGCAGCAGGATGCGGCCGACGTACTCCCCGATTACCCCCACGGCAAGCAGCTGAATGCCACCGATGATCATGGTGGATACGATCAGTGACGACCAGCCCACCGGCATGGCGTTGACTGTGAAACGCTGAATCACAAAGGCGATTGCCAGCAGAAAGCCAACTGCGGAAACTGCCATTCCGGTGACTGACGCTACCCGCAATGGGAGCAATGAGAAGCTGGTCGCCATCTTGAGCCAAAGTGAGATCGACTTCTTGAGGCTGTAACCCGATGCCCCATCGGCGCGAGCATGATGCTGGACCTTGATGGACGTGACGCGGCTGGTGGCGGAAAGAATCAAGCCATCCAGGTAGACGTGGGGTCCAGTGAACTTGATCACCTCGTCCTTCACGCCGGCAACCATCGCCTTGAAGGGCGAGAGGTACAGGCCTTTTGGCTTCCCAAGTACCTTGTTCGCCACCAAGTCGTTAAAGCTGCTTCCTGCACGTTTCCATAGGGCATGCTGTTTGGAATGAAATCCTCCATAGCAAACGTCGAACTCATCCCCCAGCGCATTTAGCAGAGCGGGAATGTCCGTTGGCGAATGCTGGAGGTCGTCGTCCATCGTAACGATTTTCGCGCCCGTAGCCACGCGCAGTCCTGCCATGATGGCGTTATGTTGGCCCGCGTTCTTTCGAAGATTCACGACTTTCCACCACGGTCGAGTCTGCGCAAGCTCCAGAAGAACCGCACGGGAACGATCCGGGCTGCAATCATTGACGAGAATCACCTCGAACGCATCCCCATACAGTGAGGGGAGGATCTGTCCAAGCTTTTCCGCAAGACGCGGGAGGATCGACTCGCTCCGATAAACAGGAATTACTACTGACAGCTCATAGCGCATAAGTGGGCCCATAGTACTTCTGCAGCAGGCGCAGGTTGTAACCCGGCGAGATATCAACGCCGATGTCTGAGGCCACCTTGCGCATCAGCGACGCGTCAGGGGTGATTCCTCCTGTTCGATCGACGACGCGGATGTTGGCCTTCCGTTGCATGACGCTTTCCATCATGGCAACCAATGCCGGCATTGAGACCGTCTCTGGAGGCGCCACTTCTTCCGTTACGCCGAGCATGTCTTGCTGCGAAAGCAGGTGCATGGCCACACCTGCAACGTGGTCGACATCCACAAGGCAGCGGATCGCACCAGCCCAGACGGAAATCTCGCTTCCGTCGGCAATGTGCTTCGCGATGTAGTTGGTGAGCGTGTTCGGATTGGACGTTCTGCCGACGACCTGCGGCAAACGCAGAATAATGGTGTCAGTCCTTGACCTTACCTTCTGCTCCATTCTTGCCTTATGCAGTGCATAGTGGCCTGATCCTTTGTCGGGATCGGCGATGCTGCACGTGCTGAAGTACACAAACGGTCCCGAAGTACCTTCGAGGTGTCGTGTAAGCAGGTTGTCTTCCCTGGTGAATGCTTCCGGGTTGTCTTCGTTCGAGTTCGAGACGCCAGATGCGAACACGGTCGCACGCAGGTCCTGAACCCGTTGAACGTCAAAAGCAGAGGCGAGTAGTCCGTTGCCGATGATCATTTCGGCTCACCGGGCATACTGAGGCAACTGGCAGCGGAAGCCGTCGGCCCCTTCATTTGTCGCCCACACGCCCGTAGTTGTCCTCGAAGCGGACAATATCGTCTTCACCAAGATAGCTCCCCGACTGAACCTCAATAAGTTCCAGCGGCAGCTTGCCCGGATTCTTGAGGCGATGGGTCACGCCTAGCGGGATGTAGGTGCTCTGGTTCTCGGTGAGCAGGATCACGTCGTCGCCACGGGTCACCTCGGCGGTGCCGCTGACCACGATCCAATGCTCGGCGCGGTGGTGATGCATCTGCAGGCTCAGCGTCGCGCCCGGGTTGACCGTGATCCGCTTGACCTGGAAACGGGCACCGTTATCGATGGAGTCGTAGGCACCCCAGGGGCGGTAAACCTTGCGGTGGGCTGCTGCTTCGCTGCGGCCATCACGCTTGATCAGGCCGACGATTTCCTTGACATCCTGGACGCGGTCCTTGTGGCCGACAAACACGGCGTCGTCGGTCTCGACCACCACCACGTCCTCCAGGCCGACCATCGCAATCAGGCGGGTACCGTAGGCGTAGCTGTTGCGGCAGTCCAGCGCGATGACGTCGCCATGGCAGGCATTGCCGTCGGCGTCCTTGTCGGACACCTCCCACAACGCGGACCACGAGCCCACGTCGTTCCAGCCGGCATCCAGCGGAACCACGGCGGCATCGGCGGTCTTTTCCATCACCGCGTAGTCGATCGAGTCATTGGGGCTGGCGGCGAACGCGTCGGCATCCAGGCGGATGAAGTCAGTATCGCGCGAGGCCTTGTCGAGCGCGGTCCGGCAGGCGGACAGGATCGCTGGCTGCAGCGCTTCGAGCTCCTGCAGGTAACGCGAGGCCTTGAAGAGGAACATGCCGCTGTTCCAGTAGTACTCGCCGGAGGCCACGTACTGCTGGGCGGTCTCCAGGTTGGGCTTCTCGACGAAGCGGTCGACGCCGCGCACGCCTTCACCAACATGCGCCTTGATGTAGCCGTAGCCGGTTTCCGGAGCGGTTGGCACGATGCCGAAGGTGACCAGCTTGCCGGCATCGGCGGCTACGGCCGCCTGCTTGACGGCGGCGTGGAATGCGGTGTCGTCACGCACCACATGATCGGACGGCAGCACCAGCAGCAGCGCATCCTCACCCGTCGCCAGCGCCTGCAGCGCGGCGATGGCGATGGCGGGTGCGGTATTGCGGCCGATCGGCTCCAGGATCAGCGCCTGCGGGGTCACGTTGCATTCGCGCAGCTGCTCGGCGGCCATGAAGCGGTGTTCCTGGTTGGCCACCACGATCGGGGCCTTGCCGGCGATGGCGGCCACGCGGTTCCAGGTGGCCTGCAGCATCGTGACATCGCCCACCAGGGGCAGGAACTGCTTGGGGTACGCCTCGCGCGAGAGCGGCCACAAGCGGGTGCCGGAACCACCGGAAAGGATGACGGGAAGAATGGGCAACATGAGGATCGTCCTGAATCAGTGTTGGGGGGGCTGACCGCCGATCAAGGCGGTGAGCTCTTCGGTCTGGGCGCGCAACAGCGCGGAATCGCCACGGGTTTCGACATTCAGGCGCAGCAGCGGCTCGGTGTTTGAGCTGCGCAGGTTGAAGCGCCACGTGTCGAATTCGACGCTGATGCCATCGGTGTAGTCCAGCGTTGGTGACTGGGCCGCGTAATGGTCCATCACGCGAGCCACGGTCGCCTTGGCATCGTCGACGCGGAAGTTGATTTCGCCGCTGCACGGGAAGGCCTGCATGCGGTCGGCAACCAGATCGCCCAGCGAGATGCCGGTCTGCGATACCAGTTCGGCGATCAGGAGCCACGGGATCATCCCGGAGTCGCAGTAGGCGAAATCGCGGAAATAATGGTGGGCGCTCATCTCGCCCCCGTAAATGGCATCTTCGGCGCGCATGCGCTCCTTGATGAACGCGTGGCCGGTCTTGCTCATGACCGGCACGCCACCGGCCTGTTCCACCATCTCCACGGTATTCCAGGTCAGTCGCGGGTCATGGATAACCTTGCCTCCCGGGCTGCGCTTGAGCAGCGCAACCGCCAACAGGCCGACCAGGTAATACCCCTCGATGAATTCGCCTTGGCTGTCGAAGAAGAAGCAGCGGTCGAAATCGCCGTCCCAGGCAATGCCGAAGTCGGCGCCATGGGCGCGGACGGCATCGGCGGTCGCGGCACGGTTTTCGGGCAGCAGCGGGTTGGGAATGCCGTTCGGGAAGGAGCCGTCGGGCTCGTGCTGGATACGGACGAACTCGAAGGGCAGGTGCGGGGCCAATGCATCGATCACGATGCCCGCGCCGCCGTTGCCGGCATTGACCACTATTTTCAACGGTTTGAGCTGGGCAACATCGACGTAGCCCAGCAGATGCTGGATGTAGGCCGATTTGTCCGTATCGGTGCGCACGTTCCCCTGCCCTGTGGGCAGCGGCGCATCGCCGGCCGCGAACTCACGCACATCGAACAGGCCGGTATCGCCGCTGATCGGACGGGCGTGTTCGCGCACCAGCTTCATGCCGTTGTAGCCCATCGGGTTGTGGCTGGCGGTAACCATCACGCCACCGGCGGCCTGGCGGTGGAAGGTCTGGAAATACACCTCCTCGGTACCGCACAGCCCGATATCGATCACATCGCGCCCGGCGGCAGTGAAGCCTTTCTCAAGGGCGGCTTGCAGCTCCGGGCTGCTCAGGCGGACGTCGCGTCCCAGAACGGCGGGGCCAGGTCCCAGGAGGAACGCAGTGCCGGCGCCAATACGCTCGGCGAGGGCGGCGTCCAGTTCCTCCGGAACGCGGCCGCGGATGTCGTATGCCTTGAAGCAGGGGAGCGTCATCAATGCAATCCTTACGGGTGACCGCCAATTATAGCGACAGCGTTCTGAGGAACGGGTCGCTTTTTCCAGCGGAGGGCCTTCCTGGGCCCGGCGATAAAAGGCCGCGCAACGACACGTCGCTGCGCGGCCCCGATTTCACGCGGCGCTCACAAGGCCTTTTCCAGCTCCGGCAGCAGGGTGAACAGGTCACCCACCAGGCCGATATCGGCGATCTCGAAGATCGGCGAATCGGGGTCCTTGTTGATGGCCACGATGGTGCCGGCATCCTTGATCCCGGTCAGGTGCTGGATCGCGCCGCTGATGCCGACGGCCACGTACAGCTCCGGGGAGATGATCTTGCCGGTCTGGCCCACCTGCAGGTCGCTGGGCACGTAGCCGGCGTCCACCGCG
>LNAP01004761.1_pt1 | contig 20234 bp, 16 predicted proteins | sample 602601 | NCBI WGS metagenome assembly LNAP01 (sample SAMN02440304, study PRJNA202911) | soil metagenome | biome: Subtropical and temperate rainforests or woodlands; isolation source: soil samples (1 kg each in a 20% v/v slurry with milli Q water) were... ...
TATATTTTCGAGTTCGGCTATGGCGATATTTATTCCCGCCCCGGGCTCGATCTGCGCACCCGGCTGCTGGCGACGGTGGCCGGCCTCGTCTGCCTCGGTCATGCCCAGCGCGAGCTGGAGGTCCATATCGGCTCGGCGCTCAATGTCGGGGCGAGCCGTGAGGAAGTGGTCGAGACCATCATGCAGATGGCGCTCTATGCCGGCTTTCCCGCCGCGCTCGATGCGCTGCTGATCGCCAAGAAGGTCTTTGCCGCCCGCGACGGCGCGTGATGCGGAAAATCGATGCGTAAGATTTTGGTCATCGGCATCGGCGCGGGCAACCCCGAGCACCTCACGGTGCAGGCTATTCAGGCGATGAACCGGGCGCAGGTGTTCTTCCTGCTCGACAAGGGCGCGGATGCCGGCGAGTTGGTGGCGCTGCGCGAGACCATCCTCAAACGCTTCATGCGCACGACCGATTACCGGCTGGTGCGCGCCAAGAGCCCGAAACGCGAGTTGCCGGATGAGCCTTCCGGCGGCTACCGCGCCGGGGTCGAGGCCTGGCACCGCGCCCGCGCCGAGCTGTTCGCCGCGCTCATTGCGCAGGAGCTTCCTGAGGACGGCACCGGGGCGATCCTGGTCTGGGGCGACCCGGCGCTGTACGATTCGACGCTACGGGTGCTGGCAGCCGCGCAGGCGGCAGGGAGCGTGGCGTTCGAGACCGAGGTCATCCCCGGCATCAGCGCCGCCCAGGCGCTCTGCGCGGCTCATAAGATCGTGCTCAACACCATTGGCGACCCGGTCATCATCACCACCGGCCGCCGCCTGGCGCAGGATTACCCCAAAGGCAACGCGACCGTCGTGGTGATGCTGGACGACGGCACCGGGCTCGCGGCGCTGCTGGCGCGGGTGAAAGCCGGCGAGCTGGAGCGCCCGCTGCACATCCATTGGGGCGCCTATCTCGGCACAAAGGACGAGATGCTGGTCGCCGGGCGGCTGGACGAGGTCGGGCCGGGGATCGTTTCCGCGCGGACTGATGCTCGGGCGCGGAAGGGGTGGGTGATGGATATTTATCTGCTGCGGGGTCAGATGGTACCGACGGGGTAATGCTAACTCCTCGCGGATGTAGACGGTAATCAGATGAGTGAATACAGTTCCCTAGGGGCAATGATTTTCTTAGTGATGGGCCCCCATTTTAATTTCAGGGGGCACTCTTGGCCGCAGTAGTCACTGTAATGAATATGAAGGGCGGCGTTGGCAAAACTACCGTAACTGTCAATATAGGGGGAATATTTTCTTATTATAGTGTGGGAGGAAAAGCAGCTCTACGTGTTCTCATGATCGATTACGATCCTCAGTTTAATTTATCGCAAGCATATCTTCGGTCTACGCAGTACTTTGCGCTTGAGAAAGCCGGAAAAACGACATTAAATATTCTAATTGACAATGGAATAGCGTTAAATCCTTATCAATTGCAAGTTTCCGGAAATCACATACCGCCTAGCGTAAAATCCATAGCAACGAACGTATACAGCGGAACTGGTACAGGTAGATTGGATATAGTACCGTCTACTTTGAACTTAATGTATGTTGCGCTAGGACAAGCAACGACTAGTACGATTCCGATTGAGGAACGTTTCGAAAAATTTATCGACGAATGCCGAATTCATTACGATCTAATTCTAATCGACTGCCATCCTGCGGGGTCTCTATTTACAAAAACGTCCCTACGAAACTCCGACTTTGTCTTAATACCAGTAGTTCCTCAAAAATACGCCGTGCGCGGCATCGGCCTTATGATGGAGTTTATCAAGGCAAAAAGGGCTGGCGCAAAAAGTCCGCAGCCGATTATCCTATTCAACTCCACGAAACGCACTGGTGTGTCGTCGGAGGAATCCGCCATTCGAGCCGACGCGAAATATGCTTCGTACTGTCTCACTCACAGCATGAGATGGTACAAGGCATTCGGAGAGCCTGAGGAAGGTAAGGGGTTTGTGTGGCAGAGCACGAAACCCTACAGCACGTCCGCGTTTGACAACCTTATGGCTGTTTCGCGTGAAATTCGGACAAGGATCGGACTGTAATGCAAAGCCCACGGTATCGCGCGCTCCTCCGTTCATTATTCGGCGCCGTTATGAAGTCGGACCTCGATGCCGGCCAACTTAAGGCCCTCGCCGAGGAGCTCAGACGCGGCCAGTTGAGTGATGAATTGGCATTTATGCTCGATCAAGTAAATGTACATTTCCGAGATAATTCGCGTGATAACTCTCGAGATATTTCCGACGAGATGAAGTATTTTGAGGACATAATTAAATCTAAGCGCATATCAAAGAATTCACTTTTAAATATATTGATTAGTATAGATTCGCGATCATCGTTCTCGTCGTCGGCCACGATGAGGGAGATACTTGAGGAATTTCTATCTGGTGCGACCTCGCGTCAGATAGAAAAATTAGCGGGCACGCTCAGTGCAACAGGTCGTCCTGACCCCTTCTTGAAGGGCATATCCGAGCAAAACCGATAATGGATGATCTACCTAGCATAATGAAGGCCATCGATTGGAACGAGAATATTGATGCCGCTTTCGCCGATCCCGATAGTTTAGCTAAGTTAGAGCAGGCGCTCATGCGAATTGCCGTATGGGCGAAGCAACTTGAGACTGCCGACGCTGGTAATCCGGCGTTATGTTTTGTCCGGGAGATGCAGGTAGCGGCACATCAGGGTGCAGCTCTGTTAGGCCTATGTATATATAAAGCGTCTGCGAGTTCAGCTCGCACTCTTTTAGAGACCTGTCTTTATTATACTTTTTTCAGGACGCATCGAGACGAACTTGCCACGTTAGTCAGGGTTTCCAAATATTACATCTCAAAAGGCGAGGTGTTGGATTTCCACAAACTACACACCCCCGATTTTGCGGATGCGCAAAATGTTTTTGGCTTGGTTGGCGCGCTTGATCAATGGTATTCAAGTGTATCTGCCGTCGTGCACGGCCAGATTCCGGGAGCTTGGAACGCACATTCGGCGATAAGTGAGATTGCATTTAGCAAAAACACGCATGCGCTAGCTCTCGATAGCCTTTTAATGGCTGAAGAACTTACCCATCAAATGCTTTTATGCAGCAGTGGTCGGCAGTTATGGAATGCTTTTGCGCCAGATGCCAAAGCCTATTTGATAAAGGGTCTTGCGGGGGAAAAACGCGATCGACTCGGATTGGATGCCCGATAATTGATGGATTAGGCAGCATGTAAGATCCCTATTTGACCTCTCCTCCCCCACCCTTGCCTCGAAACCCCTTTAGCGCTATATGCACGCGCATCCGGGTGCCCTCTCTAAACGGGCGGTTCCGGGGTGGGCCGGCGATGCGGGAACCGTGTCGTCGTCGTGCAGGAGGCTCGCCCGCCCTCAACCGTACGTCGGAAGCCCGTCCAGAGACCCAATCTCAACGCGCTCAATGCCGCGCCGGGCGACCGTCTCGACCTCATCACATTATCGATCTCGACTTTCACGGCCAATGCGCCGGGCCTTGACGTTCAACCGTCGGGGCTGCGCCGGAATGCCAGGTTCCGGCGCCCGTGGAAGACGATGAGACCCTCAACCCCGTACCGGCGCTTTGGCATCCAGGAGTTTAAATGTCCGCAACACAATCCATCGCCGCGGCCCGTGACGATTTCGCCGCCATGCTCGAAGAGAGCTTCGGCACGTCCGAGCTCGCCGAAGGCTCGGTCGTCAAAGGCATCGTCGTCGCGATCGAGAAGGACCTCGCCATCATCGACATCGGTCTGAAGACCGAAGGTCGCGTGGCGCTGCGCGAATTCGCCGGCCCCGGCCGCGAAGACCCCATCAAGGTGGGTGACGAAGTCGAAGTCTATCTCGAGCGCGTCGAGAATGCGCTGGGCGAAGCCGTCCTGTCGCGCGACAAGGCCCGCCGCGAAGAGAGCTGGGTCCGCCTCGAGAAGGCGTTCAACGCCCAGGAGAAGGTCTCCGGCGTGATCTTCAACCAGGTCAAGGGCGGCTTCACCGTCGACCTCGACGGCGCCGTGGCGTTCCTGCCGCGCAGCCAGGTCGATATCCGCCCGATCCGCGACGTCGGCCCGCTGATGCACAATGCGCAGCCGTTCCAGATCCTCAAGATGGATCGCCGCCGCGGCAACATCGTGGTGTCGCGCCGCACCGTTCTCGAAGAGACCCGCGCCGAGCAGCGTCACGAGCTGGTGCAGAACCTCGAAGAAGGTCAGGTCATCGACGGCGTGGTCAAGAACATCACCGATTACGGTGCGTTCGTCGACCTCGGCGGCATTGACGGCCTGCTGCACGTCACCGACATCGCCTGGCGCCGCGTGAACCACCCGACCGAGGTGCTCAACATCGGCCAGACGGTCAAGGTGAAGATCATCAAGATCAACCACGAGACCCACCGCATCTCGCTCGGCATGAAGCAGCTGCTGGGCGATCCGTGGGAAGGTATCGAGGCCAAGTACCCGGTCGAGGCCCGCTTCAAGGGTCGCGTCACCAACATCACCGACTATGGCGCGTTCGTGGAACTGGAGCCGGGCATCGAAGGCCTGATCCACGTCTCCGAGATGAGCTGGACCAAGAAGAACGTCCACCCCGGCAAGATCGTCGCCACCTCGCAGGAAGTGGAAGTCGCGATCCTCGAGGTCGATCCGGTCAAGCGTCGCATCTCGCTCGGCCTCAAGCAGACCCTGCAGAACCCGTGGGATGCCTTCGCCGAGAAGTATCCGGCCGGCTCCGTGGTCGAAGGCGAGGTCAAGAACAAGACCGAGTTCGGCCTGTTCCTCGGCCTCGACGGCGACGTCGACGGCATGGTGCATCTGTCGGACCTGGACTGGAACCGTCCGGGCGAGCAGGTCATCGACGAGTTCAAGAAGGGCGACATCATCAAGGCCGTCATTCTCGACGTCGATGTCGAGAAGGAGCGCATCTCGCTCGGCGTGAAGCAGCTCGGCGGCGACCCCTTCCAGGACTCGGGCGAGACCGTCAAGAAGGGCTCGATCGTCACCTGCGAAGTGATCGAAGTGAAGGAAGGCGGCGTCGAGGTCAAGATCGCCGGCACCGACATGACGACCTTCGTGAAGCGCTCGGAACTGGCCCGCGACCGCGGCGACCAGCGCCCGGACCGCTTCGCCGTCGGCGAGAAGTTCGACGCCCGCGTCATCCTGTTCGACCGCAAGGCCCGCAAGGTCCAGGTGTCGATCAAGGCGCTGGAAATCGCCGAGGAGAAGGAAGCCGTGGCCCAGTTCGGGTCGCAGGATAGCGGCGCCTCGCTCGGCGACATCCTCGGCGCGGCCCTGAAGAAGGCCAACGAGAAGGTCGACTGATCCTCGGATCGGTACCCTCTTCGCTAGACTAGGAAACGGCCGGTGCGAGAGCGCCGGCCGTTTTCGTTTGGGGCGCGCGGCGCCATGCCCAACCAGAGCGGTCAGAGCCAGCCGGCCGCGCCGAGCACGTCGGGAACCTGGTCCAGCGAGGCTATCACCGCATTCGGCTGATAGTCCGGCAGAGGTCGCCGCCCCGTCCCGCGGTCGACCCAGACCGCCCGGAAATCCAGATCGCGCGCCGCGGCAAGATCGAGGTGCGGGCTCGCGCAGATATGGACCACCTGCTCCCTGGAAACGCCCAGGCTCGCCCAGGCATGTTCGAAGATCCGGCGCGCGGGCTTGTAGGCCCGCGCCTGCTGCGCGGTGATGACCCGATCAACATGGCCGCCGAGCTGGGCGACATTGCCCGCGATGATGTCGTCGTCGGTGTTCGAGATAATGGCGAGATGGAAGCCCGCCGCCTTCAGCCGGGCCAGCGTCGGCACGACCTCCGGAAAGGGCGGCATGCGGCCGATCGATGAGGTTAGAATCTCCGCGTCGTCGTCGCCGACCTGGAGTTCCAGCTCCTTCATCGTCGCCTCCAACGCCCGCGCCGACACGTCGCGGAAGCCGATGTGGGGTTGCCGCTGCTCCAGTGCGTGTTCGTGCCGGTCATAGACCGCGATGAACGTGCGCCGGTCGACCTGGCGCTCCTTCCGGGCAAGGATGCGGTCCATTGCTGCCGACAGGCCCTCATCCCATTGGATGAGCGTGCCGTAGCAGTCGAATGTCAGCCAGTGCGGGCGTTGTCCGTCAAGCATTGCGAGCCACCTCTGTTGCGGTGGCCTACGATTAGCGTTCGCGCTCCAGATTGAGAAATTATATGCTGCAATGGGTCTGATTGGATTTCTCAATGCACCTCGGCTTTGATCTCGCTTTGCTGCGCACCTTCGTCGCCGTGGTCGAAAGCGGCGGATTCACCCGCGCGGCGGAGCGGATTCATCTCACCCAGTCCACCGTCAGCCTGCAGATCAAGAAGCTGGAGCTTGGCCTTGGCCACGCTTTGCTGGTGCGCGACCGCGCCGGCGTGGTGCTGGTCACCGAGGAGGGCGAGCGCCTCCTGGGCTACGCCCGGCGGCTGCTCGCGCTGTCGGCGGAAGCCTCCGACGTCCTGAAGCGACCCGCCGCGCCGAAGACGATACGGCTCGGCGTGCCGGAAGATTTCGGCGGTCGGCGGTTGATCGACCTTCTGGTCGGCTTCTCGCAGCGCTGGCCCCAGATCCGGCTCGATACGGTGAGCGGCTTGAGCCTGGAGTTGCGCCGTCTGCTCGGCGCCGGCGACATCGACCTGGCGCTGACCAAGCGCGAGCCAGATGACGGGTTCGCCCTGGCGAGCTGGACCGAGCCGCTGGCCTGGGTCGGATCGGCCCGCTGCGGTCTTGCCCCCGATCCGGAGCCGGTGCCGCTTGTGGTGTTTTCTCCCGGTTGCATCTATCGCGAGCGGGCCATTCGGGCGATTGCGGATGGCGGGCGTCGATGGCGCATCGCCTATGCCAGCCAGGGCTTGATGGGCGTTCAGGCCGCCGTGGCCGCCGGGCTGGGGGTAAGTCTGCTACCCCTCGACGCGATCCTGCCGGAGCATCGCATTCTTCACGATGACGACCTTCCCGAGCAGCCGCCGACCGAACTCGCCTTGTTTTCGGCAGCGCGACGGCCGGACCGGACGCAGCGGGTATTGGCGGAATTTCTCATCGAACACATCGACCGCATCCATGCCGGCAGCGACGAGAATGCCCGTTCCGTCGACGCGCTGTGACGATCCCGATGGCCCTCACCTCACCCGCGCCGGATTGCCCAGCGCGGTCGCCCCATTCGGCACGTCGCGGGTGACCACGGCGCCGGCGCCAATCACTGCGTCGTCGCCAATGGTGACGCCCGGCAGGATGATGGCGTTGCCGCCGATCCAGACATTGCGGCCGATATGGACCGGGCGGCCGAACTCGGCGCCGCTCCGGCGCTCGACCGGGTCGCGCGGATGGTCGGCGCAGTAGATCTGCACGCCGGGGCCGATCTGGGTGTCGTCGCCGATGGTGACCTCGACCACATCGAGGATCACGCAGTTGAAGTTCAGGAACACGCCGGCGCCGAGACTGATGTTGAAGCCGTAATCGCAATGGAAGGGCGGGCGTATGCCCGAGCCCTCGCCCACCGCCTTGAACCGCTCGCGCAGCAAGGCGCGGCGCTCCGCGCTGGTAAGGCCGAGCGAGGCGTTGTAGCGCTCCATCCAGACGAAAGCGGCGGCGGTCGCGGCGCGGATCTCGGGATCGCCGGCATGGTAGAGCTCGCCGGCCTGCATCTTCTGCATTTCGCTGCGCGTGATTGTCTCGGACAAGGTGTGGCTCCCGCGAATATCGCTGCGGCACCCTTCATCAGAGAGCGGCGGCCCGGGCGCAAGACGTCCCGGGGATGCACGCCGACACGTTTGGTTTCAGCATGCTACCGGCGCCCTCATCGCAGATGGGTGACGGGCTCGGCCGGAATCCGAAATCGACGCCCGATTTGCGGCGCTGCGCCCGCGCGATCCTGATAATTCTCACCCATGCTGTTCGATCTGCCGGACCCCCAGACACTCTATCGCGCCCTGCTGGACCGGGACGACCATTATGATGGCCGGGCCTATGTCTGCGTCGCGACGGCTGACCTGCCCCGCCCGCAAGCCGCGGTTCGAGAATTGCAGCTTTCACGGCACGATAGGCGACTGCATCGAGGCCGGATTCCGCCCCTGCAAGCGCTGCCATCCGCTGCAGCCGGCCGCCAATGCCGATCCGGTCATCGCCGCGCTTCTGGCCGCGCTCGACGCGCGTCCCGATCGGCGCTGGGGCGAGGAGGATATAGCGCGCATGGGGTTCGACCTGTCGACCGTGCGGCGCAGCTTCAAGCGGCATTTCGGCATGACCTTCCTGGAGATGGCGCGGCAGCGGCGCCTGCGGGAAGGCTTCGAGACGCTCGCCGATGGCGGCACGGTGATCGCCGCGCAGCAGGATGCCGGCTTCGAATCCGCGAGTGCCTTTCGCGCGGCCTTCGCCCGGCTGCTCGGGCGTGCGCCGGGCGCGCTTGCCGGGCGCGCCCTGTTGCTGGCCGACTGGATCGCCACGCCGATCGGCGACATGATCGCGGTGAGCAGCGCCTCCCGGCTGCATCTGCTCGAATTCATCGACCGCAAGGCGCTGCCGACCGAACTCAGCCGCCTCCAGACGCTGGTCAAAGGCGATCTGGGCATCGGCACCCTTGCGCCGACCGAGCAGATACGCGCGGAACTCGGCGACTTCTTCGCCGGACGGTCGGCGCGCTTCGAGACGCCGCTCGCCTTGGACGGCAGTGCCTTCACCCGCGCGGTGTGGGCCGAGCTGCGGCAAATCCCGCCCGGCGCGACGCGAAGCTATTCGCAGATCGCGCGGCAGATCGGCCAGCCTTCGGCGATCCGTGCGGTGGCGCGGGCGAACGGGGCCAACCAGCTCGCGCTGGTCATTCCCTGCCACCGCGTGATCGGGGCGGATGGTGCGCTGACCGGCTATGGCGGCGGGCTGTGGCGCAAGCAGAAGCTGCTGGAGATCGAACAGCAGTTCCGGCTCAGGGCGCCCGATTCACGCGAGGCCGAGCGGGCCGCGGCCGGCAGCGCCTAGCCGAGATCCGCCCAGCCCGAAAGCTCGCGCTTCACCACCGCTTCCAGCACCTTCATGCCGTCCGGCGTGTCGTTCAGGCACGGGATGAAGTGGAATTTCTCGCCGCCATTATGGTGGAAGATCTCGGCATTCTCGCCGGCGATCTCCTCCAGCGTCTCCAGGCAGTCCGCCACGAAGCCGGGGGTGATGACCGCCATGCGCTTGACGCCGGATTTCGCCAGCGCCTCCACCGTCTTGTCGGTGTAGGGCTGCAACCATTCCGCCTTGCCGAAGCGCGACTGGAAGGTGAGGCGGAAGCGCTCCGGCGACCAGCCGAGGCGCTCGCGCACCAGACGCGCGGTCTGGTGGCAGTAGCACTGATAGGGGTCGCCCTTGTCGAAATACTCCTTGGGAATGCCGTGGAACGAGGCGAGCACAATCTCCGGCTCCCAGTCCAGCGTGGCCAGCGAACGTTCGATCGAGGAGGCGATGGCCTCGATATAGGCGGGATCGCCGGGCCAGGGCGGCGCGACGCGCAGCACCGGCTGCCAGCGCATCGCCTTGAGCGCGTCGAACGCGGCGTCGCACACGGTCGCCGTGGTGGCGGCGGCATATTGCGGATAGAGCGGCACCAGCAGGATGCGGTCGCAGCCTTGGCTCTGCAGCGCCTCGATGCGCGCCTTGATCGAGGGCGTGCCGTAGCGCATCGCCCAATCGAACACCAGCCGGCCGTCGAGCGGAGTCAGCGCCTCGCTCAGCTTTTCGGATTGCGCGCGGGTGATGGTGCGCAGCGGGCCCTCATTGCGCTCCTTGTTCCAGATGGTGTCGTAGTCGCGCCCCTTGGCGGCCGGGCGCTTGGTCAGGATGATGACGTTGAGCACGAACCACCAGACAGCGCGGTTCACCTCGATGACGCGGCGGTCGGACAGGAACTCCTTGAGGTAGCGCCGCATCGACCAGTAGTCGGTGGCATCGGGCGTGCCGAGATTGACGATCAGCACGCCGATGCGCCCGAACTTCACCGGCGGGTGGCCGGCGGGCAGGTTGCTGATGTCGGGAAGGCTGCTCGGGGGGACGGCCTTGTTCATGGATAGAACCTCGTCTCGCGTTGAGGCGAGCTTATAGGCCAAAGCTGGAGCGTTTCCATCACGGTCGCGTTTGTGGCGATGGGCCGATGCGCGCACCCATCCCGTCAGCAACGCGCATTCTGCGAAACACCGTCATCCTGAGGTGCCGCCGCAGGCGGCCTCGAAGGATGCTGGGAGCTTCCATCCTTCGAGGCTCCGCTGCGCGGAGCACCTCAGGATGACGTCGCTCATAAGGGCCGGGGCTTCGGGGCTGTCCTCAGCCGCGCGGCGGAATCTCCAGCCCGCGCTGCACGGCGGGGCGGGCGAGGCCGCGTTCCAGCCAGGTGGGAACATGGCTCAGTTCGTCATAGCCGACGAGATCGCGCGCCTCGTAGAAGCCGATGAGGTTGCGCACCCAGCCGAGCATGGAGACATCGGCGATGGAGTATTCCTCGCCCATGATCCATTGGTGGCCTTCCAACCGGGTCTCCAAAACGCCGAGCAGGCGCTTCGATTCGGCTATGTACCGGTCGCGCGGGCGCTTGTCCTCGTAGTCGCGGCCGGCAAACTTATGGAAGAAGCCGAGCTGGCCGAACATCGGGCCGATGGCCGCCATCTGGAAGAACACCCACTCGATGGTCTCGTAGCGCGCGGTGGGATGCGCGGGCAGCAGCTTGCCGGTCTTTTCCGCGAGGTAGAGCAGGATGGCGCCGGACTCGAACAGCGCAATGGGCTGACCATCGGGGCCGTTGGGATCCAGAATCGCGGGAATCTTGCCGTTCGGATTCAGCGACAGGAATTCCGGCGTCCAGCTCTCGTTCCGGCCGATATTGATGGTGTGCGCCTCATAGGGCAGGCCGATCTCTTCCAGCATGATCGACACCTTCACGCCGTTGGGCGTCGGGAAGGAATAGAGCTGGAGGCGGTCGGGGTGCTGCGCCGGCCAGCGCGTGGCGATCGGGAAGGCCGAGAGGTCGGTCACGGGGAGGGCTCCATTGGGTCGCGCGCGATTTGATTGCAACCTACGCATCGCGGGGTGCGGATGCCAGCCCCATTACCTCCCATTTCAGATCAAGGCCGGCGAAAGCCCTCAGCCGGAGAACTCGGTCTCGTGCTTGAGCACGTCCTCGGCTTCCGGGTTGAGCGGGCGGGCGGCGCGCTCGGGGGGCATCAGCGGCTCGGGCTCGGCGGGGTGGACCGGGCCGTAATCGATGCCTTCCACCGCCTGGCGCATCAGCCGCTCCAGATCGCGCGCGCGCACGTCGACGATGGTGGCCTTGGCGGTCTCGGCGTCCATGCCATTGGCGCGCAGCGTCGCTTCGCCAAAAGCGAGAGCGGATTCCAGCGTCTCGCGCATCTCGTAATCCACGCCCTTGGCGCGCAGCGACAGCGCGTGGGTGCGGTCATAGGCGCGCACATGCAGCCTAGCGTCCGGCATGTTGGTGCGCAGCATGTCGACGATGCGGTCGGCGGTCTCGCGGCGATCGACGCAGATGGCAATGACGCGCACCCGCTCGGCGCCGGCGGCGCGCAGCACATCGAGCCGCGTGCCGTCGCCATAATAGATGCGGAAGCCGAAGCGCCCGGCGCTCTGGATCATCTCGACGTCATTGTCGATGATGGTGACTTCCATGCCCTGCGCCAGCAGGCATTGCGAGACGATCTGGCCGAAGCGGCCGAAGCCGACCACGAGGACCGAGCCGCCGGCGTCGGAGAAATCGGTGTCGATACCGGCCTCCGTCACCGGATGGCGGTCGAACTTGCGCGCCAGCCGCTCGCCGACCAGCGCCACCGGGGGCCCGAGCAGCATGGTCATCGCCGCGCAAGCCGCCAGCATGTCGGTCTGGCGCGCCGACAACAGGCCGAGGCCGAAGGCGACGGGGAACAGCACGAAGGAGAATTCGCCGGCCGAGGTGAGCACCGAGGCGGCGCGGATGGAATCAGCTTGAGGCCCGTCGGCCACGCGAAAAATCGCCCACACCACCACCGCCTTCACCAGCGTGACCAGAATGGTGCCGATGATCAGCAAAGGTGCATTGGCGAGCACGACGTCGAGATTCATCGACATGCCGATGCCCATGAAGAACAGCGCGATCAGCAGGCCGCGAAAGGCATCGACATTGGCTTCCAGCTCATGGCGGAACGAGGATTCCGACAGCATGACGCCGGCAAGGAACGCGCCGAGCGCCATCGACATGCCAACCGACGCCATGATCGCCCCGGCGCCCAGCACCACGAGCAGCGCGGCGGCGGTCATCACCTCGCGCGCGCCGGAGCGGGCCAGGATGCCGAATAGCGGGGTGAGCAGATAGCGCCCCGAGCCGATGACGACGGCGAGCGCGCCCAGCACGATGAGCACCTGGTTCCCGGCGTCCCACAGGGTCTTGTCCTCATGGGTGCCGGGGGCCAGCAGCGGCATGAAGGCGATCAGCGGCACCACCGCCATGTCCTGGAACAGCAGCACGGCGAAGGCGCGCTGGCCATAAGGCTGCGACAGCCCGTTTTTCTCCTCCAGCAATTGCAGCGCGATGGAGGTGGCGGACAGGGCGAGCGCGAGGCCGGCGATGAAGGCGGCGCGCCACTCGAAGCCGCTGCCGGCATAATGCGCCAGCACCGCGATCGCGGTGCCGGTGAAGATGAGCTGGGCGGTACCTATGCCGAAGATGGCACGGCGCAGCGCCAGCAGGCGCGACATCTGGAGTTCCAGCCCGATGATGAACAGCAGCAGCACGACACCGATTTCGGCCACCGTGATGATGCGCTCGGGATCATTGAACGCGCCAATGCCGGAGGGGCCGATGGCGACGCCGGCAAGGAGGTAGCCGACGATGGGCGACAGGCCGAGCCGGCGCGCGACCGGGACGGCGATGACCGCGGTGGCGAGGAACACCAGCGCCGCTATCAGGAAGCCTTGACCGTCACCGTGCATGAGACATCCCGACCCGCCTGCCGCGCATCCAAAGTACCGTTCCAAACCTACAAGCCGGGATGCCGCCTCCGCATGGCGGAACCATGGTTGTTTTTGGACCGCGACGTGCTTCGCGGGCCTATTCGACCATCTTTCGCGATAAGAGAATATCGTTCATTAGCATTGCGTTAACGAATACGGATCGAGCGCCCGCGCGGGTGCCGCGCGAGGCGTTCGGACCGGTTTCGACACAATAATGCGGGGAGCGCCCTGCACGGGCGCAGCCGGCCGCTCGTCGCGGCCGGAGTCCGTGCCCCGAGACGGCGGGGCACGGAAGGTCGCTAATCAGTGGTGGTGCGCGCTCTCGCTGGGGTGCGCGGCCGGTATGTCGCCGCGCGAGACCGGCGGCAGGGTCTTCAGCGCCTCATAGACCACCGGCATCAGGCCCTCGCCATTGGTCGCCGCCATATGGTCTTCCATCCGGGCGCGCATGCGCGGATCCCAGAAATCCTTGATGTGCTTGGCGATGCCGGGAACCACGGTCTCCTGACGCTGCGAGGAGAAGAACATGCCGATCTGGTTCGCCATGTAGACAAGCCGGCCCATCGTATCAAGCGACATGGGAAACAGTCTCTTCGTTGCCGATCGCGATGCGATGCGGGTGGGTAAAAATCTCAAATCCGTCGTCGCGGGCGATCGCCGCCAGCGTGATGCCGGCCGCTTCCGCCGTGCGGACCGCCAAAGCGGTCGGTGCCGACACCGCGACGAGCACGCAGGCGCCCAGCATCGCGGTCTTCTGCACCATCTCGATCGACACCCGGCTGGTCAGCAGCACGATGCCGCCGGCCGCGTCCTGTTTGTTCGCCACCAGGTGCCCGACCAGCTTGTCGAGCGCATTGTGGCGGCCGACATCCTCGCGCACCGCGACGAGCCCGGCCTTGGGCTCCCAGAACGCCGCCGCATGCACCGCACGGGTCTCGCGATTGAGAAGCTGCGCCGGCGGCAGCGAGGCGATGGCGCGGGAAATCTCCGCCGACGTAAATGTGCGACCTTCCGAGACCGAGCGGGCGGGCTTTACCGCCAGTTCCAGGCTTTCGACGCCGCACAGGCCGCAGCCGGTGGGGCCGGCGATCTGGCGGCGGCGCGCCACCATCTGGCCGGCACGCTCCTCGTCGAGCCACAGCCGGACTTCGACCCCTTCCGGAAACTCCAGCGTTTCCAGCGACAGTACGTCGTCCAGCTTGGCGATGACGCCCTCGGTGAGGCTGAAGCCGAGGCCGAAATCCTCGAGATCCGAAGGGGTCGCCATCATCACGGCATAGGTCGAGCCGTTATGGACGATGGCGACCGGCGTCTCTTCCGGGATCGTCCGTTCACCCGCCTGCACCCCGTTGGGGGAACAGGCGAGACGGGGAACGCGGACAATTGGCGGGATCATGAAGACCTCCCGCTTACTCCGCCGCGACGGCGATACGCCGGCTCTGGCGGGCGAAGGCATCATATTCCTCCTGCCAGCTCGACGGGCCGTTCGACTTCGCGATCTGCACGGCGGTGACCTTGAACTCGGGGCAGTTGGTCGCCCAGTCCGAGAAGTCCGTGGTCACGACGTTTGCCTGCGTCGTCGGGTGGTGGAAGGTGGTGTAGACCACGCCCGGCGCCACGCGGTCAGTGATCTGCGCGCGCAGCGTGGTGCCGCCGGCGCGGCTGTCGATCTTGACCCAGTCGCCGTCGCGCACGCCGCGCTGCTCGGCGTCATGCGGGTGGATTTCCAGCATGTCTTCCGGGTGCCAGGCGACGTTCTCGGTGCGGCGGGTCTGCGCGCCGACATTGTAGTGGCTGAGGATGCGGCCGGTGGTGAGCAGCAGCGGGAAACGCGAGCCGGTGCGCTCGTCGGTCGGCACATATTCGGTGACGACGAACTTGCCCTTGCCGCGCGCGAAGCCGTTGATGTGCATGATCGGCACACCTTCCGGGTTGGCGTCGTTGCACGGCCACTGCACCGAGCCGAGCTCGTCGAGGCGCTTGAACGACACGCCGGCAAAGGTCGGGGTGAGCGCGGCGATCTCGTCCATGATCTGCGACGGGTGGGTGTAGTTCCAGTCGAGGCCGATCGCCTTGGCGATGAGCTGGGTGACTTCCCAGTCGCCATAGCCGTTCTTCGGCGCCATCACCTTGCGCACCAGCTGGATGCGGCGCTCGGCATTGGTGAAGGTGCCGTCCTTCTCGAGGAAGGTGCAGCCCGGCAGGAAGACGTGGGCGTAGTTGGCGGTTTCGTTCAGGAACAGGTCCTGCACAATCACCAGTTCCATCGCCGCGAGGCCGGCCGCGACGTGCTTGGTGTCGGGGTCGGACTGCAGGATGTCCTCGCCCTGCACGTACAGCGCCTTGAAGGTGCCGTCGACGGCGGCGTCCAGCATGTTGGGAATGCGCAGGCCGGGCTCGGGGTCGAGCGGGCGGCCCCACATGGCTTCAAACGTGGCGCGGGTGGCGTCGTCGGAGATGTGACGATAGCCGGGCAGCTCGTGCGGGAACGAGCCCATGTCGCAGGCGCCCTGCACGTTGTTCTGGCCGCGCAGCGGGTTCACGCCGACGCCGCGACGGCCGATATTGCCGGTCGCCATCGCAAGGTTGGCGATCGCCATGACGGTGGTGGAACCTTGGCTGTGCTCGGTGACGCCGAGGCCGTAATAGATCGCGCCATTGCCGCCGGTGGCGAACAGCCGGGCCGCGCCGCGAATGTCTTCGGCCCGGACGCCCGAGAGCTTCTCGACCTCTTCCGGCGAGTGGTGGGGAAGGGCGACAAACTCGGCCCAATCCTGGAACTCGTCCCAGTCGCAGAACTGGCGGACATAATCCTCGTTCACCAGGCCCTCGGTCACGATGACATGGGCGAGCGAGGTGACGACGGCGACGTTGGTGCCGGGCTGCAGCGGCAGGTGGAAGTCGGCCGCGACATGGGCCGAGCGCACGATGTCGGTGCGGCGCGGATCGAGCACGATCAGCTTGGCGCCCTGGCGCAGCCGCTTCTTCATCCGCGAGCCGAACACCGGGTGACCGTCGGTCGGGTTGGCGCCGATGATCATGATCACGTCGCTGTCTTCGACCGAATCGAAATCCTGCGTGCCGGCAGAGGTGCCGAACGCCTGGTTCAGGCCGTAGCCGGTCGGCGAGTGGCAGACGCGGGCGCAGGTATCGACATTATTAGTGCCGAAGCCGGCGCGGATGATCTTCTGGACGAGATAGGCTTCCTCATTGGTGCAGCGCGAGGAGGTGATGCCACCAATGGCGCGGCGGCCATAGGTCTCCTGGATGCGCTTGATCTCTGAGGCGACGTGGCCGATGGCGTGATCCCACGACACTTCCTGCCAGGGATCGTTGATGCTGGCGCGGATCATCGGGTTGATGACGCGGTCCTGATGGGTGGCGTAGCCCCAGGCGAAACGGCCCTTGACGCAGCTATGACCGCGATTGGCCTTGCCGTCCTTCCAGGGGACCATGCGGACCACTTCCTGGCCGCGCATTTCCGCCTTGAACGAGCAGCCGACGCCGCAATAGGCGCAGGTCGTGACCACCGAATGCTCGGGCGTGCCGATATCGATCAGCTTCTTCTCGGAGAGCGTCGCGGTCGGGCAGGCCTGCACGCAGGCGCCGCAGGACACGCATTCGGAGGTGAGGAAGGCTTCCGACTGGCCGGGCGACACGCGACTGTCGAAGCCACGGCCGGAAATGGTCAGCGCGAAGGTGCCCTGCACTTCCTCGCAGGCGCGCACGCAGCGATTGCAGACGATGCACTTGGCGGGGTCATAGGTGAAGTACGGGTTGGACTCGTCCTTCGGCATGACCAGCTCGGAGGTCGGGGCGAAGTGGTTCGCGCCTTCCATGCCGTAGCGCACTTCGCGCAGGCCGACCGCGCCGGCCATGTCCTGAAGCTCGCAATCGCCATTGGCGGCGCAGGTCAGGCAGTCCAGCGGGTGGTCGGAGATATACAGCTCCATCACGCCCTTGCGCAGCTGCGCGAGGCGGGGCGACTGGGTGTGGACCTTGATGCCCGGCGCCACCGGCGTGGTGCAGGAGGCCGGGGTGCCGTTGCGGCCCTCGATCTCGATCAGGCAGAGGCGGCAGGAGCCGAACGCCTCCAGCATGTCGGTCGCGCAGAGCTTGGGGATCTGCGTCCCCATCTCCATCGCCGCGCGCATGATGGAGGTGCCTTCGGCCACCGTGATCTCCATGCCATCAATGGTGAGCGTCACCATCTTGTCGGTCTTGGGAGCGGGCGTGCCGTAGTCGATCTCATGGATGAGCGACATGATGCGTCCTCTTCATTCGGCGGCTTCGAGGGTGGCGCGCGGAGCTGCGCCGAAATCCTCGGGGAAATGGTTGAGTGCGCTCAGCACCGGATATGGGGTGAAACCCCCGAGAGCGCAAAGCGATCCGAGCTTCATGGTCTGGCAAAGGTCGGTGAGCGTGACGAGGTTGGCCTCGCGGCGCTCGCCGGCCATGATGCGGTCCATCAGTTCGACGCCGCGCGTCGAGCCGATGCGGCACGGCGTGCACTTGCCGCAGCTCTCGATGGAGCAGAACTCCATCGCGAAGCGGGCCATCTTGGCCATGTCGGAGCCTTCGTCGAACACGACGATGCCGCCATGGCCGATCAGCGCATCCTTGGCCGCGAAGGCCTCGTAGTCGAACGGCAGGTCGAACTGCCAGGTCGGCACATAGGCGCCGAGCGGGCCGCCGACCTGCGCGGCCTTGACCGGGCGGCCGGTGGCGGTGCCGCCGCCGATATCATTGACCAGCTCGCCCAGCGTGATGCCGAACGCGGTCTCGAACAGGCCGCCGAACTTCACATTGCCGGCGATCTGGATCGGCATGGTGCCGCGCGAACGGCCCATGCCGAAATCGGCATAGGTCTGCGCGCCGTCGGCCAGGATGTGCGGCACGGCGACCAGCGAGAGCACGTTGTTGATGACGGTCGGCTTCTGGAACAGGCCCTTATGGGCCGGCAGCGGCGGCTTGGCGCGCACCGTGCCACGACCGCCCTCCAGACTGTCGAGCAGCGCGGTCTCCTCGCCGCACACATAGGCGCCGGCGCCCATGCGCACTTCCATGTCGAAGCTGTGCTGCGAGCCGCCAATGTTGACGCCGAGCATGCCATGGGCGCGAGCGGAGAGGATGGCCTTCTCCATCGCCCAGATGGCGTGCGGGTATTCCGAGCGGGTGTAGACGAAGCCCTTGGTGGCGCCCACCGCGATGCCGGCAATGGTCATGCCTTCGATCAGCTGGAAGGGATCGCCTTCCATGATCATGCGGTCGGCGAAGGTGCCGCTGTCGCCCTCGTCGGCGTTGCAGACGATGTATTTGCGATCGGCCTGCGCGTCCGCCACGGTCTTCCACTTGATGGCGGTCGGGAAACCGGCGCCGCCACGGCCGCGAAGGCCGGACTTCTTGACTTCCTCGATGATCTCGGCCGAGCCGAGCTGCAAGGCGCGCTCAAGGCCTTTATAGCCGCCATGGGCGCGGTAGTCGTTGTACGACGCCGGATCGATGATGCCGCAGCGGGCAAAAGTGAGCCGCGTCTGCCGGGCCATGAACGGGTGTTCCTCGGGGCGACCGATGCGCAGATCATGCGCGCCACCCGAGAGGAAACCGGCCGCGAACAGGCCTTCGACATCGTCTTCGGCCACCGGACCGTAGGCGATGCGGCCCTCTGATGTCTCGACCTCGACCATCGGCTCCAGCCACAGCATGCCGCGCGAGCCGGTGCGCACGATCTCGATCGGCTGGCGGCGCGTGAGCGCGGCGGCCTCGATCGCGGCGACGACTTCATCGGCGTCGCAGGCGATGGCGACGGCGTCCTTGGGAACGAAAATACGAATGGTCATGGGGTTCGTCGTCATGACTGCGCCTCCGCGATCAGCGCGTCGAGACGGCGCGTCGTCAGCCGGGCCACGATGCGGCCGTCCAGCATGGCGGACGGCGCCGTGGCGCACAGGCCGAGGCAATAGATCGGCTCGATGGTGACGCGGCCATCGGCGGTGGTCTCGCCGAGATGACAGCCGAGGCGGCGCTCGGCATGCTCGGCCAGCGCGTCGCCGCCGGCAGCCTGGCAGGCTTCGGCGCGGCACAGCTTCAGCACATGCATGCCCGCGGGCTCATGGCGGAAATCATGGTAAAACGTAACAACGCCATGGATTTCGGCGCGGGAGACGTTCAACATATCGGCAAGCATCGGCACCACGGCGTCCGGCACATGGCCGAACGTTTCCTGGACCGCATGGAGCATAGGCATGAGCGGCCCTTCGAGATGGGCAAACTCGCCAATCACGATGCGGGCGCGGTCCTCGCTCCAAGGTTCGTAATGCGGCATCTCTTCCCGGGCCTTCTTTTTGAAGTTTTCCAAAAGGAACCATCATACGTACAAGTGCTGAAATCAATTCGGGTGTTCCGTCTCATGATAGAATTCTTCTATCGTTAGAGGGCAGGTCACTCACCGCGCGGCGCTTTTCCGGCCCCTTGCGAATGAGTCCATCTCCAATGTTCCCTTAATGTTCTTGACGCCGCGCGCTAACCCTTCGTAAGCTGGAGGTATTGGCGGACGCCCTGAGGCGACCCGCGCGGGGGTGCGGCCATGGTGCAGCGCGTAGCGACGGTGGCGTTCGAGGGCGTGGAGGCGCGCCCGGTCGACGTGCAGGTGCAGGTCTCGCCCGGCCTGCCGGCGTTCAACCTCGTCGGCCTCGCCGACAAGGCGGTGACCGAGGCCAAGGAGCGAGTGCGCGCGGCGCTGATCGCCTCCTCGCTGGCGCTGCCGGCCCGGCGCATCACCATCAATCTCGCGCCCGCCGACCTGCCAAAGGAAGGCAGCCATTACGATCTGCCGATCGCGCTGGGGCTGATGGCGGCGATCGGCGCCATTCCCTCCGACGCGCTGGACGGCTTCACCGTGGTCGGCGAGCTGGCGCTGGACGGGCGGTTGGCGGCCGTCGCCGGTGTGCTGCCGGCCGCGATTTCCGCCAATGCACGCGGCCACGGGTTGATCTGCCCGGCCGCCTGCGGCGCCGAAGCCGCCTGGGCCAGCCCCGACATGGAGGTGCTGGCGCCGCACACGCTGATCCAGCTGGTCAATCACTTCGCCGGGCGGCAGGCGCTGACGCGGCCGGAACCCCGGTTGGAGGGCGGCGCGGCGATATTGCCCGACCTTGCCGAGGTGAAGGGGCAGGAAGTCGCCAAACGGGCGCTGGAGATCGCCGCCGCCGGCCGTCACAATCTGTTGTTCTCCGGCCCGCCGGGCGCGGGGAAATCG
>LNAP01002106.1_pt2 | contig 20233 bp, 18 predicted proteins | sample 602601 | NCBI WGS metagenome assembly LNAP01 (sample SAMN02440304, study PRJNA202911) | soil metagenome | biome: Subtropical and temperate rainforests or woodlands; isolation source: soil samples (1 kg each in a 20% v/v slurry with milli Q water) were... ...
ACTGATACGCAGCATGGCGGGGGCTCCCGGACGGGAAAATGGAAGCGCGCCATTATACCCACGCGGGTAGGTTGGCTCAATGCAAAAGGTGAATTAGATAAAGACGGGTTTTCTGAGGTCCCTGTCTTCCTTCTCCTGCAAGCGGGCGAGGGAACAGACCGTGGTGGAACGCCGTTATAGGCAATCCACCCAAACCTGCCTAACCGGATACCCCACTCGCTCAGCAAACTCTTCTATAAAAGCCGCCTTGAACCGCGCCCCGCCCCAGTTGTTGAAGATAAACCCCAGGTTGGAAAACCCACACGGCTGCAAAAACAGAAAGCCATTGATGTCATCTTCAAAGCCACACAACGGGCAGGTGAAGTTGTCGCTAACCTTGGGCATCCATTCATCCAGGCTGTCGAATAGCGCCTCGCCAACTTCTTTGCGGCATTTGGGGCAGCCGGCTTCTTCAAGGAATTTCACCGTCGGCGTATAGATGCAGCGCTTGGTCACCACCTCCAAACCATTTACCGGCCGGCCAAACGGCAATAGCTCGGGCTGCTCAACAATGCGCTTGGCACCCGGGGCGATGGCGTAGGCCATACGACTGCCGGTACGCCCGCACGTGCTTAGCTCGGCGGCGACGATATTGCGCTGCACCAACCAGCGCAGCAGCAAGCGCACCCGCGCCTCGTGGTTGGGCATAGTGGAAATCTGCGGCACCAGAATGCTTTGTTGCTCAGCCATAACGCGACCCAAATCTAAAACGTTGCGCAGTTTAACAGGCCAGGCCTTTGGCTCGAGCCGCGCAAAGCCTCTATCATGCCCGCCATGATTAAAGACCCGTTCCAACGCCTCGGCCTCGACCGCGAAGTGCTCACCGTCAGCCAACTCAATGGCCGCGCCCGCGTGCTGCTGGAAGATGTGTTCAGCAATATCTGGGTAGAAGGCGAAATATCCAACCTGGCCAAGCCGGCCTCCGGGCATGTGTATTTCACCTTGAAAGACAGCCAGGCCCAGGTGCGCTGCGCCCTCTTCCGGCAGAACGCCGCCCGTGTGCGCCAGGCCTTGCGTGACGGCATGGCGGTGAAAGTACGCGGCAAGGTTTCATTGTTTGAAGGGCGCGGTGACTACCAGCTGATTCTCGACAGCGTGGAGCCGGCCGGCGATGGCGCCCTGCGTTTAGCCTTTGAGGCACTAAAGACCAAACTCAGCGATGAAGGTCTGTTTTCCGCCGAGAACAAAATCCCCCTGCCCGCCCACCCGCAGCGCATCGGTATTGTCAGCTCGCCCACGGGCGCGGTTATCCGCGACATCATCAGCGTATTCCGCCGCCGTGCGCCGCAGATTCAGCTGACCCTGATCCCCACCGCCGTGCAGGGCCGCGAAGCCACCGGGCAAATCGTGCGTGCCTTGCAGCTTGCTGATCGGCGCGGCTTCGACGCGCTGATCCTGGCCCGTGGCGGCGGCTCGCTGGAAGATCTCTGGTGCTTTAACGAAGAACCGGTGGCCCGCGCCATCGCCGCCTGCCAAACGCCGATCATCAGCGCCGTGGGCCATGAGACCGATGTGTCGATCAGCGACTTTGTTGCCGACGTCCGCGCGCCCACACCCTCCGCTGCCGCCGAGCTGCTGGCCCCGGATGCCAACGAGTTGGTGCAGCGCCTCAATAGCCTGCATCGCCGTTTGGTGATGCGCATGCAAAACCGCATCGAGCGCGAACGCCTGCGCCTGGACGGCATCAGCCGCCGCCTGCGCCACCCCGGCGAACGCCTGCGCCAGCAAGCGCAACGCCTGGATGACCTGGACATGCGCATGCGCCGCGCCTTCGAGCGCACATTGCAAAATCGTCAGGAGCAAGTCGCACGCTTGGATATGCGCCTGGCCGCGCAGCATCCGGGGCGCACCCTGGCGTTGTTACGCCAGCGTCTTGACGGCCTTAGCGAACGGCTGCCACGGGCAATGCGCGAAGCACTGAAAGACCGCCGCCAGCAGTTACAGGCCGAAGTACAAACCCTGAATGCCATTAGCCCGCTGGCCACCTTGGGCCGTGGCTACAGCATTCTGCTCGACGAACGCGGCAAAGCGATTCGCAACGCCGCGCAGACCAAACCCGGCCAGCGCCTGAAGGCGCGCCTGGGCGAAGGTGAGCTGGAGGTGCGGGTGGAAGACAACCACCTGACGCCGGTGACCCTGTCGCTGCTGGACTGATCCCTCTTCTATATAAGGCAATCCCATGCGCGTGCTGTTGTCCCTGCTGCTCTGCCTCGCCCTCCCCGCCCATGCCGACAGCTATATCAGCCGCCTGCTGAACAAACCGGTGCCTGGCGGTGTGGCAGTGATCGACCTTGGCCCGGGCAATGGCACACCCACCGCCCGCTACCAGAACAAACCGGTGTTGGTGGTGCATGAGCAGGGCCAGCGTTGGCTGGCGATTGTGGGCGTGCCGCTGAGCAGCAAAGCCGGCCCGCAAAGCATCACCGCCAACGACGCCAGCGGCAGCCGCAGCTTGAGTTTTACCGTCGGCAGCAAGCGCTACGCCGAGCAGCGCATCACCTTGAAGAACCAACGCCAGGTCAACCCGAACCCAGCCGACCTCAAGCGCATCGAGCGCGAACTGGCCGAGCAAACCCGCGCGTATCAGAGTTTCAGCCCCGGCACGCCGAGCAATCTGCTGCTGGACAAGCCGGTCAATGGCCCGCTATCGAGCCGCTTTGGCGTGCGCCGGTTCTTTAATGGTGAAGAACGCAATCCGCACTCGGGCTTGGATTTCGCCGTCGGCGCGGGCACGCCAATCAAAACGCCAGCGGCCGGCAAAGTGATTCTGCTCGGTAACTATTTCTTTAACGGCAATACGGTATTTGTCGACCATGGCCAGGGCTTTATCAGCATGTTCTGCCATCTGTCGAAAATCGACGTGAAGGTGGGCCAGCAGGTGGCGCGCGGCGGTGTGGTCGGCAAGGTCGGCGCCACCGGCCGAGCAACAGGGCCGCATATGCATTGGAACATCAGCTTGAATGATGTGCGGGTCGACCCGGCCATATTTATCGGCGCATTTGAACCGTAACGCAGATAAAACGTAGGTTGGGTTGAGCAGAGCGAAGCCCAACGCAAGGACCGATACGCGCCAACTTGTTGGGCTTCGCCCGTGGACCGACCCAACCAACGCACGCTAAACAGGACGACGATGAGCAGCATGGAAACCCAGTACAACGCCGCTGTGCTCTGGCTGGAGCAATTCCCGCATATTTACAGCCTGGTCTGCCTGATCTTGCTGCTGTTCGCCGCCTGGCTGGCTAATTGGCTGATCAAACGCGTGCTGGTGCGCGGGTTTTACCGGGCATTACGTGCCAGCCACCTGGGCCAGGACAAAGCCCTGGCGCGCTCCCATATCATTGCGCGGCTGGCCAATGTGGTGCCGGCGCTAATCCTCGCCACGGGTGTCGAACTGATCCCCAACCTACCCGCCGGGCTAATCACGGTGGCGAAAAATGTCTGCAGCGCCTTTATCGTCCTGACCATCGCCCTGGCCCTCAGTGGCGCGCTGACGCTGGCCAACAACTTGTACGAACGCCGCCCCGATGCCCACTTGCGGCCGGTGAAGGGCTATATCCAGGTGGTGAAAATCGTTATCTACCTGATCGCCACCATTCTGGTGATCGCTACCCTGGTAGATCGCTCGCCGCTGATTTTGCTGTCCGGTTTGGGCGCCATGGCCGCCGTGCTGATTCTGATATTTCAGGACACCCTGCTGTCGTTGGTCGCCAGCGTGCAAATCTCCTCCAACGATGTCATTCGCGTCGGCGACTGGATCGAGATGCCGCAGTTAAACGCCGATGGCGATGTCATCGACATCGCCCTGCACACGGTAAAAGTGCAGAACTGGGACAAGACCATCACCACCATTCCCACCAAGCGCTTTATCACCGACTCATTCAAAAACTGGCGCGGCATGCAGGAAGCCGGTGGGCGGCGAATCAAGCGCAGCCTGCACCTGGACCAGAACAGCGTGCACTTCTTAAGCCCCGAAGAAATTACCGACCTGCGCCGCTTCAAGCTGCTCGACCAGTACCTAAAGAGCAAAGAAAGCGAATTACTCAGCTGGAACAGCCAACTGGAAGAACCGCAGCGCTTGGCCGTAAATACCCGCCGGGTCACCAATATCGGCACGTTCCGCGCCTACGTGGAGAACTACCTGCGCCAACACCCGGGTATTCGCCAAGACATGACCTTGCTGGTGCGCCAACTCAGCCCACTGGCCGACGGCCTGCCGCTGGAGCTGTACTGCTTTACCAACACCACCGCGTGGGTACCGTACGAAGCGATTCAGTCAGACATCTTCGACCATATGCTGGCAATCCTGCCGGAGTTCGGCCTGCGGGTGTTTCAGCACCCCAGCGGCGCCGATATGCGCGCCTATCAGGCGAACATGGGCAATACCCCAAGAGAAAAACCGCAACAACCCTAACCGTTCGTCGGAAGCGAAGCGGCGCAAATCAAGACTTTTTCTCTTGCGCCGATTGCCCTACAAGACCGGGAAAGTCTTTTCCAACAACCACCCGGTCGCTGTGTAGGCGACTCGATGCTGACGGTTAACACCAACATCGCGTCTTCGTTTGCGCAACGCCAGCTCAGCAGCAATGACAACGCCTTGAATACGTCATTGCAGCGGCTATCGACCGGGCAACGCATCAATAGTGCCAAAGATGATGCCGCCGGGTTGCAGATCTCCAACGCCCTCACCTCTCAAGTGCGGGGGCTGACGGTGGCCACGCGCAATGCAAACGACGGCGTTTCGCTGCTGCAAGTGGGGGAAGGTGCGCTGCAAAGCGTGACCACCGCCTTGCAGCGCATTCGCGAGCTCGGCTTACAGGCGATGAATGGCTCCAACAGCGCCGTGGATCGCGAGGCGCTGAACAGCGAAGCGCAGGCGTTGCTGCAAGAGGTCAACCGGGTCAATCAAACCACCACCTTTGGCGGCAGACTGGTATTCGACCAAGGCCAGACCTCGCAACTCGGCGCGCTGGATAAACGTGCGGCGCTCAACTCGCTCAAGGGTTTCTGGATCAGCGAGGGCGAACAACGGGTGTACGACGCGCTGGGTTTAAAAGCCGATGGCGCCAACCTCACCATCACCTTTAGCGACGATGCCTCCAGCACCACACTGGCCTCGGTAGCGGGCACGCCGGGGGCCGGCGGCAAGTACTACAACCAGACGCTAAACGTGAATATGGCGTACTTCGACGATTCCACCTTACCCAACGGCGGCACCAACCCGGCGCAATACACCGACCGGGTGATTGCCCATGAAATGACCCACGCCGTGATGGGCCGAGCGATGGATTTCAATGCCCTACCCGGTTGGTTTAAAGAAGGCACGGCCGAAGCGGTACAAGGCGCCGATGAACGCCTGGCAGGCGATATTGCCAATGTCGGCGTGGCCGGGGTGGTCGGCGCGTTTGGCAGTATTGCCGACAGCACCGGCTATTCGGCGTCCTACGCCGCCGTACGCTACATGCATGCAAAGATCCAAGAAGCCGGCGGCCACGGTATCAAGGACATCACCGGCTACCTCAGTACGCACGCCAACTCGACCCTCGACGACGCGCTGGCCAACGCCAGCCGCGGCGCATTTAGCAGTGTTTCCGACTTCAGCACGCAGTTCAGTGCCGATGGCGCCGCGTTTATCAACGGCATGAACCTCGGCAACGCCGACACCGGCGCCATTGGCGGTTTCGACGCCGATGGTGGCGAGGTGTATGACGCCGAAGACATTCTGCCCAACCGCGGCACCGGCGTACCCGGCTCGCAAGGGTTCACCCTGATCGAGCCCGAACTGTTTGATGACTCCGCCACCGGCGGCAGCACCCAGGTATCTCTGCAAGTAGGGGCTAATGCCTACGAAACCGTGGACATTGGCTTTAACTCCTTCAGCACCAACGCCATGGCCCTGACCAATCTGGACCTGACCAAAACCCCAGGTTTAGCGGTGATGGATATCGACGACGCACTGGCCTATGTCGACCGCCAACGCGCCTATATGGGCGCCATCCAAAACCGCTTGGACTCGACCATTTCCAACCTGCAAAACATCGCCGAAAACGCCACCGCCAGCCGCTCGCGCATTGTCGATACCGATTTTGCCGCAGAGACTGCCAACCTCGCGTCCAAACAAGTCATCCGCCAGGCCGCGCAAAGTGTCCTCGCGCAAGCCAATCAGCAGCCACAGGCGGTGTTGACGTTGCTGCAATAGCAACCGCCGACTCTCTCCCCCCATCACGGCAGCCGCGATGCCTGTGTGCTGTTGGGCCACACTCGCGTGCAACGCTCCCACGCAAAAGAACCGCGCAATTTTTATAAAGCCAGGCCGCCTCGCCAGCAAGCATTCACCAAAAAAGCCACTACACAGCTACAGATCGCCAAATTTTAGCCACGCCTTGCCATATTCAACCCAAGTGAATAGGGTTAACCGCATGAAAACTTCCCATACCCTCATTCTGCTGCGCCAACACGCTTGCTTGTGCCTGGTCAGTCCTCGACTGCAGAGCTGAACAGCTCACCTCACCCGCACATCCAACACAGCAGTTATCACCGGTCGGCCACCCTTATCTGGCCACGCGAATTCAAAGGACACCGCCATGAGCATGCTCAAAGACCCGTCGAACAAATACCGCGCCTTCACCCCGATCAACATCCCGGACCGCACCTGGCCGAGCAAGGTGATTGATAAGGCGCCGATCTGGCTGAGTACTGACCTGCGCGATGGCAACCAGTCGCTGATTGAGCCGATGGATGCCGAGAAAAAAATGCGTTTCTTCAAGACCCTGCTGGCCGTGGGTTTGAAGGAAATTGAAGTGGGCTTTCCGTCCGCCTCGCAAACCGACTTCGACTTCGTTCGCGAGCTGATCGAAGGCGGCCACATTCCTGATGACGTCACCATTCAAGTGCTGACCCAGGCGCGCGAAGACCTGATTGAGCGCACCTTCGAATCCCTCAAGGGCGCGAAAAAAGCCATCGTTCACTACTACAACGCCTGCGCCCCGAGTTTCCGGCGCATCGTGTTTAACCAGGACAAAAACGGCGTAAAAGAAATCGCCGTCAACGCTGGGCAGATCATCAAGCGCCTGGCCGATGCCGCGCCGGAAACCCAATGGGGTTTTGAGTATTCGCCAGAAGTGTTCAGCTCCACCGAAATCGAGTTTTCCGTTGAGGTGTGCAACGCGGTGATCGCCGTGTTCCAACCGACCCCAGCCAAGCCGCTGATTCTCAACCTGCCGGCGACCATCGAAAACGCCACGCCGAATAACTATGCCGACCAGATCGAATGGTTCGGCCGCCATGTCGACAAGCGCGACAGCGTGCTGCTCAGCCTGCACACCCACAACGACCGTGGTACTGGCGTGGCCGCCACCGAGCTGGGCCTGATGGCCGGCGCCGACCGTGTGGAAGGCTGCCTGTTTGGTAACGGCGAGCGCACCGGCAACGTTTGCCTGGTGACCGTGGCGCTGAACCTCTACACCCAGGGCATTAACCCTGAGCTGGACTTCTCCGATATCGACACCGTGCGCAAGGTGGTTGAAGACTGCAACCAATTGCCCGTGCACCCACGTCACCCCTATGTCGGCGACCTGGTGCACACAGCATTCTCGGGCTCGCACCAGGATGCGATCCGCAAAGGCTTTACCCAGCAGAAAGAAGATGGCGTGTGGGAAGTACCGTACTTGCCAATCGACCCGGCCGATATCGGCCGCAGCTACGAGGCGGTAATCCGCGTTAACAGCCAGTCGGGCAAAGGCGGCATTACCTTCCTGCTCGAGCAGGAATACGGCATCAGCTTGCCGCGCCGCATGCAGATCGAATTCAGCCAAGTGGTGCAGAAGGAAACCGATCGCCTTGGCCTGGAAATGACCGCCGAGCAAATCTACGGCTTGCTGCAGAACGAGTACCTGCAAGCCGACAGCCCGTACGTGCTGAAAAGCCATCGCCTGCAGGAAGAAAACGGCATCTGCAATGTCGATATCGACGTCAGCGTGAGCGGCGAACTGCGCCGTAAACACGGCACCGGCAAAGGTCCGCTGGAAGCCTTGGTCGCCTCCTTGCCACGCAACCTGGAAATCATCGACTACCACGAGCACGCCATCGGCGCTGGCGCCAATGCCAAAGCCGCCGCTTACATCGAAGTACGCCTGGATGGTGGTCGCCCAGTGTTTGGCGTCGGTATCGACGAAAACATCACCACCGCCAGCTTCCGTGCCCTGTTCAGCGCCCTTAACCGCGCGCTGAAACAGGCCGAGGAAAACAGCCAGGCGGCGTGATTCAGCTCGCGGCACAAGCAAAGGGGCGCCCGGAAACAGGCGCCCCTTTTGCTTATGTGCGTTTTATGTAGGAGCCAGGGCGCGGCGAGGATGATCAACTGACGATTCATGGTCCGCTTTCACTCCGTTGGAATACCGAGGCTATTGCCTGTGCTCCGGGAGGAACAACACGCCAATACCGTCAAGGGTTAACCAGCCGCCATGAAACCACATCCCGACCTCCACCAGGCCATGGCGATAGGCGCGTTCCAGCGCGCGGCTGCAGACCTTGTGCGGTTGCCCGGTACTGGCCATTAACTGCTGGGTAACCTCGTCGGCTGGCGAGGTGATCGACGCGCCAGCCAACTTGAGTTGGCGCATGTCATAAATCGCGGCGCATACCTGCCAATCGCTGATGTCTTTGACGGCCATTTGTATCAACCCCCATACAACCTCTGAACACAGTCGATACCCGCAGACATTCTGGCAATACAAACGCTCGGCACACTCGCGGCCTCAATTCCTAACTTCGTGAAGCCTATGTCTGTATTGGCTCAACTCGGCGTTGCCGCGTTTTACCGCCGGCACCCCAAGGCTCAGGTCGGTTTCACTCTGGTGGAAATGCTTGTTGTGGTGGCGCTGCTGGCCGTGTTCGCCGCCATCGCGGTGCCCAGCTTTACCCGCCTGACCCGCGGCAACCAGGCCCTGGCGGCCGCCAACGAAATCTATTCGGTACTGCAGTACGCCCGCAGTGAAGCGCTCACCCGCGGCCGCGGCGTAACAGTAGCAGTGAGTTCTGCCAGCACCTGGGCCGGGGAAATTACCGTAAAGGCCGGCAGCGAAACCTTGCGCCATTACGCCGCCGGCAACTTCGCTGACGTCAGCGCCAGCAGTTCGCTGGCGACGCTGACCTTCTGCCCCGGTTTTATCACCAGCAGCACCTGCAGCAATGGCGTGCTTAGCAGCCCGCCGACCATCACCGTCGGTTACGCCAACGACAGCTCGGTGACCACCCGCACAATCAAGGTACTTGCCAGTGGCCAGATATCTCGCCCCACCCTCAGCCAATAAATATTCGCCACCATCGGCCATGGCCGGCTTTAGCCTGATTGAAGTGCTGATCGCCCTGTTGGTGTTGTGCGCAGGCGTGCTCGGCATGGTCGCCCTGCAAACCCAAGGCTTGCAGCTGTCGCAAAGCGCCAATCAACGCAGCACGGCGGTCATGCTCGCGCAGGACTTGGTCGAGATGATGCGCAGCAACCCAGAGGCCGCCCTCAATGCCGCCGAGCTATTCAGCAATACCTCCAGCTACTACAAGGCCGCCGGCAGCGAGTTTTCCAGCGCCAGCGTAGCCAACTGCGCCAGCCTCGATCGCAGCGCCGGCGGCAGCACGGTTGCCAGCCAAGACTTGGGCTGCTGGCTGCAGGAAGTGCAAAACCAGTTGCCGGTCACCAGCGGTCTGCTTAAAGGCAACTTCACCATTTGCCCAAGCAAACAGGACAACGCCTGCAGCAGCGGCTCAAGTTCGGTGGTGATGATTCAACTGGCCTGGCAAGACAAAACCGGCGCCTGCACCGACAACATTTGCTACTACCGTTTGCGAGCCGAGCTATGACGCGCCGCTTGCCCGCAGCACAAATAGGCCTGTCGTTGATTGAGCTGATGGTCGCCATGTTGATCAGCACCTTTATGATCCTTGGCGCCACCCAGGTGTACATCGACAACAAGCGCAACTACCAATTCCAGCAAGGCCAGAGCAGCAACCAGACACTGGGCCGCACCATTCAGTTGTTGCTCGAGCAGCAGTTGGCGCGCACCGGTTATCGCGCCTCGCCGCTGCTCAATAACAGCCTCAGCAGTGCCTTTCCAAGTGTGGGCAGCAGCAACGGCTGCCCGTCCTTTAGCGCCGGCCAAACCTTATTGCTCAGCAGTGACAATGCCGGCGTTTGCTATCGCTACCAAGGCTCGGCCGATGGCGCCGATTTCGACTGCCTGGGCAATAAAATTGCTGCCGGGGTAAATGTGCTGAGCCGCATCAGCTTTGTCAGCAGCAGCACCGCTGGCGCCGGCAGCCTGATCTGCTCGGTCGGCGGCACCAGCACCACGCTGGTCGATGGCCTGGCCGATTTCGTGTTGTTCAAGTTGCCCACCAGCAGTGCCTCGGTGCAAACCGTGCGCTATGCCGCCTTGCTTAGCAGCAGCGCTACCTTGCGCGACGGCGTGACCAGCGGCGTGCTCGACAAGTGGAAAACCCTCAGCGGCAGAACCCGCAGCAGCGACCAATACCTGTACCAAATCAGCCAGGGCAGCGTGGCCTTGAGGAACCTGATGCCATGAACCGTCCTCGACAAAAACAACAGGGCGCGGCGCTACTGGTCGCCCTGATCATGCTGCTGTTGATCACCCTGCTGGCCAGCGCCAGCCTGCGCGACAGCACCCTGCAAAATCGCCTGAGCAGCGGCGTTGCCGAGCGCCAGCATGCCGCGAACGCCGCCGAGTCGGCAGTGCGTGAGGGCGAGCGCCGTCTGCAAGCGCTGGCCAACACCGGGGTCAGTAGCCTCGGTGACGGCAATTGCAGCACCAGCATCGGCAGCCTCGCCGCCCGGGTCAGCAACTTGTGCGTGCTGGGTACTGATCGCTTTGCCAATAGCAGCGCGGCCGGCAGCGACTGGTGGACCGCCAACACCTACGCCACCGACTACAAAGGCTCGGACGGCGCCGCCAGCTTTGCCAGCACCCCACGCTGGAATACGGCGTATATCGGCACCTCGACCACCGACCTGGAAACCCTGCAACAGGGCAAGGGCACCTATTACTACCGCGTCAGCGCAGCCGCCAAGGCTGACGGCAAACGCTTTCCCGTTGTCCGCCAGAGCGTCTACAGGATCACCGTGCAATGACTTATCGCCCCGCTTTGCTTGCCCTGCTGTCGCCACTGTTGCTGGTAGGCGTGTTGCACTCCAGCCCGGCTGAGGCCACGGCGTTAAACCTGAGCCAGGTGCCGCTGTTTCTTACCGAGGGCGTGGCGCCGAATATCATGGTGACCATCGACAACTCGGGGAGCATGAAGTGGGCGTTTGCACCCGACACCATGAACCCCACCACGGGCGCCAATTACTACGGCTATACAGCTGACCAGATCCGTACCAGCCGCCGCGCCAAGTCCTCCACCTTTAACCCGCTGTACTACAACCCAGCGGTCACCTACGACCCGCCCTACACCGTGAGTTACAGCGACGGCAGCGTTACCTCGACGCCGATGAGCACCAGTTTTACCGCCGCCTACGTCAACGGTTTTAAAAGCGCGCGCGGCACTATCAACTTGTCTACCGGCTATATGGTCAGCTGGGATTACGACACCAGCCGCGGCACCACGGCGGCCTCCAGCAGCAACTCCACGTATTGGTCGTATAGCAACTACGCCAGCTATTCCAGCCCCGACAAGGTGTACTACCTGGCCGCCAACCCGACCTCGGACTTCGCCGCCACGGCCACCACCTCGACCTATACCGGCAGCAGCACCTCGACCACCTTCACGCCCACCGATGACAGCACGGCCACGGTGAAAGTAACCACCAAAACCAGCAACAAAATCACCACCTGTACGGCGACCATCAGCGTTACCTCGTCGAGCAGCAACAGCTATTCCAGCACCAGTTGCAGCATCAGCGGCGGCACCTACACCGTCAGTTCCACCCGCACGACAACCACCGCCGACCGCACCAAAATCGCCGTGCCGGCTTACTACTACAACTACAACACCGCGCTAACTGGCTGCACGAAAAGTATCCACGACGACGCCTGCTACAAGCTGGTAACCGTCAGCGCCACCTCCGGCACCGGCGGCACGGACGAGCGGCAGAACTTCGCCAACTGGTACAGCTTCTATCGCAACCGCGAACTGGCCACCCAATCGGCGGCGAATTTGGCATTTTCCGAGCTGTCTGCCGACACCCGTTTGAGCTGGCAAGCGTTGGGCACCAGCGATACCTGCATCACCAGCACCTCGTACCTGAGCAGCTACAACTGCCGCGGTCTGGACAGCAGCAGTACCAGTGCCTACGACAACCGCTTGGGCGACTTCTCGGGCAGCCATCGCTCGCAGTTTTTTACTTGGTTGGGGGACATTTACTTCAACCAAAGCACGCCGCTGCTGGGGGCCATCGACCGGGTTGGCAACCTACTGACCGCCACCGGGAAATACGGCCCCTACGCGAAAGTGATCGGCACCACCGAAACGCCGGTGTACGCCTGCCGGGCCAGCTACAGCATCACGCTAACCGACGGCATCTGGAACGTGGCGGGCAGCCACGGCGAGTACGACAACAGCAGTCGCACCCTGCCCGACGGCCAGAGCTACAGCCCGAAAGCGCCGTTTAAAGACGCCACCAGCAATACCCTGGCCGACCTGACCTTTAAATACTGGGCCACCGACGCACAGAGTACGGTGGCCAACGAAGTGCCGACCTACACCAAGGAAAGCGGCACTGACCAGTACTGGAACCCGAAAAACGACCCGGCCACTTGGCAACATATGGTCAGCTACTTTGTTGGCCTGGGGCTGACCAACACCCTGACCGATCCAGCCTGGGACGGCGACACCTATTCCGGCGATTACAGCGCCCTGGTGGCGGCCACTAAAAGCTGGCCGGCGGCGTCTTCGGGCAGTAGCAATAACGTCTATGACATGTGGCACGCGGCGCTTAACTCGCGTGGCGAGTTCTTTAGCGCCGACAGCCCGGACAGCCTGCTCACCGCCCTGCAAAGCATTGTTACGCGCATCAACGAAACCAGCACCGCCAGTGCCAACCAGGCCATCAGCTCGCCGTTGACCGACAGCGACTACAGCTCGGCCAACAGCTATATCCCAAGCTTTTCCAGCGAAGACTGGAGCGGCACCCTGATCAAATATGTGCGCACCACGGCCGCCACCACCGAGGCCTGGAACGCGCAAACCTTGCTGGACGCCAGCTACCCCACCGGCAACACGGCCTACTCCACCCGGCCGATTTATATCGCCGGCGGCACTGCCCTCAGCGGCTTGCAGAGCTTTGCCTGGGGCAACCTCAGCTCAGCGCAACAGACCACCTTAAACAAAACCCTGACCAGCACCGTCGACAGCAACGGCAGCAAGCGCGTCAGTTGGCTACGTGGTGACCGCAGCAACGAGGGCACGCTGCTGCGCAGTCGCAGCCATATTCTTGGCGATATCGTCGACTCCACGCCGGTGCTGGTGACCACCCCCAGCAGCCCGGCAACCAAAATGGACGCGCTGGTCGGCGACACCTCCTACACCGCGTTTAAAACCACCTGGGCCAGCCGTGCCACGCGGGTCTATGTCGGCGCCAACGACGGCATGCTGCATGCCTTCGACGACAGCGGTAACGAGACTTTTGCGTTTATCCCCAGCAGCGTGATGAGCAACCTCTACAAGCTGATGGACCCCAACTACAGCAGCACCGCCCACCAGTACTACGTCGACGGCACACCAACAGTGGCCGATGTGTACTTCAGCGGTGCCTGGCACACCGTATTGGTTGGCACCCTGCGGGGCGGCGGCCGAGCGTTGTTTGCGCTGGATATCACCGACCCCGACAACGTCAAATTGCTCTGGGAGAAAAGCTATAGCGATAGCGCTTATGCCGAACTGGGGTACACCTACGCCAAGCCGGTGATTGCCCGTCTGCACAGCGGCGACTGGGCAGTAATAGCCGCCAACGGCGCCAACAGCGCCACCGACAAAGCCGTGCTCTATGTGATGAACGTGGCCGACGGTTCACTGCTCAAAGCACTGACGGCGACCGATAGCGCCAGCGGCGCCAATGGCTTGTCCTCGCCCTATGTGGCCGACGTCGACGGCGACCTGATTGCCGACTACGTATATGCCGGCGACCTGCACGGTAACCTCTGGCGCTTCGACTTGATCGGTACGGGCGGCAGCCTTACCAGCACCGCCACCGCCAGCAACTTCCGCGTGGCTTTTGGCGGTGTGCCGTTGTTTACCGCCAGCGCCACCACCCACACCGCGACCGCCAGTAACCAGACCCAACCGATCACCGCCAGCCCCTATGTGATTGCCCATCCTTCCGGCACCGGCCACCTGGTAATTTTCGGCACAGGTAAATATATGGAGGCCACCGACGCTGCCGCCGACACCAGCAAAGCGATGAGTATTTATGGCATCTGGGACACGCAAACCAGCGGTGCCTTGGTCACCAGCACGCCGGCCCTGAGCACCAGCAAATTGCAGCTACAGAGCTTCGGCGCCGCCACCAGCATCACCTACACCTCCACCAACGGCAGCACCGTCACCACCGCCGCCAACACCCTGAGCAGCAATACCCTGACCTGGTACAACGACGACGGCAGCATCAAGACCTACGGCTGGTACATCGACCTGCCCCTGACCGGCGAGATGGTGGTGAACAAACCGCTCACGGTGAGCAGCAGCGTGCTGATCACCTCACTGGCGCCCAACGACGACCCCTGCCAGAGCGGTGCCTCCACCTACCTGACCTTAATCGACCCGTACACCGGCGGCACCTCCACCGACACCACCCTCGACCTGGGGCAAAGCAGCGTCTACTCGCGCCTGCAACTTAACTCGCTGATTGGCGGCGCCAGCGTGCTGTCGCTTAACGGCGAAATAAGCCTGCACAACAGCGACAACAGCAGTGGCGGTGTCGGCGTCAGCGGGCAATCCAATCAACGACAAAGCTGGCGCGACGTGCGCCTGCAGGAATAGACATGCAGCAGTCGGAAAAAGGCTTCACCTTGATTGAGCTGATGGTGACGGTAGTGATCGTGGCAATCCTCGCCGCCATCGCCTTTCCCAGCTACACCCGCTACGTCACCCGCACCCACCGCAGCGAGGCACAAGCCTTGCTCAGCGAAGCGGCGGCGCGCGAAGAGCGCTACTACGCGCAGAACAACGCCTACACCAGCACGGTGGCCAACCTCAACCTGCGCAGCAGCACGGGGTTAAGCGACAACGGTTTTTATCAGTTGAGCATTAGCACCAGCGACGATAGCCAAGGGGGTTACCTGCTCAGTGCCACGCCGCAAGGGGCACAGGCAAAAGATAGCGAGTGCGCGGTGATGAAATTGAATGCGCTGGGGGAAAAGACTGTGAGTGGCACGGCCAGCGATAGCGGGGTGTGCTGGAAATAGCCGGGCCTTGGATTGCCTCGCGTCATTCAACATTCTGGATCCCCGCCTGCGCGGGGACGACGGTGGTATCGCATCTATCATCGTCATCCCCGCGCAGGCGGGGATCCAGTCCGTAGGTTGGGTTGAGCGCAGCGAAGCCCAACAAAAAAACGCCCACAAAAAAGCCCCGCATCGACGGGGCTTTTTTGTTTCTAGCGAGGCAGTTTATTGCCGCGCGTTGAGCTGCTGCTGCAGGTTCTGCACCTGGCTTTGCAGGGTGCTGATATTGCGCGTCATCTGTGCGCGGAAGGCGTCGAACTCGCTGGTGTTGGTGCCGGCCGCCGGGGTGGCTGGACGGTTTTCCTGTTCACTTTTGAGCACCAGCATGTCCTGCTCCAAACGGCCAATGGCGACGTTGGGGTTGCCTTGTTTTTTCAATGCTTCGATATCGGCGCTCAGGCTTTTCAGCTGGGCTTCGATTTTGCTGGTATCGCCCTGAGCGGCCTTAAGCGCGGCCTGGTCGCTGGCCAGGGTTTTCAGTTTGCCGTCGAACTGGCCGCTGGCGTCCTGGGTGGTTTTCAGGTCGGCGGCGATGTCGTCTGCACGCTTGCTTTGTTCGGTCTGTTTGCTGGTGACGCTTTGCAGCTGCTTGATCAGCTCGGCGACCTTGCTTTCCAAGCCTTTGACTTGCAAGCGCAGGGCTTCACTGCCGCTGGTGACGTTGGACTCGGTGGCCACCACCTTGCCGGAAATATCCTGAATACGCCCGGCGGCATCTTCGCTGATGCGCGCGAAGCTTTCCTGGGTGGCGACCAGTTGCTGGCTCATCAGGTCGATCTGCTGGTGGCTCCACCAGCCCAGTACGCCAAAAGCAATCATCAAGGCGGCGACCAAGGTCCACAGCGGCGCGGTGCTGGCGCTTTTGCTTTTAACCGGGGCAGCGTAACCACGCTCAACATGGGCATGACGGCCATGGTCGTGGTGCTCGGCGGGAAATTCATGGTCGCGCGCGTCGGTGGTCAGGCTGGGGACGTTGTCCAGTTCATCAAGGGCGTCGTTACGCATGGTTCAACCTATAGGCACGCAGTGGTGGGGTAACAAAGGGTGGAGCAACAGGGCAGGCAGTATACCCAGCGCAGCGGCGGCACCCAATGGTGCATAACGCACCGCTGAGGCGCGTGTAAAGCGCCTGAGACACCCCATGGACCGGCCGCAGCCCTCGGGGTTCCTGATTTTGTGAACTGGTACAGCATTTGCTAACGATGTAACCGGGAGTAACGGAGCGTCTAGACCGGCCTAAGCCGGCGAACGCGAAACACCGTTACTGACCGTGACCGTACTTAGTGCTCGCTTCGGCCTAAGTCTACAGGGGGAGAAATCGAATGGAACTGACCAAGTCTGTACTCGATTGCATGCAAACCTTACGTCGTCGTCTGCGCCAGGAGCAGGACGTCGACATCCGCCTTAGCCAGCCCGACGCCGTGATGCAGATGTTGATCGCCTGCGCGGCATCCGATGCTGAAGACACCCGGCAACTGGGCGCCAAGCTCAGCGAGCTGACCAATATCCGTATGGCCCCGCCAGCAGCGCCACAACTGAGCGAAGCCGAGCTGATCGCCAAGTACACGCGCTATGCCGGCCCTTTACGCGGTTAATGCTCACCCACTGCTTTCCACCAGGTGCAGAACTCATCGAGCGCGGTCCAGATACTGGTCTGCGGGTTGTACTCCAGTTCGCGCCTGGCGCGACTGATATCCAGGGAGAAATCCTTGGACATCACCGCCACCCCTAAGCGAAACAGACTCGGCTGCGGGCGCCCCGGCAAGAGCTTGCAGATGGTTTCGTTAATGGTGGCAGCGGTGAAAGCCAGGCCGACGGGCACGTGCTTGGTGACCGGTGGCAGGTCGAGTTGGCGCAACACGTAATTGACCACATCCCACAGCGGCACTGGCGCGCCATTGCTGATGTTGTAGACCTTACCGAGCGCAGGGCCTGCGGCCAGCAAGCTGCTGAACAGCGCCTCGTTGAGGTTTTGCATGCTGGTGAAATCGACCTTGTTCAGGCCGTCGCCAATGATCGCCAAGCGGCCTTTGCGCTGCATATCAATCAGCCGTGGAAAGATGCTGGTATCGCCCGCACCGGTAACAAAACGCGGGCGCAGGGCGATCACTTCCAGACCAAACTCCTGCGCCGCCAGCACCTCTTGCTCGGCGATAAATTTGGTTTCGCCGTAGTGATCAACAAACTTCTTCGGCACCTGCTCTTCACGCAGGCCAACATGGGCCTTGCCGTCGAAATACACCGAGGGCGAGGACAAATGCACCAGACGGCGGACCTTTTGCCCGAGGCAGGCTTCGATCACGTTCTGGGTTAGCACCACATTGCCGTTATAGAAATGCTCACGCTTGCCCCAGGTGCCGACAGCGCCGGCGCAATGCACGACCATTTCCACGTCATGACAGAGGCTGCGCACCAGGCTTGAATCACTCAAATCGCCCTGCACAAACTCGGCGCCGCGCTTAATCAAATGCGCCACGGCCTCGGGGCGGCGGCCGTTAATGCGCACCGACAAGCCCTGTTCCAAGGCAAAACGAGCAAAGCGCCCGCCGATAAAGCCACTGGCCCCAGTCACCAAAATCTTCATCGCCCACCGCCCTGATTTTTTTGTAATGGCCGTGACTGTAGCAAGGCACAGCGTGCTTGTAGTGTGACGCGGCGAGCCAAGGTGATGACGTGTTGTGCGCACCCATGCTGCGTTGAGCGTGGGTTGGGTTGGATTGGGCGTAGGTTGGGTTGAGCGCAGCGAAGCCCAACAAGGAGGCCGCAGGGCTCCGCGTGTAAATCCGCGCAAGACCGATACGCGCCGTCCTGGCGGACGGCATGTTGGGCTTCGCTGCGCTCAACCCAACCTACCCCAACCGACGCTGCACCAGCACGTCCAGGGTGGCGCGCTGCAAATGCCGGGTCAGTTCGCCCAGCAACTCCCCACCGTTACGCCAATGGTGCCAATACAACGGCACGTCAATTGGCACATCCGGCTGTAATTCGCGCAGCACGCCTTTGGCCAATAATTCATTCACCTGCAGTTCCGGCACCAAGCCCCAGCCTAGGCCAGCTTCGGTCATCCGAATAAAGCCCTCAGACGACGGGCACAGGTGATAGGCGAAAGCCCCCTCCACGCCCTGGCTGACGAGGTAGCGATGCTGCAAAAAATCATCCGGGCCAAACACAATTGCCGGCGCGCGGGCCAAGCTCTGCGCATTTACCCCAGCCCTAAAATGCCGGGCGATAAAGTCGGGGCTGGCCAGGGCTCGATAACGCATGGCACCCAACGCCAAACTGCGCGCGCCGGCCACGGGCCTGTCGGTAGCGCATACACAAGCCGCCACATCACCACCGCGCATGCGCTTAAGGCCCACCTCCTGGTCTTCCACCACCAATTCCAACAACACCCGATGCTCAGCGCAAAACGCCGCCACCGCCCTCGCCCACCAGGTGGCCAGGCTGTCGGCATTGATGGCGATACGTATACGCTCCGGCGCTGCGCCGTCGTCCAACGCCGGCACCTGACTGGAGAGATCGCGTTCGAGCAAACGCACTTGCTGCACATGGTTAAGCAGGCGGCGGCCAATTTCCGTCGGTGCTGGCGGTGCTCCCCGCACCAACACCGGCTGGCCGACCCGCGCTTCGAGCAATTTGATGCGCTGCGAAATCGCCGACTGCGACAGCCCCAGCACCTGCGCCGCGCGCTCAAAGCCCGCCTGTTCGACCACCGCAGCCAACGCCGCCAGCAGTTTGTAATCAAACACGATCAATTTTCCTAATATGAGATCAGCAGGATTTGTTTCTCTTATACAACCTCGCGCCGCAGACTCGCCACACGATTCACCTGCGAAGGACACGTTTGTTATGTGGCAGAGCTATTTCAACGGATTACTGGTGGCCGCCGGCCTGATTGTCGCCCTGGGTGCGCAAAACGCCTTTGTATTGGCGCAAAGCCTGCGCCGCGAACACCATCTGCCGGTGGCGGCGCTGTGCGTGCTGTGCGATGCGCTATTGGTGGTGGCCGGCGTTTTCGGCTTGGCCACGCTTCTGGCGCAAAGCCCGATTTTACTGGGCGTGGCACGTTGGGGCGGCGCGGCATTTCTGCTCTGGTACGGGGTAAAAGCGCTGCGCCGTGCGTACAAACCCGAAGCGCTAAATGAAGCCGCCAACGCCGGGCCGCGCTCACGCAAAGCGGTGCTGCTGACGGCCTTGGCGGTGACGCTGCTTAACCCGCATGTGTACCTCGATACCGTGCTGCTGATTGGCTCGCTCGGCGCGCAGCAATCGGTGCCGGGCGCCTATGCCGCCGGTGCGGCCAGTGCCTCGCTGATGTGGTTTTTTACCTTGGCGTTGGGCGCGGCCTGGCTGGCGCCATGGCTAGCGCGGCCAGCGACGTGGCGGGTGCTGGACCTGAGTGTGGCACTGATGATGTTCGTCGTAGCAGGGCAACTAATAGCAGGCTGACCGGTCAACCGAATCGAGTGCCGTGGGCGTGACGTTGCGCACATGCCGTTGCAGTCAGCTGCAAAGCCCGCCCTACAGGGCTTTCCCACACAGTTGCTGCGTGTTTATGCGAAAGCCCCGGTGCTATGATCCGAACCCTGCGGCGCAAAGAGTAAAAACTCACCGCCGCACATCTGGCCGCCCGTGATCGGCCTTGCGCCTACCGCAACTGACCCTGATTAGGAGAATCACCCATGGCTTTCGAATTGCCTCCGCTGCCGTATGCCCACGACGCGCTGCAGCCGCACATCTCCAAGGAA
>LNAP01002107.1_pt1 | contig 20233 bp, 16 predicted proteins | sample 602601 | NCBI WGS metagenome assembly LNAP01 (sample SAMN02440304, study PRJNA202911) | soil metagenome | biome: Subtropical and temperate rainforests or woodlands; isolation source: soil samples (1 kg each in a 20% v/v slurry with milli Q water) were... ...
CCGATCAGCAGGCCGCCTGACCTTCACGCAACGCCATCATAGAGCCCGCCGTGCCCGCGCGCATGCGTCAATCAGGCGGTCTTCGTCGTATGCGTACCGAACAAGTGAGGGGTTGGGGGCTTATTAAGGGCGGCTGACGGAATTAAGTGTATCATAATACCGCAGGGTCACAGCCGGGGCGATCCGCCTTTTCCAGCCAATCGTTTTTTGACACAAAGTCCTGTTCCTACCCGTGCTTGGGCGGGAGGACGAATGCGGGAACAGGTCATGGCGCCATGGTGTGGATATTGCAGCCGATACGGCGGATGTCCAGGCCGGCCCGGAGACAAGGAATGAGTTTGGTGCAGCGTGCGTAACGGGCCTCCCATGGAAGTGTATCTGGCGCAACCCCGCGGCTTTTGTGCGGGCGTCGTGCGTGCGATCGAGATCGTAGAGCGGGCGCTCGAAAAATACGGTCCGCCGGTCTATGTCCGCCACGAGATCGTGCACAACAAATACGTCGTGGAAAGCCTGAAGAACAAGGGCGCCATCTTCGTCGAGGATCTGTCGGAAGTGCCGCCGCTCGCGGTCACCGTGTTCAGCGCCCATGGCGTAGCCAGGAGCGTGGAAGAGGAAGCCGCGGCACGCAGCCTGCCCGTGCTCAACGCCACCTGCCCGCTGGTGACCAAAGTCCATAATCAAGGCAAGCGCTACATGTCGAAGGGCCGAGCCCTGGTCCTGATCGGGCATGCCGGCCATCCCGAGGTCGAGGGAACCATGGGCCAGGTCCCAGGCCCGGTGCTGCTGGTCCAGAACGTCGACGACGTGGCGGCCCTGACGCTGCCGGCCGACACCCCGGTGGCCTATATCACCCAGACCACGCTGAGCGTGGACGACACCAAGGACATCATTGCGGCCCTCCAGCAGCGATTTACAGATATTCAAGGCCCCGACATCCGGGATATCTGCTATGCGACACAGAACCGCCAATCTGCGGTAAGGGACTTGAGCAAGCTCGTGGACGTCATCCTGGTGGTGGGGGCCACCAACAGTTCCAACTCGAACAGGCTTCGCGAAATCGGCACTGAGGTCGGCGTCGCCAGTTATTTGATTGCCGATGGCAGCGAGCTGAATCCGGAGTGGTTGAAGGGCGCAAAGGCCGTCGGCATCACCGCCGGCGCCTCGGCGCCCGAAGTACTTGTCGACGATGTGATCGAGGCCCTGAGACGTATCGGACCGGTCCAGGTGTCGGTACTTCCGGGACGCGAAGAAAATATCGAATTCCGACTTCCGGCCGAACTGACTGCGGGCTGATTCAATTCTCTACCTAGGTCCAGAAAGAAAACTCGTAATGGCAATACCCTTCTTCAAGGAACTGCGTATCGGGGGCTATCTGATCAAGCAGAAGCTGCTCGGCCGTAAACGCTATCCGCTGGTGCTGATGCTTGAGCCCTTGTTTCGCTGCAACCTGGCCTGCGTCGGCTGCGGCAAGATCGACTATCCCGATGCGATCCTCAATCGCCGCATGTCGGCGCAGGAGTGCTGGGACGCCGCCGACGAATGCGGTGCACCGATGGTGGCCATCCCCGGCGGCGAGCCGCTGATCCACAAGGAGATCGGCGAGATCGTGCGGGGCCTCGTGGCGCGCAAGAAGTTCGTATCGTTGTGCACCAACGCGCTGCTGCTGGAGAAGAAGCTCGACCTGTTCGAGCCGTCGCCCTATCTGTTTTTCTCGGTGCATCTCGACGGCCTGAAGGAGCACCACGACAAGGCGGTCTCGCAAAAAGGCGTGTTCGACCGCGCGGTCTCGGCGATCAAGGCCGCGAAGGCCCGCGGCTTCACCGTCAACGTCAATGCCACGATCTTCGACGGGCACGCCGCTGAGGACATCGCCAAGTTCCTCGACTTCACCACCGAACTCGGCGTCGGCGTCTCGATGTCACCGGGCTATGCCTATGAGCGCGCGCCGGATCAAGAGCACTTCCTCAACCGCACCAAGACCAAGAAGCTGTTCCGCGACGTGTTCGCGCTCGGCAAGGGCAAGAAGTGGAACTTCATGCATTCCGGCCTGTTCCTGGATTTCCTCGCCGGCAATCAAAGCTATGAATGCACGCCGTGGGGCATGCCGGCACGCAACATCTTCGGCTGGCAGAAGCCGTGCTATCTACTCGGCGAAGGCTACACCAAGACCTTCAAGGAATTGATGGAGACCACGGACTGGGAGACCTACGGCACCGGCAAGTACGAGAAGTGTGCCGACTGCATGGCGCATTGCGGCTACGAGCCGACGGCTGCGAACGCGGCGCTCGTGAACCCGTTGAAAGCGATGTGGGTGGCGCTGCGCGGCGTGCGGACCACCGGTCCGATGGCCCCCGAGATCAGCCTCGATAAGCAACGTCCGGCGCAGTACATCTTCTCGTCGGAAGTGCAGAAGCGGCTGTCCGAGATCCGCAAGGACGAAGCGGCCGCGGCTGCCGCCAAGCAGCAGCAGAAAGCATCCACCGCCGCCTGAGCGGCGCCGGAGAAACCAGATCCAAAGAATTGCGCGGGCGTCCATCGAGGCGCCCGCCGCGCCGCGGCTTCCAAACATCTGGACAGAAAATGAGCCGATTCTGGACCAGCTTGACGCACGATCTGAGGCCCTATGTGCCAGGCGAACAGCCCCGCATGGTGGAACTGGTCAAGCTCAACACCAATGAAAGTCCGATCGGTCCTTCGCCGCGCGTGCTGGAAGCGATTCGCGGCGAGGCCACCGATACGCTGCGTCTGTATCCGGACCCGCAGGCCACCGCGCTGCGGGCTGCGTTGGCCGCCTACCACGGGGTGCGGCCCGAACAGGTGTTCGTCGGCAACGGCTCGGACGAGGTGCTGGCGCACGCCTTCGCCGCGCTGTTGAAGCATGATGCGCCGTTGCTCTTCCCGGACATCACCTACAGTTTCTACCCGGTCTATTGCCGCCTCTTCGGCATCGCCTGCGATGCCGTGCCGCTCGATGCGGCCATGAAAATCTGCGTTGCCGACTATCGCCGGCCGGCCGGCGCGCTCATCTTGCCCAATCCGAATGCTCCAACAGGAGTTGCGCTGTCACGGGCCGAGATCGCGACCCTGCTGGCGGAACATCCCGACGCTCCCGTGGTGATCGACGAGGCCTATGTTGATTTCGGCGCCGAAACCGCGATTCCGCTGGTGGCCTCCCACCCGAACCTTTTGGTCGTTCAAACCATGTCCAAGTCGCGGGGTCTGGCCGGGCTGCGGGTCGGTTATGCGATCGGCGACGCCGACCTGATCGAGGCGCTCACCCGGGTGAAGGACAGCTTCAACTCCTATCCTCTTGGCCGGCCCGCCCAGGCGGGTGCGATCGCGTCGCTGGAGGACGAGGCCTATTTTCAACAGAGCCGCGCTCGCGTGATCGAAGGCCGGGTGCGGTTAAACCGCGGACTGGTGCGGCTTGGTTTCGAAGTGCTGCCTTCCTCCGCCAACTTCGTCTTCGCGCGTCATCCGGCGCATCAGGGCGCGGCGCTGGCCGCCGCACTGCGTCAACGGGCGGTGATCGTCCGCCATTTTCCCGCTCCTCGCATCTCCGACTATCTGCGGATCACGGTCGGCACAGATGGGCAGATCGACCGGCTGTTGTCAGCATTATCGGACATCCTGGGCAGCGAACCTGCAGCTGCCTGATGGCACCGCCTCGGTCGATTCGGCCTCAAGTTGGTCTGCCAACAAATAGCGCGTTGCCGAGTGGAACATAGCCAACGCGCGGAACCGGATTATTCCCTCGCGTCAAAAGCGAGGGAGGTTTTCATTCGAGCTGAACTTGCAAGCGGGACTTGCCGCCGCTGCCCTCTCAGAGATCCGCCGCGACGAGGTCCTCGCCGCCCAGCAGGAAGCCTCGACAACCGCGCAAGGACCGCAGCGCACGATTGAAATCGATCCCGGTCGAGACCAGCGCGCGCAGCGTGGTCGGGTTGCGCGCCAGACCGCGCAGGACCTTGCGCAGATCGATATCGCCGTTGGGCTTGATTGCGGTGGCCGCCAGGGCCGGCAATGCGCGGCTGGCGGGATCGCTGATGACACGCAGAGCGGCGAACGGCAGGCCGGCCTCAGTGGCATAGGCGGCTGCGATATGGCTTTCCATATCGACGGCCGCAGCCCCCGTCTCCGACCACAGCGCGGCCTTTCCGGCCTTGGCGGCGATCACCTGCTCCACACCAGCGAGACCGCCCCTGACCACGCGACGGCGTCGCAGCGCGGCGCTGGCGATCATTTCCTCGTTCAGCGCCAGGCCGGCCAGCCAGCGGGTGTCGCCGGCCAGGACCTCGGTCGCTACCACGACATCGCCACTCTTCAACGTGGGATCGAGCCCACCGGCGACGCCGAAGCTGATCACGCCCCTGAACGTGGATGAATCCAACGTCGCAAGCAATGCCCGCAACATTTGCGGATCGCTACTGCTGCAGATGACGATCATGCCGGGCCCAGCCGCGATGCGGGCCTCCTGCGCCATGCCTGTCACAATCAAAACCGGCCGAGGATCAATTTTATCGTCCACGGTCGCGGCGGCCCCCGCCCCCAATCTCACATTCCGACCCCTACCACCACCCTGCTGTTAGTGCTCTTCAAATTTCGATACCGCGCCAACGCCCAGAGCGGAAAGAACTTCGAGTAGCCATGATAACGCAAATAAAACACCCGCGGAAAGCCCGTAGCCGTGTAGCGCTGCTCGTCCCACAGTCCTTTTTCCGTCTGTGTGCTTTTTAGGTACTCCACACCCCGTAGAACTGCGGGATTTTCGACCTCGCCCGCCGCCATCAATCCAAGCAAGGCCCATGCCGTTTGCGATGCTGTCGTCGGCGCACCTTCGAATCCCTTGTAATCGAGTCGGTAGCTGGTGGCATCCTCGCCCCAGCCGCCGTCTTCGTTCTGGATCGACAGCAGCCAATCCGCCGCCTTGCGAATCACCGGGTCCTGGTGATCGACGCCGGCCGCGTTGAGCGCGCACAGCACCGACCAGGTGCCGTAGATGTAGTTCAGCCCCCAGCGGCCGTACCACGAGCCTTCCGCAAGCTGGGTCCGGCGCAAATAGGCGACGCCGTCCGCGACCGCCTTGCTGCTCTGGGCGGTCTCTCCGAGCTGGGCCAGCATCGAGATACAGCGAGCGGTGACATCCTCGGTCGGCGGGTCGAGCAGCGCGCCATGATCCGAGAACGGGATGTTGTTCAGGTAATATTCGAGATTGTTGACGTCGAAGGCCGCCCAGCCGCCATCGCGGCTCTGCATGCCCTCGATCCATTCGCGGCCGCGGGCAATCGCGACATCGTATTCGTGGCTTTCGGTCGCACGCCGCGAGCGGTCCATCGCCATCACCACGACCGCAGTGTCGTCGAGATCGGGATAATAGGCGTTGTTGTACTGGAACGCCCAACCGCCGGGACGAACTTCCGGCCGCTTCACCGCCCAGTCGCCCTTGACGTCCAGCACCTGTTTCGGCAGCAGCCATTCGAGGCCGCGCTGCGCGGCAGGCACCGCTTCCTCGCCGCCCGCTTCGAGCATGGCGTGGCAGGTCAGCGAGGTGTCCCACACCGGCGAAACGCAGGGCTGGCAGTAAGCCTCGTGCTCACCGATCACCAGCAGCCTGTCGAGGCCCTTGCGGGTGACGGCGCGCGGCGGATAATCCGCAGGCTTGCCCAGCACCTCGTACATCATCACGGTGTTGGCCATCGGCGGATAGATTGCACCCAGGCCATCTTCCCCGTTCAACCGCTCTTCGATGAACGCCACCGCGGCGTCGATCGCACGGGCGCGCAACTTCTTCGGAAAGAGCGGCTCGATCACCCGCAATATGCTGTCCAGTCCGCGGAACAGCAGAAACCAGCCCCAGCTTTGATGCGGCGCCTTGGCGGTCATTCCGATCGAATGCGGTGGCTGCAGGAACAGTTCGTCGATGCCGACGCCGCTGACGTTTTTCGCCCGCGGTTTCAGCGCCGCCAGCACCATCAGCGGTACGATCGTGGTCCGCGCCCAATAGGAAATCTTGTTGAGATGAAACGGCGACCACATCGGCAGCAGCATGATCTCGACCGGCAGCACCGGCACGCTGCGCCACGTGGTCACCCCGAACATCGCGAGCATGAAGCGGGTGAAGACGTTGCTGTGGATGGCGCCGCCGCGCGAACGGATCGCCTCGCGCGCACGCACCATGTGCGGCGCGTCCACCTTGTCGCCGATCATCTTGAGCGCAAAGTAAGCCTTCACGCTGGCGCTCATGTCGAAAACGCCGTCGTGCACCAGCGGCCAGCCGCCATGGGCGCCCTGAACGCGGCGCAGGTAATTGGCAATCTTGGCTTCCAGTACGGGGTCGACGGGCTCGCCGAGGTAATGGCGGAGCAAGACATACTCCGCCGGGATCGTGCAATCGGCCTCCAGTTCGAACACCCAGTGCCCGTCCGGCTGGCGGCAGTCGAGCAGCGCCTGCGTCGCCGACGCGATACTGGCGTCCAGCGTGCCGGCCGCTTCAGGTCCGCTTTGTATTTTCCCCGAATCCATTACGCCGATACCCGCTCCTGTTCATGCCCTTCAACCCGCCACATGACGCTGCTCCCGACAGGTCAGGATTGACGCATCGCCTGCACGAGATCGGCGGCGCGGTCTCCCGAGCGCACCGATCCTTCGATGGTGGCGGGCAACCCCGTATCAGTCCAGTCGCCGGCGAGAAACAGATTTTTCCAGGTTGTGACCGGTCCCGGCCGCAGAGCATTTTGCTCCGGCGTCGCCTCGAAGGTGGCGCGACGTTCGCGTACGATCTGCCAGGGCGGCAATTCGCCCGCAACGCCGGCGGCCTTGCAGATGTCCCGCCAGATCGCCTGCGCCAGTTCCTCGCGCGGCATGTCCACCAGCCGGTCACCATTGCTGATCGTGACCGACAGCCGCTGCGGAAACGCGAACAGCCATTCCACCAGTCCACCGACGACGCCGAGGATCGGCGGCTGCCCCTTGGGCGGATCGACCCGGAAATGCGCGTTCACGATCGCGCGGAATTTCGACGGCGTCTTCAGCCCCGGCAGCAGCGATGCGGCGGGGCGCGGCGGCACCGCCATCACCACGGCATCATCAGGCCCGATCGCGACATTGTCGCCGCCGAACTTCAACTCGGCAACGCTGTTGGCCGACATGCCGAATGCGCGCAGTTCATGCCCGAACTGGATGCTGGCGCCCTTGTCCTGCAGCAGCTTGATCGCGGGCTCGACCAGAACCGCGCTCAAGCCTTCGCGCGCGATCAGCGGCCGGCAAGCCTGGCCACCCGCCATCAGCGTTTCGCGCACGATTGCGCCGGCAAGCCCTGCCGAACCCTCGGGCGGATCGACGTTGAGCGCCGCCAGCAGCAGCGGCTGCACCAGCCGCTCGTACAGTGTGCCTTTGCACGGGATCGTGTCGCCTACCAGTTTGCCCGGCGACGCCCAGATCAGCGGCATCAGGGCGAGATAATCACGCAGGCCCGTGTCAGGTACGCGGCGGGCCTCGTCGAACACCCATAGCGGCAGGCGTCCGTCGCCGAGGTCGAGCAGCCAGCGCTGGCCGGTGGTGAGGTCGACGAAGGGAAACTGCGCGCTTTTCGGCCCTACCAGTCCAGCCTCGGTGCCGATCGATCTGGCGTAACCGACCGCGTGGCGGTTGCCCGACAGCAACAGATGATTGCCGTTGTCGATGGTGAGATTGGTCGCGGCGTCGAAATACGACCGGCAACGGCCGCCGGCCTGTTGCGTGGCCTCGTGGACATGCACGCGGTAATTCGCGTTTGCCAGCCGAACGGCCGCCGACAGGCCGGAAATGCCGGCGCCGATGATGTGGACAGTTTTCTGCATCAGATAATCGCGTAACGAAGAAGGATGGCGATCTTGGCCATCTTGTTGAGGCGAACCGGCGTGCGCGGAACTGCAAATCCCCGTGCGACCAGCAACTCCAGGATCGCGCGATAATATTTCGACATGATCTTCGGCGCGCGCACGACGCGGCGCGGATTGCGGCCCATGATCTCGTCGGCCTTGTCGAAATGCGCCCGCGCCCGCTCGACCAGCGGCGCGCACACTTTCGGCAGCGCGCGATCGGGGATCACCTTGAGCGGATCGTCCGAAGTGATGCCGGCGTGCAGCAATCCCTCGCGCGGCAGATACAGCCGGCCGAGGCCGGCGTCTTCATCGATGTCGCGCAGAATGTTGGTCAATTGCAGCGCACGGCCGAGATGATGCGCAAGCAAAATGCCGTCATCCTCGGCCAGTCCAAACACCCGTACCGATAGGCGTCCGACGGCGCTCGCCACGCGGTCGCAATACAGATCGAGCGTGGCAAGATCCGGCGCGCGGATGTCCTGCGGCACATCCATCTCCATGCCGTCGACGATGGCCAGGAAATCCTCGCGCTTGAGGCCAAACCGCCGCACCGAAGCGGCGTAGTCCTGTAGCCGCGCCGGCGGACGCCCCTGGTACAGCGCGTCGATATCGTCACGCCATTGCTGAAGTGCGGCCAGCCGCTCGGGCCGCGGACCATCGGAATCGGCGATGTCGTCGACCTGCCGGCAGAAACTGTAGATCTGGAACATCGCCTCGCGCTGCTCGCGCGGCAGGATGCGCATCGCCGCATAGAACGAACTGCCGGACGCGGTGGTGCCGTAATTCGCGTTGGCCGCCGCCGTCTCCAGCGTCATGCGCCGGCCGCCGGTTTGGATACGGGCCGCCGCCCCACCGCGCGGCGGGCGATCTCGCTCGCTATCCCTCCCAGGCTTTGGGCGAGCAATTCGAGTGGGCTGAGATGAACTCTCTGGCTCAAGGGGTCGCGTACTTTGAGCAACTGCACGATCTTGTCGGCGAACGCCTGGATCACGGAGATTTCGCATCCGAGCCGAAAATCCTTTACTTCGGCGCTGAGCGATTTGCTTTCGTCGAGCAGCGTCGCGGTCCGCACCGCGAGCGCATGCAGGCATTGCAGCAGGGGGGCCGATGCCTTCTTCTGTCCGAGTTCCTCGACGGAGGCGCCCGCGGCTGCGAGCGCATCGCGCGGAAGATAGACGCGGTTGAGATCGCGGTAATCCTTGCCGCAATCCTGAAGATGATTGTTGATTTGCAGGCCTGCGCAGAGCGCATCCGAGGCGGCCCAGGTCGAGATGGCCTCGCCGTGGACGTCGAGCATGAATCGTCCGACCGGCATCGCCGAGTATCGGCAATAATGAATCACCTCGTCCCAATTCTCGTAACGAAGTTTTGTCACGTCCATCCGGAACGCAATCAGCACGTCGAGCGCGTGACGCGGCGCCATTCCACGCTCCGCGAGCGCCCGCCGCAGATTGACGGCCTCGGGCTGGCTGTCGCCCTTGCCCAGTAATTCGGCCTCGAGCAGATCGAGATAGTCGAGCTTCTGCTGCGCGCCCAGCGTCGCATGATCGGCAATGTCGTCGGCGGTCCGCACGAAATTGTAGAACGCAAGGATCAGCGCCCGGTGACGCGGATGAATGATCCACGACGCGACCGGAAAGTTCTCGTCGCGGTGAGTCTTGCCGGATCGCAGTTCGCTCGCGCTGGTCATCAAGAACTGGCTACATTCGTCTGGGCATGGTGCTTTCGCATGCGGGCTGTCCCGCGCATGCGAAAGCTATCGCGAACCCCATATAGGGGAATACGACATTAAAACCAATGCTATCTGCGATTTCTCGCAAATGCCGACCGCGCCGGAAGCAGGCCGATATCAGGCCCGCAGCGGCGATGACCGATACAAGCGCTGTTCTATTGCCCGTGGGTCTTGAGCACCAGGTCGCAGGCTTTGGTCAGCTTGGGACGATTTTGCTGGAGACAAGCCAGAACGGTGAAGTCACCCTGATCCATCACTTTGCGGCAGTGGCGCTGGACATCGCGCGTGCAAGCCGCCTGTTCTTCCGCGGTGCCGCTGCGTGGCTGTTGCTGTGCGAGGGCACCGGTTGAAACCGATGTCGACAACAGGATGAGTGCGAGAAAAAATTTATTCATCGTGTTCCTTCATTCTAACGGCAGAGAATTCCACTCCCGAATAGCACAGGCGGACCGGGACAGGGTTCATTCAGATGGATTGGCGCGGCGAACCGCAGGCGGCGACTGAAGCAGAAACGCTGGTAAATGCGGCCAAATTTACGGCGATCCGATCGTGGATAAAGTGGTCTCATGACCGGCCTCACGATGTCAATAACCGCATGATATTTAAGCGATATTTCTGAATTATTCTTTTTGGAAGTTCCTGTTGCAGGCAAAGGGGGCCAGTAGCTAGATGACAGAAACGACGAAACTTGGCCGGTTAGGCGAAAAATGCCGATTGCCTGCGTCGATCGGTTGCGCGTGACGGCGGCCGGTGGCCGAGTAGTCCATTTGAACCTAACATTGCAGGGCGACACTAAAGCTTCGATGCGGCGAGACGCCTCCTGTATTTGCGAGACGCTTCCTATATTAGAGCGTCAATTTTGAAATGGGAAAATCCGATATGAAACCGTTTGGTTCCAGCTTGCTTGGACGGGCCGTCAAGGCCGCTGGCGTAGGCGCCGCGCTTATGTTCTCGGTGGCCGTGAGCCATGCCCAGTCGGGGCCATTTGCCGGTTTCGCCGGAACCTGGGCCGGCTCCGGCACGGTTGCGCTGTCCGACGGAACGACCGAGCGGATTCGCTGCAAAGCAGACTACAAGGTCAACGGCAGCGGATTGGGCCTGAAGCAAAATCTGCATTGCGCCAGCGACAGCTACAAGTTCGATCTGAGCAGCGATGTGACGAGCCAGGGCGACCGCATCTCCGGCAACTGGAGCGAGGCGAGCCGGAATATTTTCGGCAATCTGCAGGGCACCGCGGGCGGCGGCCAGATCGAGGTGTTCGTCGAGGCTTCGGGATTTGCCGCCAACCTGATGTTGCGTACCAACGGCAACAAGCAGGTCGTGCAGATCAACTCCAAAGGCGAGATTCGCGGCGTCAACATCACGATGACGAAGACCTAACGCCCCGCCTGGACGCTTCGCCCGCTTACCTGATTCCGCTTATTCGGATTGCTCCGCGGCCTTGGCGTGACTTCCGGTCCCGCGGAGCCGCTCCGACAGCTTGATCAGGAACATCGCGGTCGGCCGCAGGATGAAGAGGTCCGCGACCAGGGCCGCGACCATGGAGAACGCGCTGAGCCAGCCGAACAGCCGCAGCGACGGCAGATCCGAAAACACCGTCACCACCAGGCCGCAGGCCAGCACCACCGTGGTCAGGATCAGCGCCGGGCCGACCAGCACGGTGGCGCGCTCCACGGCGAGTTCGGCACTGACGCCCGGCTTGCTCTCAAGCCTCAGCCTGTTGAGGAAGTGAATCGTCGCACTCAGGCCGAGGCCAAACGACACCGTCAGCGCAACCACGCTCGCGAATTGCAGCCCCTCCCCCAATAGCCACAGCACCGTGCCCGACAACACCACGGGGAAAATGCCCGGCAGGATGCACGACAACATCACAACCACCGAGCGGAACGCCAGCCCGATGAACACTGCGACCAGCGCGAACTCGATCGTCAGCCCGCGATTGAGCTTCTCGATCATGCTGGCGCTGTTGCGCGCGGCGATCGCGGACAGGCCCGTGACTGCGATCTCGTAACCGGGATGCGCCTTGCGCACGGCGTCGAGCGAATGATCCAGTTGGTCGACGACGGGAAGAATTTGACTGGAATCGAGATCGGGGACACGGCCGGACACCACCACCGCGTCCTGATCGGCGGAAATGAAACGCCGTACCAGATGCTCGGGGAGGACGTTGACATACTCTTTCAGCGTCGCAACATCGCCGCTGCCGGCTTTCTCGGCGAGCCAGCGGCGCAGCGTCTCCAGCGACCAGACATTGCCGACGCCGGCCTGTTTCTCCACCAGCGAATGAACGTCGGCGATGGTCTGCAGCGTTTCGGGAGAATACAGCGAAGCGCCCTTGGGGAATTCGATCAGGACATCGATCGGATTTGCGCCGGTGAGCTTGGCGTCGAGACGGCTGCTGGCCGCCACCGCCTGCTGCTTGTCCGGCACCTGGTCGGCAAGCCGGTAGCGCGGCTCCAGACTGGAATAGATCACCGCGAGACCGCCGACCAGAATCACCGCGAGCAGGCTGAACAGGCCGGGGCGGCTGACCATGCGCACCGCGATCCAGTAGCAAAAATTGCGTAGCGCTTGCACGCCGGCGTCGGCGCCCTGGAATTTCACCGCAAAGATCTTTTCGTTGCGCACAAGCAGCACGCCGAACACCGGCACCAGCGACAGCACCGCGATCAGCGCGATGATGGTGGCGGCCAATCCCGCCTCGCCGAATTTGCGGATCAGGTCGGAATCCGAGAATTGCAGGGCGATAAACGAGATGCCGGCGGTGCCATGCGTGAGCACGCAGGCCGGCCCCACCACCAGCACGGCGTTCTTGAAGGCTGTGTATTTGTCCTGGCCCGCGATCAGGCGGTCGCGCGCCGCGAAGGTGAGCTGCATCGAGTCCGAGAAGCTGATCACCATGATCAGCGGCGTCATCACGTTCAGGAACATATTGAGGTTGAAATTGGCCCAGCCGAGGACGCCGAGCGCGAGCAGGATCGCGATCATCGGCGGGAACGCAGCCGCGACCATGAACGACACCTTGCGGAAGAAGATGATCGCGATGATGCAGCCGGCCAGGATGCCCAGGATGTTGTAGGTCAGCCCGTCACGCTCGACCGCATTGCGGATTTCGAGCTGCATGACAGGAACACCCGACAGCTCTGCCCGCAGCCCGGTGTCGCCAAGGTCCTCGGCCATCAGCTTGCGAATATCGCCGATCACCTTGCCGAGCTTGTTGCTGGAGACGACTTCGGGCTCGAGCGACAATACGATCAGCGCCAGCGTGCCGTCTTCCGACAGCAGCTTGCCGCGGATGATCTCATTACTTTTGACGGTTTCGATGAACTTGTCGTAGTCGGCGCCTTGCGGCAGTTCGGAGGGGAACAGCGCCGCCGGCAGCTTGCCCGGCGCCGGCGCCTGGCGCGCCGAAAACAGCGAGATCAGGCCTCGGGTGCCCTCGACCAACTGCAGATCGGTGACGAAATCGCGCAGCTTCTCGAGGTTGTCGCGCGCCAGCAGCGTCTTGCCTTCGACCACCACCAGCACGTCGAATTCGGTGGCCGGGAAGCGCTTGGTCTCCGATTCGTATTGCCGGTATTCCTTGGAATCGGACCGGAACAACTGGCTGAGCGAATCATCGATCTTGATGCGCTGGATACCGAACACCGCGCCGATCATCAGCGCGACCAGAATGATGCAGGACAGGATCGGCGCCTGAACCGCGATCAGACCGAGCCGTTCCAGCCCGAAGGCGATGCTGGCGGTGGGCCGCTGCTCGACCTTCTCGACGTGGACCTCACTGTCGCCGTTCTTCTCGAGCATGCCTTATCCAATTCCACGTCGTCTTAATCAGATTGTATAGCTTGGGTTCCGGGGCGCGAATGTGGCGCTATCGGCCACGTCTGATCGGCGCTAGCCCTTGAAAACAGGCGATAAATTCACCGCGACGGGGTGTAGCAGGTCTGTGCGGCGTCTCGCAAGCAGGGCCAGCAGGACAAATCGGCGCGTGGCGGACGATAACAGGACCCAAGTCGCTGATTCGTCAAATCAGGTTGAACTTGTGGTGATGCGCGCGGACGTCCCGGCGCCGCTCTCGTCCTTCAACGCGACACCGGTGGCTTCCCGGAGCAGGCCCTCGCGGATCAGCCACGCGATCCTGAAAGCGGCCTCATCGTAACCGAGCCCCGAGCCATGGATGTTGGAGACACAATTGCGCTCGGCATCGGTGAGGCCAACTCTCGGCGCGAAGGTCAGATAGGCTCCGAGACTGTCCGGGGCAGACAGGCCCGGCCGTTCGCCGATCAGCATCAGGGCCATGCGCGCCCCGAGAATGGCACCGATCTCATCGCCCAATGCGACCCGCGCGCCAGAGGCAACCACAGCGTGGCCGATCGCGATGCCGTCGGCGGCCAATTGTGGAATCAGGCACCGGACCAGTTCGAGCGCGTGGGCGTTGACCGCTGTCGGCGACAGGCCGTCGCCGATCACGATCGCAAGCCGGCACGGGCCGCTGGTGTGGCTGGCCAATAGATCTTGCGATGCCGGATCGAGCATCCGTCCGAGATCAGGGCGCGCGAGGTAATCCTTGCGATGGCGCGCCCGGCTGGCGACCTGAACCGGCGGCAGGCCGAGATCACCGAGACCGGCGACCAGCGTGGTCACATCGAAGGCCGCATGAACGGCGTCGCGGGCGCGCGCGTGATCCAGCGTAAATTCAAGCAGCGCCCTGGTCGGCAGGCTGGCGCCGGACCGGCCGAGGCCGACGCGCGCCGGCGTCAGTCCCCGCAAATCCCCCAGCGAACGGGACGGCGGCACCGGAGCTTTCATGTGTCATTACTCGGCAGGGACGGAAGCCTCGCGCAAGCGCATCGAATAGTTCGACGCGTTCTGCTGGCCGACGGAAGCCGCGCGCGCGAACATGATCAGATGATGCGCGATCAATGCCGACGAGATCAAGCCTTCGATGTCGCCATGGCGCAACCGCAACAACGCGAATTTCCAGAACACCCGCCGGTAATCGCCGAGCACGCCGACCTTCCAGAAGATATTCCGCAGCATGATCAGGCCGCGCTTGATATTGGGCCAGCTTTTCTGCTCCGGAGTTACCGGGATCTTGATCCGGTTGGTATAGACGTGATCGACCTGGTGCTGGTAACGCGCATAGAGTTTTTCCGGCTGGTAGGCGACCTCCATGCATTTGCGCCATGAACTGACGACCTGATCGTAAGGCAGCAGGAAATCGACATTCGAGTCGCGGCTGTCGTCGTGGACCAGGCGGTTTTCACGCTCGAGGCGATCCCACAAGGGAGTCTTCGGCAATGCCTGCAGAAGATTGATGGTCAGCAACGGAATCCTGGATTCGTCGATAAAGGCCAGCAACGCCTTGTCGGTGTCGGGCTTGTCGGTATCGAGCCCCATGATGATGCCGGAGACCACTTCCATCCCATAGCGGTTGATGGTCTCAACGCCTTCCAGGATCGGGACCATCATGTTGTGGTCCTTGTGCATCGCCTTCAGTGCATCGGGATCAGGCGTCTCGATGCCGCAGAAAATGGTGACGAAGAACGCCTCGCGCATCTTCTCGAGGATCTCGGGCCGCTTGGCAATGTTGAGCGTCGCCTCGCAGGCCAGGCGCATGACGTAACCGGTTCTTTTCTGCCACTCGATCAAATGCGGCATCAAGTCGAGCGCCGCTTTCCGGTTGCCGATGAAATTGTCGTCGACGAAATACACCGAGCCGGTCACGCCGCATTCGCGCAATTTGTCGAGTTCGGCAATGATCTGCTGCGGCGACTTCAGGCGCGGATTGCGGCCATACAGCCCTGGAATGTCGCAGAACTCGCACTGATAAGGGCAGCCGCTGGAATACTGAATGCTGCCGAGGAAATATCGCTTCATCTCCGCAAGTTCATAGGCCGGAAGCGGAAACTCGGTCATCGCAACGCGATCGTTGGTCTTCAGGACCACCTGTTGCGGAGGACGCGAGGGATCGCGCGCCAGCCGTTCGATCAATTCGTCGGTCGCATCGCCCAATTCCCCGACATGAAGATAATCGAACGAGGGGTAGTAATCGGGACAGGCGCTCACGGACGGTCCGCCGATGGCAACAGCCAGATCGAACGTATGCGCACGCCGGCAGATATCGTTCATCTGCTGACGCTGGATATGCATGCCGCTGACGAACACGGCTTCCGCCCATTCGAAATCTTCGGTGGTCGCCGGGCGGAGGTTTTCGTCGACGAAGCGAACCTGCCAGTTCTCGGGCAGATAGGCCGCAATCAGCAGCAGCCCCTGCGGGGGCATGAACGCCCGGACGCCGTCAGTCAGTGGATAGGCGTATTCGAATGTTCCGAAGGAAGACGTATAGCGCGGAAAGACGCACAGGATGCGCCGCACCGCCTCAATGCCCTCAGCTCTCATAAAACTTCCTTTAACGTGACTTCATAATCTAAGCACGCCACCGGAGGCTGGGCTATAAATTCCTCAAGATTGTGGCAGCGGTTCCAACTCGCTGCCAACCAGATGGTTGCAGAGCAGACTGGACTTTGCCCGGTTGCCAAGTCAAGCGAGCAGTCGCGATGCAAAATCGGGAAGCAACCCTGCACTGGCGGCAAGGCGAAAGTCGGTGCCGGCGAGTCCGGCGCGCAACAGCCAGTCGTCGAACTCCGGCGCCCGCTTCAGGCCGAACAGGTCGCGGACATAGAGCGCGTCGTGGAATGACGTGGACTGGTAGTTCAGCATGACATCGTCAGCCCCGGGTACCCCCATGATGAAGCTCACGCCCGCCGCGGCGAGCAGCGTCAACAGATTGTCCATATCGTCCTGATCGGCTTCGGCGTGGTTGGTGTAACAGACATCGACGCCCAGCGGCAGGCCAAGGAGCTTGCCGCAGAAGTGATCCTCAAGCCCGGCGCGGATGATTTCCTTGCCGTCATAGAGATATTCAGGACCGATGAAGCCGACCACGCTGTTGACCAGGAGCGGATCGAACGCGCGCGCAACCGCATAGGCGCGCGCTTCCAGGGTCTGCTGGTCGACGCCGCGATGGGCATTGGCCGACAGGGCCGAGCCCTGCCCGGTCTCGAAATACATCACATTGTCGCCCACGGTGCCGCGCCGCAGCGACAGCCCTGCTTGCTGCGCTTCCCTCAACAGCGCCAGATCGACCCCAAAACTCCGGTTGGCTTCCTGGGTGCCTGCGATCGATTGAAATACCAGATCGACAGGAATGCCCTGACCGATCAGCCCGAGCGTGGTCGTCACATGGGTCAGGACGCAGCTCTGGGTCGGAATCTGCAGCCGCGTGATGATGTCGTCGAGCAGCCGCAGCAGCCCGCCGATCACGGCCGGATCGTCGCTCGCCGGATTGATGCCGATGCAGGCGTCGCCGGAGCCCAGCAGGATGCCGTCGAGGATCGAGGCCGTGATCCCCTTGGCGTCATCGAAGGGATGATTGGGCTGCAACCGCACGCTCATCCTGCCGCGCAGGCCGATGGTGTTGCGAAAGGCCGAGATCACCTCGCATTTTTTCGCCACCAGGATCAGATCCTGGTTGCGCATTAGTTTTGACACCGCCGCGGCCATTTCCGGCGTGACGCCGCGCGATATCTTTTTCAGGACGCTGGGGCTGGCCGCATCGGACAACAGCCAGTCGCGGAATCCGCCGACCGTCAGCGAAGAGATCGGCGCAAAGGCCGCTGCGTCGTGGCTATCGACGATCAGCCGGGTGACTTCGTCCTCCTCGTAGGGAATGACGGCTTCGTGCAGGAACTGCTTCAGGGGGACATCGGCCAGCGCAATCCGCGCCGCGATCATTTGCGCCGCGCTGTCGGCGGCAATCCCGGCTAGGCGATCGCCCGAGCGCAGCGGCGTGGCCTTGGCGAGGAGATCGCGCAAGTCTTCGAAGACATAGGCGGTGGCATCGATGGTGTGGCGATAGATCATGGCAGCTCCGGACCCCAACAGCGCTTTGCGACGCGCCCGCCCCTGCGGTGGTTCTATCACCGCCGCCCGGCCGCCTTGCGCGTTATCTTCGATCGCTGGGAGCGCATGCAGTTTTCGCGCCGGGAGCCGTACGCGACCTGCAAGCCGTTGATATCAATTAATAATTATTTTCACGGTTGCAGTGCACGCAAGCCTCGCGCGTTAAGGGTTTATCCATGAAAGTTTTGCATAATTTTTAGACGGCCGACGGTGCTCACCGGCCTCTCAGGAGAGGCGCGAATGCCTGAAACAGTGCAGTCCCGCAGCCCTCATTCCGTCCGAAACATGACCTCCCGGCTATCGCTTGCAGCAAAGCTGTATTCGGTGTTCGCGCTGTTCGCCATTCTGATCGCGGCGATCACCGTGCTGTCGGACTACAACACCCGGCGCAACGCGGAGCTCACCGAAGCGATCGATACCGCCGCCCGCGCCGCACTCAATGTCGAGCGTGTCAATTCGCTGGTCTATGCCGTCGTCATGGAATCCCGCGGCGTCTACATGTCGACGGACCCTGCCGTGGTGAAGAAATACGGCGACGGGCTCCTGAAGTTCAACGACCAGATTCTCGCCGTGGTCAAGGACTGGCAATCCATCGTGCGGGCCGACGACGCCGAGCAGTTCGCCACCTTCAAGAAGCGCATCGAACAATTCGTCGATTTCCGCAAGGAGCTGGTGCGCCGCGCCGTCGAGATCAGTCCCGCCGCGGGCCGCGAGTGGGGCGACAACGACGCCAATCGTGCGGTGCGCTCGGCGCTGAACAAGGATCTCGAAGCGCTTTCCAAGGTCTATGCCGAACGCAGCAAGCGGATCGCCGGGCAAACCGACGCCTACCGCGGATTGGCCTTTCTCCTCACCTGTCTCGGCGGCCTGGCGCTGGTCGTGGTCGGCATCGGCGTCCTGATCATCTCACGCTCGATCGCGCGCCCGCTTTCGGCCATCACCACAACTATCAAGCAGGTCGCCGAGGGCGCCGACCATGTCGAGGTGCCGCATACCGGACGCGGCGACGAGATCGGCGCGCTGGCGCGGGCGATCCAGATATTCAAGGAGGCCATGGACCATAATCGCAACCTCAATGCGCAAGTGCTGCAGGATTCCAAGGCGCGCGAAGAACGCGCCCGGCACATCGAAACGTCCGTCGAAGAATTCCGAAATGCCATTGGCAGCGTGCTGCGCGCGGTCACCGACAACGCCTCGGGCATGCGCGACACCGCGCAGTCGATCACCAGGGTTGCCTCGGATGCGAGTGGACGCGCGATGGCCGCGGCCGGCGCGACCGAGCAGGCTTCCAGCAACGTATCGGCGGTCGCCAGCGCCGCCGAGGAACTGTCGGCTTCGGTCGAGGAGATCGGCCGGCAGGTCCGTCAATCCGCCGCCATGGTCGAGCAGGCTGGCATGCGCACCGAAAAGTCCGTCGTCGAAATCGAAAGCCTCGCCGCGGCAACCCAGCGCATCGATGGCGTGCTCGGCCTGATCCAGGCGATCGCCGCGCAAACCAATCTGCTGGCGCTGAATGCGACCATCGAAGCCGCCCGCGCCGGCGAGGCCGGCCGAGGCTTTGCCGTAGTCGCGCACGAGGTCAAGGCGCTGGCCGGCCAGACCGCCAAGGCGACCGCCGAGATCGGCCAGAACGTCGGCCTGATCCAGGCATCGACCAGGAACGCCGTCGATGCGGTGCGCGAAATCGGCAGCGCCGTGCGCGACATCAACGATGTCACCTCGAATATCGCCGGCGCCGTCGGCCAACAGGATGCCGCGACCCGCGAGATTTCGGCGAATGCGCAATTGGCCGCCCAGGGCAATGAGACGCTGGTGCTCAACATCGGCTCGCTCAACAACGCCATCGGCGAAACCAACCAAGCCGCGACATACGTATTGTCGGCGTCAACCGACCTGACTTCTACGGCCGAAATCCTGTCGCGCGAGGTCGACAAGTTCTTTCGTAATCTGCGCGCCGACTCGCGCGATCGAGAAGGCGATGAAAGACGCCGGATCGCCAGGGCGTGACCTCATCACTCAAAGGCGTGGGCGGACATCCGCTTTGATGCCGATTTCGGACTCAAATCGGAGATCGCGTGAGGTCCGAAAAGTGTCAAGGAGAGACATTCGCGAGCCCGTAACCCCCTACCGCGATTGGCGGCATTGGCCATTTATGCCGTCCCTATAACGCCAGCCAGCTTGTACTCTGGAATTTATATGCCGGCGGACCAATCTCTCTCGTGCGGCCGAAAATTGCGGCCGAACGGAATGGAGAACGAGTCATGTGTGCGCAGGTTGTTGTTCAGGAACAGCGCGCCCTTTTGGCGGAATGGATGTCGAGAAAGTCCATGCGCTTGGTCGTGCTGCTCGGCGTCCTTCTGACTGTTAGCATCGCGGTCAACGCAATCATAATCCTCGCCGACGGCAGCGGGCTATAATCGTAATACGAGATGCCCGGCTGCGCTACGCCTGTTTTCTTCCGGCGCAACGCACGACCAGTCGGTTCTCCCAATTGGGGGCCAGAGTGCCGACGCGCGCGACGGCATTCAGTCCTTCATCGAGCGCCCCGCTGCAGTGCTTCAGGCGCGGTAGGCGATACTAGATCAGCGATTTTGAAATTCGAATCATATCAAGCGGCCTTGTCAAGTTTGTAGGTCCAAGTGTGGACGACGGGATCGCGATTGAAGAAGTCGAT
>LNAP01002108.1_pt1 | contig 20226 bp, 20 predicted proteins | sample 602601 | NCBI WGS metagenome assembly LNAP01 (sample SAMN02440304, study PRJNA202911) | soil metagenome | biome: Subtropical and temperate rainforests or woodlands; isolation source: soil samples (1 kg each in a 20% v/v slurry with milli Q water) were... ...
ATCCAACTGCGACACCGACCGGCCGGGGCAGATCCGCCGCGTCTTCGAGATGGCGCGCGAATTCGACGTCGCCATCGACATGCATCTCGACAGTGGCGCCTCGGCCGAGGAGCTCGACACCCTGCTGGTCTGCTATCTCACCGAGAAGTACGGCTGGGCGGGCGCGTCGCCATCGGCACGTCAGCAAGCTCGCCTCCATGCGCCTCCCTGATACGGACAAGGTGGCGCGCCGGCTGGCCGATTCAGGCGTGGTGCTGACGGTGCCTTCAAGCGCGGCCAGCGGACCGTGACCCGAGAGCTAGTGCGCCTGCATAGGCCGTCATCCGATGACAGGAAAGACGCGACGACCCTGCCTCGTTGCTGCCTGCCAAGTGGGCTCGCTATCTGTGCTCGACACCGACCGCTGCTACGGGAGCAGATTGAATTCTATGGGGGCCCAGGAAATCCAAGACGGCACGAGCCGGCCATTGAAAATGATCACATCCCGTAGGCCCGGGAACCCACCTGGAATTAGACCACAATTGATTGGCGTGGCCCGACCAAGCCTTGGGGCCGGTGAACAAGCCAAACTCATCGGCTGAGCAGGCGGTCACGAATGACGGCGGTAGCGTTTTGGCTTTCTTGAGCAAAACGAGAGGCTGGGTCTTCCGCCATTCGGTCGCAAAATAGTTTGCCCGTATGAGAACGTTCGGCGCCAACGCGGCCAGTGGAGAAGAGATCGTCGGGCATACCGGCCATGAGTCGAAAGGGTCGCAATCCAGCAACATCGGGTTGAGAAGCACGCACTTTGACCACATGTGGGGAAGAGCGGCGCAGAGGGTGGCGACGTTAGCGCCTCCCTGCGAGTGCCCCATGGCGACGTAGGGGTGCGCTGGACGAAACCCATTGTCGATGAAGCGCACAATTTTCTTCCTGAACGTATCAACTGTCGCATCGACGGGTCTCAGCCTCCGATCGGCGTTATCGGTCATGAGCCATATGGGACCATAAGAAATCGTCACGATATTGACGGACGGTAAATCCTGTCCGAGTTCGATGTAGGAGCGCTGATTGAAGGGCGACGTCTGAAACACTCTTTCGGAATCGCCGGCACCGTGGAAAAACCAAATCGTGTACTGCGGGTCGGGGCCGGTTTTGTAAAAGCAATATCGAGCTCCGCGGACGTCAGGGATGTCGCCGCAGGAGGTCTCCCACCGATCGGACGGCCTTTCCAGATCATTCTGATTGGCCCAGTCCATTATCACCTTGTTTGCCGATTCGCTGGTGCATCCGGAGAGGACAAGGGCCATCACCCCGATCAGAACGAGCAAGCCAAAGCTCACTTCTCTGTTGGTCTTCCTGCTCATGGTTTTCACGTTTTAGAACTCCCCAAAGCAAACTGCTCCAGGTTGGCCATCGGCATCGACAGCGCCACGGCTACCATCTTAACAACCGCGGGCCGAAGACGGCGCCCGGCGAGAGTACAGAGCCATCGTGCCACTATACCAGACGGCAACGAACGGCAGCGAATCGACGGTGCAGTGCAAGACATAGCCTACAGCGCTCGCGCCCCCTGCGGCGAGACCGGCGAGCGCGTCCGCCCGCCTGAGATTCCTCGGCGCGGCCTGGCGCACCGCCCAAACCACCAGCGCGAATGGAACGATGGCGATGATCGGAGTGGACAGCAGGCACTCGAGCCATTGGTCGCCCATGAGCATTGCCTGCCAATGTGCTCCCGGCGCTTGAGCCTAGCTGATCGAGGCAAGCCCGACGATGCCGGCGATCGGCAGCGCCAGAAGCGCCGCGCCATCCGGCCACGCTGGTGTTCGCCTAGCTTGGCAATTGAGACCTCCCAGGCCCGCAGCCGTGACCACTTGCGGCTATGCGGGTATCAAGGCGGGGCATAGCTTTATCGCCACCTGCCTGGAGCAGTAGCTGGCGCGGTACCGCTTTAGCAACGTTCTCAACCTATACCATCCGCCGATCGCTGGCGCGCCGGCTTCGCCCTTGCTGTCAGGTTCCGAGCCGTGTCGGCGAGTGCCAAATGACTGAACACATGCGGGAAGTTTCCGAGCTGATGCCGGCTCCTCGGGTCGTATTCTTCGGCCAATAGACCGATATCGTTGCGCAATTCGAGCAAACGCTCGAATAGGTTTCGGGCATCATCGTGCCGTCCAAGGAGCACAAGATTGTCGGCGAGCCAGAAGCTGCAGGCGAGAAATGCGCCTTCTCCCGGTGGCAACCCGTCGTCGACAACCTCTGAATCGTAGCGAAAGACCAAGCCATCCTTTAGGAGCCGCTGCTCGATGGCTCTTACGGTGTTTCGCACGCGGATATCTTCCGCGGGCAGAAAGCCGACCAGCGGGATCAGGAGCAGACTGGCATCCAGGCTCTTTCCCGCGTAGCGCTGTGTGAACGAGCCGAGCTCGGCGCTGTACCCATTGCGGCAAACCTCGTCGTGAATTTGCCTGCGTAGTGCGTGCCAACGTGCCAATGGCGCCTTGAGATGAAATTGCTCGGCGCTGCGAATAGCGCGGTCGAGAGCCACCCACGCCATAACCTTCGAGTGAGTGAAGTGCTGCCTACCACCGCGTACCTCCCATATGCCTTCATCAGGCTCCTGCCAGATCGTCTCCAGATGCGAAATGAGCGCCTGCTGCAGCCCCCAGCTTGCCTTGCTGTCCTCTAGTCCGGCTCGGCGAGCATGGTGGAAGGTGTCCATGACTTCGCCATAGACGTCTAACTGCAGCTGACGATACGCCGCGTTGCCAACGCGCACCGGCAGGGACTTTTCGTAGCCTGGCAGCCACGCGAGCTCCCGCTCGTCGAGGGAGCGCTCGCCTGCGAGGCCGTACATCACCTGGATCCGGCTGGGCGTGCCCGCCACGGCACGCAGCAGCCAATCGCGCCAAGCCTGGGCCTCATCGAAGTAGCCGGCATTCATCAGCGACAGAAGCGAGAATGTGGCATCGCGCAACCAGCAAAAGCGGTAGTCCCAGTTTCGGGCGCCGCCTGGCCACTCTGGCAGCGAGGTCGTCGGTGCCGCAACGATACCACCGGTTGGCGCATAAGTGAGCGCCTTTAGGACCAGATGAGAACGAACAACGGCATCCGCCCAAGGGCCTTCGTACTGGCATCGCTCGGCCCATTCCGTCCAGAACGATTCTGTTGCCGCGAGAACCGCCTGAGCATCAATCGCCGTCGGCAATGGAAGATGTGACGGTGCGTGGCTCAAGACAAACGGGACCGTCTCGCCCGCTGTGACCGAGAATTCCGAAACAGTCGCAAGATCCTGCCCGCGGAGCGGCGCGGCCGTGCGCAGCGCAAGCTGGTCCGGACCTGCAATGGCACGCAAAGTGCCGTCCACCATCCGGTTCACCCACGGCACGACATCGCCATAGTCGAGCCGGATGATCAACTCCGATCGCATGGCGACTTGGCCGCTCCTTCCGACGATCAAGCGAACGAGATCGCGACGTTGGCTGCCCACGGCCATGAAATCGACCAACGTCACAGTGCCTTTGTCAGTTTCGAAGTCGGTCTCGAGCACAAAAGTCTTCCCCCGATAGCGACGCCGCTGATTCACTCTTCGGTCAGTCGCGGGATGGATCAGCCAGCGGCCGTGTTCCGGCCTGCCGAGCAACGCCGCAAAGCAAGCGGGCGAATCGAATCGTGGCCAACACAACCAGTCGATCGATCCGTCGCGCCCAACGAGTGCTGCGCCCATGCAGTCACTGATCAGAGCATAGTCCTCAATATGGCTGGCCATGCGTGCTCCAAGCGTGCCCGATCGTTATCCCCCGTGTCTGAAGGCGGGGTACAGCGCCATACCGCCGTCAACTACAAGGGTCGTCCCGGTCACACAATCGGATTGATCCGACGCCAGCCAGACGGCTGCTTCAGCGACGTCCGCAGGCTCGCCAATGCGCCCATAAGGAATGAGCGCCAGCAGCTTCCTTTCAGCCTCCGGTGAAGCCCAGGCGGCGCGGTTGATTGTCGTCCTGATCGCGCCAGGCGCGATAGCATTGATGCGAATGCGCTTCTCCGCCAGTTCCTGCGCCAAGCTTTTCATCATCAGCATGACGCCACCTTTCGAGGCCGCGTAGTTGACGTGCCTTGCCCAAGGAATGAACTGATGGACCGAGCTCATGCAGATGATTTTGCCCACCGCCTTGGAATGGCGGCTCGTCTCTTGCTTCGCGAAGCATCGGATCGCCTCTCGCGCACAAAGAAACTGCCCGGTCAGATTTACATCGATCACGCGTCGCCATTGTTCGAGCGTCATCTCGCCTGCCGCGGCGTCCATCTGAATTCCCGAATTCGCCACCAGAATGTCGACGCGGCCGAAAGCATCACGAAAGGTGCGGAACATCGACTGCACTTCCTGCTCGTTCGCGACGTCTGCTTGCAGCGGTATGGCCTCTTCGCCCGTGGCCCGGATTTCCTCGATGATTTTTCGCGTTGCGTCAGCACCCGCGTGGTAGTTCAAGCCGACTGCTGCACCGGCGTCCGCAAAGCGCCGAGCAATGGCTTCACCGATGCCCGAGCTCGCACCAGTGATGAGCGCCGCCTGCCCGTGCAAAGGGACACGAGCGTCAAAGGCGACCGAACGTTCCACGATCAGACCACGAACCGATCCCAGCCGGCGTAGTGCTCGCGGCTACGAGAGCCGCGAGGCAGGCTGAGGCCGATCACGGCAATTCCAACGGCGGCGCCCGACCAACTCGCTACGGACGTTGCACCGTCCAAGAGCCATGGTGCAAGCACGAGCCAACCGCCGAACAAGACATTGATGAAACGCAAGGGCCGGACAACCTCTGCCGTCGAGATGACCGCCGTCGTGACGATCAGTGAACCGACAAGATGATCACTGTCGGCCATGGGCGGAACCGTGCCGAAGATCAAGCGCGTGAACATCAGCCAGATGCCGAGGACAACGCTGGCCAGTAGCGTCCAGGGCACGGTCACCCCTGATGCCATCGAGACCAGGGTCGTTCGGATCGAGCCCAGGTCGATGGCCTCGTCCTCCTTACCGCCGTCGAGTGCTCCGCCCATGAAAAACATACGCAACAGGGACTGGCCCGCGCGCCGGCCCCAGACGAGGAACTGGCCCATGGCAACGAGCTCGTCGAGAGCGAACGGGATCATGATCAGCATCGCCAGGGCAGCCAACAGGCAGAGTGCGCACCAGGTCCCGATGACGATCGGCTGGATGATGATGAAGTAGATGCTTATCACCCCCAGCGGGACGACAAGGACGCCGAAGAAGGTCACCATCCACGGCATGGTGCGCCATCGGCGTTTGTCGCCCATCGCCCCCATCAGGATTTCAAGCATGTAGGCGACCGCGCCAAGACCGCCGTCGGGGATTGGCCACGCCTTCGAGGTCGGCGAGGTTATGATCGTTTCAGTCCCGTTGTTGCCGCCGGTTCCCCCAAAGAATGGGTCCCACACCGTGTCCACGTGGCCCATCTGATAGGCCGCGAGATAACGGGCAATCAGGAATCCGACGGCGCCCATGACGATGATCGGAAGCCGTTGCGCCCACGTCGACGGGCAATAGCTCCAGCCCGGCGGGATATCGGGCCCACCCATCATTCCTTCCATGCTCATGCCTGGCATCATGGGAACGAGAACAGCGAACGTGATGACAAGCGCACCGATGAGCGTGTCGTTGGCATAGGAGGCCGCGCTGGGGGCCCAGAAAATCAGCGGTGCGAAGAGCAGCCATAGACCCACAAGCGTGTTGGCCCATTGAGCCCAGTTCGACCGGCGCGACAGCGAGAGCAGCCCGAACAGCACAATAAGCGCACCGGCGCCAATGTCGCTCAGGCCAAGCGCCCAATTGCGCCAATCCGGCGGCGGCAATCCGCGCTCCGAAGTCACGCGCAGCACCGCCTCGCTGAAGGATCCAGGTTGGAACAAGCCAAACACCAATGGACTCGCGGCCAGCCATGCCCCCAGTGCAATGTTGGCTAGGTGTGTCCAGAGAGTCTGCCGGTGCCCTTCGAGCATCATCGCTTCATGCTCGGCAAGCATCCGCTTTTCTGCCAGAACCCGATCTGCGCTCGCATGCTCCGCGGTCGCCGGTTCTTTTGAAGTGTGCGATGCGACCGCTCCAGCGACCAAAGCGGGATTGAGCTTGTTGTCCCGATACCAGGCGGCGGGATCCGACTTCAGCGCGTCGATGATGACCGGCAATGTGGTCCGGAGCGAATGCTTGGGTTCCCACCCTAGAAGGGTATGGGCTCGCGAAATGTCGAGCTCGTAGTGGTCGTCGGCAAAGTCCACCATCCATGGCCTGATGAAGGGCTCCTCCTGCAGGAGCGCGCCTTCGATCCACGCTCCCGTCTTGGCTAGCGCCTTTGGGATCTCCCTCGTTTTCCAGTCCTCACCATGCAGCAGCCGTCCGACTGTGCGCTGGATCTCGTCGTAGCTCAACGTCTCCGGCTCCCCAAGGAGCAACGGCACTTCCGTCGGCAGCTCCTTTCTTTTTTCAATGAGCCGCAAGATCGCTTCCCCGGCATCGACAAGATGCACAAACGCCTGTCCCCGTTCGATGTTGCCGGGGTAGAGATGGCTGAGGAATTGTCGTTCATGAATTCGCGCAATCTGCTGCGATAGAAACGCGTTACGGCATTTGTCGTCGTAGACCCCGGCCAAGCGAAGCAGGACTATCGGAATGTCGCCATGTTGCTCTCGAATAAGTGCCTCGGTCTCCATCTTCGACAACGGGTAGGCCCATTGCGGATCAATCGGTCCACTCTCGTTGATGGGATGTCCCGGCTTGGTCGGGGCGTGCACCAGCATCGTGCTGGTGAAGATGAACTGTTCGACCTGGAACGCTTTGAGATGTTGCAGGAGCCGCTCCGTGCCGCGCACGGTAATCTGCTCATAGAGCGGGCTGGGATCACCCGAGAGATCGTAGTAGGCTGCGAGATGGACGACGGAGGCGATGCGGCCGCCATAGGCGATGCGGATACGCTCGAATGCGCCCTTTACACCAGCCTCGGAAGTCAGATCGATGCATACGCATTCTGCGGCCGGCGGCGGCGCATGCGACGCCATCCGATCGAATCCGACGAGCGCGAAACGACCCGCGAACTTGTTTATCAGGGCCGAGCCAATGAAGCCACTACTGCCTGTGACAACTACAAGGTCTGGTTTGGTCATCGACCCTCCTACGAGCGCATTCGCTGAGGCGACTACCTTCGCGCGTATCCGGACGACTGCTTCCGGACCGCCCGCGAGCACGTCTGAGGGCTGCACAATCGACGGCATAGCCGGCAGGGTAACGCGTGATCGTGTCTGGCGTTGCGATGATAAGGCCGGAGCTGCTCAGTCCGGCCCAGCGTCTGCCGACACTTTTCTCGAAGAGATACGATGCCAGTAACGATGCCATGACGCTGTACACCCAGAGCTGGCTTGGCGCCTTTCGGAATTATCTCGCCGCGTCGGCCACACTTCACTTCGTATGGGAGGTGTTGCATCTCCCGCTCTACACAATCTGGAGTACAGGCTCGCTCCGGGAGCTTGCCTTCGCAGTCGTCCACTGCACGGCTGGAGACTTGATGATCGCCAGCCTGTCCCTTCTGATCGCGCTTGTCCTTTTCGGCAGCGCCAAGTGGCCTTCCGAACGGTTCGCCGTTGTATTGGGAGCGACCGTCGCCATCGGCATCGGCTATACCGTTTACAGCGAATGGATGAACACAACGGTTCGCAAGACGTGGGAGTATTCTACCTTAATGCCGACAATACCTCTATTCGGGACGGGCTTATCGCCCCTTATGCAATGGTTGGTCACGCCAATCGTTGCTTTTGTGGCGGTTCGACACCGGCAGTTCTGGCCTTGCGTAGGCTCTAGGTAATTGCAGCTACGTCGCCTTGCACGAGTAATGCACGTCGTGGAAGCTACCACCGTAACAACCTCGGTCCCGCGATCGTCCCGGCAAAACGTGCACAGCAGGGTCGTGCTCACTCTACCAGATCGCGATCCGCCGCTTCGTTAGGACCCTTTCCGCCACACGTTAGCCGGGCCCGAGAGTAGCCTAGCAACGGACGGCTGAGCCGTTCGAGCAACAGGCGAATGGGGCGGCGTTACCGTCGAGCGCGTCCGTCATGAGTGCCTTGAGCTCTTGCTCGCTGGTCGACATACGGCCGCTACTTCCTATTCGCGCAAAACTTATGCCTGGTTACAAAGGTCGTCAAAAGAGCACGCTACATGCACCGAGCTGAACGTCGATCACGTCAACGTGAGGCTGTATCCGAACCGCTCCCCCTTCCGAACTCATCGGAAGAGGCGGTCTCGCTTCGGACCGAACCAGGGGAAATGCCGTCCGTGGCAATGATGCTCCGTTGCAAGAATCCCAAGAGCCATCAGACCGGCTGCACGGGACAGGGGAGTAAAACGATGCCGTCGGCGGTCCTGGCTCGTTGCATGACCGCTCAGTCACTAACGACCACAGAAAGGCTGAACATGACTCGCAGAATCACCAGCTTTCTCGCCGCTCTCGCCCTCAGTGGCATTGCCGTCGCGATGCCTCTGTTTGCCCAAGAAACCAAACCCTCACCCGAGACCCGCCCATCCGAGGGCACCATGAGCGACCATCGTGGGATGATGAACATGATGGGACGAATGAGCCCCGAACAGATGTCGCAAATGGTCAGGATGATGGAGAACTGCAATCGTATGATGGAAAGTATGGGCAACGCTCCTGCGGCTGGCAGCAAGGATGGGACGCCCGCTAAGCCGTAATTGCCGGCTATGTCCGCAATGGCGTCAGCATCGTCGGTTAGACCGGCCCTGAAGGAGTCTCGAAATGAAACTAGCCGCACTGCCGCCGCCATGGGCATCGAACCAACAACCAATCGGTAGTGTCCTCCTATCGACGTGCCATTGACATTGGTTGCGAGCACCTTCGGCTTGGTCGGCGGCGCTCACAACCAAGTACCTCCGAGATGAAGTGCTCAAGTTGCGGACGCAGGCGCAGGCGCCATGGCGCCGGTCGATGGCCTCCCTTCGAGCGGACGGACCGCCCAGCCGCCGATCTTCATGGTCGCAATCCGCAACGTCGCTACGGACAGCGCGCTTAGGCTGCTCACGGCGGCACAACGAACGCCGCCATCGCGCCCGGCATCTCTGTCGTGGGCGCAGCCGCCGACCTCCCTTTCACGCCCGGCAGACCAGGCCGCCCCACCTCGGCGGAGTCAGACGATCGGCTCCCGCCAAGCGCCGCCCTGGCGCGTCAGCGGTTGGAGGGCCGATCGTTCCTGTCGGTCGCTCCGGTGCGCGTCTTGTCTTTTTGACGGCGACGCATCATCAGCATGGGAACCATGCAGCACGCCACAAGGACCAGCGCGACGATTGCAAGCAGCAGGGAGGTTGAGTCCATGAGGAGGTCTCCTAGGTTGCAGGAGGTTGATGCGCCCCAGATGCGACGGACCGGGCCAAGGCACGCCAGGCGGGCGGGCGGGGAATGAACATCGGCGTAAGGCGACGATACTCAGCGTAGACCTCCCCGTAGCGGACGAGCATATCGCGCTCCTCGCGCCGCGCTAACAACACGTAGGCCAGGACGATGACGGGGAAGGCCGCAAGAGAGAACACGGTAGGCCAATGGACGATCCCCTCTCCAAAGATAGCGAGGAATAGTCCGGTGTACTGCGGATGCCGCATGTGGGCGTAGGCGCCGTCCTTGACCAGCCTCCCCTCTCGAACTCCGCGGTGGATCTGACGCCACGCCAAGACCAAAAGCAGGACACCGAAGATCGCGATCGCGTAGCCGGCAATCATGGAAAGGAACATGACGTTCTCGGAGCCGGTCAGATAGGCCCAAAGATTGCCGCGCCAGAGCGGCCCCTCCCCATCGAGCCCAAAGACCCGCATGAGAGCGTAGAGCGTGACCGGGAAGCCGTACATCTCCGCGTAAAAGGCGATCAGGAAGGCCTGGACGACGCCAGCCCCGGTCCACTCACGCCAACTTCGTGGCGTGAGGTAGCGGAACAGGATCCAGCTGACCAACACGATCGAGATCGCAGCCAAGCTCCAGTAGAGGGGGTCATGCATCAGGAATCTCCTCTAAGCGCACTGGCGCGTGGCCCATCGTCCGAGATCCGTCTCACATGATCGCAATCTGGTGGTCGGCGTGCCATCCTTCGCCAGTTCGATAGGTCAGCGGCCGGAACACTGCGGGTACTCTTTCCAGACTACCTCTGGGTATGCCGCCATCAGCAGCGTTGCACCGTCGATCGCAAGGCGGCTAGCCCGGTGCCAATTTCGATGTTGAACCATTCACTGTACCGTATAGGCAGGCCGACCGGCGAGAGCCCGTGCCGCAATCGGCCGACACGCGTCGCCGGAAGTCGCCCAGCCAAGGCATTTCGCCTACCCGATCACTCGGTCGCGTATACGGTAGGCACATTGCCGTCCGTGGTGACAGCATACATCGTGAACTGCCCGGTCTTCTTACCCGTCATACCCGGAGACCCGTCCGGCATGCCGGGAAGAGTGATACCGGCGATTGCGGGCTTCTCGGACAGGAGCTTGCGAACGACGTTCACGGGAACATGGCCGTCGATCACATAGCCGTCGATGAACATCGAGTGACACCCCTGCATCTCCGGCGGCACGCCAGCCTTTAGACTGATCTCGGCAAGATCGAACGTCGGCTTGACGTCGACCTTGAAGTCGTTGCGGCGCAGATAGGCTGCATAGGTTTCGCAACAGCCGCACTGTGGATGTTTGTAGAGGACCGCCTGGATGGGATCGGCGAGAGCCGGAGTCGAAATCGCCAGCAGCGCGGCCAAACTGGCGAGGCGAACGATGCGGTTCATGCCACTTCTCCTTTGAAGGACGGGTTCATCTTCAGGCAACGCGCAGCACGGTCATCATGCCGGCCATCTGGTGGTCCATGACGTGGCAGTGCAGCATCCAGTCGCCCGGATTGTCGGCAACGAAGGCGACCTCGACAACGTCCCTGGGCGCCATCAGGACCGTATCCTGCCACTGGCGGCGCGGCACCGGCATCCCGTTCCGTCTGAGCAACAGAAAACTGTGTCCGTGGAAATGCATGGGGTGCCACCACGCCGTGTCGTTGCGCAGCGTGAGAACGACGCTGCGGCCACGCTGGAACGTCAGGGCTGGCTCCATGCCGGCATGGCCATCGCCAGTCATGGACATGCCGTTGATGGCCCAGGAAGGGCCTCCGCCCATCATGCCTCCCCTCATTCCGGCCATCCCCCGCCTCATACCACCCATCATGCCCCCCTCCAGCGCCAGCTCATGGCGTTCGGCAATCGAGAAATCGGATACCGGCAGGGGATTGCGCGGCAACTCGAGCGTGGCTCCGAGCGGTTGGCGATGGAGGCGGGGCTCGTCGCCGTATACGAGCTTCGTGAGCACGTAGGAGTGGCCGTCATAGAAATCGTCGACGATCGCGTAGGAGCGACCCGGCTCGCCCTGCATGTCGAGCATGACGTCGACACGCATCGCGGGGCCAAGAAGGATCTGGCCGCCTTCCGGTTCGTGCGGCGTACAAGGTTGCCCGTCGATCGCCACGATCACCGGACGATGTCCTTCGATGCGCAATGCCATGATGCGGGCGAGCGCGCCGTTGACAAGGCGCAGGCGGAGGCGTTCGCCGGCCCTGGCCGGCTGCTCGTTCGACACGGCGCCGTTCAGCGTCACCGTACTGCCGATGCGGCCAGCCATGGCGGCCTCCATGGCATTGCCGAAGCCTGCGGCGATCTGCGCCTTCGACGTCAAGCGCCAGTCGGAAAGCAGCCAAAGGACGTCGCGGTCTACGGCGACCGGCCTTCGCTCCTCCACAATCACCGCGCCGGCCAGGCCACGGCCAAGCTGCTGCAGGCTGTTCGCATGCGGGTGGTACCAGAACGTGCCGGCGTCCGGCGGCGTGAATTCATAGACGAAAGTTTCGCCCGGCCTGATCGGTGGCTGGGTGAGGCCGGGTACGCCATCCATGGCATTGGGGAGCCGGATGCCATGCCAATGCACAGTGGTGTCCTCGTCGAGCTGGTTCTCGACGACAACGCGTGCCGGTTCGCCCTGTCGCAGGCGCACGACCCGTCCCGGGACGATACCATCATACGCCCAGACTTCTGTCTCGGGACCGTCCGGCCCGACGAGGCGGGCCCGTCCAGGCGCCACTGTGATTCGGATGTTGCCGGATGCGACCGATGCATCCGCGTGCGCCGGCGAGAACTGAAGCCGCGGCGTCAATGCCAAGCCGGTGCCGGCCAGGAGCAAGCTCCGGCGCAACATTGATCGCCCCAAATTGCTGCTCATCTTCGGCCCTCGTTTCCACTGAACCGGGCAGATCAAACCGACGGACAAGTCGCCCTCGGCTGCAGGATCGAGCGGAGCCCTGACAGTCCAGGCTTCCAGCTTGCCTCCAGAAACGTGTGTTCCCGGCCCGTTACGTTGCCTTGCCGCCCTTACTTGTGCATTCGGCAGCATCCTTGGTCGGCGTCCAGCCCTGGCCCTTGCATGCGTTCATGCCCTTGCACTCCGAGGCGGCGGACTTACAGGCAGACTGGCCCTTGCACGCGTTGATGCCCGTACACTTGACGCCGTCCTGCGCCTGTACTGCCGCCCCGATTGAGCCGGCGGCGAACATGGCCGCCGCCGTGGCGGCGATCAGTGCGGTTTTCTTCGACATGTGCAAACTCCTTGCAACCTTTATGGGAGCGATTCGCGAGGCACGTACTTACCGTCTCGGCAACAGGATGTACTGCTGCTTCCTCTTGTGACTTCGACTCTCGGTATCGGTCGGTTACACCCTCACGTTTTCGTGAACCAACGCGCTCACGCCAATCGACGACAGATGCTTTTTCTCCGGGTCTTCCTGGGCATGCACGTCAGACTCGTTGTTGCGTTCTGCCAAGTAGAGTTGGATCGGTTGGCGGCGACCACGAAGAAGGTGTGTCGGGAGCGCTGCCAACCGCAGGTTCCGCTCGACGCCGGGAGCCGCGGCAAGGACATCAGCGGATATCAGCAGTGGCTTTCGGAGATCGGCCGTGAGCCGCTCAATGCGCGCGGCTGTGTTCACGGTATCGCCGATGGCCGTGTATTCGAGCCGATGCTCGTCCCCAAGAACGCCCGCAATGACGTCGCCATAGTGGACTCCGACGCCGATCTCCAGCGGTGGCAGCTCCTCGGCGACCCGCTCGGCGCTCCACCTCTCGATGGCGGCGACAATGGCCAAGCCAGCTTGAACGGCATTGCGGGCGTCGTCTGCCTCCGGTCGCGGCACGCCGAAGATCGCCATCAGGCCATCGCCGATGAACTTGTCGACCGTGCCATGGTGCTGCGCGATCGGCGTGGCTATGCGGCGCCTATATTCGTTCAAGAAGTCCGCAACCTTGTCTGCGGGCATGCCTTCGGCCAAGCTGGTGAAGCCGCGCAGATCGGCGAACAGAATGGCCGCCTTCTGCGGCTGGAAAGACCGTGCGGCACTGCCAATTTGTGCGATCTCGTCGACGAGCTGGGGACTGAAGTAGCGTGACAGATTCGCCCGTAGGCGTGCTTCGATGATGGAAGCCGTCAATGTCCGCCGTGCCCGCGTCACAGCGACGAACAACGCGTACGTCGTGAGGCCGACGACCGCCAGGCGTCCAAGTGCGGTCGTGAGCGCCGCGGAACCCCATGAGCCCATGCCGTCATATGGCGCCAGCAACAATATCGAAGTCCAAAGGACCACGAAAAGCCCGCCAGTATACAGGATCAGAAGTGGCCGATGGCGCACGGCCGCCGCCGCCAAATACACGAAGATCACCATCGCGGCCGGCGTTTCGAGGGCGAACTGCAAGGGTTGTCCGGTTGTGATGGCGAGCATCGCCAGGCAATGGACCAGCAAGACCACCTCGAGGGTGGCAAACGCCCAGAGTATCCACGGGCGGAACAGGCGGGTATGGGCGACCACAAGGCCTGCCAAGCCAATCAGAGCAAGGCCGCTCAGCGGCACAATGGCCGCATGTCGTGAGTCGACGATGCCGATGAACCAGAAGACAATCGCCAGGATGAGCAAGGCGAGCAGCCGTAGACCGGCGAGAACCCGCTCGGTGCGTCGCTCGAGGTCGTCAAAGGCACGATGATACGCCCCCTCATGGACGCTCAGCGACTGACTTGTTCTCTCCACGGCACACCTTTGCTGGGCTAGGCTGTAGCGGAGTGCATTTGTTGTTTCGGTCGAGCGCTTGTGCCAGTTACATCACGCCCACGTGAGTGGGCGCGGCGGCACGGCACTATGAATGGAGCACCAGGCGACGTGCCTCTGGCAATTTCAGATCGATGCAGACATAGGTGGTTGGTGCCTTGCCGCATTATCGAGGCCGACAAGCGCAAAACGACAAGCGGGGCTGATCTACCTAAGGACTACCACCGCACCTTCGGGAGGACCCCGCTTACTGTCGGTGAGGGTTCACACAGTTGCCTCTATGCTCAGGAACGTGCAGGCAGCTTGACCTTCGCGTTGGTCAGCGCCTTCTCGAGTACGGGAATGCCTACGGCATAGTCGCCGGCTTCGCACTTCGCGATCGCCGCTGGCACAGTGTTCATCGCAGCCGAGTGCTGCGGCACCGTGGCGCGGTAGAGCTTGGTTAGCGTCGCGCAGTACTTCGCGTCAGCCGATTGCGCAAATCCGGTCAGCGGCATCACAAGCGAAAGGCCTGCGATCAGATACAGGAGTTTGGCATTCATGGCGTTCCTCCGTTCAGCAGGTTGGGGATCCGACTGAGTACGCATGGCTGCGCCCGACACAGTGGCGTAGCCATCGACGCCGGCCGCCATGAATGGCCTGAGCTCTCGCTCATTCGATGTCATGCGGCCGCTATTCCTGAATTCGGCCAAAGTGCGACCCAAGTTACATCGCCGTCGCAAAAAAAGGTTTCAGGGGCCAACCGTCGCGAGACTACCACCTCAAGAGGCGGGCGCCGAGCGCCGCGCCGGCGAGGGTGCACAGGACGATCGTGCCGCCGTACCAGACAGCGACGAAAGGCAATGAATCGGCGTTGCAATGCAAGGCGTAGCCGACGGCGCTCAGTCCGCCAGCGGCAAGACCGGCAAGTGCACCCGCTCGTCTGAGGTTCGTCGGCGCGGCCTGGCGCACCGCCCAAATCACCAGCGCGAAAGGAACAATGGCGATGATTGGTATCGAGAGCAGGCATTCGAGCCATTCATCGCCCATTAACAACGTATGCTGCCAATGCCCCGCGGGCGCATAAGCCAAGCTGACCGAAGCCAGGCCGACGATCCCGACGAACGGCAGCAGCACGAGCACCGTCGAATTACGCCGGCCGCCGCCCGGCCGCGCAAATCTGACCAGATAGAAGAAGGCCGTGGCCACGATCGCCATCGCGAAAGAGAGCTTGGCGATCAGGAATCCAAGCGCCCCGACGCTGCCAAAGTCGGTCCGGCCGCCAAGCATGATCAGTGCGGCACTGACCGCGACGAAGGCGCCAAAGGCGCCGGCACAGGCGAAGGTACGCGACACTTGCCGTCGATCGATGGCCTCGACATTGGTGCTCAGCATCTTGACCAGTTCATCGGTCTTCATGATTTGCGCTCCGCCCTGATCGCCGCCGACAGCGCCTTCAATCCGCGATGGATGCTGATCTTCACCGCCGACTCGGTCATGCCCGACCGCCGTGCCGCCTCGGCGACGCTCAGTCCGTCCAGCTTCACATACTGGATGGCCCGCTGCATTTTCACCGGCAGGCGAGCCATCAGCCGCTCAAGGTCGATCGAGCTCTCTACGTCGTCATGATCGGCATGCGATATGACCCCGTCCGCTTCCTCAATCTGCACGTCGGCGCGGGACGAGTTGGTTCGGCGCAGATAGTCTATGAACTTGTAGCGCGCGATGGCGTGCATCCATGGCGTGAAGAGTTCCGCCCGGTCGTAGGTATGGCGTCGGGTATGGATCGCCAGCAACGCTTCCTGCAATAGATCCTCCGCTTCGAAGCTTCCCCTTCCGACGCCCGAAAGCCGTGCTCGGTAGTAGCCGCGCAAGTGCCGGCTGACCCGTTCGAGTAACGCGCGATACGCCGCAGCGTCGCCGTCGAGGCCGGCCGTCATAAGCGCCTTCAGCTCGTCCTCGTTCGTCGACATGCGGCTGCTGACCTTGGTTATTCGGGCGAGACGCAGGCCTGGTTACACCAAGCCTCAAAAAAATCGCGCTGGTCCGCACTGCACCCAAACGCCCCTCACGTCAACGTGAGCGCGCGCCTGTATCCGATGCGCCCGCTGCGTCGAACTCACGGGAAGAAGCCCTAGCTTCGGAACAAGGAGATCGGGATGAACTACTCAATTCGCCGGCGAGCTCTCAATGCCGCAGGCCTGTTGGTGGCCGCGAGCGCCGCCACTTTCGCCGCCGCGGCGATAACCATGTCGGCCTCCGCCTTTGCGGCCTCCGCGGACTATCGCTTCGAGGTCGTGCAAGTCTCATCCGCCGGCCCCGGCAAGTCGGACGTCACGGTTCGCCTCGTGCGCGCAGCCGACGGCATACCGGTTGGGAACGCCGAGATCTCCGCCGCCGCGGCCGTCAACACCGTTGCCGAACCTGCTGGTCACCGTCGATTCCGAGTCGAGACGGCGACGACAGGCCCCCAGACATTGCAGGTCTCCGCCAAGGTACCCGGGTCCACTCGCATCGAGCGGACGTTCAATACGTCCATAAAGGCGACGCTGACGAGGAACGTGCGCGGCCCGGATAAGGTGGTCACCGGCACCGTCGTCTTCGACGCCCGGTAACTCTCCGGCGAGGGCGAGTCATGATCCGCAGAAACATTCTCATGGCGCTCATCGCGACGGCATCGACGAGCGTGGCTGCCGCGCCCGCATTGACGTGGGACGCCGCGGCGCAATCCACCGACCGAATTCTTTCCGCTGGCCGTGTCGTGAAGGTCGACGCCGATGCCGGCAAGATCACGATCGAACACAAGCCGATCTGGTACTTGTACATGGAGGCCATGATCATGACCTTCAAAGTCGCCGATAACACCATGCTCACCGGACTGACCCCCGGTGACAGGATTCGTTTCAAGGTTGAGCGGGTGGGCGATGGCTTCGTCATCACCAGGATAGAGAACACGTACTGATGGCACGGCTCGAGGTTCGCAGTGTCGACATTCCCCTTAGGGCATTCCGGTCTCTCGACCGCGCTGGCTGCGGCGGCGCCGCCGTCACGACTATCCTTTTGGCGCCGCGACGCCGTCGGTTCACGATTTTCCCCCTGCGCTATCGAACCGCACGTGACGGGCTTATGATTGGCCGCCCCGCAGCAGTGCGATAGACTTATGCACCATGAAGCGCTTTCGCGCCCTCGCCGCCCTTCTGGGCTGCCTCGCCGTTCTGGCGGGCGGTTTCATGACCGTCGTAGCGGCGGCGTCGTCGCCCAGCTTGCCCCTGACGGAACAGAGCGCGATTGGGGCACCGTCCTGCGACCATTGCGAGAACTGTGGCAGCGTGCCTTGTCCGGCGTCGACGACAACCTGCGTGCCGGCCTGCGCCAGCGTCGCGCCGTCCCTGGCGGCGGGCGCCTTCCGGCAGCCGGCGATCGACGCCAACCACACACCCTGGTCGCCTCGCACGCCCATATTGGTGGGTCTGTCGCCGCTACCCGACCCTCTCCCACCGCGCGCCTGACCGTCTTCGGTCGGTTTGAGCCGGCGCGCGTCTGTGCGCGCGGGCATTGCGGAGGAGCGTCATGAAAATCTTTGCAAAGTTGCGGACCGGCATTGCCGGCGCCGCCCCGCTGACAATTGCAGTCGGGGGTATCGTCGTCGGTCTAACCACGGGCGCCGCCATCATGGGCTGGACGGATGCCGCGTCGCAGGCGTCGACAAGCGGCCCCAGTGTCGCGCAGGCGCAGGCGGCCGCGACCAACGGTCCCTGCAACGGCAAGCCTGCCAAGTACTACCGCAATCCCATGGGTGCGCCTGACACCTCGCCGGTGCCCAAGAAGGATTCCATGAACATGGACTACATCCCGGTCTGCGAGGACGAGGCGGGGGACAGTCCGGGCACGGTCAAGATCAGCCTCGACAAGGTGCAGCGCCTGGGTGTGCGCAGCGAGGAGGTACGCGAACGCGACTTGTCACGCACCGTGCGCGCCTTCGCCAGCGTCCAGTACGATGAGCGCGAACTGTCGGTGGTAGCGCCCAAGTTCGGCGGCTGGATCGAGAAGCTCCTGGTCAGCGCCACCGGCGACGTAGTGAAGCGCGGACAGCCGTTGTTCGAGGTCTACAGCCCGGAGCTGAACGTCCTGCAGCAGGAGTTCCTGCTGGCGCGCAGTATGCAGGGTCCCCGCGGCGTGGCCGACAACCGCCTGCGCAACCTCGACTATCCCGAGGCGGAGATGGAGAAGCTGCGCCGGGGCGAAGCACCGCAGCGCATCATCACCATTCCCGCTCCCTCGAGCGGCACAGTCATCGAGAAGATGGCGGTCAAGGGCATGCGCTTCCAGCCGGGCGAGACGCTGTACCGGATCGTCGACACCTCGACCATGTGGGTGCTCGCCGAGGTCTACGAGCAGGACCTGGGCTTCGTGAAGGTGGGCGACATGGCAAAGGTGACGATCAACGCCTGGCCTGAGCGCCCCTTCGCCGGCAAGGTCACCTTCATCTACCCCGGCGTCGGCAAGGAAAGCCGCACCGCCCGGCTGCGCATCGAGGTCGCCAATCCCGACGGCCTGCTGCGCGCTGACATGGCCGCCACGGTCGAGATCGAGGCGCCACTGGCGGCGCGCGCGGTGGCGGTGCCCGAGTCGGCCGTCATAGACAGCGGCATGCGACGCGTCGTGTTGGTCGAACGCGGTGAAGGCAAGTATGAGCCGCGCGCGGTGAAGCTCGGTGCGCGGGTACCGGGCTTTGTCCAGGTACTGGACGGCCTCAAGCCAGGTGAGCGCGTGGTGACGTCCGCCACCTTCCTGATCGACGCCGAGAGCAACCTGCGCGCTGCCTTGGCGGCGTTCGGCACGGGAGAGAACAAGGGAGACAGCAAGTGATCGCCGCCGTCATCCGCTGGTCGGCCCGCAGCATCCTGCTGATCTTGATTGCCACGGCGGCGCTCGTGGCCGGCGGCCTCTATTCCGTCGGCCACCTGTCGCTTGACGCCATTCCCGACCTCTCCGACACCCAGGTCATCGTCTATACCGAAATGCCGGGGCAGGCGCCCCAGGTGGTCGAGGACCAGGTCACCTATCCGCTGACCACGGCCCTGCTCGCCGTGCCGCGGAGCCGGGCGGTGCGTGGCTTCTCCTTCTTCGGCGTGTCGTTCGTCTACGTGATCTTCGAGGACGGCACCGACATCTACTGGGCGCGCAGCCGGGTGCTGGAATATCTGAGCTCCGGCACCGCCAAGCTGCCGGCCGACGTCAGGCCGGCGCTCGGGCCGGACGCCACCGGCGTCGGCTGGGTCTACCAGTACGTCGTGCTGGGCGCGAACCGCTCCTTGGCCGAGCTGCGCTCGCTGCAGGACTGGTACATCCGCTTCGGGCTGGCAAAAGCGCCCGGCGTCGCCGAAGTGGCGAGCGTCGGCGGCTTCGTGAAGCAATACAACGTCGTGGTCGATCCGGTGAAGCTCCGGAGCTACGGCATCCCGCTCGGTCGCGTCATCGACTCGATCCGCGCTTCCAACCGCGAGGTCGGCGGCCGCGTGGTCGAGATGGCCGAGGCCGAGTTCATGGTGCGCGGCCGCGGCTACCTGCGGAACGCGGCCGATCTCGAGCAGATCGTCATCAAGGCTGACGGGCCGACGCCGGTGCTGATTCGCGACGTGGCGCGGGTTGAGGTCGGCCCCGACGAGCGGCGCGGCGTCACCGAGCTCGACGGCGAGGGCGAGGTGGTTGGCGGCATCGCCCTGCAGCGTTTCGGCCAGAACGCGCTCGATGTGATCGACAACGCCAAGGCCAAGATCAAGGAGATCTCCGGCAGCCTGCCCGAGGGCGTGCGCATCGAGACTGTCTACGACCGCTCGGAATTGATCCACCGAGCGATCGACACGTTGAAGACGACTCTGATCGAGGAAAGCATCGTCGTGGCGGCGGTGTGCATCGTGTTCCTGCTGCACGTGCGCTCCGCGCTGGTGGCCATCGTCACGTTACCGGTCGGCGTGCTGATGGCATTCATCGCCATGCACGTGCTGGGGCTCGGTTCCAACATCATGAGTCTCGGCGGCATCGCCATCGCCGTCGGCGCCATGGTCGACGCCGCCATCGTCATGATCGAGAA
>LNAP01002109.1_pt1 | contig 20216 bp, 26 predicted proteins | sample 602601 | NCBI WGS metagenome assembly LNAP01 (sample SAMN02440304, study PRJNA202911) | soil metagenome | biome: Subtropical and temperate rainforests or woodlands; isolation source: soil samples (1 kg each in a 20% v/v slurry with milli Q water) were... ...
CAACTGTCCGCTATTTAGCGGAATCCCTGTCCCGGATTTACTGAAATCCCTGTCCCCGAATTACCGAAATCCCTGTCCCGGATTTAACGAAACACGCACCGAGCGCGACGGCACGATCGCGCAGCGCATACTGGCGCTGCGTACTCTCGGTGTTCTCGAAGACCTGGCGCAGCGTCGACTGTCGCACATACAGGAATGCCATGCGCGAGAGATGCGTGGCCGTGATCTTTCGATAGGCCTCACTGTTCATTGGCATGATCGATATCCCTCCTTCGGTACGGGTGTTCGACACAACGCGTCGAGAGAACCAGATTGGCCAGAAGCGCAGTCAGGTCGCGGTGCGTCACGCTGCCGAGCCACTCCGGCGCAGCCCCGTATGCGCTGGGAGGTTCGGCCGCCGCGGCGTTTGCGGTGCGCAGTGCGCCTGACGCACGGATAACGCCCTCCAGTGCCCTGAGCCACCCGGGCATCCCTTCGCACAGTAGCAAGGCAAGACCCACGCCGCGGGGCTGACCTACTGCGCTCGCCCCGCCCGGATTCGCTCTCGCGCCGATCACCTGTGAACGAAGCAGCTCGTAATGAGCTACGTACCGCGCGGGATCGAGCGCAGCCGCTTCTTCGGCGATCGTGAGTGTTTTTTTTCCTGCCGCTTCAGATAGGGGAGCAGACGTCGCAGGATGCTGCGTGGGTGGGCATGAATGCCGCAACGTTCGGCCAAAAGTTCGGCCAACTCTGCAGCGCCTGGCATGCGTTCGGCCTCGCGCACGGCCTGCGCCAAAACGGCAAGGGCCTCCTCGGTAAGTTTGTGCGGCCGCTTCGGCCCGCGTTTGCGTGGTAACAGGCCCGGCAGACCTTCGTGATTGAACAGCCCCCAGGTCACGTAGTAGACCGGCCGGGACAGTCCAAAGGCCTCTACCGCATCCACCACGGCGCGGCCTTCCTTCTCGACGCTGCGTAGCATCTCGTACTGACCTGGACCAGATCGTTCGGGTCGAAGAACGCACTGCCGCGAAAGAGCGGATCGGTCACGGCCTGAGGGCGGGGGTGGGTGGCGCCGTGTGCCTGCAAGGCCTGCCGGCGCCGCGCCCGCTGACGTGAATCTGATGCCATCCGGCCTCCTTGAAGCGCGAATCGCTTGTGTGTCTTTATAATTAAATACGATACATGAGCACCCATCAAGGGGAGAAGATCGCGAAATCAAACAATATCCGGACATATCAGCGATTACATGCAAGCAATCGTACATCCGCCCGCACGTAGCTATCAGTGCACGAACATATTTACCAAGACACATTGTACCTAATTTGCCTAACATGACGGCGCCTCCTGCTGCCGCCGGCACTCATCGATGAGCTTGCGCAGCTCACGCAGTCGATCAGCTCGGAAGAAGGCGCGACCAGCACCAACCGTGACTACGAGTTCGGGCTCGATAACGTCAGTCCATTCGACCGGAAGTGTACGCAGCCTCCCTTCGGGGCCCGCGTATGACACGCGGTCTCCGCCCCAGTTGTTGCGCACGGCGAGGCTCGAACGTCTGTCCTCGCAGCGGATGGAACGGATGGGTAACCGTAAAAACTTGCGCGCCATGCTCGTCACCATATGCAATGCGCGCTAGACTCCAAAGGAAGCGTCGAGAATGCGATCCAGCATACCCAGGGCACCGCGCTGGCCGGACGGCGCTTCGAGACGCTGGAAGCCCAGAACGAGTTCTTAAGGCACTGGGAGGAGAACTGGGCTTCCAAACGCATCCACGGCCGCGCTCGCCGCCAGGTCGAGGCCATGTTCCAGGAGGAGAAGCCGCACCTGCGGCCGTTGCCTGTCTCCGCCTTCCGCTACTTCACCGAAGCTGTCCGGACCGTCTGCGACGACACCACAGTGCGCGTCGATAGCAGCTATTACGCCGCGCGGCCAGCGCCCATCGGCAGCCAGGTCGTGGTGCGGATCTACACCTCGACGATCGAGATCCGTGACCACCGCACCCAGGCGCTGCTGCGCACTCATTCTCGGATGGCGCGCCCCGGTTCGGTCGTTCTGCCGAACAACGAACGCCCGTTCAATCCATCGCGGCAAACCGCCTTCCTGCTGTCGAGCGCCGGCAGCATCGGTCCCCAAACCAAAGCTGTGCCAGCAGATGTTCGACACCGAAGGGCGGGTCGGGCAACGCGCGATGTGGGGCATTGTAGGGCTGAGCCGGAAGTATCCTGCCCGGCTAGTCGAACAGGCCTGCGCTCACGCCATCAGCAACCGCATCTACCGTTACAAGCACGTGCGCGCGACCGTCGAACGGTTGTTTGAACAGGCGCTCGAGCAGGTTGAAGCGGCGCCGCAGCTCGCATTGCCGCTGACGCAGGATCATCCGCTGATCCGTTCCGCCACCGAATACGGTGACCTCTTCAGCCGCGCTGTGCGGCACGGGGCCGGCAACAATGGCTTGCGTACCGCGACCAGCGACGACGTCGTCACTGCAATCCGCGCTCGTGGCGCCTGCGCAACCCCGGCCAGCTCCGGTGCCACGAGCGCTCCTACCGCTTCTCACACCCCAACCGGAGACCCAACCACATGACGATGACCATGCCGGAAATCGAACGCTGCTTGCAACAACTGCGCCTGTCGGGTGTCCGCGACACGCTCCAGACGCGCGTGCTGCAGGCGCAGGGCGCCAACCAGCCCTTTCTCGAGACCTTCTCCTTGATTCTGCAGGACGAACTGGACCGTCGTCAGTCCCGCCTCATCGAGCGCCGTTACCAGCAATCCGGTCTCGAAGAAAAGCTTACACTCGCCGAGTTCGACTGGTCGTTCAATCCAAAACTGCCGCGCCAGAGCAGCTTCCAGCTCCATACGCTGGGGTTCATAGCCGCCGGCGAAAACGCACTGCTCATCGGCAAACCTGGCACCGGGAAATCGCACATCGCCAAGGCGATTGGCTATCAGGCGATCCTACAGAGCCACAAGGTCCAGTATATCGAGACCGATGACTTCTTCCATCGCTACGCGCTGAGCCCCGTCGCACAGCGCGAGGTCCGGCTGCGAAACATCATCGACTGTGATCTGCTCGTATTGGACGATCTGTTCCTCTCCCGCACCATTCCCGACGATGCCGGCGCACTGCTGCAAACCCTGATCCATCAGCGCTACAAATTGCATCGCAGCGTCATCGTCACCTCCAATCGTGTCGTGCAGGACTGGGGCGCCTACCTGGGCGACAATACGATGAGCACGACCATACTCGATCGCCTTATGCACCATTGCCATCTCCTCGAGTTCGACGGTCGCAGCTATCGTCTCAAGCAGGCCGCCGAAACTCTTGCCAGGGAAACAAAGTCAAATTAAACCATCCCTGTCCTGCTTCACGGGTGGAGGAGTTTGACCGACCGCACCTGGAGTAGTTTGAACTGACCGTCCGGGCACGCGGCCGAACCAGGTCTGGGCGATGGATATCACCTACATCCCGATGGCGCGCGGTTTCGTTTATCTCGCCGTCGTGCTCGATTGGGCAACCCGCCGGGTTTTGTCTTGGCGGTTGTCGATCACGATGGAGGCGGCCTTCTGCGTCGAGACGCTGGAGGATGCCCTGGCTCGTCACCGGCAAGCCGGAGATATTCAACACCGACCAGGGCTCGCAGTTCACCGGCTCGGCCTTCACCAGCCTGCTCGCCAGTAACGGCATCGCCATCAGCATGGACGGCAAGGGCGCCTGGCGCGACAACGTGTTCGTCGAGCGGCTGTGGCGCAGCGTCAAATACGAGGAGGTGTACCTACGAGCCTACGAAACCGTCAGCGCCTCGATCGGCCGATATCTCGACTTCTACAACAACGTTTGAGAACGCTCACAGGACCGTCCTTCGCGAGGTTCTTTATCGGCATCATCCTTGGTTCGGTCGCCGAGTTTGCGTTCGTGGGGCCGTCGACAAGGCCGGTGATGTCGTTTTTCGCTGCACGCTGGATGGGTCGCAAGCAGATCGTTGGCTGGAAGTTCCAGCATGGATGTTCGACCGGACGGCATGCCCCGACGCGGAGCCTTTGACAGCTCAGCCGTTTGTCAGCATTGCCGCACTTGCGGCGCTCGCTGCGCTACTCGATCTGGTGTTGAAGGATCGAACGCCATCAGCTGCCCTGCTTTCTGGCGCATCCAGAGCCTCTCACGACCAGAATCGGGGAGAGACCCATGTCACGCGAGACGGCAATGCCAGGGAGCGGATACCGACACAATCGACGATCGCGGCCGCAGCAGCAAATGGATCTGTTCGGGAGCAACCGGTCGAACGGCGCCATCGGCGCGCCCGCATGTGCGCATTTCGGTGATCGTGAGCGGCGATTTCACACGATGGTGAGCGCTCGTTTCATTTGCGAGATCGGTGGCCGGGACGGAAGAATGACCCGCGGCGCAGCCGAACAACAGAATGGACGTACGCGACCATGAAAAAAATCGCTTGTCCACCTCATCCGTGGTGTAGATGATCCGCCGGACCCCCTCCGGGAACGCAAAAAACGGGATGACGAGATTCCAGTTGCGGCACCAGCTCTGGGCGATGGCGGGATATTTTGCGCCCCAGGGTCCTTCTGCGAAGTCTTCCAGCGCCGCCTGGCCGGCATTGGCATCGACCGCGCGGTAGACGGTCTTGAGCGCCTGAGCGACGCCCTTGCGGTCCTTCCAGGCGGCGAAATCCATCGAATGGCGGATCAGATGGACGATGCAAGTTTGCACCACCGTCTGCGGGAAAACGGCGTTGATGGCCTCTGGAAAGCCCTTCAGCCCATCGACAACGGCAATCAGGATGTCAGTGACGCCGCGGCCTTGATCGCGGTTTTCTTGACGAGACTTCCGACCACCAGCCCTTGCGCCACGGCAACATCCGCTTTCAGGACTATTTCCACTGAATCATGCAGCCTTCAATGCTGACACATCCTACCCATGAACGGCTAATCACGCTCGGCTTGACCGGAATGGCCAAAGCCTTCGAGGAGCAGCCACGATCACCGGATCTCGATGCCCCGTCGTTCGAGGAGCGCGTCGACGGCTAACAGGCAAATTATCATTTTGGACTATCTCTCTCACCTTCCTCGACCGGCGGCGCGTCTCAGGCGTCGCTCAGCCTTCCGCTTCCCTGAGACCGCCATAGGTGCTCCACGACGTTCCCGCCAGCCAGCCGCAGTCAACCGGAAGGTTTATGCCGCTAATAGCTGACGCCGCGTCCGATGCAAGAAACGCGACCGCACGTCCTATCTCCTCAGGATCAACCAGCCGTCGCAGCGCCGCATTGACCGTCAGCGACGATACATCGCGTTCACCGCGGTCGATCGCATTCTTCAACGCTGGGGTCAGCGTGTAGCCCGGCGATACCGCATTAACGCGAATCCCGGATGGCCCCCACTCCGCGGCGAGGCATTCGGTGATCGCAATCACGGCAGCCTTGGCCGGGGCATAGGCATGGAGCGGCATCGAGCGCATACCGGCTACCGATGCAATGTTGACGATGTTGCCCCGCCGCCGGTCAATCATACGACGCGCAAATGCCGTGCAGGCAACATAGGTGCCACGTTGGTCCACACGCACGACGTCATCCCATACGGACATTTTCATGTCATGCGGCCGCTGCGGCACCTGGATGATTCCGGCGCTGTTGACGAGCACATCGACGGCACCCCAATCGTGCTCGATTTGAGCGGCGCAAGCCTCAACCGAGGTCTCATCGCTGACGTCGATACTGTGAGCCTGCCCACCAGTTTCATTCGCGACAGATCGCGCTCGTTCCAGATCGCGATCCGCGACAATCACGAGATCACCGGACAATGCGAGCTGCCGCGCACATGCGGCGCCGATGCCGCTGGCGCCGCCGGTCACCACACTGACGCGGCGCTTGGAATCAACACTCATAACGGATGCTCCCTGAGTTTCCTTATTGCGTGATTGAGGAATGTCATCGCAGACGATGCCCTGCGACAGGCGCAAGCCATGATCAAACCGCAAGATATCGTTGCTTGATGGCCTCGTTATGCCGCAGGTCGTCTATCGTCGCGCGATTGACGATCAGCCCCTTGTCGACGATGGCGGCATGGGTGGCGATGCCAAGGCAGAAATGCATGTTCTGTTCAGCCAGTATGATCGTTACGCCCATACTCCGTAAAGTCCGGATGAGTTCGCCGATGGCTTGAACGATGATCGGTGCGAGACCTTCGCTCGGCTCGTCGAGCAGGACGATGTCAGGATTGCCCATCAACGTGCGGGCCAGCGTTAGCATCTGCTGCTCACCGCCGGACAATCGGCCGGCCATTCGTGTCTTCATCCCTGCAAGAAGCGGAAAAACTTCATAGATGCGCTTGGTGTTCCAATAGTCTTCGCCGCAGGGACCTTTCTTCGCGCCGACAATCAGGTTGTCATCGACGGTGTGTTCGGGAAAGACTTGGCGGTCTTCCGGCACGTAGCCGATACCCGCCTTTGCGATACGGTACGGCGGCTGCCCGGTCACGGATTTGCCGGCCAGGATCACGTGGCCGCGTTTTGGCGGGGCGATGCCCGCGATCGCTTTGAACGTCGTGGATTTTCCGGCCCCGTTGCGGCCGAGAAGAGCCATGGTCTGGCCCTTCTCCACCTCGAGGTCGATGCCGAACAGGATCTGACTGGCACCGTAGAAGACTTCCGCGCCTTCGATCCTGAGGAGTGGTTCAGCCATCATTGCTCTCCAGCTGCTTGAGCGAGATGATGATCTGTTCCGAGATAAGCATCGATAACATCCTGATTGCTGCGGATCTCGGCGGCGGTGCCCTGCGCCAGGATCGCTCCGTACTTGAGGACGTGAATCGTCTGGGCAATCTTGAAAACGATATCCATGTCGTGCTCAATGAAAAGCACGGTCATCTTCTTGGCTTCCCACAGATGCTGCACCTTGCCGATCATTCGCCAGCGCTCGTCCGGTCCCATGCCCGCGGTCGGCTCGTCGAGCAAAAGCACCTTCGGATCCATCGCCAGCGCGAGCCCAATATCGAGAAGTTTCTGATCTCCATGACTGAGATTGCGCGACTGCGTCGCGGCCTTCGATGTCAACCCCAGCAACTCCAGGATTTCATCAACTCGCGTCTTCGTTCCCTTGAGAGGGAAACTACGAAACAATGCTGCGGAACGGCGTTGATGCGATGTGACGGCGGCCGTGATCGCATCTGAAACGCTGAGACTAGGAAATAGCGCAGCAACCTGGAAGGCGCGGACCATGCCGAGCCGCACGATCTCAAGGCTGGATTTGCTGACGATATCCTGACCGTCAAAAATCACGTGTCCCGAATCCGCCGGCAAAGCACCTGATATCAGGTTGAAGAAGGTCGTCTTGCCGGCCCCATTCGGACCGATGATGGCAGTGAGCGAGCAAGCCGGAAAATCGATGGAGATATCGCGGCTTGCCTGCACGCCGCCGAAGCTTTTTGTGAGGTTCCTTACGCTTAGCATCAGGCGCTTTCCTTACTGGGAAGAACGCTCGCCTGGGCCGCTGCGGATCTGGACGTGTCTCGCCGGTCAAGCCAATCGGCAATGTAGTCCGCAATGCCCTGTCGCAGGCCCAACACGATCGCGAGGATGACGACACCGAGAACGAGGCCATGATACTCAGTGTAAACCGTGACGAAGTGCTCCAGCAGACGAAGGAGAACGGCGCCAATCATGGGCCCGATAAAGAGCTGGCTTCCGCCGAGCATGATCATGAAGATGGCTTCGCCCGAAGTCGTCCAGAATCCGAATTCCGGATAGGCTCCCGAGACGAAGAGTGCGAGCATAATGCCAGCGACGCTCGCCATCGCGCCTGCGATGACAAAGACTCCGAGCTTCATTCGCATGATGTCGACGCCGATAAAGGTGGCGCGAGTCGGGTTATCCCGGATCAATCGTAGCGTGTAGCCGAACGGAGATTGCCAAACCTGCCGCATGATTGCGATGCAGACGATGAATACAACAACGCAGAAAATGTAGAGCGTCATTCCATTGTTGAGATCTATACCCAGAAAGGTTGGGCGCGGTATCCCGCCGCGAAGGCCTTGATCTCCACCGGTCAGGCTCACCCATGTGAGAATGATCGAATGAATGAACATCTGAAACGCCAGCGTGATGAAGGTGAAGTAGATTTCCTTCAATCGGACACAGATCGCTCCAATGACCAGAGCAAGGACGCCTGTGCCCGCAACCGTTGCCATGATCGCGACCGGGATCGACACCTTTCCGGTCTGCATCAGCAGGCCGAAGATATATGCGCCAGACGCGAAGTAAGCTGCGTGACCGAACGACACGAGGCCGGTCAAGCCGACCAGCAGGTTGAGAGACGTCGCCAGGAGGCCATAAGCCATCACGTAAATGAGAAAATCTCTCAGGGCGGGTTTGGTAAAGATGAAGGGCAGAACAAGTAAGACCAGCAGAAGCGCCAGTCCTGCCGCGAAGTCGCGCAGAAAGCCCGGCCTCATCGTGCCGCCTCCCGGCCTAGGAGGCCGCTCGGTTTGAAGATCAGCACGAGCGCCATCATTCCGAACATCAGGCCATCCACGAACAGGGGAAACCCGATCGCTCCGAATGCCCGCGTGAAGCCGATCAAAAGCGCGGCAATCAGCGCGCCGGCTATCGACCCCATGCCGCCGATGATCGTCACGATGAAGCTTTCGATCAGGATTGAGAGGCCCATGCCGGGGGTCAGTGTCCGGGTGGGCGCCGCAAGGGCGCCGGCAACGCCCGCGAGTGAACTTCCGACGGCGAAGACTCCGGCGTAGAGCAGCGTCGTATTGATGCCAAGTGCGCCGACCATTTGCGGATTGACCGCGAGCGCTCGCACAATCTTGCCGACGCGCGTCTTGTTAATGCCCAGCCATAGAATGGCGCCGATGGAAAGGCTGGCCGCGATCATGAACACGTAGTAGGCGGGTATGAAACCGCCCAAGAACTCAATCGGAGGCAATGCAAACGCTTCCGGCATCCCCATCATCTTGTATTCGGGGCCCGCCAGCATTTTCACAAGATCATCGAAGATAAGAATGATCGCATAGCAGACGAGCAACTGCATGAGGATGTCGCTGCCGTAGACCTTGCTCATCGCGAAGCGTTCGAAGATGACGCCGATAATGCCCACTCCGATCGCACCAGCGAGAAATGCCAGAGTGAAGCTCGATGTCACCTGATAGGTTGCGTACGCGAGATAGGCGCCGACCATATAGAATGCGCCATGCGCGAAATTGATGACGCCGAGCACGCCGAAGATCAGCGACAGGCCGGACGCAACCATGAAAAGCAGCATGCCGACGATGAGCGCTGTCGATAGCTGGGTAACGACGCAAGCGCTCGACGAGAAGCAGCCAACCAAAGTCTCGAGATTCACGATATCCTCCAGATCTTGTTTTTGCGGTCACTTCCGCAAACCGCTCGTGGCCGGGCTTGCGCCCGGCCATAATGTGCATCAAGGCAGGATTGCCCTGAACTGGAGGAGATCAGGCGTATCCCTTCGCCATCTTCCACTGCTGCTCGTGTTCGAGGATCTTCGACCATTCCATGTTGACGTAGTCGATGACCCAGGGATCCTTCGGGATGGTCTTTCCCCAGGCGACCGGATAGTTGATGATCGTATGATCCTTGGCGCGCATCGTGATCGTGCCGTCGACGCCGAGCGGCGTCTTGAGTTTCATGCCCTCGATCTCACCGGCGAGCGAAGCGCCATCGGTCTTGCCGTTTGTCCGGCGTAACGCCTCGATGATGAAATTGGCGCCGACGAAATTCTGCCAGCTCCAGTTGGTAGGCTCCTGTTTGGCAATCTTTACGTAGGCCTCGTAGAATGCCTTGTTCTCGGGATCGGCGGGATATTCCTTGCTGTAACGATAGACAGTGTTGAGACCTGTCGGCAGCTGCTTGATAGCTGTCAGGAGTGGCGGGTCGCCGAGACCTCCGGAGAAGAAGGCGGTATTCTGGAACAGACGGTAAAGGTTCGATTGCTCGATGAATGCCACGAGATCGCCGCCCCATAGCGCCGAATAGATCGCCTGAGGTTTCGTCTGCAGCAGCTTGGTGATGCTCTCGGTGTAGTCTGGTGCAAACAACTTCGGCCAAAGTTGATCCACCACCTCGATTGAAGGTTCAAAAAGCTTGGCGTACTCGATAAACTCACCTGTATTGTCGCGCCCGTAAGCATAGTCGGGCGAGCAGGTAGCCCAGCGCTTCAGGTCTTTTTCCTTAGCAATCTTTGCTGCGTACGAACCGCCCGCGACCGCGTCATGAATGCCCTGACGCGCGCAACGGAATGCGGTTTTCACGAACTGTTTGGGATCGGCCGTAAGTGTTGAGGATTCAGAGCAGGTATGAAGGCACAGGACGCCAAGGTCGCGAATAACTTCATGGACGGCGAACGATCCCGAGGATGCCTCGCCATCGATGATGATCTCGCAACCGTCATTATTGATGAGATCGCGCGTCACTTTCGCGGCTTCATCCGGGCGTCCCTTTGAATCGCGGTCAACCAGTTCCAGCTTTCGGCCATTGATGCCGCCTGCTTCGTTGATCTGGTTGAAGGCAACCTGCACGCCAGCTCGGCTCGATGTACCCAGAAGGGCAACACGTCCGGACAGGATGGTTGGCATGCCGACCTTGATGGTTTTGGCTTGCGCGCGGGCTACATGAGGAAATCCGGTAATCGCCACCCCGGCGCTCGCGATAGTTCCTCCGATGAAAGTACGTCGTCCAATACCACCCGTAGTTTTACTCATTATATCCCTCCCTTTTTTTTCGGCCTGTGGTTTCACGCCTGGTCAACACCTCGTACGTTCTGATGAGCGGCGTCAAATACGTCGCGAAGATGAGCGCCGATGAATGCGAGAACTCCCGCGCTTGCTGAAATCACCTTGCTCAAGGTCAGCATGCCATGAGTATGCGCACTCATATGCAGGGTTGTCACGGGCACGCCCTCTTGTTCGAGGCGTCGAGCATAGGCTCGCCCTTCCTCGCGCAACGGATCGTGCCCGCACGTCATCACCAGCGCTGCTGGCGCTCCCGCAAGTGATGAAGATTTGAGGGGCGATGAGCGCCAGTCTTCTCGGCTTGTTGGATCCGGCGTATAATGATCTATGAAATAGCGCATTGTTGCCGGCGTGATCGTCATTCCATCCGTGGTCGCCTTGTAGCTCTCTCCCTCGACACTGAGATCGACTGCGGGATAGAGCAGAACCTGGTGGAGCACTTGCGGCAACTGTCCGTCCCGGGCCATCAGAGATAATACGGCGGCGAGGTTGCCGCCGGCACTGTCGCCGCCGACGGCAATCCGCGAAGGATCGATGCGGAGCATCGTTGCCTGTTGTGAGACATATTTGAGTGCGGCCGCGCAATCCTCGACGGCTGCGGGGAAGCGATGTTCAGGAGCAAGGCGATACTCGACCGCAAAGACGCAACATTTTGCCTCGTTGGCAAGCCGGCAACAGATTCCATCGTGGGAATCGAGATTGCCAAGAACCCAGCCGCCGCCGTGCAGATAGATCAGGCAAGGGAGAGCTGCGTCCACATCCATGCCCGCGCCGCGATAGAGCCGCAAGGGAAGCGGGCCGCCGGGACCGTTGATGGTTATGTCTCTAAGCTCTGCGACCTCATCGGGCGGCTCCTGAACTAGCGGGCGGCGCGCCGCGTAGGCCTGTCTTGCCTGCTCGGGTGCCATTGCCTCGAAAGGGAGGCTACCGGCAGCCCGACCTGCGGCGATCAAGGCCAGAACGTCAGGATGCGCCGCGATCATCGCTTCTCCTACCCGAGCTTAGGCTCGAGAAATGCTGAAATGCATCACGTTAACACTGCAAACAAGCTCCAAGCTCTGTCGGACCAGCCTCACCGGACGTCGAACCCTTTGTAGCCCGCGCCGGCAACCTCGTCGCAGATGTTAGTGTAGCGCGCGAACCCGCCTGCGTAAGGCATGAATACACGCGGCTTTCCGGGTACGTTCGCTCCGAGGTACCAGGAACTGCTCGCCATCGGAAGTAGCGTAGCGTTGGCGGCCTCGTTGACGTGCTCAACCCATTTTTCTGCGGCATCCGGTTGCGCCTCGATGCGGGCGAGATCCTTCTCGCGCAAATGCCGGATGCAGGCGGTGATCCAATCGACGTGTTGCTCAATCGCGACGGGCATGTTGCAGAGCACAGACGGACTGCCCGGGCCGGTGATTGTGAACAGGTTGGGGAAGCCTGGTGTCTGCAGGCCGAGATAAGTGCGCGGTCCGGATGCCCAAGCCTTGCTGAGCGGTTGATCGTTCGAGCCCGTGATGTTTAGGGCGAGGAGAGGGCCTGTCAGCGCATCGAACCCTGTCGCGAACACAATGATATCGAGTTCATATTCACCCGCGCTCGTCTTGATACCGCTCCTGGTGACCTCGAGGATTGGCTCCTGCTTGAGATCGACCAGCAAGACATTGTCTCTATTGAACGTCTCGAAGTAATCCGTATCGATCGGTGGGCGTTTCGTCGCAAATCCGTGGTCGCGCGGCGTCAAGCGTTCAGCAACTTCAGGATCTTTCACCACTTCGGAGATTTTCTTGCGGATAAAATCCGAAGCGGTTTCGTTTGCGGCAGCGTTGGTCAGAACATCGCTGAACGCGGCTCGAAAACGAAGGCCGCCCGTTTGCCAGGCTTTCTCGTAAGCCACGTCGCGTTCGGCGTCCGAGACTGACATGGCGGACTGCGGAGAGATTTCGAAGGGATGACCATTCGTCCCGGAGCGGGCCTTCTGCCAGATCTCGGGATAGTTCGCTTTGACCGAACGCTGATCCTCAGCAGACAGCGGGCCATTGCGTGCGGGGACGCTGTAATTCGCCGTTCGCTGAAAAATCGTCAGATGCTGTGATGCAGCAGCAATAGCAGGTGCAGCCTGGATACCGGTCGATCCGGTGCCGATCTGGCCAACGCGCTTGCCGGTCAAGTCGACGCCATCGTGCGGCCATGCGCCTGTATGATACCACTGGCCCCCGAATGTCTCCAAGCCCTTAAGTTTGGGCACGTTCGCAGTCGAGAGACACCCGACAGCCGTAATAAGGAAAGAAGCCACAAAGGTTTCGCCGCCTTCCGTTTCCACGATCCAGCGGTTCGTCGGGTCGTCAAAGCGCGCATGCGTCACCTTGGTATCGAGCTGGATATCGCGTTTGAGGTCGAGCTTGTCGGCAACAAAGTTCAGGTACTTGCGGATTTCCCAGTGCTCGGGATACCGCTCGGTCCATTCCCATTCCTGTTCGATGTCTTTCGAGAAAGAGTAGCAATAGTAATAGCTCTCGCTGTCACAGCGTGCGCCCGGATAACGATTCCAGTACCACGTTCCGCCGATGCCGCCGCCTTTCTCGAGCACACGAACGTTCAGGCCAAGCTCGTCGCGCAACTTGTGCAACTGATAAAGCCCGGAGAAACCCGCGCCGATGATGATGGCATCGTACGATCTTTCCGATCGAAGGATGGCAGTGGAATTCGTCGATGCGCCCGGCAATATCTTCTCCTCCCTGTCAGGTGCGCGCAAAACCGATGCGACGTCCCTTGACCACGCGTTTCTTGTTTTATTGCTAGAACAGGTCTTGCGACTATCCAAGCCGTTCTCGCGCTACGTCCACGCTAACGTCTTGCGTTGCTGCATTCCATATCCTAAAATTCACAACCGATGTGAATAATGGTCACGTCTGAAAATGAACCGTTTCGCTGAAATGACCGCATTCGTGAGGACTGTCGAAGACGGGAGTTTCACGGCAGCGGCTCGCAATCTGGGGCTGACGCCGTCGGCTGTCAGCAAATTGATCGCGCGCATCGAAGATCGGTTGGGAGTGCTTCTTTTTCGACGCACCCACCGGGAGAACGTGCTCACTCCCGAAGGCGAGGCGTTTTATCGCGCTGCAATAGACGCAATCGAGGCCGTAGAAGCAGCTGATGCCGCGGCTTTCGCCAACAAGGCAATAAAAGATACCTTGCGTGTGAGATGTATTCCCATCTTCGCGACCGCCGCTTTGGCACCGCAGATGCAGGCATTTTGTCGCCTTCACCCAGCGCTTCAGGTCGAAATCCAGCTTCGGATCGATCCGGGTAACCTTCTCGACGACGGGATGGACGTTGCAATCCATGTCGGACATCTGAAGGATTCGTCACACGTCGCACGACGCTTTTCGAGTACGCGATGGATCATCTGTGCATCGCCGGCTTACATCGCCGAGCACGGCAAGCCCGCGCATCCCAATGATCTTGTGCACCGCAACTGTATCAATTTTCTTCCCAGCATCAGCGCCAGCACATGGTTCGTCAAAGACAGTGCCCGTTCATCAAGGCAGTTGCCGGTACAGGGCAATATTGTGACCAATCAGGCATCGATGATGCGAGAACTGGCTCGAGCAGGGCTCGGTATTGTTCGGCTTACGGAGATGCAGATCGCCGATGACCTGAGAAGCGGTCAGTTGATTGAGCTTTTTCCGTGCCATCAATGTCCGGACGAAGACCCGATTTATGCGGTGTATCAAAGCCGGCGGCACGTCAGTTCCCGTGTGCGCGCGTTTCTTGACTTCCTCGACAGCAATTTCTCCAATCCGCCTCCGTGGAGGCGCAGACAACGCTAAACAAATCGTCGGTTTCCAGTTGACGGAACCGGGTGGCTATGGAACGCAGTGTTGGCCTTGCGCACGGTGATTTCCAATGCGAGACAACATACATGATCGTCTGTTAACGCGTGTCGTGAACGAAAGCGAAGGGGCCCGTTGACGCGCCGCGCATCGGCTCGGAAGTTTTCGCCGGCGAGCATGGCGGGGGGCATCCGCAATCTGACCGCTGCCACCGCCCAACGCTTGCGCCACCTGCAAAAAGTACGCAGCGATATGTGAGCTGTGCTGCAAATTTTGGCAATGAAGATACTCGCATCGGCTTCGTACACAAGGTACAGAATATAGCTGTCGGTATGTTGCGAATGTCGCATCCGTCTTAGCGCCTTCATGTGTTACCGGGCGGATCTTGACGCCTGCCAACACCCATCAACGTTGCGGCGTCCGGGCATCCGGCTCGTCCGCGCGCGCGGTCTTTCCGGCCGCAGGGGAGACGGGCTGAATCTTCACGGTGGCGGTGAGCCCGGCCACGAGACGGATGTCGGGCGGCACCTCCTCCAGGGCGATGCGCACGGGCACGCGCTGGGCAAGGCGCACCCAGTTGAAGGTGGGGTTGATGTTGGCGAGGAGGCCGGTGCCGGCGACGCGCTCGCGATCCTCGATGGCGGCCGCGACGCTCTGCACGCGACCGCGAAGCAGGGTCGGCTCCCCCATCAGCCGGATCGTGACGGGATCCCCTACATGGATGCGCGGTAGCTTGGTTTCCTCGAAATAACCCTCGACCCGGAGCGAATCCGTGTCCACCAGCGCCGCGACAGCCTTGCCGGTGGAGACATAATTGCCCCGCCGCAGCTCCAGATTCGTGACGATGCCGTTGGCCGGCGCCTTGATTTCCGAGCGCTCTAGGTTGAGGTGGGCGAGGTCGCGCTCATTCACCGCCTGCCGCCAGGCGGCGTCGGCCTGGGTCTGGCTGGTCTGGGCCTGCTCGGCATTTTGCGGCGAGACCACCGTAAGCATCCGCTCACGGCCGCGGGGCGGTCGGAAACCTAACGCCGCTCGGTCAGGCGGCGTGGTCGATCCGGATCGCGTGGCGCCAATTCCAGGGCAATAGTGCGGCCAGGTCGGTGATCTTGTGATCGGCGATCCGGGCGAGAACGTCGGCAAGCCATGCCTGCGGATCGACGTCGTTGAGCTTGGCGGTCTGGATCAACGTGAACATCACGGCGGCGCGCTGCCCGCCGCGATCGGAGCCCGCGAACAGCCATGCCTTGCGGCCCAGCGCGATGCCGCGCAGCGCCCGTTCGGCAGCGTTGTTGCTCAGGCAAATCCGGCCATCGTCGAGGAAGCGGGTGAACGCGTCGGTCCGCTTGAGCATGTGGTCAAATGCCTTGGCGACCTCATTGTGGCGCGACAGCCTGGCGCGTTCCTCATCCAGTCGATGAGTTCGCGGACCAGCGGTGCAATATCCTTCCGGCGCACGGCAAGGCGTTGATCCGGCGGCAGGCCATTGATCGACCGCTCGGCCATGAAGATGGCATCGATCCTCTGCACCGCCTCCAGAGCCATGGGCGAGATCGTGGTCTGCTTGCCACTGCGCGCCTTCGACGCGATATCGGCAAGCTCGAAGAACTTGCGCCTGCCGTGCGCCCAGCACGCTGCTTCCGTGATCGGGCCGCCCGGCCGATCCGGTCGGTAGACCGTGTTGAACCCGGCATAGGCGTCGGCCTGGAGGATGCCGCTGTATCCGGCCAGATGCTGCTCGGGATGAATGCCGGCGCGATCGGGTGAGTAGAAGAACACCGCCGCCGGCGGATCGGCGCCGCCGAAGGGGCGGTCGTCGCGCACGTAGGTCCAAAGCCGCCCGATGCGGGTCTTGACCTTGGCCAGCACCGGCACGGTGGTGTCGTCGCCAAAACCGTCCCTTAGCTGCACGGGGAGCCCAAACCGAGGCGGCGTCAGGCCGTCAAGGCCGAGGCCGCGAAGCGGGGCGCGACAGCGCCAGCCTTTACGGCCTGACGCCGGTCCCGTTCACTGTCTCCGGCCAGCAAGCGACCGCCGACCTGATCTGACCGCATCGAACTCGCGCTTCGGGCGCCATGCGACGGGATCGGCGATCCAGCGGTTGATGTCGGATTCATGCCAGCCGCTCCCGTTGACGCTGATCTTGATCTGCGGCGGGAACGTGCCCTCGGCGATCTTGCGGTAGATCGTGGACCGGGACAGCCCGGTTCGGGAAAGAACGGTTCTCAAGCGAATGATACGGTCTGTCGGCGGTAAATCGGATGGGTCAAATTCCGATGCCCCGGCCTCTGCCGATGTCGATGCCGTGAGTGAAGGCCAATTGCTGGCCGAGCCGGCGGCCTGATTCAAACGCGATGCCGAGATCCCGCTTGCGGTTGGCGAGGATGGATTCCAGTTGCGGATCGCGTTCGAGGCTTTTGGCCATGTCACCCATCGCCGAGCGCGTCGCCTTGTAGCCGGCGATGTCGCCCGCCTGATACTGGCGCTGGCTAACCTGGTCGAGCTTCTGCCAGCGTTCTATGAAACGGTCGGCACGGCGGCCGGGATCGGTGCGCAACTCGGTTTCGAGCTGGAGCGCGCGGACGGCGCGGGCGGAGTTGCCCGAAGCGGCTTCAAGGGCGAGTTCCGGGTTCTTCTTGTAGGCGGCTTCGGCGTCGTGCGAGCCGTAGGGCCGCACCTCCTCGAAGACCTCGCGGGCCTCCTGCAGTTCCTTCACCTGCTCCAGGCTGGCCTTGCCGCCCTGGTCCTGCATATCGAAGATCGCATCCACGGCTCGGGCATGACGGGTGGAGCTGTCGTGCGGGCCTTACGCAGCGCCCCTTCCGGGTCTTCCACCACCTTCCTTTCCGGCGCTTCCCGTTGCGGCCTCCGCGCGCTGCCCGTGCCAGGCACAGCTTCGGCAGACGGGCGCAGGCCATCGAACATGTTGCACCCTCTCGGGCACGACCCTCCGCACAATCGCGGCCACGCGCTCGCGGAAGGTGATCCCACGTCGTACATAGCTCTGTACCGGATCGGCGCGTTCGTAATCCGAAGCCATGTCCTTGGCCCGGTCGCGCGACAGGGTTCGGACCAGCCGGTCCTGACTGGCAAAATCGTCGCGGCCATAATGCAGGTCCACGTCGTCGCGGTGCCGCGACAGGGCGACGTAGCTGCCATGGACGTCCATGCCTGGCGTCGCCAGCACATGGGCGCGGTCCACCGTCATGCCCTGAGCCTTGTGGATGGTCGCGGCATAGCCGTGGTCGATCCGGCTATAATCCCTGAGGTCGAAGTGAACGGATCGGCCATCATCAGTCTGCACCGTCATGGATTGCGCGCTGACATGTTCGATGGTTCCCAGCGTGCCGTTCTTCACGCCAAGGCCGCGTTCATTCTGCAGGAACATGACGCGGTTCTTGCGCCGCGCTCGACCGTCACACGCACCTCATCGCCCAGATCGCCGGCAGCCCGCATCCGCTCCCGCGCGGCCTCATTGAGGGCGCGGACCTCGTCGTTGGTGTGTGTGAGGATGATCCGGCTGCGCCCCGGCGCTAACTGCCGGTCGCGGTCCCAGCGCTCGATCAGATCGCCCGCGCTTGCTCGCGTGTTTGCGCCTCATGCACCATGCCGTGGCGATAGGCTTTCAGCGCATGGCCGGTTCTGCCCGTCGCCAGATAGCGCGTGGCGTCGCGCTGCCAGTCTTCACGCTGGCGGCGCACCTCGCCGATTTCCGCGCCGCCGTGACGTTCATGGATCGACGGGAACGCCGCGCCAGCTTCGATGGCTTGCAACTGCTTGACATCGCCGACCAGCACCACCTTTGCGCCAGCCTCAGCAGCATGGGACAGCACCCGCTGCAATTGGCGCGTACCGACCATGCCCGCCTCGTCGATCACCAGGACATTGCGCGAGGTGAGCACGTCTCGGCCTTGCCCCCAGCCATGCTCCATGCTGGCGATGGTGCGTGACGCAATGCCCGATCCGCTTTCGAGGTTTTCCGCCGCGATGCCGGACAGCGTTACGCCCCGGACCTCGTAGCCCGCTGTTTCCCAGGCATCCCGTGCCACGCCCAGCATCGCGCTCTTGCCGGTTCCGGCATGGCCGACGACGATTCCGAGATCGCGCCCATCCGTGACATGCACGAGCGCGTCGGCCTGTTCGCCCGAAAGGACGACACCGCGCGCTTCCCCACGCGCAAGAGCCGCTTCGCGATCCGCGTTACGCACCTTATAGTGTTCCCGTTCCGCCATGAGTTTGGCGGCATGGTGCAGCCGCCGTTCGGTGTCGATCATTGCGCGGGTGGTGAACCGATCCTCACCGCGAGCGTCCTTGCCGAGTTCGACGAGATCGGGCGCTCCGCGCATCGCGCCCATGACCTTGTTGAACTGGTCGAGTCCGTCGCTGTGCCGGTGCGCAAACTTCGCCATGTCGCGGCTTGTGAAGGTCGATTGCTGCTGCGTGATCGCGTCCAAGGCGACCGAAGGATCGGCAATGATCCTATCGCCATTGCCGCGCGCGATCTCCCGGTGCATCTCGGCACGGTCGGCCTCGATCCCTTGGCCCGGGATGCCCCGATTCTCGATACGTTTGGCGGGCGCACCGACCTGGCTTTGCGGCTCCAGTGCGATGCCCTGCGCTTCGAGGCTGCGATGGTCGATACGCGCGTCGATGTCGAGTTCGGCCAGCCGCTCATTGGCAAGCTCTGCCCAGCGTTCACGCCAGCGCGCGACCATCTCCGTGCGGTTCCAGTCCCGCACCTTCTGGCCAAAACCGTTCTCGTCCACCGCGCGCATGGTGAGCATGACATGGGCATGGGGTTTCGCTATGCCGTCCTCGGCCATGTCCCAATGCACATTGAGATCGGCGATCATGCCCCGATCCACGAATTCGCCACGAACGAAGTCGCGGGCGAGTTCGACCCCCTGAGCCTGGGTCATCTCGCGCGGAAGCGCGAATTCGACCTCGCGGGCAAGCTGCGCGTCCTTGCGGACTTCGAACGCCTCGACATCGTTCCAAAGCCGCTCCCGGTCGCGCCACGCCTCCGGTGCGTTCTCCGGTAGCATCACCTCGGAATGCACAACACCGCGCTTGGCCGAAAAGTCGTGGCTGCGGTCCAGGCGCTCGTCGCGCAGCCGCGAGGCGGAGCGGTAGGCGGCGGACGCCACCGCGCTCGAGCCGGACTTGCGGCCAATGACCTTGACGTGAAGATGATAGATCGCCATCGCGACCAGATCATTGACACGGCAAAGCGCACGTCGGAACGACGTATAAGCGCGCCCTCCCTCGAAAAATTCTCGGGCGGGACTACACCGTCTCAAACCGTCCCGGCGACGTTACAGCATTATGCTCAGGGCTCAACTATCATCGCTCCATCAACATTGCTGGAGGACGTGATGCGCAAGCCGCGGGATTTCGATGGGGAACTGAAAGCGCTTCAGGACAAGGCTCGCGACCTCAAGGGCCGCAAGGTGCAGCAGCTCGACGAGCTGGTAATCGCCACCGGGGCAGATAGCCTCAGCGTCGATGAACTGGCAGGCGCGCTGATCGTGCTGACTGAGACTAAAGATGCTGGAAAGAGATGCTATGGGTAGCGGCGAGACAGCTGTAAATCGTCGCTTCGTTCAACTTGCAATTGACGGAGCTCCCAATGCGGAAACCCCACGACAACAG
>LNAP01002110.1_pt1 | contig 20214 bp, 13 predicted proteins | sample 602601 | NCBI WGS metagenome assembly LNAP01 (sample SAMN02440304, study PRJNA202911) | soil metagenome | biome: Subtropical and temperate rainforests or woodlands; isolation source: soil samples (1 kg each in a 20% v/v slurry with milli Q water) were... ...
CCGACCTTACCGGTGTGCCAGACGTCGAAGTGCTCGGCAGGCGGATCCGCGCTGAGGTACTGCGCAGCACAGGTATCCCGGTCGGGGTGGGCATTGGGGAGACCAAGACGCTCGCCAAGCTGGCGAACCATTCAGCGAAGCGCTGGCAGAAGCAGACGGGTGGGGTAGTGGACCTTCTCGACCCGGTGCGGCGCGACAAGGTACTGCGTGTGACTGAAGTCGGCGATGTATGGGGTGTCGGACGCCGGATGACCGAGCATCTGAACAGGATGGGCATACGTACTGCTTGGGATCTAGCCAGCGCAGATGCCTGGACCCTGCGCAAAAAATTCAGCGTCGTTATCGAGAAAACTTCCCGCGAACTACGCGGCACGCCGTGCCTCGATCTGGATGACGTCGCGTCACCCAAACAGGAAATCTGCTGCTCGCGGATGTTCGGCAAGCGCCTGCGCGAGCTGGAACCAATCAAGGAGGCAGTGGCGGCATACGCCGCCAGGGCCAGCGAAAAGCTTAGGGCACAGCAATCCATGTGCAAGCGCGTGCGAGTCAGCATTCGTACCGGCATGTTCAATCCCGACGAGCCCAAGTTCGCTAAAGGCGTGGTGTGTGAGCTGCCGTATCCCACTGACGACACCCGATACATCACCCGGGCGGCGATCGCCGGTTTGGAGCACATCTATCGCGAGGGCTTATCGTTCAGCAAGGCCGAGGTCCTGTTGATGGAGCTGTGCCAGCGCGGCGAGTACACCGACGATCTATTCGCCCAACATCAGCCTGCTGCCTCGGAGAGCGTTATGGGGGTGCTGGATGCAATCAACGCCAAGTGGGGTCGCAATACCCTCCGCCCCGGCCGCGTAACCACCGCGCCGGACTGGGGCATGCGCCGGGATATGATGAGTCAGAGCTTTACAACACGGATTGATCAGCTATGGAAGGTTCGGTGCAGATAGGGGCGCCCAGCCATAGACGGCGGCACTGAACAAGCGGGCAACTTGATACAACGCTCTATCGACAATTGCTTGCCTTATGGTAACCCGCCGCGGATGCCTCGGCCTCTGATGTGAACAGGACTTGGTTCTTCGGCGAGACTTTTACCATCGCAGTTCGGTTGTTCCACTCCTTTTCCCAAGCGGTCACCGGGTACTGCCGATCCCAGGCCATGAGCAGCTGCTGCTGTTGACGAGACATTGACAACCGTAGCGGTCGTACATGTAAAAGGTGGACCGGGCGACGAGGCCTTTCACGTCATTGCGAGGCTCGGCGGCCCGCTCTTTAAAATCAATCTTCGTCGTGCACGCTCCGTACTGCTGAGACACTCCGGTGGCCATGCCGTACTGGTAGTTGCTGCGGTCACCGTTAACCTCGCCGACCGATGGGTACAGGTTAAAAAGGTCCGATTCCATGACGCGGAAGACTGGATCATCCGCGCCGCAATTCTTGCGACCGCCGTTCTGCCAGCATTGTCGCTGATGACCGAATATCCATGCAGGCACAATGTGCTCCCACTCGATGCGGTCTGCCCGGTTTTGCTGGGCGCGTGTTTCGTAGCCGCAGGACTTCGGGTCAATTCTCCCTCCGGACTTCCCAGTCCATTCCCATTTGCAGCCACAGTAAAGTTCGCCCAGAGCGCTCGGCGCCTGGCCGAAGAAGATTTGTTGCTTCGCGATCACCTTTGGCCGTAGCGAAGCTGGTGGGCGCGTCACCATAGGCGCTGATGGAGGAGAAGAGGGCTGGGAGTACTACGATCAGCAGGCGAGACATATAAAGGATGGCTTACAGAAGATACGCACAGGTATTGTACGAAGGCAGGACGAGTTCGCTCCTGCAGAAAAGGCATTGCACGTTGATAAATGTTGGCTAATGGCTAGATGCGGTCATTCAACTCGAACTTGGTTTTAGTTAGCCGATTAGGGTCATGGACGTTCCTCTGCTGTTCGACATCAACTGTCACCATAGACCATTCAGCGCGTTATGAATTGATCGTCCAGTTGCAGCGGCTACGCACCGGAACGATAGCGCTATGGCCGTTTTGTGCGGCGATATCAACTTGCCTTATTCAGCGGCCGAGTCGGCGTATGCCGGTGCACTCGAAGTACTGGTTTAGAAGTGGCCCATATTTAGTAAAGCCGTCTACGGCGAATCCAAAACGAGTACTGAACCCGCCGCCGGTAAACTCCCTAAATAATATCATCTGAGCTCAAGAGGGAGGGGTTTAGTTGCCTGATAGGCTACGATTGAGTACTCGAAGCGGGCTGATAGATGTGAGTGCTTTTGTGAATATACTGGTGGTCCGCGTAGTACTCGTGCAGGGCGTGAGACTTGACTGACCGGTAGTGAAAACCACGCTCTCCCCATATGAGCCACATAAGCACCTTGCCGGACTGCGTCAAGTAGCTCTCAAGAAGGTCACGGCGCAGATAACTGAACGTGCCAGTGGTATGCGAGCCATACTCGCCGATTTTGCGGTATAGAGACGCCACGCCTGAATCATCGTACAAGTCCCATTTGTTGGCGCGGTACCTGAGACTCAATGCCTCACAGAGCCGCTTAGACGGCAGGCTCGCACCGCTGCACTGGTTCAACACGCTGTGGTAGCTCTCCCAATTGTACTTCTGCACAGGGATGTCGACTGCGACACCATTGCTCGACCCCCTATTAGCGGACACCATGTAATCGGCGTGGTCACCTTCGCGCTCATCAGTGAAAGGCATTCCGGGAATTGAGGAGAAAGGCATCTCACCCGCATAGGTGTAGTAATAGCCTGGCTCCTCTGGAATGGCATCGTTGCCGGGGTATTCGAGGCTAGTGAACAGCTTGCACAGACGGTTGGCTTCTCCGCTGTCCACGAGTACACCTCGGAGGAAGGTGAAAACCTGTCGGTCATCAGTTGTAGCGTTCTGTTCGAGGAACCCGTCAAGTACGACCCACGGCCCGGATAGGCTGTCAATTTCCTCTAGTTCGAGGATGTCGTGGTAGTCTGGTTGCGGACCGCTCAGCAACCATTCGCCAGTATCCGTAGGTTGATCACTGAACAAATCTGGGAGCGGCAGGTCGATGCCGGAGGCCTCGAGCGGAAACGTCGGGTCGATATCCGCATTTGAGGAGCGAGCGCTGCGCCACTCGGAAAGGCGGCCCTGCGCGTATCGTACGCCCCACATCTCGAAGTAAGCGATCCAGCCGTACTTCTTCCCGTATCGGTCGACCTTATGGCTGTCACCTCCCATACGAGGGCCGGAATTCATATGCCGGTCAACATCTTCGAACTGCTCGGGATCATAGCCAAGCACCAGCATTCGCGAAACGATTGCCCGCAGCACTCGTTGGTACTCTGGGTTTGTGTCGTCGTAGTTACCGCGATCTGGAATCAGTCTCCCTATCGTGTAGTTGCCGAAATCCATTCGAATCGCTGCGTCCTTTGCGCGTTCGATTACCACCGAGGTGTACTGCGGCAAGCCAAAAAAAGGAGAGGGTAAATGGCGAAACGGTGGAAGCAGGTGCGCTGCCTCGTCCTCAGAGAAGCAAGCCGGATCAACCATCCTTGCGATGGCAATGGTTCCCAAACAGTACTGCTGATACAGAGCATGCCAAGTAGGATACAACCCGCCAGGTGCGAACATCGCTTGATAAATCTCTCGAGCAACGCGACGCAGTGACTCGCGCATTTCCACCGCGTTGATGTCCGACCAGGTGGTCAACGCCGCACCGTAAGCTGCGGCGAACATCCGCTCGGGCACGTATGGGTCTGAAACGGCCATCGACTCCACTGCCAACTTGAAAAACTCACCTGGCCGCTTAGCTGCGAATTCGCAAAGGGTCTTGGTGGCCAAGTCGCGCAGACTCCTGATCGTAGACGTCATCGTCCACATCACCCAGCGTGCCCGCCGAATCTCTCGCTCGTCCAGATCACTCGTTTTCCACCTGGACGACAGAAATTTGAGGTCGTCTTCAATTTCCTCAGATTGCTCTCGAATCCACTCCGTCCAGAACAGGTCTCGCTGCGTATTGGGCATGGCCAAGAGCACACCATGCAAGAAGTCCATGTCAAACGGATGCGCTCGGGCCGCTCTAGTACACTGAAGTCCCTTGAAGGCTAACCGTGCGAACGCCTTAGATTCCTGCATTGCGAGCGCAAACCGTTCCACCGTTTCCCGGTTGATGTGACGTGGGTCAGATTGCACCGTCAACAAAAGGGCGTTCATGACAAGGTTTTCGTCCACCAAGTCTTGCCATAGCTGGCGTCGGCCTCGGTGTTGCGGATACAGGCCAACCAGAGCCCGGAACACGTCATACGCAAAGGTGTGTAACCCAGGCTCACGAAATTGAAACAGCGCGCTTCCTTGATTGCTTCGCAGCCACTGCGCCAAGTCAGGTTTGGCAAGCAGGTATCTCGCCATCATATGGCCTGCCATCAGGTCGTAGGAAAATGCGATTCCTTGGACGCTTTCTCTAGTCGTTCGAACGAGTACGCCTTCGGACTCCAGTGCGCGGATAATGCTGGCGTCCCAACTGCCCAGGTCTCCCACTGCCGTCCTAGCAGCTTGGAACTGGACGCTTCTCTCGTTGCGCTCCCAGAGAATACCCGCGATTGTGAGTAGCGCATCTTGTACCTCCTCCTGATAGATGCGATGCGCTGCCGGTATAAGCTCAGCAATTCGGGCGGCGATCTTGTCGAAATGTGCTTCGAACAAGCTTGCAAGCGAACTTGGCAGCGCTTCCACTCCAACGAGGTGCTGGCGCCCAGGATTCGCCACCTCGCAGAAGATTCTCAGTGACAATGGGTGCTGCAAAAACTCGATTGGCAAATCCGCGTCGGTGGCATCGATCTTGTAGTACTTAAGGTACTTGTCGATGGCCGTCTGCGGATCTTCTTGAAATCCGTTGTGCTCAATTTGGGGGAATTCCTCTGGCAGGCACATCTGCACGAACTCATTGCGCAGGGTGACAACCAGCAGAACGTACGGGTAGTCCTTCAGAAGCTCTTCCGCTCGGGCGAGTTCATCACTCCAGTTTCTTGGGTCTTCTGCCTCATTCAGACCGTCAATGACAATGGGAATGCGCTTGCCCGCGCGCTGCCCCATAGCATCGACGGCCTCAACCAGCCGGTCGAAGCTCTCCGCTGGCCGGCCAGAAATCTTGAAGGCAGACACAAGATCGTCAAGCCCTTGGCCAGCATGAAGATTCTTGCCAAGCAGCAAGACACCGCCGGGGAGCTCTCCGTCTGGCTGCGACACCCTGACGGCAAGCTCGGACTTTCCTTCGCCCGCGGCAGCAACGACAGCCACGGCTCGTACGGCGATTGATTTCTCGAGACTGAGCAGCGCAGACGAAACTGCGTAAATGTCCGCGACCAGATTCGCCGTCAACGGTGCTCCGCGTGAACGAGCCCCACGTAGCTTCGAAAGCAGCCTGTTGTAGCGCACCGGTTGCCTCGGGTTCGCCGCTAGCGTCTGCTGTACAGAGTCGAAGTCGCCCCTGCCGAGCGTTGTGTGCAGGTCATCTAGCAGGCCTGCCAATCCGGTGGCTCGAGCCAGGAGAGAGTCGACGTCAGCTTTGAGTTCGGCTTTGAGCTGCCCCGTGAGCGAAGCGATCTCCCTGCAGTTAGTCTGGAGGGCACTTGAGAGTTTCTCCAGTGAGTCCCACGCGCCGTGGCCACCCAGATGCCTGAGTACCTTCTCTTCTGCGCCCACGACAACATGAACTTCCTGTTGGTATCGGCGCTTGAATGGAGCTGCAGAGAGCCTATGCTGCTCAGCAAGTAGCGTGGGCGTCAGAACGAGCTCGCCGAAATAGGTTTCTCGGAGTAGTGCTCCCGGCCCTACCAGGAGATCTTCGATGTCGGTTGCCGACAGCAACTCCAACTTCAAATCGGGGAAGTCTTTCTCAAGTGCGAAGAACCACTCTTGGTCCCCTTTTGTTAGCGTGTGGTGTGTCCAAAGCTTCCAGTCGTTCACACCTGGGACATGCTTGCGCGTCTTCTCTATGCCCTCGACGATCTTTTTTTTACGCGAGGCCCCCAAGTCTTGTCCGTTTGCCAGCTCATACCATTTGCATTGCCAGCCAATCCAGCGCGGCGGCGCTCCGAGATCACAAGGCTCATTCAGCTGAAGATGAAACTCCACGCCAGGCTGATTTGCGAGTTGCTTGAAACGACCAAAGCGCCCGTAATGGCGGCGCACCAAGGAGCGGCAGAGCCTCTCGAAGTTTTCATCTGCAGCTCCTGGCAGCTCGCTGAATACATTCCAATTTGCTTCAGGCATCAGCGTTTTCTCTGTTAGCTAGCGTCGGAGGAGTTAGACGGATAGTCGTGCGCTGAGAAGACCTCGACCTTAGCCCCTGCCTCAACGAATAGCTTCACGAAAGCGGATATATCCGCCTCGTCAGTTTTTACAGTTATTCGACCATCCTCACGCTCAAGGCGATAGTCTGATACCAGCTGTCCGAGCTCACTGGGTGATAACGAATGGATGTTCAGACTGCACAGCAACGAGAGCATGTCATCTGAAAATCTCTGATTCTCAGGCTTAGCAAAAGGGGTGGAGTCGCTGTCGTCTTCAGCAGCCTGAGCGCTGAGCTTGCCAATGTCCTTCTCGATCTTCTCGGCATCTAGCGCTCGCTTGAACTTTCCGATGAGAACAAGGTTCATCGAATGCTCAGACCCGTATCCGCTCCAAATCTTCATGCTCGCGTCTCTCCTTAAGTCTCGAAGATGTTTCTGAGTCGCTTAAGCGCTGATATAACGCCTGCGTATCCAATCATTGCGCCGGTGGGCGAGTAAGAGCTCGCGCGAAGAATGCTGGACGCGTCTATGTGCGCGTAGGCCAGAAGGCCTCGCTCATCGGGGTGCGGGTCGCAGGTGGGCAGTCCTGACGCGCCCGCTTCACTGACAGCAAGGCGAATCTTACCTTTGTAGTTCGAGACCCAGTCCCGAAGTGCTCGCTCCACCGCTCCATCAATGCTGGCGATCGCGGTGGTTGCTTGCTGAGGTAGCAACAGCAATTCGCTAGCTCCAACCTTTTGTGCGAGCTCGCTCACCGCATCAAGCTCTACAACCGTGCGCTCGTTGACCACGACGTTGAGCCCAAAGGGCGACAAAGTCGCAATCGACTCTATGCCTCGAAGTAGGCTGGAAAATTGCTTACCGCGCTGATCTTCATAGGTGTGACCGACCCCGTCGACGCTAATGCGCGCGAAGTGGATCGAGCCTTTGAGGCGCTCGACAAGCTGTGGCGTCAGGCGATGACCGTGAGTTGTGAATGTGACCGCGAGCTGAGTCTCCCCCGCAACCCGTTTGCATATGTCGACGAAGTCAGGATGCAGCGTGGGCTCGCCGCCGCCAAATCCGACGCCGAAGCACCCATCACTATCAAGTTCTTTCAACCATCCGAGCACTTGATCTGTATGCAGCGATGCTTTGTGCTTCGGCGCGTAGCAGTACGCGCAGTGAAGGTCGCAGACATTAGTGAGTGCAATGGATACTTGGCGGGGGGACGTCGACCATACAGCCTCTTCCGGGTTTTGCTCGTCAAACAGGACATTCAGGCCTGAAACTCGATCAAAAAAATGTACTCCGTTCGGTCCGATTCTTGATTTCATTAGGCATTGTCACTGAAGGCGGTTTCACCTGAAACGGGTTATTTAACGGGTCGAAGGTCTCGAGGCTGCTGTAGGTGCAACCGGCTGCAAAGCGCCTCACAGTAAATCTGCGCTGGAGATCGTTCTGGCAATTCAACGGCCCTTTACTCACATTTTCGCGGGAAGTTTCGGTCGAAACGGACACTAACGCCTCACTCTCAAGAACGTTTGAGGCAATGACCGATTTTATGTTGGCAAAAGCGGCGGGTCACGGAGACTATTCAGAGCACGGCTAAGCCGAGCGGCAGCTGCCTAACTTCGTTCCAGTCTTATCGACAAGCCTTCTGCAGTAAAGTGACCTGAGTCAACTGCCATGCCTGCATGCCACACTAGCTCATCAAGCGCTGCAGAAAACCAAAGCAGGACGTCTGGGTTACATCATCAGCGCTCAAATCCTACCCAAGCATCGCTCCTCATAGAGGTATTTGATTTGCCTCTGTAGCGGTTGATACGTAGCACAGCAGCGGGCATGAGTATGCCGCCATTGACTCTTGGGAAAATCCAGCTCGGTAATGATGAATGATCTTCACCAGTGGATTTTTGGTTGCAAGGAGCCCAGGCATGAGGTGAGCTTGTTTCTCATAATCCTGCGGCTTGCTAACACCTGCATCGTGCATGGCCCTGAATCCTTCCGGGCTCGGCGCAAGGGTGCCCTTTGATAGGACCTCCTTGTTGGCGTTTACTAGGCCTTGTGGATCCGCATCAGGGAAGTAGTAAACCTCGGACACACGCTTAGCCAGATCCGCAACAGCCCCTACGGAAAACTGAGGCGACCCTCGAAACACGAAAGGAGCGTCAATCAGGTCCTCCGGAAGCGCATAGCGCGACGCATGGAGCATGGCCTGCAGGTTCTCAACGATGATAATCCGGCGCTGCCCGGCAACCAGTCCAGAAGGCACCGTCAACATGCATCCAGGCACCAGTGGCTGGATAGAGTCTCCCAGCAATATCTTCCCGGACGGGGCAGAGACCAGGACGAGATCCTTGGCGACACGCTCACCGGACAGTTTTTCATTTCGCATGTATGCAGCCAGTTCAGCGCGACAACCCTGAACCTTGCCACCCGCCACATGAGGGTCCCAGCCAGCATGCCGCTCAGCGAGGCTGCGTAGTGCCTTCCTGTCCTCAGCGTCAAGTAGGAGTTTGCGAGCACTGACCCTGCCGATCCCATAGGCCTGATGGATTTGCAGCCAGATGTCGCCCAGGGCGACCTCAGTTGAGGCCATGCGAACTGCGCGACTGATCATCTCGACGACTCGCTTGCTGTGCAGCAACGATGTCATGACCGCTCCCCTTTCTTCCTTAGGCGCAGCACCAGGTCGACCACGACCTGATTGCCGAAGCCTTCATGCGACGGCGCCAGTACCGGCGACAACACAAAACGCGGAATCGTCCCGGCTCGGGTGGCATCCGCCATCAACGTTAGGTAGTAGGCATCCAACGCGTAGAGCCAGATGGCACTGCGAAAACCTCCATCGTCGACGTTCGTCCAGTAAGCCAGCGCGCTCTGGGGCGACAGATCACGCTTTAGCGCTGCGAGCATGCGATGAAAATGCGGCTCAACAAATGGCTCCGGAGCATCCTCGACTTCCGGCGCCGCAGGAACTACCTTCACGGCTTCGCGGCTTACCAACGGATCGAGCAGCATCCTTCTGACTTTCGGCAAAGGCATTGCCTGAATCAGGGCCAGCATCTCTTGTATGGCTTTTTCATCCTCGACAGGCGGGAACAGGTAGCCGCTATTGGTCAGGCGAGTGGCACGAACCCAGCTAGCCGCGTCAGCACGCTCCAGGATCCCATCCAGATCAGGACTGTTGCCATCCTGCAGCCAGGAGAATACGCCCTGCGCCACCCTGCGATATCGGTTGCGCCGTCGCATGGTGGTGCCCAGTTGGTTCAGTCGGTCAATCAGATCACGTATGCCCGTCTTGCAGCGATCCATCGAGTCATACAGGCTGGTGAGCAGCAAACGACGAAGAGACCGATCACCGTGACACCACTGACTTAGCTTGTCACGCTCGAAGGCCATTAGCTTTTCAGACAGACGCCCGAGGCGCTTCACCGCGCTGTCAATGTCTCTCAGGCGGTCTTTGAACCGTGAAGAAAACCCATATCGTGCTTCGATAAATTCTGTCGCTGCCCGGTGCTCATCACGTAAGTGCGTGACGACCTGACGAACAGAAAGCCGCACCTGCTGCAGCTCTCGATCCAGCTCAGCAGGCGCCACCTCCTTGGCCGAGTGGAATCGCTCACAACCATTTTCAATCCGGATCAACAGTTCCTGAAGGTCAGGCGCAGACAGCTCAAAGCGCTGCGAGCCAATGCGGGACCCCAGGTCAAGCAGCATGGAGGAAGGATGGAGGCACCCGTCGCAGTCATCGACTAGGCGCTGACTGACCAACCAAGACAACCCGGCCGTCATTTTTTCCGGTTTTGGCACACCTTCTTCGTCAGCCTGGCAAATGTCCTCGATGATGTCGGCATTAGCCACCAAATGAACACCGAACTCTCGCCAGTTATCCGCCTTCACAGAAGCTCTCCTGTGACCTGGCTTTCATCAGGTTCTAAATCCTCTGCAGGCAGCAATTTCTGGCTATCGGCGACCCAGGACACTACTTGGTAGAAGTAGCCCATCTTGCCAGTGGCCACATAAAGGCTGGATTCAGCCCCCTTGGCAACCAAATAGCCCGCATCCACCAACCCTTTGAATACGACATTCAGTTTTTCCTTGTTGGCATCGACAGTTTTTACGCGAGAGAACAGCGGGTAAACGCAGATATCACGAAGCTGCTCGCGTGCGACCTGGGCATGATCTACGTGCATCAGCAACTTACCAAAGGACACTTCCTCTCCTGGTGACAGGCAAACATCCCCTTGCTCTGCTCGGCTGTAGAGATGGATGAAATGCAGAACAGGCATGATCTGATCGCGAACTCGCTTCAGTTCCTCCATCGCCTCACGCCGATCGCCAGAGTCGGCTAGGTCGACGTAACGGGCAAAGAAAGCGGTGACATCTTCGCCTTCGCCCAGACGCGCCAGCGCCCGCCCTAGTGGTCGTAGTGCGACATCAATGGCAGCAGCATACTCAGGCTGCCGAAGTTGTTCGTAAACATCGCGATTGGAGTAAGGACAGAAGAACTGCCCGTCGATGAGTGCTTCCAAAACTTTTCTCATGCGAACACCTCTTCTTCCTCAGGAAGGCCGGCGTTCAGCTCATCCAGAGCCACCGGATCTGCGCCACGGTACTCTTTCAGATACACCCCGCCCGAACGGCGCCGATCTAGGGCGTATAGATTTTTGAAGTGACGCATCAGCTCTGGCGCTCCACCCGGGAAGCCCAGCATTAGCTTGACGTTGCGCGAGTTGAAATTGCCCACCAGAGTGGCCGCGTTGTTGACTTCCAGCTCCAGTGCCTCATCCACAGGCACAATCAGCTCGAAGTCAGCGTCCCGACGGATCATTTCGAAAAGTGCCAAGTAGATCATCCCGACAACAATCTTCAGTTGACCGGTACTCAATCCATCGCCCAAGTCTGTCGTATTGCGCGCGACACGCGGCTGCCCGTTGACCTGCCAGGACAGGCTGACCTCGAAGCACTCTTGGATCTGCGCACCGCGCCACTGCTTATCAACCATAGCCGAGTGAAGCATACGCAGGGCGTGATCAAGCCCGTCGGGCGGAAAGGCCTCACTACCTAAGACGTCCCATCGAGCCGTTTGCAGTTCAATCGCTCGAATGTGCTCCCAGATTGGCAGGTCATTGATCTTCAGATCTTTGATCTTCGAGACCACATGTAGGTGGAAATTGGTGAACTCCGGGAAACGGCCGAGTACCTCCGAGACCTTCAGCGTCGCGCGCCGGCCAACGTCCTGAATTATGCGGTCGACTTCTGCAAGGATTTTGCCGCCTTCGACAAGTTGGTTGCATAGCGTGCGGATGTAGGTGACCAACTTGCTCCGCTGCACATCGTGGCCATCATCGATATACATCTCCAGCTCTGGCGCGGCGTAAAACCAGACCCGCTCACTGGAGCTGTCGGCATGCCTGGCACGCATGATGATTTCGTGCACAACACCGGCCTCGGGGGTGGCCCGATGCGCAAAATTAAAGGGAGCCTCAATATCACGGAGAAGGCCGCGCCCCTCCTGCTTGATTTGGTGAGCGTCTCGGAGTATCCGCCCAACTTCCGACTCAATATCCGCTGGAGAAAACTTCTCCAGCCTCTCAATGCCGGAGGAGACCGCAGCAACCGAGCTAAGACGATCCAGAACCGAACGCAGCGCGCTGGCCTGATCGAAGAGTGCGCTGTTGCGGGCCGCAAGCTCAGCTTGCCGCGTCTTATAGGCCTTCTGTCGAGCCTCATCTGCCGCACGTATCGCCTGCAGCTCACGCTCAATGCGAGTGACCACCTGTTCTGCCTCTGCGTAGCCGGCCTCACGGGCAGCCACGGTAGGCCAAGCGGTTTCAAGCCATGCTTTGTATTCCTGAATGCGAGGCAACAGCTCAACCAGGCGTTTAACCGCTTGCTCGATACCGTTCACCGTGGTTTCCAGTCGGCGAACCGCGCTGGCATCAATACCGGCGCCCTGCAGGGCAGAAAACCGGTCGGCCTCAATGCGTTTGATCTCTTCGCTATAATCCCGCTCAAGGTCAGTCAGGGCAGCGGCCAGGGCCGCTTTAACGGCGCTTCGCTGGGCCGCAATGTCCTGTCTGGCCTGATCTGCAATGCTCTTCAGCTCAACCTTGTGGCGACCAAAAGCGGCCCTCAGCTCATCGATCTCGACGACCTTTTCCGACAGCGCAACAGAAGCATTGTCTGACGCCTCCTGCGCCTTGGCGCGAGCCATGGCGAGCAGTTCTGCGCTCTCATCACGAAGTGACTCTAGGCGATGCTTTCTGGCGGCGATATCAGCCTCAAGGCTTGATATACGTGCGTTAAGCGGTATCCGCTTCTCACGCAGTTCATTGCGTCGCACCTGAGCGGCTGTAGAACGACGATTGAGGGCCGTCTCGGCCTCATTGCATTCTTCGATGCGCAGATTCAGCAGCGCGATCTGCGACTCCAGCTCTTCGAGATTCAGCACCTCAACAGGCTCAAGGCGCTCAAGGTCAATCTGCAGGCCATAGACCCCGTCAGATTGTGCAGCCACCACAGGCGACAGATCCTCACGCAGCAATAGCCGGGGGTCGATGACGCGCCCCACGGTGCTTTCCCAGTCAGGCATGCTGCTGCGAAGGAAAGAAAGCAACGTGTCATCAGCGGCGCTCAAGCGAGCGGAGAGCAACTTGACTTGCGCACGCAGTTCATCACGGCCACGGGCTAGCGCTGACATTTCAGCGGCAAGTTCCTGCTGCTCCTCCAAAACGGCAGCAACATCAGCATCGAGCGTGGCTAGGTCATTCCGGACTTGCTCCTGCGACTCATAGAGCTGAGCCAGGGCGGTCTGCTCTGCATCAATCTGCTCCGCCATATCTGGCAGATGCTTCTGCCTCGACAGGAAGGCCACCTCTGCCGCAGCAGAAGCGTTGATCCCAGCCAAACTGCTTCGAGTGCACTCATGCTGTGCGAGATCATCCGTATACGCTTTGTGAGCCTGTCCAAGCGCTTCTTCCGAGGCCTCGTTGTGCGCGCGCAGCTGCGCATCAAGTTCAGAGAGGCGGGCCTGCGTCTCGTCGTGGCGGTTTTCACGTCGAGACGACAGCGAATCGGTGGCGGCACGTTCCATGGCCGAAAACCGCGACACGATGTCCGCACTTTTACTGGTCATCAGCCCCAGCTGCTCTCGCTTAGCAGCCAGATCTTCCTGCATCGAAGGAAGGCTGTCGATCTCAACAAGCAATGCTGGCATGCCCGCCTTGTCATACCCGGCCTTCTGTTCTTCAAGCGTCCTCAGAAGCCTCAATTGCTCAGCGGAGGCCGCCCTCGCGTCGCCTAGGCGACAATCAAGCAGCCGCTGCTCATCACGAGAAACATCTTGCGCAGAAAGTTCCTCTTTGCGCTGCGTTTCCATGACTTCGGCAACATTCTCCTGCTCCTTCTTGACGGAAAACTGCCGAGTCACAGCGACCGTCTTAAGGCGTCCATGCTGCACATCGCAAGCCATAAGCCGGCTGCGCAAGGCAGCCAGATTGAGAATCTTGGGTTTTACTTCCCGGTCCATTACCAGGTAGCTCGCCCGGTTACTGATCGCACTCAGGAAGGACTGGACATCGATACCTGAAAGGTCAATCTCGCTGCGCATGGTCTCCTGCCGGATAATTTCTCCGACAGCAGACTCCATGGAGTCAAAGGTGCCCTTGGACTCGAGCAGGGAGAACATCAGGCTGTCGATGCCAGCGAAGTTGCGTCTTAACGGCGCCAAGGAATACATGCGCCGGAACAGGTTGATCATCTTTCTCACGGCCGCATCCGTGATTCCGTCCATGTCCGCTGATCCAGTGTTGTACTGGATAATCTTGCTGTAATGGCTCCAACTCAGTTCCGGCGTGCAGTCGACACCCATGCCCTGAATACGACTACTGACCTTCCCAGGCATCACCAGCTCGCCAGCGGCCTGATCCACATACAGCAGCTCAGGCTTCCAACCTGAGGCTGCCAACTGGTAGGCGTAACCATTGGATGATCGATGCAGGATAGCCAGCCGGAGCGCGCCCTCGTGGTTCTCGTACTCGAATACGATGTAGCTCGACGCATGAGGCAAATAGTGATCAGCGAAGCTGGTGGTATTGGTGCCCTTGCGAACCATTCGACCTGCAGGGGCGCCGTAGAACAGCGGGATCAGCTTCAGAAAGGTCGACTTGCCGATGCCGTTGGTGCCTGTCAGGCATGTGTTGTCGTCGGTTTTCACCTCGACAATCTCGCCTCGGCAAAGCGAGTCGATCAGGATGATTCGGAGAAGTTTGGCCACAGGGCCTCCGCGCGTAGATAAGTGGACAAGTGTCAGCGCGGACGCGATAGTCGATACAAGTAAAGCGGCTATCGAATCTTTTTGATTCTGACATCGAATCAAAAAGATATAATATCGCATCAAGCAGTGGCAAGCTGAGGTTATATACAGTGTCCAACCGATCCCCCATCGAAGGCATACAACAGAAGCAACGAGACAGACTGGCGTTCATTGAGCAACAGGCATGGTTCTGCGGCGCGGTTTCTCGGCGGGATGTTGTCAGTCGCTTCGATATCCAGACGGCGGCAGCAACGAGGGATCTGTCGCTATATCGAGAACTGGCACCTGAGAACCTGTTGCTCGACCAGCGAGAGAAGGTGTACCGCCCAAGTGAGGGCTTTAACCCTATCTTTACCTACTCGGTTTCCCGCATCACAACTTGGCTGAGTCAGGGGTTCGGAGATGAGGAACATTTGAGCTGGTCGACAGGGATTCCATGCACCGTCAGCGAATCCCTGTCGCAACCCCAAATTGGCATACTGGCGGCTGTCTGCCGCGCGATCAGGCAACAGCGCGCCATCGAGATTGCATATGAGTCACTTACTCGGTGCAGCACCAGGGTTATCGCACCGTTCGGCCTGCATAGCGATGGCAGGCGATGGCACGCGAGGGCATACGATAGGGAGAGCTCTGAATTCAGGGATTTTGTTATAACCCGAGTGGTATCGGTAGGAGATGCTGGATCTGCCCGCGAGTCTGAATGTGCCGATGAGGATGACCACTGGTCTCGCCGAGTCGTTCTTGAACTGGTCCCTCACCCTGGGCTTGAGCGCAAAGAGCCGGTGCTATGCGACTATCCCTTCGACAAAAACGGCGTCATGCTCGTAAAGGTTCGTGCCGCTGTCGCTGGCTACGCTCTTAGACAATGGGGCGTTGACTGCTCGCTCGATCACTCTGGATCAGCTCGGGAATACCAGCTCTGGCTGCGGAATCGGGAAGCATTGTACGGAGTCCCCAACTTGAAGCTTGCGCCCAGGTACGTCCCCTAAGCTACTTCTGCAAAATGCTGCTGTCGCTGGGTGGCTCCAGCGAACATGGCGAGTCAGATACACACGGCAAAGGTCGGGTTTGCTCTACGCCTTGGCGGCGAAGAACGGGCTATGCGTTTGGATTCCGGAGTAGGTTGAAGCTGATCATCAATCTGGAATTTGCATGTCCGCGGCCTCGCCAGCCGCACCGCTGGCAAAAAGCAGTTGGGCATCGAAGTTGCTGGTGAAAGCGTCTGGATCAGACGTCGATCCTTTCGGCTTGGGTTGGCTTTTATCGGCACGGCACCGTCAAGCAAAAGACCGGAGCGGATTACTGGCAAGAGGCAACCGGCGGTGCCGTCTTGTTTATCGAAGTGATCAGTCTGCGTTTTGCACTGAGTTGTAACTAGTCGTCGAGTGAGTGCTGTTGGTTGCATGTAAGGATATTTTTCCTAGCGTCGCTAGGAGGCAGGCTTCAATGGAAATTCCCATGAAGTCCTTCCATGTAAACTTTACGCATCCGGATCGTTAACATGAGCTGAACATATATTAACAAGTACGCCCGCCTGTCATGTGTAAGGAGAGTTCTGAGGCTGGATCGCACGAAGGAGCTAATAGGGTGAGGTTGTCAATATGGTTCTAAGACTTTGACGATTCGCAACGCAGCGTATTTTCGAACGACGACACTCTGTTGAAATGCGTAAGTGAGCAATGCTCGGTTGCGGGGTAGCCATCTTACGATCCAGAGGTCTTCCCTTCCGGAAACAAGCGCAAGCAGACCTGTAGCGAGCTGGAGCTTTAGAGCGGTGACTGCATTGTTTTTGAAATGCCGGCATCCTTGCCGAGATTCCAGGCCATGCTCTCAAGCTAAGCCCATGAGAGGCAAATCGTCTTGTCCGTTACTTGCCCATATACCAACACCGGGAAGCTCGCTATAGCGCTCTGTAAGCGCGATAGAGCGCTGAGTGCCGGCAATGTCGCGCTTGTCCAAGATCTCTTCGTCAGCGCGCTCTATGGGGCTTACAAATGCTTCGTCATAACTTCTTTCAGATGCACTCCGGAATGTGCTGACTAACTCTTGCATGATTTGATCCGGATTGTCTGCCGCAAGCTGTTTGATATCTCTCGCCTGCTTGCGGCGTAACCTTCTTTTCTCGCTCCTGCGCTCAGCATGATGGCGGATCAGTTGGCACAACTCCGGGCATGGCCTTGAGGGCACCAGCTGGCGAAGCAAACCATCTAACTCTGCCTGCAACAACTCCGGAGCGGGTAGCTCTCTGATCCAACGCATGGTCTGGTTATACAGCTGCTCGCCAGCCCTGCTAGTGGCTTTCGTAGCGAATACAGCTTTATCGACCTGATTTGGTTTTCGGAGCGTTTTGCAGCAATAGGAGCCCCAGCTGCCGGGCTCACGGATGGGCTTGATGAACACCGCTTGGTTACCGGCAACCTCCACGTAGTCAGAGGCAAACAGTTTCAATAATGCTGCTTCAAGTACGGCCACTTGATCTGTGGACATCCGGAGGGCTGCGTGGAAGTGCAATCCAGGGTTGCATCCCTGTCGATATTCAGCGTCCTCAAGAACAATTGCTAGCTCGGGAGCGATACTCATCAACCCGCGAAGTTTGCGACCTATGTAGTCAGCAGGACCTCTGGAGGCTTCTGAGGCACGCTTCGCTGCTCTTGGGCCGACGTTACAAGTGACGGCTAACCCATTTCCAAGGCTTCCAACAGCAGCCATGATGAATACCTGTCTCAAGTCTTCCGGAAGAGATCTCCATCTTGGAAGCTTCAAGCTTTGGAAGATTTTTTTCGCTCTGACCTCGTTGTTCAGTATTTCTGTTCTCAGTTCCTGATACTGCTCTTGGTCTTCTACAGTCATAGAATCACTAAGTAGATACTTAGTCTTAACTACGTAGGCTTGGGTGCTGAGGTAGAGGTCGATCAGGCGGCCCACCGTTGATGGGCCTTTGCGGTGTCTTCGCGATCTGTGGTTACTGGGTGAGTGGTACAATGTGTCCATTGGTTCGATAAGCCTGGTCACGTCAATGAAGCGCGGATTGTGCTACTGTGATGCGCTCTTTTTGCCACTGTTCGATTGATAACGAATCCCACGCTACTGCTCGGGCTCCGAGTTTGATCGACGATGGAAACTCACCAGTCTTCATCAGGTTGTAGATGTGTGAACGCTTGAATCCGGTGAGTTGTTCAACTTGAGGGAGACGAAGGAAGCGACGCGAGTAACTAAATACTGACTGAGAAGGGGGGGTGGGCTGAAGTGTGGGCATGACGAGGATCCTTAGCGCGTGATGCGCTTGTTGAGGTCCTGTCAATTTGATCCGGTCAGTAACCCTATGTCAGTTCAATTGGATTTATTTTTAATCCAGACGGATTTTCGGGCCAGCTCCTGTCGGGCGGGCTGGGACATTCTTGCGCGCTTCATTAGCTGCCGCAAACAGAGTGCGCAGGCTTGTCTCCCCCAGTCCTTGGATATGGGGGAACTCTTCCTCCACCGCCTTCGCAATGTCTGTCTGTGTGTGCAGGCGTGCACCTGCTCTCAGCAACTCCAACAGTTTTGAGATTACGATCAAATGAGTGGCGGGTGGTGGAGCCATTACGGGTACCGACAGGTCTGCAGTAGAAGGCGTGGGCAGGAGCTGGACCAGCTCGGATCGCTTGAACAATATGCGGAGCTTGTCTTTCTGGGTCGTATATTCCCAGTCCATATTGCGCAGTTTCAATGCCTGTGGGTCCGGCGCGTCGAATACGTCACCATGCATATGCAGCGTCACGCTATTCGATCCGTAGAAGAGATCTTCTGGATTACTGACCGCATACGTACCTAGACCGTATACCTCTGTCTGGTCGTCTGAGATGACCCCTTGAACCATTCGAAGGCGGACGTAAACGACAAATAATTTCAGCTCTGTGCAATAGCTGACTAAGTCAGCCATGGTAAGCCCAGCTTCTAGTGTTTGGAGGAGCTTCAGTGCTTGGTCAGTTGAAAGCCACTCGGGCTGAGGTAGGCCGCGAATCATCAGCGAGTCTCGCTTCATTTCAGATATGACGGGTCAAGTGCGCGTGTCTTCAGGGGCACGATCAGTGCCATTTGGCGTGCGGCGTGGGGTTGTACAAAAGTCTGCCCATTCAGCCATGAGCGCTCTGCGCTTCTCAAGAAAATTTGAGCGGGAATAGGCCGCTTCAGTTTGGTCTCTTTCATCGTGGGCCAGCGCAAGCTCGCATACCTCTCTGGGGTAATGAGTGCACTCATTTGCCCAGTCACGAAATGTCGATCGAAAACCGTGGCGGGTGATGTCCGTATGTCCCAGCTTGTGCAGCAGAGCTCTGACTGCGTTTGCATGCATCACGCCACTTTTCCCCTGACCAGGAAAAACATATGTCGTATCACCCCGAGTCATGCCTTTGAGCATTGCAACCGTCTGAGCCGAGAGTGGAATGACGAAGGGCTTCCGCATCTTCATGCGTTCGGCGGGAAGAGCCCACAAGGCATTTTCCAGATCGAACTCGCTCCATTGAGCAAACCGAACCATATGGGATCTGGCGCCAGTCAGGACGAGTAGCTGTGCAGCTACGGCTTCTCGTGAGGGGAGTTGTGCAAGCTGCTCTATCAATCCCGGTAAGTCTTCCCAGCGCATCGCTTCAAAGTGCTGCCGCTGCCTAGCCTTTTTCTTTTCCGCCTTGCTGAGGAGGTTGTCGAGGTGGCCACGCCATCGTGCTGGGTTATCTCCGTCACGTAGGCGCCGAGCCTTTGCTGCGTCCAATACTTGTTCAATCTGCCCCCTGACTTCATCAGCAGTGCGGGTCTTTGCAGACCAGATTGGTCGTAGAACCTTGAGAACGTGCTCGGTTTCGATGGCGCTCGCCGACAGCTTGCCGATGATGGGAAACGCGTACAGCTCTAGCTTACGAAGCCAGCCCTTACGCCATTTCTCAGACCAGGTTCCGCCATGTGCCAACTGGTAGTCGCGTGAAAGAGTCTCGAAGTCAGTGCTGCGAGCAGCAGCTTGGCGTTCGGCTTCGCGCTTGGCTTCTCTTGCAGCGTCTCGGGTAGCCAGAGGGTCATTGCCGCACGCAAGCAGTTTGCGTTGATCTGAGGCCTGTTGACGCGCTTCACTGAGGGTTATCGCAGGATATGGGCCAAGTCCCATCTCGCGGCTACGGCCATCCACCTTGTAGCGGAAGATCCAGCTGGCGGTGCCGCTTCTGGCGATTTGGAAATACAGGCCGTCTCCATCGTTTGTTTTGCCTGGCGATGCCTGCTTAGCCAAGGACTCCAATTTCTTGCTAGTTAGTTTTCCCACGGTGCACACCTGCCATAGTTGGCTTTTTGACCCACACTTTGACCCACACCTTGCTGGCGGAAATTGATGGATGAAAGTGGGCATTGTTGGAGCGAGGATATGCTGGAGGCGCCGCATTTACTAGCTTTGCTGGAGCTCATCGGTTTTTAATGGACAATAAAAAAGCCGGCTTGTGGCCGGCTTTTCTTCAGTGCTTCGACTTACTTCTGGTAAGCCTCGGCAGCTTTGATGATGGCGGCGCGGGCGGCGTCGGCGCCTTCCCAGCCTTCGACCTTGACCCACTTGCCCTTCTCGAGATCCTTGTAGTTCTCGAAGAAGTGCTTGATCTGCTCGATCAGCAGCGGC
>LNAP01005037.1_pt1 | contig 20214 bp, 17 predicted proteins | sample 602601 | NCBI WGS metagenome assembly LNAP01 (sample SAMN02440304, study PRJNA202911) | soil metagenome | biome: Subtropical and temperate rainforests or woodlands; isolation source: soil samples (1 kg each in a 20% v/v slurry with milli Q water) were... ...
CGACAAAAGCGGGCCCTGCGGTTACCTGTCCATCCTTATGAGCCGTCGTGCCGAGCCCATCACCTGGCTGCCGGAAGACCTCAACGACAACAAAATCATCAACCAGCTGGTCGACCTCAAAGCACGCAAACCGGGCCTTTCCGTGGTGCTGGTGACCAAAGACATCAACATGCGCCTGAAAGCGCGCGCCTGTGGCATTGAATCCGAGGACTACCACACCGACCAATTGGTCGACGATATCTCGCTGTTGCCCCGTGGTTACCACACGCTGACCGGTTCGTTCTGGGATCGCGTCAGTAAGGTCGACACCCGCCAGGATCGCGGCCGTGCCTGGCACCGCGTGCAGATGACCGACAATTTGCCGGCTGTGCATATCAACGAATTCATCATCGACGAGCAGGGGTTTGTCGGCTGGGTCAAAGGCATCAAAGCTGATGAACTGCTGATACTCGACCTGCATCAGGAGCCGTTGCTGCATCAAGAAGCCTGGGGCCTGCGCCCTCGCGACATCTACCAGAGCCTGGCGCTGTTTGCCTTGCTCGACCCGGACATTCACCTGGTTAACCTGTCTGGCGCTGCCGGTTCGGGCAAAACCATCCTGGCCCTGGCGGCTGCCATCGAACAAACCATGGTCACCAAGCGTTACCGGCGCATTATCGCCACCCGCAGCGTGCAGGGGCTGGATCAGGAAATTGGTTTTCTGCCTGGCACCGAAGCGGAAAAAATGGAGCCGTGGTTGGGCGCCATCACCGACAACCTCGAAGCCCTGCATATGGACGACGAGAACACCCACGGCAGCGTCGATTACATCCTCGGCAAGGTGCCGTTGCAGTTCAAATCGCTTAACTACATTCGCGGCAGAAGCTTCCAGCAAAGCCTGATTTTGATCGACGAATGCCAGAACCAAATGAAGACCATCATTACCCGCGCGGGCACGGGGTCGAAGGTGGTGTGCTTGGGCAACTTGGCGCAGATTGATACGCCGTACTTGTCGGCGCCGAGCTCGGGGCTGACGTATTTGACCGAGCGCTTTAAAGACTTCCCACATGGCGTGCACATCACCCTGCAGGGTGTGCCGCGTTCGGTGTTGGCGGAGTATGCCGAGGCGAATATGTAGGAGGGGTTTTTGCGCTAGCAAAGCCGGGTCTTGTGCCCGGCTTTTTAATTGCGCGGTTTTTTGGTGCTGTGTAAAGCTCGAAAATCTGGGTTCCCGCCTACGCGGGAACGACGGAGACAGGTGCAAAAACACCCGTCGTCCCCGCGCAGGCGGGGACCGAGAATCTTGAGTCGTACGCCATGGTGCGCACCACTACTCGGTTTACGAACTGACGTCCGCCTGCCACGCCTCAATCACTTCCTGTGCCGCGCGAAACGCGTCAATGGCTGCCGGCACGCCGGCATACACCGCGCAATGCAGCAGGGCTTCGCGAATTTCATCCACTGTGCAGCCGTTGTTCAGCGCGCCGCGCACATGGCCTTTGAGCTCTTGCGGGCATTTCAACGCGGTGAGGGCGGCAAGGGTGATCAAGCTGCGGGTTTTCAACGGCAGGCCTTCGCGGTTCCATACGCCGCCCCAGGCGTGTTCGTTAACGAAGTCTTGCAGCGGTTGGGTGAAGTCGGTGGCGTTGTTCAGGGCGCGGTCGACAAAGGTGTCGCCCATTACTTGCCGACGAATCTGTTCGCCAGTTTTCTTCGAGTCGGTCATGTCTGTCAGTCCTTAGTCGATGCTCTGTACGCGCACCGGCGCGGTGCCGCTGCGCAACATATTCAATTGTTCGGCAGCCGCGTGGGAGAGGTCGATCAGGCGCTTGCGGTTGAATGGGCCACGGTCGTTGATGCGCACGACCACTGTCTTGTTGTTGTCCAGGTTAGTCACCTGCACACGGGTGCCGAACGGCAGGGTGCGGTGGGCGGCGGTCAGTTGGTTCTGGTCGAAGCGCTCGCCGCTGGCGGTCTTGTTACCGTGGTGCCTGGCGCCGTAGAACGACGCTTCGCCGGTTTCGTTGTAACGGCCGTTGTAGCTAGGCGAGGTGTCGCTGCCGCCGCCCATAAACGAGGGCGTGGTGCAGGCAGTGAGAAGGGGGAGCAAGCTTCCAGCAAATAGCAGACGCCACATACCTGTGTCTCCGTGGGATTACGCCGATCAGTCTCATCTTGGAGGGTGTAGGGAGAGGGGGGCTGTTGGAGAGCCCCTCTCCCCCAGCCCCTCTCCCGCGAGCGGGCGAGGGGAGCCAATCGAGGTCAGACCTTAGCCTTCCAGTTTTTGCTTCAACAGTTCATTGGTTGGCTTTACCTTTGGAAGCCTTCATCGCCTGGCCGACAAAGAAGCCAAACATCTTGCCGCGCTTGGCTTCATCGGCGGCGCGGTACTGTTCAACTTGCTCGGCATTGGCCGCTAGCATTTCATCCAATACGGCGGAAATTGCGCCGCTGTCGGTGACTTGCTTAAGGCCCTTGGCTTCGATGATTTGGTCTGCGCTACCTTCGCCGTTGGCCATCGCCTCAAACACCATCTTGGCGATTTTGCCGGAGATGGTGTTGTCGCTGATGCGCTTGAGCATGCCGCCCAGTTGGTCAGCACTCACCGGCGAGGCGTCGATTTCCACGCCTTGTTTGTTGAGCAAACTGCCCAACTCCACCATCACCCAGTTGGCCGCCAGCTTGGCGTCGCCGCTGATACCCACCACGTGTTCGAAGTAGTCCGCTTGCTCGCGGCTGGAGGCCAGCACGCTGGCGTCGTAGGCGGACAACCCGAACTGCGCCTGAAAGCGCTCGCGTTTTTGTGGTGGCAGCTCCGGCAGGGTGGCGCGGGTGGTGACCAAGAACGCATCGTCGATAATCACCGGCAGCAGGTCGGGGTCGGGGAAGTAACGGTAGTCGTTGGCTTCCTCTTTGCTGCGCATGGCGCGGGTTTCGTCTTTGTTCGGGTCGTACAGACGGGTTTGCTGAATGACCTTGCCGCCGTCTTCGATCAGCTCGATTTGGCGCTGCACTTCGCTGTTGATCGCCTTCTCGATAAAGCGGAACGAGTTGACGTTTTTAATCTCGCAGCGAGTGCCAAATTCGGCTTGGCCTTTGGGCCGGATCGACACGTTGCAGTCGCAACGCAGCGAACCTTCGGCCATGTTGCCGTCGCAAATACCCAGGTAGCGCACCAGCGCGTGGATGGCTTTGACATAGGCCACGGCTTCCTTGGCGCTGCGCATATCTGGCTCGGAGACGATCTCCAACAGCGGGGTGCCGGCGCGGTTCAGGTCAACGCCGGTCATGCCGCTGTAGTCTTCGTGCAGGCTTTTGCCAGCGTCTTCTTCCAGGTGCGCGCGGGTGATGCCAACGCGTTTGACCGTGCCGTCTTCCAAGGTGATGTCCAGGTGGCCCTTGCCGACAATTGGCAATTCCATCTGGCTGATCTGGTAGCCCTTGGGCAGGTCAGGGTAGAAATAGTTTTTCCGTGCAAACACGTTGTGCTGACCGATTTCAGCGTCAATCGCCAAGCCGAATTTAACGGCCATGCGCACAGCTTCTTCGTTCAGTACCGGCAGCACGCCCGGCATGCCCAGGTCGATCAGGCTGGCCTGGGTGTTGGGCGCTTGACCAAAGGTGGTGGAGCTGCCGCTGAAAATTTTCGATTGGGTGGCGAGCTGGGTGTGAATCTCCAGGCCAATAACAACTTCCCATTGCATGGTGTATCTCCTCAGAAGCCTGTCGGTGTGCGCGTGTGCCAGTCAGTGCTGAGCTGATACTGGTGAGCGACGTTGAGCAGGCGACCTTCCTGGAAGTAAGGCGCGAGCAATTGGACGCCAACCGGCAAGCCATCGACGAAACCGGCCGGCATGGAAATGCCCGGCAGACCCGCGAGGTTGGCGGTGATGGTGTAGACGTCTTCGAGGTAGGCGGCGACCGGGTCGTTGTTTTTCGCGCCGATCTTCCAGGCCGGGTTGGGCGTGGTTGGGCCGAGGATCAGGTCGACGTCTGCAAACGCGGTCATAAAGTCGTTTTTGATCAGGCGGCGGATTTTCTGCGCTTGCAGGTAGTAAGCGTCGTAGTAGCCGGCCGACAGGGCGTAGGCGCCGACCATAATGCGTCGCTGCACTTCCGGGCCGAAGCCTTCGGCGCGCGAACGCTTGTACAGGTCGGTGAGGTCTTTGGGGTTTTCGCAGCGGTAGCCGAAGCGCACGCCGTCATTGGAGGAGGCTTCAGCCGGGGCGATCACGTAGTACGCCGGAATGGCGTGCTGCATGTTCGGCAGGCTGATTTCCTTAACCACGGCGCCGAGTTTTTCCAGCTCTTTAACGCTGGCTTGAATCAGCTCGGCAATACGCGGGTCGAGACCGGCGCTGAAGTATTCCTTCGGCAAGCCGATGCGCAGGCCTTTGATCGAGTGGTTAAGGGTGGCGGAGTAATCCGGCACCGGCTCGTCGACGCTGGTGGAATCTTTGCCATCGAAGCCAGCCATGCCTTGTAACAGCAGGGCGCAGTCTTCGGCGGTGCGCGCCAAGGGGCCGGCCTGATCAAGGCTTGAGGCGTAAGCGATCATGCCCCAGCGCGAAACGCGCCCGTAGGTGGGCTTGAGGCCGGTGAGGTTGGTTAGCGCAGCCGGTTGGCGAATTGAGCCGCCGGTGTCGGTGCCGGTAGCCGCGGGCAACAGGCGTGCAGCCACAGCGGCAGCGGAACCGCCGGACGAGCCGCCCGGAACGTGCTCGAGATTCCACGGGTTTTTTACCGCGCCGTAGTGGCTCGACTCGTTGGCCGAACCCATGGCGAATTCGTCCATGTTGGTTTTGCCCAGGCTCACGGCGCCGGCGGCAGCGAGCTTGGCGACCACGGTGGCGTCGTAGGGGGCGGTGAAGTTGTCGAGCATCTTCGAACCGCAGCTGGTGCGGATGCCTTGGGTGCAAAACAAATCTTTGTGCGCCAGCGGGGCGCCAAGCAGGGCGCCGGTTTCACCCGCAGCGCGACGGGCGTCGGCGGCTTTGGCCTGCTGCAACGCCGCGTCTTCGGTGACGGTAATAAAGCTGTTGAGCTGCGGGTCGAGCTGGGCAATACGCGCCAGCAGGCTGCGAGTCAGCTCTTCGGAAGAGAATTTTTTAGCCGCAAGACCTGCGGCAATCTCGGCCAGGGTCAGTTGGTGCATGTCCACGTCCTTACTCACTCGATAACCCCTTACTCAATAACCTGAGGAACCAGATACAGGCCGTCTTGTACGGCCGGGGCGATGGCTTGGTACGCCTCGCGCTGATTCTGCTCGGTAACTTTGTCTTCACGCAGGCGTTGGGTGGCTTCCAGCGGGTGGGCCAGAGGTTCGATGCCGGTGGTGTCCACCGCTTGCATCAAATCGATCAGGCCCAAAATGTTATTGAGTGTTTCGGTGGTGCGTGGGATATCGGCTTCGTTCAGGCCCAGTCGGGCCAGATGAGCGATTTTTTCAACCTCTGAGCGTTCAAGCGCCATCGGGTGTTCTCCAATTAAATAGAACGGCCTGCGAGAGGCGAGTAGAAGACCGTAGGGAATGTGGCAGGGAACGGATAACATCAGCGCGCGGTCATAAGCCGCTATCTGGGCGCCAATGCCGGGAAAAGGCGCCAATTTAACATATTGGCGCCTTGCCCAAAATCCCCGTCGTTGTTAGAGTTTGCGCCACTTTTTTACCCACGCGTTGCCTAGGGTCCCTATCCCATGTTTAAGAAACTGCGTGGCATGTTTTCCAGTGATCTTTCGATCGACCTGGGCACTGCCACGCGAACGCGGCATCGTGCTGAACGAGCCATCCGTGGTCGCCATCCGTACCCACGGCAACCAGAAGAGTGTCGTTGCGGTCGGAACCGAGGCCAAGCGCATGCTGGGCCGTACGCCCGGCAACATCGCCGCTATTCGTCCAATGAAAGACGGCGTTATTGCAGACTTCAGCGTCTGCGAAAAAATGCTCCAGTACTTTATTAACAAAGTGCACGAAAACAGCTTTCTGCAGCCCAGCCCTCGTGTGCTGATCTGCGTACCGTGCAAGTCCACTCAAGTAGAACGTCGCGCCATCCGTGAATCGGCTCTCGGTGCCGGTGCCCGTGAAGTGTTCCTGATTGAAGAGCCAATGGCTGCTGCCATCGGTGCCGGTCTGCCGGTAGAGGAAGCACGCGGTTCGATGGTGGTGGATATCGGTGGTGGTACCACTGAAATCGCCCTGATCTCCCTGAACGGTGTGGTGTATGCCGAATCCGTGCGTGTGGGCGGCGACCGTTTCGACGAAGCGATCATCACCTACGTGCGTCGTAACTACGGCAGCCTGATCGGTGAATCCACCGCTGAGCGCATCAAGCAGGAAATCGGCACGGCCTACCCTGGCGGCGAACTGCGTGAAGTGGACGTCCGTGGCCGTAACCTGGCTGAAGGTGTACCGCGCAGTTTTACCCTGAACTCCAACGAAGTGCTTGAAGCGCTGCAAGAGTCCCTGGCCACCATCGTGCAAGCGGTGAAAAGTGCCCTGGAACAATCGCCGCCGGAGCTGGCTTCCGACATCGCTGAGCGTGGCCTGGTGCTCACCGGTGGTGGCGCTTTGCTGCGTGACCTCGACAAACTGCTGGCGCAGGAAACTGGCCTGCCGGTAATCGTTGCTGAAGATCCACTGACTTGCGTTGCCCGTGGCGGCGGTAAGGCGCTGGAGATGATGGACCGTCACACGATGGATTTGCTGTCCAGCGAGTAAGTGTTCAGGGCCGTGTGAAAACCACTGCGTGCGGTTATGCGGCGTTTTCAAACGGCCTGACCATTTGAGAAGTACTGTTGTCGTTGGGCCCACTCCGGTGGGCTCATTGCATTTACGCCGGTACACTCCGTTCACCCGACACTCCGTCTACACGAACCCAGCCCACTAGCCAGCGATGCGGACCGTATGAACATTCACTTCAGCGTTGGAGCAGTCAGCCATTAAGCCGCTCTTTGCCAAGGGCCCCTCGCTTGGGGTACGCCTGCTGGTGCTGGTGGTGTTGTCGGCCACGCTGATGGTGGTCGATGCCCGCTTCGAATCCCTCAAGCCCATGCGCAGCCAGCTCGGTCTGGTGCTGACGCCGTTCTATTGGCTGGCCGATTTCCCCGTACGCCTGTGGGATGGCGCCACGCAGCAGTTCACCAGCCGCAGCGAATTGGTGGGTGAAAACGAAAAGCTCAAAGCCGAAGCCTTGCTGCTGGAGCGGCGCCTGCAAAAGCTGGCGGCGTTGACCGAGCAAAACGTGCGCTTGCGCGAGCTGCTCAATTCGTCCTCGCTGGTGGATGAAAAAGTGTTGGTGAGTGAGCTGATTGGCGTCGACCCCAACCCGTTCACCCATCGCATTCTGATCGACAAAGGCGGCAAGGACGGCGTGTTCCTTGGTCAGCCTGTGCTCGATGCCCGTGGCCTGATGGGCCAGGTTGTCGAAGTGATGCCCTACACCTCGCGGGTGTTGTTGCTCACCGATATCACCCACAGCATTCCGGTGCAGGTGAACCGCAATGGCCTGCGCGCCATCGCCAGCGGCACCGGTAACCCGGAGCGTCTGGAACTGCGCCATGTGGCTGACACGGCGGATATTAAAGAAGGCGATCTGTTGGTCAGCTCGGGCCTGGGGCAGCGTTTCCCGGCGGGTTACCCGGTGGCGGTGGTCAAGGAAGTGGTGCATGACTCTGGCCAGCCGTTTGCCATTGTTCGCGCTGTGCCCACTGCCGCGCTAAACCGCAGTCGTTACGTGTTGCTGGTGTTCTCTGATACCCGCAGCCCGGAACAGCGCGCCACCGATTCGGCCGAAGCACAGGAAAAAGTGGATCGTCAGGCCGAGCAAAATGCCGCCGGCGCTCAGCCCGCAGCTGCACCGGCGCCGGCAACACCGACGCCTGCTCCCGTCGCGCCGGCAAGCGCTACCCCGGCACCTGCCGCGACGCCCAAACCGGCTACTACGCCTAAGCCGGCAACCACACCGGCGCCCGCCAAGCCTGCTAAGCCGGCTACCCAGGGAGAGCGTCGATGATTGGTTTGCGCCCGAATAATGGTTGGGTGATTTGGTTCTCCCTCGCCTTGGCTTTGCTGCTGAGCGTGGCGCCGCTGCCAGACTTTATGGAAGTTGGCCGTCCGCTGTGGCCGGCGTTGATCCTCACGTATTGGGTGCTGGCGCTGCCGCATCGCGTCGGCATGACCACGGCCTGGCTGTTAGGCGTTGGTGTGGATGTGCTGTACGGCACGCTACTGGGGCAGAACGCGCTGATTCTTACGCTGATCACCTTCCTGGTACTCAGCCTGCACCAACGCCTGCGCATGTTCCCTATGTGGCAACAGAGCCTGGTGCTACTGGTGGTGTTCGGCCTGGCCCAGTTGGTGCAGTTGTGGCTCAATGCGTTGACCGGTAACCGCCCGCCAACCCTGGCCTTTGTGCTGCCGGCCTTGGTCAGTGCGTTGCTTTGGCCGTGGGTATCGGTGTTTTTGCGCGGTTTACAAAAGCGTTTGAACGTCAACTAAGCGGGGCGGGGCTTTTTATAGCCAGCGCCTCTGTACTGCTCGACAGGAAGAGGTCTGCATGGCCACGCTTTACCTGGCCTCCGGGTCTCCACGCCGCCGCGAGCTGCTGACGCAGATCGGCGTCCCTTTCCAAACGCTTAGCGCCCCCATCGACGAAACGGTTCTGCCGGCAGAGTCAGCCGCTGCCTATGTGCAGCGCCTGGCTCTGGCCAAAGCGGCGTCGGGTTTAGCGACCCTGGAAAATTCTGCCGACGCCGTGGTACTCGGCGCCGATACCGCCGTGGTGCTCGACGGGCAAATTCTCGGCAAACCGCTCGATCAGGCCGACGCCCTGGCCATGCTGCAATTACTCTCCGGCCGCGAACACCAAGTGCTGACGGCTGTGGCGCTAAGCGATGGCCAGCGCAGCCAGGTGTGCCTGGTCAGCAGCGACGTTAGCTTTCGCACCATCTCCAGCAGCGAAGCCAGCACCTACTGGCGCAGCGGCGAACCCCAGGACAAAGCCGGCGGCTACGCTATTCAAGGCCTGGCCGCGGTGTTTGTCAGCGCGATGCGCGGCAGCTATTCAGCGGTGGTTGGCCTGCCCTTGTGCGAGACTGCAGCCTTACTCGCCGACTTCGGCATTCCCTGCTGGCAGGGCTTTAGCGAGACGCAGCCATGAGTGAAGAAATTCTGATCAATATCACCCCCATGGAATCCCGTGTGGCGGTGGTGGAAAACGGTGTGCTGCAAGAGGTGCACGTCGAGCGCACTCAGCGTCGTGGCATCGTTGGCAATATCTATAAAGGCAAAGTGGTGCGCGTGCTGCCGGGTATGCAGGCGGCCTTCGTCGACATCGGCCTGGAGCGCGCGGCGTTTATTCATGCCTCGGAGATTTCTACCCGCGAAGGCGCGGCGGTGGAAACCATCAGCGCCCTAGTGCATGAAGGCCAAAGCCTGACCGTGCAGGTGACCAAAGACCCCATCGGCAGTAAAGGCGCGCGGCTGACCACACAGCTTTCTATTCCCTCGCGTTACCTGGTGTATATGCCGCGTACCAGCCACGTCGGTATTTCGCTGCGCATCGAAGATGAAATTGAGCGCGAACGCCTGAAAAAAGTGGTGGCCGATTGCATCGCCGCTGAAGGTATTGAAGAGGCCGGCGGGTTTATTTTGCGTACCGCTGCCGACGGTGCTGGCGCCGATGAAATCGTCGCCGATATCCGCTACCTGCGCCGTCTGTGGATCCAGATCGGCACGCAGATGAAAACGGCGCCAACCCCGTCCGTTATTTACGAAGACCTTAGCCTGGCCCTGCGCACCCTGCGCGACCTGGTTAGCTTGCGCACCGAGAAACTGCGCGTCGACTCGCGGGAAACCTTCCAAAAAGTCACCCAGTTTGTTGAAGAGCTGATGCCGGAAGTGGCCGACCGTATCGAGCATTACCCTGGCGAGCGGCCGATCTTCGACCTGTATGGCGTAGAAGACGAAATTCAACGGGCGCTGGAGCGCAAGGTACCGTTGAAGTCGGGTGGCTATCTGGTCATCGACCCGGCCGAAGCGATGAGCACCATCGACGTCAACACCGGCGCCTTTGTCGGTCACCGCACCCTGGAAGAGACCATCTTCAAAACCAACCTGGAAGCGGCCACCGCCATCGCCCGGCAACTGCGTTTGCGCAACCTGGGCGGCATCATCATCATCGACTTTATCGACATGGAAGATGAGGAGCACCAGCGCCAGGTGTTACGCACATTGGAAAAACAGCTGGAGCGCGACCACGCCAAAACCAACATTATCGGCATCACCGAGTTGGGCCTGGTGCAGATGACCCGCAAGCGTACCCGCGAAAGCCTCGAGCAAATTCTCTGTGAGCCTTGCAGCAGCTGTCAGGGGCGCGGCAAGTTAAAGACCGCAGAAACCATCTGCTACGAAATCTTCCGCGAAATTCTTCGTGAAGCGCGCGCCTATCAAGCCGAAAGCTATCGTGTGTTGGCCAACCAAAAAGTGGTCGACCGCTTGCTGGATGAGGAGTCGGGTAATGTGGCCGACCTTGAGAGCTTTATTGGCCGCACCATCAAATTTCAGGTCGAGAGCATGTATTCGCAGGAACAATATGACGTGGTTCTACTCTGACTCCTCTCGTGACCCAAACCGCCCTTACGTATAACGGCGGCTCGCCGCCATTGAGTCGGCACCAAAATAAAAGGAAAGCCGCCTGACCATGCAGCGCTTCGTTCGCTTAATTGCCACTCTGCTGCGCTGGGGCTTGTACGTCTGCGCCACGGGCCTGATCGTAGCGGCGCTGTACGTCAGTGTGGGCCGGCTGCTGGTGCCGATGGTGGCGGACTACCGTCTGCAAGCCGAAGACCGCGTGCGCGAGGCGACCGGTTTGCCGGTCAGCATTGGCAGCCTGGAAGGCAGTTGGCGCGGTCTGGCGCCGTTGCTAGTCGCCCACGACGTGCAAGTAGGCGAAGGCCCCAGCGCCTTGCGCTTGGACCAGGTGCGCGTAGCGCCGGATCTGTGGGCCAGTGTGCTGGCCCAGCACGTGCAAATCGGCAGCCTGGAAGTCGACGGCTTGCAACTCAGCGCCGTGCAAGACACCGATGGCAATTGGGCATTGGAAGGCCTGCCGCAGCGCAGTGACCATGCGCCGCTAGACCCGGAACAGGTGTTGCGCAGCCTTACGCGCATCACCCAGCTGTCCCTGCTTAACAGTCAGCTAACCCTCGAGCCGCAACAGGGCAAGCCGCTGACCTTTACCTACGTCAATCTCGATTTGCTCACAGGTAGCAGCCGCCAGCGCTTGGCTGGGCGGCTGACCTTGCCTGATGGCCAGCCCCTGAGCCTGAGCGTGGATGCTCGGGTAAAAGCGCAAACCTGGCGCGCAGCCGAGGCTGAGATTTACCTGAGCCTGCCGCAAAGTGACTGGGCGCAGTGGTTGCCTGCAGGCGTTAGCCGTGACTGGCAGGTGCAGCGCTTGCAGGCCGGCGGTGATTTTTGGCTGTCCTGGGCCGACGGTGCACTGCAACGTGCGGTGGCGAGGTTGCATGCGCCGCAAGTGCGCGCGGCCTATGCCGAACGCCCGGCCGTGCAGGTGGATGATTTGGCGGTGATGGCCTACGCCAACCGCACCGAGCAGGGCTATACGCTGCTGCTCAATTCCTTGGCCGCCACGCTGGGTAAAACCCGCTGGGGTGAAGTGCAGCTTGGCCTGACGTACCAAACCGCGGCCCAGAACCGTCCGCAACGCTACCAAATCACCGCCGACCGCCTCGACCTGGCGCCGCTGACGCCGATCATCGAAGCCCTGGCGCCGCTGCCGGCCAAAGCCGCCGAAATTCTCCACGGCCTGCAACCCGAAGGTGCGCTGCATAACGTGCAACTCAGCATTGCACCCGAGGCCAGCGACCCCAATCAGCGCCTGCAATTTGCGGCCAACCTTAAGCAAATCAGCTTTAAGGCCTATGGCGGCGCCCCTGCGGCAGAGAACGTATCCGGCAGCATCAGCGGCGACTTGGGCCATGGCGAATTGCGCATGGACACGGAAAATTTCGCCCTGCACCTCGACCATCTATTCCCCAAGCCTTGGCGCTACTCCAAGGCCAATGCGCGCCTGACCTGGACGCTTAACAGCGAGGCCTTCACCCTGATCGCCCCGTATATGAAGCTGGTGGGCGACGAAGGCAAATTGGCCGGCGACTTCCTGATTCGCCTGACCCTGCCGCCGGACAGCGAAGACTATATGGACCTGCGCGTTGGCCTGCAGGAAGGAAACGCCAAGTATGTGGAGAAGTACCTGCCCACCTTGGTGCCGAGCTTTAGCCAGGATTTGGCCAAATGGCTGACCACTGCCATTCATGGCGGCGTGATTGATGAAGGCTATTTCCAGTACCAGGGTTCACTGAATAAAGGCGCCGAAGACGCGGCCCATAGCACCAGCCTGTTCTTTAAGGTGCGCGACACCGAATTGGCCTTCCAACCGGGCTGGCCGGCGCTGAAAAATGTCAGCGGCGATGTGCTGATCGAAGACAGCGGCGTGCGCGTGCGAGCGCCCAGCGGGCAGTTGCTGAACAGCACGGTAAGCGATGTAAACGTTGACGTGCCCCATGTCGCCAAGGGCCAGCCGTCGCGCTTGCTGATTACCGGCAACGTCGACAGCAACATGGCCGATGCCCTGAAAATCCTTCAGGAAGCGCCGATTGGCACGGCGGCCATTTTTGCCGGCTGGGGCGGGCAGGGCGATCTCAAGGCCAAACTCAATCTGGACATTCCTCTGGGCCCAGGCCCGACCACGCGCGCCATCGTCGACTTCACCGCCGACGGCGCCACGCTAAACATTGCCACGCCCAAGCTTGACCTCAGCCAAGTTAAAGGCGCGTTTCGCTACGACACCGCCACCGGCCTAAGCGCTCCGGACATTCGCGCCCAGGTATTCGGCCGCCCACTGCGCGGCAAAGCAATTGCCAGCAAAACCGTGGGCAAGCCCACCAGCCGCATTGAAGCCACCGGCCAAGTGCCGCTGAAAACGCTTACTGATTGGCTGGCCGTCACCCGACCGTTGCCGTTGTCCGGCGAGCTGCCGTACCAACTGGCGGTGACGCTGGATGGCGACAACAGCCAACTGCAGGTCGACTCCAGCCTCAAAGGTTTGCTCATCGACTTGCCAGCGCCCTTGGGTAAAGCGGCGGCGGACGAACGTCCTAGCCAGTGGCGTATGAGCTTGCAGGGCGCAGAGCGCAGTTATGGCCTGACCTACGCCAATCTCGCCAGCCTGGCGGCCAGCGCGCCGGCGAATAACCCCAGCGATGCGCGCGCCGAGTTGCGCTTGGGTAACGGCACCGCCAGCGTGCCCGCGGCCAAAGGCTTGCAAGTGAATGGGCAGGTCAGCGAGCTGGATGCCAGCGCTTGGCAAGACGTGGCCAAGCGCTACGCCGGCGACCAGGCCGCCAGTGCCAAGCAAGTATTCAACAGCGCCGACCTGCACATCGGCACGTTTAAAGGGCTGGGTGCGGATATCGCCAACCTGGACGTGCGCATGAACCGCACCAGCAGCGGCTGGGCCATTAACCTCGGCAGTGCGCAGGTCAGTGGCAAGGTTGGGCTGCCAGATGCGGATAAAGCGCCGATTGATATCCAGCTCAAACACCTGCGGTTCCCCCCGGCCAAACCGCCGGAGCCTGTTGCGCCCAATGCGCCGGAAGTGGACGAGCCGGATATATTGGCCGATGTCGACCCGAAGCAAATTCCGGCGCTCAACGTCAATATTGAACGTGTTTACCAAGGCGATGCGCTGCTCGGCGCCTGGTCACTGAAATCGCGGCCCACCGCCACCGGGGTGCTGTTTAGCGACGTGAACATGGGCCTTAAGGGCCTGCAACTGGAAGGTGAGGTTCGCTGGGATGGCGCGCCTGGCGCCACCAGCAGCTCGTTTAAGGGGCGCATTGGCGGCGGCAATCTGTCGGATGTGTTGCTGGCCTGGGGCTTTGCACCCACCGCCACCAGCGAAGACTTCCATATGGATATCGACGGCCGCTGGCCAGGCTCGCCGGCCTGGATCAGCCTTAAGCGTTTTAGCGGAACCCTCGACCCCACCCTGCGCAAAGGCCAGTTTGTTGAAGCCCAAGGCTCGACCGCCGCGCTGCGGGTATTTGGCCTGCTGAACTTCAACTCCATCGGCCGTCGCCTGCGCTTGGACTTCTCCGACCTGTTATCCAAAGGCCTGAGTTACGACCGGGTGAAGGGCCTGTTGGTGGCCAGTAATGGCGTGTACGTAACTCGCGAGCCGATTACTCTGACCGGGCCGTCGAGCAACCTGGAAATGAACGGCACGCTGGATATGGCCAGCAACCAGGTAGACGCCAAGCTGCTGGTAACCCTGCCGCTGAGCAATAACTTGCCGTTGGCGGCCTTGATCGTCGGCGCGCCGGCCATTGGCGGTGCTTTGTTTGTGGTGGATAAGTTACTGGGCAAACAGGTCGCCCGTTTTGCCAGCGTGCAGTACAGCGTCAAGGGCGCCTGGCAGGATCCTAAGATCAGTTTCGACAAGCCCTTTGAAAAACCTCGCTAGTCTTAGTGAGGTCAGCCTGGCCTCGGAGCATGTATGTCCCTCGCGGTAATTCAAATGGTCAGCCAGGACGACGTGCTGGCCAATCTGGCCCAGGCCCGGCAGTTGCTAGAACAGGCTGCTGAACAGGGCGCGCAGTTGGCCGTGCTGCCAGAAAACTTCGCCGCCATGGGCCGTAGCGACTACGCCGCGCTCGGGCGGGCCGAGGCTGAAGGTAGCGGGCCGATCCTGCCCTGGTTGAAACAGACCGCCCGCGACCTCACCTTATGGATAGCGGCCGGTACAATCCCGCTGCCGCCAGAAGGGCAGCCCAACGCCAAGTCCCATGCCTGCTCGCTGTTGATCGATGATCAGGGCCAGCAGGTGGCACGCTATGACAAGCTGCACCTGTTTGATGTTGACGTGGCCGACAGTCGTGGCCGCTACCGTGAGTCGGATGACTATGCCTTTGGTGGCCATGTGGTGGTGGCGGATACGCCGGTGGGACGCCTGGGTTTGACCGTGTGTTACGACCTGCGTTTTCCCGAGCTATACAGCGCGCTGCGTGAGGCTGGAGCAGAATTGATCACCGCGCCGGCAGCCTTTACCGCCGTTACCGGCGCCGCGCACTGGCAGGTACTGCTCAGGGCGCGAGCTATCGAAACGCAGTGCTACATCCTCGCCGCTGCACAAGGCGGCCTGCACCCGAAGGGGCGCGAAACATTTGGCCATGCGGCAATCATCGACCCCTGGGGGCGGGTGCTTGCCGAGCAGGCCCAAGGCGCGGCTGCGCTGCTGGCCAACCGTGATGCGGTTGAGCAGGCAGACATCCGCCAACGTATGCCGGTGTATGCACACCGCCGATTTGCTGTGTCGTCGCTCAAGGCGCCGACCTGAAAGCACCGATTTAAAAGGCCACTGCGCCTATTGGAGTAGCTATGAGCGACCTGTTGATGTCCGTCAGCGAGCACCTGTTGGGGCCGGGCGGTTTGACCCTGGAGCACCTGCCGGGCGTATTGGGCGAGTTGGTCGGGCCGGGGATAGATGCGGCTGACCTGTATTTCCAAGGCCAGGTCTCCGAGACCTGGGTGCTGGAAGACGGCATCGTCAAAGAGGGCAGCTTTAACCTCGACCAAGGGGTGGGCGTGCGCGCCCAGTCGGGGGAGAAAACCGGCTTTGCCTACAGCAACGCGATTACCGCCGAAGCCCTGAGCCAGGCCGCCCGCGCTGCTCGCTCGATCGCCCGCGCTGGCCAGCACGGCCGCGTGCAAGCCTTTGTCAGTGCGGAGGTGGCGCGCCTGTATGCGCCGGATAACCCCCTGGAAGTGATGACCCGCGCGGAAAAGGTTGAGCTGCTCAAGCGCGTCGACATCGCCACCCGTGCCCTTGATCCGCGTATCACCCGCGTGACCGTCAGCTTGGCTGGCGTGTGGGAACGCATTCTGGTGGCCGCTGCCGATGGCAGCCTGGGTGCCGATATTCGTCCGCTGGTGCGTTTTAACGTCAGCGTGATCGTTGAGCAGAATGGTCGCCGCGAGCGCGGTGGCCATGGTGGTGGCGGGCGTTCCGATTACCTGTATTTCCTCACCGAAGACCGCGCCATGGGGTATGCCCGTGAAGCGCTGCGTCAGGCCTTGGTCAACCTCGAAGCGGTTCCGGCGCCAGCGGGCTCGATGCCGGTGGTGATGGGCGCCGGTTGGTCCGGCGTATTGCTGCACGAAGCGGTAGGTCATGGCCTGGAAGGCGACTTCAACCGCAAAGGCAGCTCGGCCTACAGCGGCCGTGTCGGCGAAAAAGTCGCCTCTAGCCTGTGCACCATTGTCGACGACGGCACCCTGTTCGGCCGCCGTGGCTCGCTGAGCATGGACGACGAAGGCACGCCCACCCAATGCACCACCCTGATCGAAAACGGCGTGCTCAAGGGCTATATGCAAGACAAGCTCAACGCCCGCTTGATGGGCGTGCCGGTGACCGGTAACGGCCGTCGCGAGAGCTACGCCGCCCTGCCGATGCCACGCATGACCAACACCTACATGCTGGCCGGCGAAAGTGACCCGGAAGAAATTATTCGCTCAGTGAAAAAGGGCCTGTACTGCGCCAACTTGGGCGGCGGCCAGGTCGATATCACCAGCGGCAAGTTCGTGTTCTCCACCAGCGAGGCCTACCTGATCGAGGACGGCAAAATCACCGCCCCGGTCAAAGGCGCCACCCTGATCGGCAATGGCCCGGAAGCCATGAGCAAGGTGTCCATGGTCGGCAACGACTTGGCGCTCGACAGCGGCGTGGGCGTTTGCGGCAAAGACGGGCAGTCGGTGCCGGTAGGTGTAGGTCAGCCGACGCTGAAGATTGATTTGATTACCGTGGGTGGGACCGGTAGCTGATGGCCGACGGGGCGTAGGTTGGGTTGAGCGTAGCGAAGCCCAACAAACCGGCCGAAGGCCGGTGCGTATCGGTCTCCCCGTTGGGCTTCGCTACGCTCAACCCAACCTACGTTTCAGGGCTTAACGCAGCCCGCGCTTGGTTTCATCCAGGTCGCGGATGTATTTGAAGATTTTGCGCGTGGCGGCCGGGGCTTTGTTTTGTGCTGCTTCGTGTTGGGCCTGACGGATCAACTGGCGCAAATGGGTGCGGTCAGCATCCGGGTATTCGGCGACAAAGGCTTCGAGCACGTCATCGGTGCCGGTGGCCAAACGGTCACGCCAGCGCTCGAGGTTGTGGAAGCGTTCGTTGTACTGCCGGGTCGAGGCATCGAGCTGATCCAGCAGTACCAAGATTTCATCGATGTTCTGATCACGCATCAGCTTGCCGATGAATTGGATATGCCGTTTGCGCGCGATGTTCGCCGTGTGTTTCGGCGCTTCGGCCAGGGCACGACGCAAGGCGTCGGTCAGCGGCAGTTTGTCTATCAAGGCGGGTTTGAGCGTGGTCAGGCGCTCGCCAAGGTCAACCAGCGCATGCAGTTCGCGCTTGACCTGAGTTTTGCTCTTCTCTTCGGAGAAGTCGTCGGAATAGTCAGACATGGGGCAGATCCAGTTGGATAACGAGTCGAAGGCCGCTTGTCCGGCCTGGCCAGGTGACTGGTCTTAGAACTGGAGTTGTAGGTTATGAGTGCAGCAGACGTAGTTGGGCCAAAGGCCCTGCCGCAATTGCAGGAGCAAGTCGCGCGAATTATCGCCGAAGCCAAGGCCCAGGGCGCCAGCGCCTGTGAAGTGGCGGTATCGGTGGAGCAGGGCTTGTCGACCTCGGTGCGCCAGCGCGAAGTGGAAACCGTCGAGTTCAACCGCGACCAGGGTTTTGGTATCACCCTCTACCTGGGGCAGCGCAAGGGTTCGGCCAGCACCTCAGCCAGCGGCGATGCGGCTATCCGTGAAACCGTGGCGGCGGCCTTGGCCATTGCCAAGCACACCTCTGAAGACGATTGCTCGGGCCTGGCCGACGCCGAACTAATGGCTCGCGACCTGCCGGACCTGGACCTGTACCACGCCTGGGACATCACCCCCGAACAGGCCATCGAACGCGCACTGGAATGTGAAGCCGCCGCCTTCGACGCCGATGCGCGGATCAAAAACGCCGACGGCACCAGCCTGAATACCCACCAAGGTTGCCGCGTTTACGGCAACAGCCACGGTTTTGTCGGTGGCTACGCCAGCACCCGGCAGAGCTTGAGCTGCGTGATGATCGCCGAGGCCGATGGCCTGATGCAGCGCGACTATTGGTATGACGTCAGCCGCCGTGGTGAAGATTTGGCCGACGCCGCCAGCATTGGTCGCCGTGCGGCCGAGCGTGCGGTGAGCCGCCTGGGCGCGCGCCCGGTGCCGACCTGTGAAGTGCCGGTGTTGTTTGCGGCTGAACTGGCCACCGGCTTGTTTGGGCATTTTCTTTCGGCGGTGTCGGGCGGCAGCATTTACCGCAAGTCGTCGTTTCTCGAAGGCAGTTTGGGGCAGATGGTGTTCCCCGAATGGCTGAGCCTGGATGAGCGCCCGCATATTCGTGGCGCACTAGGCAGCGCCACGTTCGACGGCGATGGCTTGGCCACCTACGGCAAGTATTTTGTCGAGAAGGGCCAGTTGCAATCCTACATTCTCAGCACCTATTCGGGCCGCAAGCTGGGTATGCCGAGCACGGCCAACTCCGGTGGCGTGCACAACCTGTTTGTCAGCCATGGCGATGAAAACCAGAAAGCGCTGCTTAAGCGCATGGGTCGTGGGCTGTTGGTCACTGAGCTGATGGGCCAGGGGCTGAATATGGTGACCGGCGATTACTCCCGTGGTGCGGGTGGTTTCTGGGTCGAGAATGGCGAGATTCAGTTCCCGGTTCAGGAAGTGACCATCGCTGGCAACCTACGCGATATGTTCAAGCAGATCGTCGCCGTGGGTAACGACCTGGAGCTGCGCAGCAATATCCGTACGGGTTCGGTGCTGATCGAAAAAATGACCGTCGCTGGCAGCTGATTAAATAGCCCAGGCGCCGGTCATGGCGGCTATCAGGCGCCGCACTGGCGCCTGATCAGGCGCGTTACTCGCCTTCGTCGAAGCGGTTGTTGATCAATTCCACCAGCGCGGCCAGGGCTTCATCGCCTTGTTCGCCTTCTGCGCTTAAGTGAATGGCCGTGCCTTTACCGGCGGCGAGCATCATTACCGCCATGATGCTTTTGCCGTCGACGCAGCTTTCTGGCGAGCGGCCAATGCGAATCTGGCACGGGAAACGGCCGGCAACGCCGACGAATTTGGCGGCGGCGCGGGCGTGTAGACCGAGTTTGTTGATGATGGTGATTTCACAGGCAGGCATTGCTGCTTAAGTCCTTCTAAAAAGGTTCGGCCATTAAAGGTCGCGGTGGCGAACCTGAATATTTTTTAGGGTTTTTTTCAGTTCTTTGCCGAGGCGATCTGCCAGGTATACCGAGCGATGATGACCGCCCGTGCAGCCAATGGCGACAGTGACATAAGAACGGTTACTGGCGGCGATACGCGGCAGCCATTTGTGCAAATAGGCATAAATATCGTCGTACATTTCCTGTACGTCCGGCTGTTCCTGCAAGTATTCGGCGACCACCGCGTCCAATCCCGAATGCTCGCGCAGCTCGGGCTTCCAATACGGGTTGGGCAGGCAGCGCACATCGAACACCAGATCGGCATCCACTGGCATGCCGCGCTTGAAACCAAACGACTCGACTAGAAACGCGGTGCCCGGCTCCGGCTTGTTCAGCAGGCGCAGCTTTAAGGTGTCGCGCAGTTGGTAGAGGTTCAGGTGGGTGGTGTCGATCTTCAGGTCAGCCAGATCAGTGATCGGGCTCAGCAGCACACTTTCATCGTGTATAGCTTCGGCCAGCGAGCGTACGTCGCTGGTCAGTGGGTGACGACGACGGGTTTCGGAAAAGCGCTTGAGTAGGGTTTCATCATCGGCGTCCAGATACAGCACATCGCAATGGATGTGTCGGGCGCGAACCTCAGCGAGAATTTCCGGAAAACGTTTGAGCTGGCTGGGCAGGTTGCGGGCGTCGATGGACACCGCCACCAAGGGTTGCAACAGCTCGGTGTGCAGCAGTGAGCGTTCAGCTAACTCGGGTAGAAGGCCTGCGGGCAGGTTATCAATGCAATAGAAGCCATTGTCTTCAAGCACATCCAGCGCCGTGCTTTTACCTGAACCGGAGCGGCCACTGACGATGATCAAACGCATGCACAGTCACCCGTTCGCTTAGCGGCCGTTTTGTACG
>LNAP01002111.1_pt1 | contig 20206 bp, 17 predicted proteins | sample 602601 | NCBI WGS metagenome assembly LNAP01 (sample SAMN02440304, study PRJNA202911) | soil metagenome | biome: Subtropical and temperate rainforests or woodlands; isolation source: soil samples (1 kg each in a 20% v/v slurry with milli Q water) were... ...
GAAGCGGCCGGATGATGCCATGACCGCTCTGTCAAAAAAGCCCGCGGCGATACGCCTGGTGCTGCCCTTCGTGTTCCGGCACTGGCTGAAGCAGCCGGGGCGCACGCTCGTCATCGTCGGCAGCCTGTTGGGGGCGACCGCCGCCGACCTGTTCATGCCGGTCTTCTCCGGACATCTGATCGACGCGCTGACGCACGGGCCGTCCGATCCGGATGCGCGCCACGCGGCACTGGTCGCGTTCGGCGCCATCGTGGCGCTGGGCGCGGCGTCCATGGTGCTGCGGCTCGCAGGCCTGCAGGCGATCGTGCCGTTCACGCTGAAGATCATGTCCGAGGTCGCGCAGGACGCATTCATGCGCGTGCAGCGCTTCTCGACCGACTGGCACGCCAACTCGTTCGCCGGCTCCACCGTGCGCAAGATCACGCGCGGCATGTGGGCGCTCGACCTGCTCAACGACACGATCCTGCTGGCGCTGCTGCCTTCGCTGATCGTGCTGATCGGGTCGGTGATCCTGCTCGGCGCGCATTGGGCCTCGCTCGGCGCGGTGATCGCGCTCGGCGCGCTGGCCTATGTCACGATGACGGTGCTGTTCTCGACGCGCTACATCGCGCCAGCCGCGCGAATCTCCAATGCCTGGGACACCAAGGTCGGCGGCACGCTGGCGGATGCGCTGACCTGCAACGCCGTGGTGAAATCCTTCGGTGCCGAAATGCGCGAGGATTCGCGGCTCGCGCGCGTCGTCAATCGCTGGCGCGTGCGGGTGCGGCGGACGTGGTTTCGCTACAACACCACCGCCGTGGCGCAGCTCTCGATGCTGTTATGCCTGCGGGGGTCCGTGATCGGTGGGGCGGTGCTGCTGTGGATGTCCGGGCACGCTTCGCCCGGCGACGTCACTTACGTGCTGACGAGCTATTACGTCATTCACGCCTATCTGCGCGACGTCGGCATGCACTTCAACAATCTCCAGCGCTCGGTCAACGACATGGAGGAGCTGGTGGCGATCCATGACGAGCCGATCGGCATTGCCGATGCGGCTGACGCGCGGCCGATCGCCATCGAGGGCGGCCAGATCGTGTTCGACGACGTCACGTTCCACTATGGCGGCCATCGCGCGCCGCTCTACGACGGGCTGTCGCTGACGATCCGCGCCGGCGAACGGGTCGGCCTCGTCGGCCGCTCCGGCTCCGGCAAGACCACCTTCGTCAAGCTGGTGCAGCGGCTTTACGACGTCTCCGGCGGCCGCGTGCTGATCGACGGGCAGGACATCGCGCTGGCGACGCAGCAATCGCTGCGCAGCCAGATCGCGATCGTGCAGCAGGACCCGATCCTGTTCCACCGCACGCTCGCCGAGAACATCGCCTATGGCCGGCCCGGCGCCAGCCTCGAGGCGATCGAGCAGGCGGCGCGGCTCGCCAATGCGCACGACTTCATCCTGCGCCTGCCGAAGGGCTACGGCACCCTCGTCGGCGAGCGGGGCGTGAAACTGTCGGGCGGCGAGCGGCAGCGCGTCGCGCTGGCGCGCGCCTTCCTGGCGGACGCGCCGGTGCTGATCCTGGACGAGGCGACCTCGAGCCTCGATTCGGAATCGGAGGCGCTGATCCAGCAGGCGATGGAGCGGCTGATGAAGGGCCGCACCTCGATCGTGATTGCGCACCGGCTGTCGACGGTGCGCAGCCTCGACCGGATCCTGGTGTTCGACCGCGGCGAGATCGTCGAGCAAGGCACCCATGCCATGCTCGCGGGCAAGCCAGGGGGAATCTATCGCGGCCTGTTCGAGCGCCAGGTCGTGGAGCTCGGACGCATCGCAGCAGCGGAATGAGGCGCGCGGCAGCGGGACGAAAGCCCCGTCGCCGCGTCGCCGGAAATGGAATGAGATGAAGGACCTGACACGCGGCTCCATCGTGGGCCACATCCTGCAGATGTCGCCGCCGATCATGGCCGGCATGGTCACGATCATGATCTGCCAGCTCGTCGATTTGTACTTCGTTTCGGGGCTGGGCGATCCGGCGGTCGCAGGCGTCGCCGCGGCCGGCAATGCCGGCTTTCTCGTCAACGCGCTGATGCAGGTGCTCGGTGTCGGCACGGTGGCGCTGATGGCGCATGCCGTGGGGCGCAAGGACCGCGGCGATGCCAATTTGATCTTCAACCAGTCGGTCGTCCTGTCGGTGCTGTTCGGGCTGCTGACATTGGCCATGGGGGCGGCGCTGTCGCGCCCCTATATGCGTTCGGTTGCCGCGGACCAGGCCACGATCGAGGCGGGGACGACTTATCTGCTGTGGTTCATGCCCGCGCTCGCGCTTGAATTCGCGATGCAAGTGCTGGCATCCGCGCTGCGGGCGACCGGCATCGTGCGTCCCGCAATGTTTGTGCGGGTGCTCGCTGTCGCCATCAACATCGCGCTGGCGCCGGTGCTGATCTCGGGCTGGGGCACCGGCTATGCGCTTGGCGTTGCCGGAGCCGGGCTGGCAAGCTCGATCGCGGTGGCGGTCGGCGTCTTGATCCTGCTGGCGCATTTCCGCAGGGCCGAGCGCTATGTCGCGTTCAATCCGGCGCAGTGGCGTCCGCAGCCGCGCCACTTGAAGCGTATCCTGAATGTCGGTCTGCCGGCCGGCGGCGAGTTCGCGATGATGTTCATCTTCATGGCGGTGGTCTATTACGTGCTGAGCGATTTTGGCGCGGCGGCGCAGGCCGGGTTCGGCATCGGGCAACGGGTGCTCGGGTTGATCCATATGCCGGCGCTCGCGGTTGCGCTCGCGGCCGGGCCGATCGCCGGCCAGAATGTCGGCGCCGGCAACGGCGCGCGGGTGCGCGACACCTTCGTCAAGACGGCGCTGATCACCACCGCCGTGATGATCGCGTTCATGATCCCGGCGCAGCTGAAGCCGGAACTGCTGCTCGCCGGGTTCTCGAACGACCAGGAGACGATGGCGATCGCCTACCTGTTCCTGCGGATCATCTCGCTCAACATGGTGGCGCAGGGCCTGATCTTCACCTGCTCCAGCATGTTCCAGGGCCTCGGCAACACCAAGCCGGTGTTGCTGAGCTCGGCGACGCGCGTGTTCACCTATTCGCTGCCGGCGATCTGGCTCTCGACGAGGCCGGGCTTTCGCATGGAGTATGTCTGGTATCTGTCAATCGCGGCGACCACGCTGCAGGCGGTCTTGAGCCTGTGGCTGCTGCGCCGCGAATTCGGCAAGCGCCTCGGAGTGCCAAAGGTGAAGTCTGCGGAGCAAGCGAGCTCCGAGCCTGTCGCGCCTCTCGCCCGCGAGCCTGCGTAACGGCGGCTTGTTCCATCCTCGCGGCTCCGGCTAACTTGCCGCGGTGTGGGGATGGTGTGGCAGAAGGGCTGAATGAACGGAGTGACGAACGAGCAGAAGCCGGCGTCCTGGCTCCCGGCGATCTGGGCGGCGCGCTACCGCACGCCAGCCCGCTTCGTCGCGCTGATCGCGCTGCTGCATCTGCGCCGCCGCACGGCCCTGGTTGCCGCCGGCGCGATTGTGCTGGCGGCCGTCCTGCTCTGGACTGTCTCGCCGCACCTGCGCGCGACGATTGCGAAATTCCAGGGCGACTACGAGATGAGCGTACAGGACAACCGGACCAGCGGGATGGGTTCGCGGCTGGAATACTGGCGCAAATCCCTCGGGTTCATCGCGGACGCGCCGCTGATCGGTCACGGCACCGGGGCGATCCGTGGCCTGTTCGCAAGCGTAGCTGTCGATGCGGAGGTCAATCCGTTGCGCGGCGAGATCGTCAGCAACCCGCACAACCAGACGCTCAGCGTCGCCGTGCAGTGGGGCGTCGTCGGTGTGCTGATCCTCTACGCGCTGTGGTTTGCGCACCTTTCGATGTTTCGCGGCGACGGGCTGGCTTGCTGGATCGGTATGCTCGTCGTGGTGCAGAACATGCTGTCCTCGCTATTGAACACGCATTTGTTCGATTTCACCGCGGGTTGGATCTACGTGCTCGGTGTCGGCATTGCCGGCGGCATGGCGCTTGGCGAAAAGCGCGGCGGGTCGGCCGCGACGACTGACGAGCTCGAAGGCCCGCGTCTGCGCCAGACTCCCGGCGGCACTCCGAAGTGACGCTTGAAGGCCCGGCTGAACGCCGCCTCCGATTCGTAGCCGGTCTGGCAGGCGATCGACTTGATCGGCGTCGCCCCTGATGTCAGGGCGTGAGCGGCCAGCCGCAAGCGCCAGTGGACCAGGTATTGCATCGGCGGCTGATCGAGAAAGTGCTTGAAGCGCTCGGCCAATACGGTGCGCGAGACGCCGATCCGGCGCGCCAGGCTCTCGACCGTCCAGTCGTGGAACGGCATGGCATGCAGGTGCCGCAGGCCCGCGCCGGCGATCTGGTCGTTGATGGCGGCGAACCAGCCGATTTCGTTCGCAGGCAGCCCTTGCATGTGCTTGCGCAGGATCTCGACGAACATCAACTCGGCCAGACGATGCAGCAAACTGCGCGAGCCCGGCCGCGGCGTGCTTGCTTCCGCGGCGGTGTGGCGGATGGTGCTGGCCAGCCATTCATCGGCGGCACCTGCGGGACTGACGTGCAGCCATCTCGGCAAATGACGCAGCACGGGGTGACATAGCAGTTCGTCGCACTGAAGAAATCCGCAGATGATCCTCGTGCTGGGACCGGCGCCTCCATGCTCGAGGACGACAATGTCCGTCCACGGCGGGCGCGGGAGCAGGCTGCCGACCTGCATGGGTACGATAGGCTCGCGCCCGCGGAGCCGATGACTGTCGCCGTAGGGAAGCACAATGACGTCGCCCTCGTTCAGCCGCACCGGCGCGTGCCCGTCCAGCTCCATCGTGCAGCCGCCCGATGCGATGATGTGGAAGGGGATGATCCGCTCGGTGCGCAGCGGCAACAGCCTGGCAAGCTGGCATGCTTGCGGCGTCGTGATCGCCCAGGGCTCGCGAAACTCGGCGCGGAAAAGCACGGTGCCGGCAAGATGCATGCTGCCCAGCACCTCGGAGAGAAGGTCAACCGGCGTTTCGGGCAAGACTTGCGGGGTCCTGGTCATGTTCGGCCGATCCACAGAGACATAGGATGAAACCTCGCAAAACGATTGAAGAGGTAAGTAACTTGAATAATGAGGCACGTGATCTGGTCGTCGTCATCACGCATGGCATCGACCACGAATTGTCGTCCGTTGGCGTCACCATCGCGCTCGGTGGGATGACGGCCGGCCTGAAGGTCTCGATCTTTCTGACCAGTGCCGGTGTCGACATCGTGCGGCACGGCGCCGCCGATCTCACGCAGGTCAAGCCGCTCGATGGCCTTGCCGCCATGCTGCGCGATTTCATGAACAGGGGTGGCAAGCTCTGGGCCTGCACGCCCTGCGTCAAGAGCCGCGGTTACGCGCAAGAGGACCTGCTGGATGGCGTTGTCATTTCCGGTGCGAGCGTGATGCACGAACTGATCAAGGGCGGTGCCGCCACCCTGAGCTTCTGAGCCGGCATCAATAAGAATGTTTCCGGCTCGCCGCATCCTCCGATCGGGGGATGCGGCTCGACCGGCGGACACCCGTCAGTGGGGCGCGAGACTGTTGAAACTGTTCCAGACGAGGCCGAGGCCCGACAGGAACAACAGGCCGAGCACGACATCGCCAAAATGCTTGTCACTCAGCGCATGGTAGACGCGCGCGCCGGTCCATGCACCGATCAGGGTGCCCGGAAAGGCGATCAGCGCGAGCCAGACCACCTTGAACGCGACGAGGCCTGTTGCCGTCTGCACGATCAGCGCGGTCGCGAGCACCGTGAAATTGAACAGCTGGAAGATGCCGCGCCGCTCATGCTTGTTCCAGCCGCGGATGTTGGCCCAGAGGATCGGCAGCGGTCCCGACAGTCCGGCAAGGCCGCCAAGAATACCGCCGGCAAAGCCGATCGCGCCGTCCGCGATCCGGCCGCCGAACTTGATGGCGAGCGGCTTCTTGTTCAAGTAGAGCGCGCTCGAAAAGATCAGGATCAGGACGCCGACGCTCAGCTTGAACACCTTCGGATCGGCGGAGGCGACCATCATGGTCCCAAGCGGAACGCCGATCAGTCCTCCGATCAGGAACGGCCACACCAGCGAGAGATCGAAACTCTTCCACATCGACGGCAGCGTCGAGGTCTGCGCGACCACCGAGCAGATCAGCACCAGCGGCACCGCCAGCGATGGCGGCAGCACATAGAGCCAGATGCCGAGCGCCATCAGCGCCGTGCCGAAGCCCGCGAGGCCCGAGACGAAGCCGCCGGCCAATGCGCCGAACAGCAGCAGCGCGTAGGTGCTCGTTTCCAATAGATCGTCCTTGTCGCAATGGGCGATCCCGAACTGTTGATCGCGACTGTCCGCATAGCACGGCTGCGGCCGTGGCGGTCAATTTCAAAACCGCACGCAAGCGTGATCCTCACAGGCGGGCGTTCGCGGAAGACGGGCCTACATGATGATCGTACTTCAGGCTGGAGGGGCGCCCGACGCGATCATGCGTTTCCATTGGCTTGTCCCCTGACCAGACGATGGAGAAGGACCATGATCCGCACGAGAATCGCCGTCGCGGCTGCGCTGCTATCGGCGGCGGCGTTGATGCCGACAATGGCGCAGGCGCAGTTTTCCGAGCCTGCGGCCTATCAGGCCGCCCATCCCGACCGCGACGTGCTCAATGGCGGCCAGCTCACGCCTGCGGGGCGCGCGGCCCGTGGCGAGACGGTGGCACCGAGCGAGGCCTATGCGGCCTATCCGTCAGGCGTCGCGCCGGTCGTTCGCTCCCGCCATCGCCGTCATCACCACTGATCTAGACGATCTGCCTGGTGTCGGCGGGCCTGTGCAACGCGCCGACGAGGATGCGCAGGGCTTCCGTCAATTCCGCCCTGTTGCGCGCGGCGCCGAGCGAGACGCGCGCTGCATGCGGCGCCGTTCCGTCCACGGTGAAGGCGTCGCCTGCGACGACGGCCAGCCCATTCCGCAGCAGATGCGCCGCCACGTCGGGACGACCCTCCGGCAGCTGCAGCCACAGATGGTGGGCCGCAGGCTTGGCCAGGAACTGAAAGCCCTTCAGTGCGCGCTGCGCGAGGTGCTGGCGGCCGATCGCCTCGTGGCGTATGGCCGTGATGATGCGATCGGCAATGCCGGTCTCGATCCAATTAGTTACTAGTGCGACCATCAGCGGTGCCGGCATCTGCACGGTGGCCTGCAAATAGCTGCACATTTCCTGCTGCGCGGCGCTGTCGGGCGTCACGAGATAGGCGACCCGCAGGGCCGGCGCGATGCATTTCGACAGCGTGGTCGCGAGATAGGTCCGCTCCGGAATGAGATTGGCGATCGGTGAGGCTGAACGATCGAGCAGTCCGTAGGCGTCGTCCTCGATCAGAATCGTATCGGCATCGCTGATGATCTTTGCGATGGCGCTGCGGCGCTCGGCGGACAGCGTCGCGGTTGTCGGATTATGCAGCGTCGGGATCAAGTAGACGGCCTTCGGGCTGTGCGTGCGGCAAGCTCGCGCTAGTGCATCCGGCAAAATGCCGCCGTCGTCCATCGCGACGCCGACCAACTTGACGCCGAGTCGCGCGGCGGCGGCCTTGATGCCCGGGAAGGTCAGCGCCTCCGTCAGCACGACGTCGCCGGGCCGGGCGAGATCAGCGAGCAGGTTGAACAGGATCGTCTGCGTGCCGGGAAAGATCACGAGCCTGTCGGCGTGCGCGTGCGGAACGCGGGTGCGCATCCAGCGCGCCGCGACCTCGCGCTCGTGCGCGCTGCCGCCGGGCGGCTGGTAGTTGAGATGCGCCGTCAGGCCCGATTGCGCGCGGATGGCTTCCATCCCGGCGATGATGCGTTCGTCGAGCTGCGCCTCCAGCGGATGCGGCGGCACGTTCATCGAGAGGTCGATCGCGACCGGATGCGGCAGGTCGACCGCGCGGCGCGCGCTGGTCTCCGACACGAACGAGCCCTGTCCGACGCGGGCCTCCAGAATTCCGCGGCGCCGCGCCTCGGTGTAGGCGCGCGTCACCGTGGTCAAATCGATGTCGAGCGCTTTTGCGAGCGCGCGCTGGGTCGGCAGTTGCTGGCCGCGCACCAGCCGGCCGGAGGCGATGTCGGCTTCCATGGCATCGACGATGCGCTGGTAGCGCGGCCCGCTCAGCTCCGAGATTGTAGGGGTCCAATCCATGCAATTTAGGTCTATATCCTTTGAATGTATGGATGCAAGATATTATTGTATGGATCAGTGAAAAGGAAGAGGTGCTGTCATGGCAACCGGTTCAGTCTCGCTCTCGAAGGCGATGTGGCGCGGTTTTTTGGGCAAGTGCCCGAACTGCGGCGAAGGACATATGTTCGGCCGTTTCCTGAAGGTGGCCCATACCTGCGACCATTGCGGTGAGGAGCTATTCCACCAGCGCGCCGATGACTTCCCGGCCTATCTGGTGATGGTCGTGGTCGGCCACCTCGTGGTGCCGGCCATCCTCGCGGTCGAGACCGCCTATGCGCCGGCAATCTGGCTGCAACTGGCGGTGTGGCTGCCGGTGACGCTGATCGCTTCGCTCGCGCTGCTGCAACCGACCAAGGGCGCCATCGTCGGCCTGCAATGGCAGATCGGCATGCACGGCTTCGAGGCGGCCAAGCTGCGGCGGGAGTCCGCTCAGCCTGAACACGTGCTGGTGAAAGCGTCGCGCGCGGCCTGAGGCGCCTCGCGGCGTTTACATCGGGTGGGCGACCGCTACACTCCGTCGTATCAAAAAAGAACGATGGAAACGCCGATGGCCGCACGCGCAAAGACCTTCCTGCTCTGTCATGGCGCGTGGTCAGGCGGATGGGCCTGGAGGAAGATGCATTCGCTGATGGCGCAGGCCGGCCATCGTCTGGTGACGCCGACCTACACCGGGCTCGGCGAGCGCGCGCATCTGGCCAATCCGGCGATCGACCTCGACACGCACATCCAGGACATCCTCAACGTTATCACGTTCGAGGATCTCCGCGACATCGTGCTGCTCGGCCACAGCTATGGCGGCATGGTCGCAACCGGCGTCGCCGATCGCGCGCTTGATCGCGTGACGCAGTTGATCTATCTCGACGCCTTCGTCCCGCGCGACGGACAGTCGCTGTTCGACCTCAACGAAGGCGGGCGTGAGCCGATGCGCGAGGCGGCCGCCGCGGGCGACGGCTATCGCATCCCGCCGAACCCACCGCCGCCGGATACGCCGCAGGCCGATCTCGACTGGCTCAATGCGCGCCGCGTCGCCATGCCGATCAAATGTTTCGAGACCAGGCTGAAGCTGGAACATGGCGAGCCGGCCATGCCGCGCAGCTACATCTATTGTACCCGCATCCCGCCGGGAGACGTGTTCGGGCAATTCGCGAGACGCACGAAGAACGAGGAGGGCTGGCGCTATGTCGAACTCGACGCCAGCCACGCGCCGAACGTGACGGCGCCGGAGGCGTTGATGGCGGTGTTGGATGGTGTGCTGTGATCAGGAAGGCTGAAGAGCGAGACGCTTCCAGTATGGCAGCGGTAAGTATCGAAGTCTGGTTGAATACGTATCTTCGGGAAGGAGTCAGTGCATTCTTTGCCGACTATGTTCTTGCCGAGTTCACAACACAGAAGTTTCGAAGCTCTCTTAGCAATCCCAGCTTGTCGATCTGGGTCTCGGAAAATCGAGCGGGCATTGATGGCTTCGTGACAGTTTGTTCGACGTCCAATCCACCGCTCGACAACTGTTCCCCGCTGGAAATTTCGACTCTGTATGTGCAACCGAGGCATCAGTCGAGTGGAAGGGGCGTGGCTCTCTTACAGAGCGCCTTGAATCATTGCAGGCACATAGGTGGCGAGCGCGTGTGGCTCAAGGTCAACACGGAGAACCGCCGGGCAATCGACTTCTATTTGCGGCATGGCTTCGAGAAGATCGGTTCTACGCATTTCAGGATCGCGGATAGCGCTTACGAGAACTTTGTAATGCAAGCAGAAATCCCGCGTCTTTCGGATTGAATGCCCAGAATGACGGCCAGCCAAATGGTGAGGGGTCCGGTGCGTCGGCACCGGACCCCTCGTCGCACATCAGCCGGCCTGTAAGCCGGGTTCTGTAAGGCACCGTCCGCTTGCGCGCACGATACGTGACGGCCATTCCTCTGGGACCATGTTTGCACATGGCCTCGAGCAACCTACCCGGACGGCGGGCCTGACATCGCCCCGCGGCGTTATCGCTTGCGCGAACAGCCCGCTATGCCGTCCCTATTCGGTTTTGCTCCCGGTGGGGTTTACCATGCCGGCTCCGTTGCCGGAGCCGCGGTGCGCTCTTACCGCACCTTTTCACCCTTACCCTGCGAAGCCCGAAGGCGAAGCAGGGCGGTTCGTTCTCTGTGGCACTTTCCCTGGGGTTGCCCCCGCCGGACGTTATCCGGCACCGTATGTCAAGGGAGCCCGGACTTTCCTCCCCGGCGGCCTTTCGACCGTTGCCGGGGCGGCCGTCCGGCCGACTGACGGGCGCAGGCATGGGCATTTGTGACGGTTTCGTCAAGCTGAGATCGCTGCGCACCGTCTGCCCGGAATAATTTATCCTGAATATGTCGTTTGGAGGCGAACTCGTTCGACTGGATGTCGGCGACACAGCCGAACAACCGGAGTTAAGCGATGCAGTATCTGCTGATGATCTACCAGAACGAGGTCGAGTACGCGAAGAACGACGCGGCGACCAGCCAGAAGATGCTGGCTGAATACCAGGCCTTCACGCAAGGCATCGTCCAGAGCGGCAATTTCAAGGCCGGCGACCGCTTGCAGCCGACCACGACCGCGACCACCGTGCGCGTGCGCGACGGCAAGACGCTCACGACCGACGGCCCGTTCGCGGAGACGCGTGAGCAGCTCGGCGGCTATTATCTGGTCGAGGCCAAGGACCTGAACGCCGCGATCGAGATTGCCGCGCGCATTCCGAGTGCGCGCATCGGGTCGATCGAGGTGCGGCCGATCTGGGTCTACGACAAGTGACGGCCGAACCGTACATCGACGCATGAACCCGGGCGAGATCGACACCATATTCCGCGACGAGGCAGGGCGGGCGCTGGCCACGCTGATCCGCCTCGTCGGTGATTTCGATCTCGCCGAGGACGCGCTGCAGGACGCCTTTGCCGTTGCGCTGGAGCGCTGGACGGCGTGCGAACTGCCCGACAATCCGCGCGCCTGGCTGGTCAATGTCGCCAGGCACAAGGCAATCGATCGGATTCGCCGCCAGACCGTCTTCCGCGGCAAGGAGCAGCAGCTCGTGCACGAGCTGAACGCGCAAGCCGCCGACGAGCCGCCGGCGATGCTCGACGACGACATGCTGCGCCTGATCTTCACCTGCTGCCATCCTGCGTTTTCGCCCGAGGTTCAGGTTGCGCTGACGCTGCGCACCGTCTGCGGGCTCTCGACCGCGCAGGTCGCGCGCGCCTTTCTCGTCAGTGAGGAGGCGATGGCGCAGCGGCTCGTCCGCGCCAAGCAGAAGATCAGGCTCGCCGGTATCCCCTATGAAGTGCCCGAACGCGACGCGCTGGCGCTGCGGCTCGATGGCGTGCTCGCCGTGGTCTATCTGGTCTTCACCGAAGGCTATGTCGCAACCTCGGGCGCGGATCTGATGCGGCTCGATCTCGCGGCCGAGGCGATCCGGCTCGGCCGCTTGCTCGATCGGCTGATGCCCGGCCGTGCCGGCATCAAGGGCCTGCTGGCCCTGATGCTGCTGCACGATGCGCGACGCGCCGGGCGCGCGACGTCGGCCGGCGATATCGTGCTGCTGGAGGAACAGGACCGTACGCTCTGGGATCGCGCGCAGATCGAGGACGGCCTGCGTCTGGTCGATGATGCGCTTCGCACGCCCGGCCGGCCGCAAGCCTATGCCGTGCAGGCCGCGATCGCCGCACTGCATGCGCGCGCGCCGAGTTTTGAGGAGACCGACTGGCGGCAGATCGCCGGGCTTTACGAGGTGCTGCTGCGCATCAACCCGTCACCGGTGATCGAGCTCAATCACGCAGCGGCCGTCTCGATGGTCGACGGGCCTGCGCGCGCGCTCGATCTCGTCGATGCGATCACCGCGCGCGGCGGGCTGAATGGCTATGAGCTGTTGCCCGCGGTGCGCGCGGATCTGTTGCGGCGGCTGGGCCGGAAGCAGGACGCGCGCGAGGCGTATGTTGCGGCGACAAAGGCGACGCAGCTGGAGCCGCTGCGGCGGCTGTATGCGCGAAGGATGCGGGAGATGGAGTAGCTGCCGCCACAGACTCCGTCATTGCAAGGAGCTCGTGACCAAATTGCAATGCAATTTTGCACTGAGCGACGAAGCAATCCAGACTATTTTCGCGGAGGCAGTCTGGACTGCTTCGCTGCGCTCGCAATGACGGAGGATGTGGCTGGCACCATCACTTCGATGCGACCACCGTCGTATCCGCCGGCAAGCTCGCCAGCAACGCCTGCAATGTCGACAGCGTCGAATGATCCGCGACGCCGTCCAGCCGTGCGGGGCGGAAGTGTCGTTGAAAGGCGGTGACGACTTCCATCGTCGCGGCGTCGTACTTGCCGGTCAGCGGCAGGCCATATCCGTATCTGGCCAGTGCCTGCTGCAGGCTCAGCACCTCGTCGCTGATGGTTCCCAGCATCAGAGTCTCGCCGCGCACGACGGGGGCGGGCGTCACCCAGTGGCCGACGCCGGAATTCGCCAGCGAATGCCATGGGAATTTTTCGCCGGGGTCCTTCTTGCGCGCGGGTGCGACGTCGGAATGGCCGAGCACCCGGTGCGCCGGCACCTTGCGGCGGAGCATGATGCCGCGGCACAGCGCGATCACGGCGGCGATCTGGCGCAGCGGAAACTCCGGATAGCCCCAGTCGTGGCCGCGATTGACGATCTCGATGCCGATCGAGCAGGAGTTGATGTCGTCCTCGCCGGCCCAGGACGAGACGCCGGCGTGCCAGGCGCGCCTGGCCTCGGGCACGCATTGCACGATGCGGCCGTCCTCAAGCACGACGTAATGTGCCGACACTTCGGTGCCCGCCGTGCACAGCCGCGCCAGCGCGCCCTCGACGTCGGGCATGCCGGTGTAGTGCAGCACGATCATGTCCGCCTGCCGTCCCTTGTTGCGCTCGCCATGGTTGGGCGAGGGGATGATGTCGGAGACGATCGAGGAATCCGGTTCGAACGTTCGCATGTTCGCCGCGGCCTTGGGAACCGGGAGAACGCGTTGACGCTTCGAATCAGATCCAGACGGTGTGGACGAACCGGACGACATAGACAGCTCAAGTCGGAATCGGAGAGTGGGCCAAGCCCTTCTCTTTACTATTCCTTTACCCTCCCTTGGGTGCAATCGCGCGGCGCGGTTAACGGATGCATTTTGGGCGGGTGTGTGGATGAGGCATCACCGCCGCCTTACCTTTTCGACTTGTAACCGGCCGATCAACGCTTTCTTAACGCTAAGGGCCGTTACTGAGGGATGAAGAGCCGACCCGCGTCCGGAGGCGGCCAAAGCGTATTTTGGCTCGAAATCCCATGGCTGCCCGACAAATTCCACTGGGAACACTGGGTTTGCCGCTCGGGGCGACCGGGCCCGGACACGGTGCTGCACAGGGGCTTTGTCGTGGAACCGCCGCGACGCGGAATTATTCGAGGCGTAATGGGCTCACTCGCCCCAGATTTTGCATGGACGCTCGGCGGGCCTGGCGCATGAGCTCGGCCCCGCACATTCCCGTTCTCGGCCGCGAGGCGATCGACCATCTCGCGCCGCGCGAGGGCGGACTCTATATCGACGCCACCTTCGGCGCCGGCGGCTACAGCCGCGCCATTCTCGACGTGCCGGGAACCCGCGTGATCGCGATCGACCGCGACCGCACGGCGATCGCGGGCGGCGCCGAACTGGTCGAGGGCTCCGCGGGCCGGCTGACGCTGGTCGAGGACCGCTTCTCCAATCTCGCCGAGGTTTGCGCGGCGCAAGGCGTCGAAGCCGTCGACGGCGTGGTGATGGATGTCGGGGTGTCCTCGATGCAGCTCGACCAGGCCGGTCGCGGCTTCTCGTTCCGCCTCGATGGTCCGCTCGACATGCGGATGGGGCAGACGGGCCCCACCGCCGCGGACGTTGTTGCCCGCGCCTCCGAAGGCGATCTTGCCGATATCATCTATCTCTTCGGCGAGGAGCGGCATTCGCGCCGCATCGCCCGTGCCGTTGTGGCGGACCGGCAGGAAACGCCGTTCACGACCACGCGCGCGCTCGCCGATCTCGTCGGCCGGGTGGTGCGCTCCAAGCCAGGCGACATTCATCCGGCGACGCGGACGTTCCAGGCTCTGCGCATCTTCGTCAACGAAGAGCTCGAAGAGCTTCAGGCCGCGCTGACTGCTGCCGAGCGTCTGCTCAGGCCGGGTGGCCGGCTCGTGGTGGTCTCGTTCCATTCGCTTGAAGACCGCATCGTCAAGAATTTCCTCGCCGAGCGTAGCAAGACCGGCGGCGGCTCCCGGCATCTGCCGGAAGTGGCGCAAACCGCGCCGAGTTTCCAGCTTCTGACTCGGCGGCCGGTGGTCGCCGGCGAACAGGAAGTCGCGCATAACCCGCGCGCGCGTTCGGCCAAGCTGCGCGCTGCCGAGCGTACCTCGGCGCCCGCGCATGACGATAGCGGGCAATCTTCCTGGCCAAAGCTCTCCGACGTGTTGGGGGGAGGCTAGCGCATGCGCTTCATCCACCTCCTCGTCATCGGCGCGCTGATCTTCGCGGCGGCCTATGTCTACCGGATCAAGATGGATTCGACGGCCCGCACCGAGAAGGTGCTGCGGCTGCATGCGGAGATCCGCGAGCAGCGCGATGCGATCGCATCGCTGCGCTCGGAATGGGCCAGGCTCGATGCGCCCCTGCGCCTGCAAGGCCTGTCGGAGCGGCATCTGCCGCTCAAGCCGGTCAATGGCACGCAATATGACACGCTGAAGAACCTGCCGGAGCGTCCGCCGCGGATGTTCAGGCCGGGCGAGCCCGACCCGATCGGGGCCATGCTCAGCACCATCGAAGCCGCGAGCGACCCTGACACCGTGACGGGCTCCGTGCCTCAGCCCGAGGACAAGCAATGAGCGCGCCGACTCCGGCCAAACAGACAGGAAAGCCGACCGAACCCTGGGGGCAGCGGCTGATCCGCAGCCTGCTCTACGGGCGCAATGTCGACCGCGCCGCGAAGGCGCGGGCGCGCGTCGGGCTTGTGATGCTGGCCTTCACCTCGGTCTACGTTCTGATCGGGGGCCGGCTCGTGATGTTCGCGATCGGCGCCGACGCCCACAGCGCGCGGCGTGCCGCGGCCCAGGAAGTGGTCGCGACCGCGCGGCCCGACATCGTCGACCGCAACGGTGCGATCCTCGCCACCGACGTCAAGGCCGCGAGCCTGTTCGGCGAGCCGCGCCGCATCATCGACAAGGACGAGGCGATCGAGCTTCTGACCGCCACCGTGCCCGATCTGGACGAGGCCGAAGTGCGCGACCGCTTGAAGACGCGCAAGGGCTTCGTCTGGCTGAAGCGCGAGATCACGCCGAAGCAGCAGCAGGACATCCACAAGCTCGGCATTCCCGGCATCGGGTTCCTGCGCGAGAACAAGCGCGTCTACCCGACCGGCAACGAGGTCGCCCACCTCATCGGTCTGGTCAACATCGACAACCAGGGCATCGCCGGGCTGGAGAAGTGGCTCGACAATCAAGGGCTCGCCGATCTCCATCGCGCCGGCTTCGCCACCGACAGGCTGCAGAAGCCGATCGAGCTCTCGGTCGACCTGCGCGTCGAGCACGCGCTGCGCGACGAGTTGCTGAAGGCCAAGGAGAAGTTCCATGCCAAGGCGGCGTCCGGCATCGTCTCCAATGTCAAGACCGGTGAGATCGTGGCGATGGTCTCGCTTCCCGATTTCGATCCCAACAATCCCAAGGAAGCGCACGATCCCGATCGGATCAACCGCCTGACCACCGGCGTCTACGAGATGGGTTCGACCTTCAAGGCGTTCACGCTCGCCATGGCGCTCGACTCCGGAAAGATCAACCTGAACTCGATGTGGGATGCACGGGGAAACCTGCACTACGGCAAGTTCACCATCCATGACAGCCATTCGCTCGGACGTTTCATCAACACCAAGGAAGTGTTCACCTATTCGTCCAATATCGGCGCCGCGCGGATCGCGCTCAGCCAGGGCGTCGAGGCGCACAAGGCCTTCCTCGGCAAGATGGGCCAGTTGACGCGGCTGCGCACCGAGCTGCCGGAGAGCGCGGCTCCGCTGGTGCCGCGACGCTGGGGCGAGCTGAACACGGTCACCATTGCGTTCGGCCAGGGCATGTCGGTGGCGCCGCTCCAGGCCGTGATGGGCATTAACGCGCTCGTGAACGGCGGCTATCTGATTCCACCGACCTTCATGAAGCGCACCGAAGCTGAAGCGGCGGCGATGGCCAAGCGCGTCGTCAAGACGGAGACCAGCGACAAGATGCGGTTCCTGATGCGGCTCAATGCCGAAATCGGGACCGCCAAGACCGCCGACGTCAAGGGCTACTATGTCGGCGGCAAGACCGGCACGTCCGAGAAGGTCATCAACGGCCGCTATGCCAAGAAGCGGGTGCTCAACTCCTTCACCGCGATCATGCCCTGCGACGATCCGAAATATCAGATCCTGATCATGCTGGACGAGCCGCAGGCGATTCCCGAAACGAAGGGGTTCATCACCTCGGGCTGGAACGCGGTGCCGACCGGCGGCAAGGTGATCGAGCGGATTGCGCCGCTTTTGGGCGTCGAGCCGCGGTTCGACCTGCCGCCTGCGGACCGCCTTATTCTTGCAGCATCCAGGACAACCCAGTAATCAACCGGGTGGGCCGTTGCCGCGGCTGAGTCGAGGCTTTTCCGAAGATTCGGCTCTCCGGCACGGCATGGCATGTCGACTGGAAGCCCATGAAGCTGCGCGACCTCATAGGTCAGAACGTTCTAGGCAATGATGCCGCAATCGAGCCCGCTGTCGCGGCGCTCGAGGTGACCGGCGTCGCGCTCGACAGCCGTGTGGTCAAGCCGGGCGATCTCTTCTTCGCGCTCGCGGGCAGCAAGACCGACGGCGCGCGCTTCATCGATGCCGCGATTGCCGCAGGCGCGGTGGCGGTGGTCGGCGACCATGGGCCGGCGACGAGCAAGGTGCCGTTCATCGAGGTCGCCAATCCGCGCCGCACGCTGGCCCTGGCCGCAGCCAGATTCTTCCCCGCGCAGCCCGCGACCATTGCCGCGGTGACCGGCACCAGCGGCAAGACCTCGGTCGCCGCATTCACGCGCCAGATCTGGGAGCGGTTGGGGCACGCCTCCGCCAGCATCGGCACCATCGGTCTCGTCTCGCCGAAGCGCACGGTTTACGGCTCGCTGACGACGCCGGATCCGATCGCACTGCACCGGCAGCTCGACGAGATCGCGCGCGAGGGCGTGACGCATCTTGCGTTTGAGGCGTCATCGCACGGGCTCGATCAGTACCGTCTCGACGGCGTGCGTGTCTCGGCCGGCGGCTTCACCAACCTCTCGCGCGACCACATGGATTACCACCCGACCGTCGCGCATTACCTTGCGGCGAAGCTTCGTCTGTTCCGCGAGCTGGTTCAGCCCGGAGGCGCAGCGGTGATCTCGGCCGATCATGATTGCTCGGCGGAGGCGATCGAGGCGGCGACGTCGCGCGGCCTGCGCGTGATGGCGGTCGGCCGCAATGGCGATGGGGCAGGCGAAGGCATCCGCCTTGGCGGCGCCACGGTCGAAGGTTTTTCGCAAGTGCTTGCGCTCGAGCATTGCGGCAGACGACATGCGATCCGGCTGCCGCTGGTCGGCGAATTCCAGATCGAGAACGCGCTGGTGTCGGCTGGGCTCGCCATCGGCACCGGCAGCGATGCGGCCGACGTGTTCGCGAGCCTCGAACATCTCGAAGGCGCCAAGGGGCGGCTCGAGCGCGTTGGCGAACATAACGGTGCGCCGATCTTTGTCGATTATGCGCACAAGCCCGATGCGCTGGCGAAGGCGTTGCAGGCGCTGCGGCCCTACGCCAGCCGTCGGCTGGTCGTGGTGTTCGGCGCGGGTGGCGATCGCGATGCCGGCAAGCGTCCGATCATGGGCGAGATCGCGGCGGAGAACGCAGACGGAATCATCGTCACCGACGACAATCCGCGCAGCGAGAAGCCGGACGTCATTCGTGCCGAGATCCTCGCAACAGCAAAGGGCGCCCGCGAGATCGGCGACCGCGCCACCGCGATCCGCACCGCGATCGAGGAACTGGAAGACGGCGATGCGCTGCTCATCGCCGGCAAGGGCCACGAGACCGGGCAGATCGTGGGCGGCCAGGTGCTGCCTTTCAGTGATCACGAGGCGGTCGCCGCCGCATTAGCGTCGAGGGTTGCATGAGCGGGCCACTATGGACGGTTGCCGAAGTGGCGCGCGCGCTGGGGGTTGTCGGGTCATTCCCGGAGACGGGAATCGATTTCGTCACGCAGGACAGCCGCCTGGTGAAGCCGGGCAGCCTGTTCGTCGCGCTGAGCGGCACGCCGAGCGGCGGCTTCATCTCGGCCTTCGCGAGCGCCCGTGACGGCTGGGAATTCGCGGACAAGGCGGAGGCCTCCGGCGCGGTCGCGATGATCGTGCCGCATCAGATCGCGGGCATCCGGATTCCGCAGATCGTCGTCGAGGACACGCTGATCGACGGCCTCTGGGCTCTCGCGAGCGCGGCACGCGTGCGCTTCCACGGACCGGTGATCGGCCTCACCGGCAGCGCCGGCAAGACCAGCACCAAGGAATTCCTCGCGGCTTATCCGGGCGCCTATGCCAGCCCGTCGAGCTTCAACAATTTCTGGGGCGTGCCGCTGACGCTGTGCAATGCGCGGCCCGACGCCAGCCTCTGGGTCGTCGAGATGGGGATGAACCAGATCGGCGAGATCGCGCGGCTCAGCGAATTGACGCGGCCGACTGTCGCGCTCGTCGTCAACGTCCAGCCGGTGCATCTGGAAAAGCTCGGCTCGCTCGAAGCCATCCGTCGCGAGAAGGTGTCGATCGCGCTCGGCCTCCCCGAGGACGGCGTGCTGGTGCTGCCCGCCGGGCTCAAGGCGTCCGAATGGAAGGGCAAGGTGGTGCGCTTCGGCGAGCATGCCGAGGTGCATGAGGTCGCGCACGCGCCGCATGGCGAGAGCTGGCAGGTCGTGGCCATGATCGGCAAGAAGGAGATCGCCTTCAGCCTGACGCCGGGCGCGCCGCACCGGGTCCAGAATGCGCTGGCCGCGCTCGCCTCGATCCGCGCCGCGAACCTCGACGCATCGACGCTGGCGATCAAGCTCGACCGGGTCGGCATCATGACCGGCCGCGGCGTCGAGCAGGCGGCCGGCGGCGTCACCGTGATCGACGACAGCTTCAACGGCAATCCGGCCAGCGTGGCGGCTGCGCTGCAGAGCCTGCAGGCGCGCAGCGTCACCGGCGGCCGCCGCATTGCGGTGCTCGGCGACATGCTGGAACTGGGCGATGACGCGCCAAGCTATCACACCGGCCTCGCCAGCCATCTCGATGGCATCGACGGCGTCTACTGCGTCGGCCCCCTGATGCGTCATCTCTACGACGTCCTGCCGGCGGGCAAGGGCCTCGGCTGGCACGACGATCCCGCGACGCTGAAGCCGGCCGAGGTGGCAAATCTACTGAATGCGGGCGATGTCGTGGTTGTCAAGGGCAGCAAGAAGATGTTCTGGGTCAACAAGTTTGTGCCGGGGCTGGTGGCCGCCTTGCAGACAAAGGCGTAAACTGCTTGGAAGGCGCTGTTCCCGAATCCTTCCTTGCGGCGCGAAGCCGTCCGTTTTCCAAGGGTCGCCCGAACCCATGATGAAGACCCGCGAATGCGCGTGAGGCACTCTGCGTGCAAAGGCGCCATAGGACCGTCTGAATGTTTTACTGGCTGATCGAGCTTTCCAACACATTTCCGGGCTTCGGTGCCGTTCGCACCTTCCTGAACGTCTTCCGCTACATCACCTTCCGCACCGGCGGCGCCGTCGTCACCGGGGCGCTGTTCGTGTTCCTGTTCGGGCCCTGGATCATCGACCATCTGCGCCTCCGCCAGGGCAAGGGGCAACCGATCCGGGCCGACGGTCCGCAATCGCATCTCGCCAAGAAAGGCACGCCCACCATGGGCGGGCTGATGATCCTGTCCGGCCTCACGGTCGGCACGGTGCTGTGGGCCAATCCGCTCAACCCCTATGTCTGGATCGTGCTGGCGGTGACGCTC
>LNAP01002112.1_pt1 | contig 20206 bp, 17 predicted proteins | sample 602601 | NCBI WGS metagenome assembly LNAP01 (sample SAMN02440304, study PRJNA202911) | soil metagenome | biome: Subtropical and temperate rainforests or woodlands; isolation source: soil samples (1 kg each in a 20% v/v slurry with milli Q water) were... ...
CGACCTGCACCACCTGGAAGCGCCGGGTCAGGGCCGGGTCCTTCTCGATGTGCTTTTTGTATTCGGCCCAGGTGGTTGCCGCCACGGTGCGCAGGGTGCCGCGGGCCAAGGCCGGCTTGAGCAGGTTGGCGGCATCGCCGGTACCGGCCGCGCCGCCGGCGCCGACCAGGGTATGGGCCTCGTCGATGAACAGGATGATCGGCTTGGGCGAGGCCTGCACATCCTCGATGACCTGGCGCAGGCGTTGCTCGAACTCGCCCTTCATGCTCGCGCCGGCCTGCAACAGGCCGACGTCCAGGCTGCGCAGTTCGACGTCCTTGAGGCTCGGCGGCACGTCGCCGGCGACGATACGCAGGGCGAAGCCCTCGACCACCGCGGTCTTGCCGACCCCGGCTTCGCCGGTGAGGATGGGGTTGTTCTGCCGACGGCGCATGAGGATGTCGACCAGTTGGCGAATCTCCTCGTCGCGCCCGACTATGGGGTCGAGTTTGCCGCTGCGGGCCTGTTCGGTGAGGTCCACAGTAAAGCGCTTGAGCGCCTCCTGCTTGCCCAGCGCACTGGGCGCCATGGCGCCGCTGGCTTCGCCCGGCGTGGCGCCAGCGTTGAAACCGTCGCTGGCGGCCAGGCCGTTTTCCGGCGAGTCGCCGAGGTATTCGTCGAAACGCTCGATCAGGTGCTCCACCTTGATCTTGTCGAACTCGCGGGAGAGGGCCGCGAGTGCGTGGCGCAGGCTCGGTGTCTTGAGCATGCCGACGATCAGGTGGGCGCTGCGTACCTGGCTCTCGCCGAACAGCAGACTGCCATAGACCCAGCCGCGCTCCACGGCTTCCTCGACCTGCCCGGACAGGTCGGTGATCGAGGTCGAGCCGCGCGGCAGGCGGTCCAGGGCGTCGGTGATATCCCTGGACAGGCGCGCCGGGTCGAGATTGAACTGGCGGACCAGGCGGTGCAGGTCGCAGTCCTGCAATTGCAGGAACTGGTGCAGCCAATGCACCAGTTCCACATAGGGGTTGCCGCGCAGCTTGCAGAACACGGTGGCGGCTTCGATGGCCTTGTAGGCCGGGCTGTTCAACTTGCCGAACAGCGCGACGCGGCTGATCTCACTCATGATCGCGGCTCCTTGAGGGGGTGGTATGGCTGGCGTATTCGCGGACCAGCAGCAGGTCGTCGGCATCCGTCGGCGGGCTGCCGAGCCAGGTGTCGAAGCCCAGGCGGGTCTGGCCGTCGAGATCGATGCGCGGCACTTGCGCGCGCTGTAGCAGCAGATTGACTTCCCAATCCAGCTCCTCGCCCTGGTACTCGGCGACCCAGGCGGCCAGTTCGCCGAAGCTGTCCTGGCCGGGCAGCAGGCGTTGGTATTGCGCAAGGCTCAAAGGCCCCAGGCGGATGCGGAATTTATGCTGGCGATCCCAGACGTGGGTGCCCAGGCTCAGGTCGCTGCCGAGCGAGCACAGCGCCACGCCCAGCTGGCCGCGCTGCGGCAACTCCAGCCACTGGCCGACGTATTCCTCGATGCTCACCGGCACGCCGAAATAGTCTTCCAGGATCGCGCGCAAGCCGTCCGGGTAGCGGGTCTGTGCCGCCAGGTGACCGGTGAAGTGGTAGCGCGCCGAGTCGGCGATCGGGCCCTGGCCGAGCAGGCTGGTCATGCCCCGTCCGGACAGTGCGGCCAGGCGCATCGACCAGTAGTCGTGGTCGGGGCGGTCGTGGCTGACGGTCGGCCGCGCCTCGGCCCAGGCGCGGTAGAACAGGCACAACAAGCGGTGATTGAACACGTCGAGAAAGCGCGTGAAGCTGGCGTCGCCGCTGTTGCGCTGGCGATCGCGGGCGTATTCGGTCAGGTGCAGCGGCAGCGGGCCGTTGGGCCCGGTCAGGCCGAAAAAGAACTGCTCGATGCGCGGCGCGGCGCCCTCGGGGTCGGCCTCGATACTGGCCAGGGTCGAGGGGGCAAAGCCGCAGTCGGGTCTCTGCCCCAGGCGCAGCGGGTCGTCGTGCAAGCGCAGGGAATGGCCGATGCGCGGCCGGTCGCTGGCCTCGCACTCGATGCGCCGCAGCGCCTGGAAGAAGTCGTAGGCCCAGGGCTCGTCGGCCATCCGATCGATGCTGTGCAGCGGTTTCAGAGGTTCGGTCGACATCCGGGGTGCGCCTGCCATCGCATGATTTCGCCGCGCTCGGTGGTGCGCAGCACGGTTTCGGTGAAGCTGTTGATCGACACGTAACGGGCCAGGAAACGCTCGAACACCGCGCCCAGCAGGTACACGCCGGTGCCGCGGAAGGCGTTTTCGTCGAACTCCAGGCTGATCTCCAGGCCACGGCCAAACACGATCGGCCCCGGCATCGGCAACCGGCGGGTGCAGGGCGTGCTGCGCACCTGGCGCAGGCCTTCGATCTGCAACTGCAGCGCCGAATCGCCGGGGTCGCCGTACAGGCGCAGCAATTCGCGCAGCGCCGCGGCCCCCTGGCCCTGTTCGCTCAGCGACAGGTAGTTCAGCGATAGCTGGCTGATCAGCCGCCAGGCGCTGGCATCGTGCGCGCGGCTGGGTCGCGGCCGGCTTGGCCCGGCCAGGCAGCGCACGGCCAGCACCGGGGCGCTGTCTTCCAGGGTGAAATCGCTTTTGCCGGTCCCCACCGGCATCAGCAGCGGCAGGTCGCGGTTGGTGCACAGGGCGCTGAGGCCGAGCTGGCGCAAGTCGTGGCGATAGGGCGCCTGGTTGACATCCACCAGCGAGACGAAGGTTTCGCTGCCGATATAGGTCGAGCGGGGCCCGCGGCGCCGTTGCTGGCTGGACAGGCGACGCGGCTCGCGGCGGACGATGTAGTAGGCCTGCTCGCGGCCATAACGCAGCGGGTCGCGGATCGCATAGAACGGCTGGAACGGCTGCTCGGGGCCGCTGCCATGGCCGGTGACCTGGGTCAGGGAATGGATCTCGAAATCCAGCGGCCGGGTGCGGTCGGCGATCACCTGGTGCTCATGCACCCGCTCGCTCAGGTGAATGCGATCGGCGCGGCGTGGAAACAGGTTCACCGCCGGCGTGCAGAAGGGCACGAACTGGGCCGCCGATACCGTGCCTTCCAGGGTGCTGTCGAGGCGATCGAACAGCACCACCAACTCCAGTTCCTGGCTGCCGCAGCGCTGCACACCGGCGCTCAGCCCGGTGAAGTCGACGAACAAAAAACGATTGGGCAGGGCGAAATATTCCTGCAGCAGGCGATACCCCTGGAAGGCCCGGGGCACCACCGGCAGCACCGCGTCCTGATCGTCGAAGCCGCGGGGTTTGAGGCTCTCCACAGGCAAGCGCTCGGCCCAGTCGCCGTCGACGCTCTTGATAAACACGGCACAGGCATTGCCGAGCAACTGCTCGTACAGACGAAAAGGTTGCTCGTCGGCGCCATTGAGGTAGAGCGGCAGGCTGTCCAGCGCCAGGGCGTTGAACGGCAACCCGGCACCACAGCGCAAGCGCAGGCGCAGCCCGGCCTTGGCCCTGGGTTCGCTGGCGGCCAGGCGGCCGAGGGTCGCCGCCGGGTTGCCGAAGTATTCGGCATGGCCGACCTGCAACGGCCACAGCGTCACCGCATGGGCGCTGCGGTATTCGCAGGCGGTCTGCTCGCCATGGCCCAGCTGGCCACGCAGGGCGGCCTGGCGTTCGACCCTGAAGCCGCTGGTCAGTGAGCCCTCGTTGGGGTCGGCGACCAGCTGGACCACCACCACCGAAGGCGTTGGCGCCAGGTAATGGGGGTAGGCGATTTCCAGCAGATTGTGGGTGAAGGTCGGGTATTCGGCGTCCAGCTTCAGGTGGACCCGCGCGCTCAGGTAGGCGAAGCCCTCCAGCAGACGCTCGACATAGGGATCGGCGCATTCGATGCCGGACAGGGTCAGGCGGCTGGCGATCTTGGGGAACTCCTGGGCGAACTCGGCGGCGCTCTCGCGGATATGCTGCAGCTCCTGGTTGTAATACTCGAGCATGCGCGGGTTCATTGGCGTCTCCTGGCGGGCTCGGCCGGCGTCACCTTGACGTGCCCGGTTTCCAGGTCGAGGGCGGTGCTGAGCAGCAAGCGCAGGGGCACCGGCTCGGCCCACAGATCGCCCTCGATCTCGAAGCTCAGGGCGTTGTGACTCATGTCATTGCCGTCGAGTCGCGCGCGAACCTTCAACGAGCCTTTGAGGATGCGCGGCTCAAAGGTGGCGATGGTGTCGCTGAACAAGGCTTCGATGGCCTGTACATCGACACTTGAGGCGGTATGTCCGGCCAGGGGCGGCAGGCCGAAATTCAGCACCGAGTTGCCCGCCGGCATCTGCGCGGCCTGCTCCGGATCGAACAGCACGCAGGTGTTGAACAGCCAGGCCAGATCGCGCAGCACACACGCTTTGAGCTGGGTCAGCGACATGACGCGGCGCTCGGCGGCTTCTTTCGGGTTGTGCGGATCATCGTCGGTCAGGCGATCGAGCAACGAGGGTTGCAGGCGTTCTTGCAGGGTCAGCTCGGCCATTTTCAGTTATCCCTGTCGGCGCAGCCGAGGCTGCGCAGTTGATCCCGCAGGGCCCGCAAGGCGCCGCCCAACTGACCTGCACCCATCGGCTGTTCGGCGTTCATTGCCATCTCCTTGTTCGCAGGCTTCGAGCCGAGCCCTGGCGTGCGGTCAAGCGTCGGGGTCGAACAGGCCGATAAACATTTTCTCATCCCACTGGAAAGGCGGGCAGGCCGTCACCCGGCTCACCGCCGACGAGGCTTCCAGAGTCTGATCGGAGCCGCTGCGTAGCGCTTGGATCTCGGTGCGGCAATCCCGACTGGGCGAGGGCAATTGCTCGCTGCTTTCCACCAAGATCACCTGGCGTGTCCCCACCTGCTTGGTGCGCAGCGTGCCGCTGGGGTCACGGTGGAACTGGCAAGGCCATTTCAGGCTCAGGTCGATGCCGGGTTGCTGCGGGACCAGCACGCGACAGTTGCCATTGCGCTCTTCCAGCAGCAGGTCCCGGGCCAGGAAGCGCGCCTGGGTGGCGCTGTCGGCCGGGTTCTGCGCGCAGGCGGGCAAAATCAGACCCGCCAAGCCCGCGACCATAAGGCGAAACCGGCGCTGACTCATGACAGCTCCCAGAACCACACCTGGGCGGAGTGGTTGGCCGGGTCGTCATAGGTCTTGGTGAAACCGCGGCTCCACAGGTCGATATGGTCGCCGGCCGCGCGACTCTCGCCACTGCGGGTAAAGCAATCCTTGAAAAAAATGATCCCGTTCTTCTCGTTGAGCTGCAGCTTGGCCTTGGCCGCGTCGGTAAAGATGCTCGGCCGGCCCAGATGCTGGCGCCACAGCCAGTTCGCCAGCGACTCGGCGCCGCGGGCGTGGCCGTGGCTGCAGCGCGGTTCCGAATAGGTGTGGCCATCCACGAGGATGCTTCGCTCGGCGTTGAGCGTAATGCTCATGCGGATCGCGCATTGATTTTCCCAACCGCCATCGCAAGGCTGGCTTTCAGTCGGGTAGTTGTTCCACAGATTGATGAACGCGGGTCTGGCCATCATCGAACCTCCTGTTGCGCCGTGGCCCCTGGTACAAGCCGAGCACCCTGCGGCAGGGCTGCAGGGTGGCTGGCGTCACACCTTGACGTTTTGGCGGATATTCCAGCCGTACTTGACCGGGCCGCCGTCCTTGGAACCGTCCTGCTTCTGCGGTTGGTAGTCGACCAGCACCTGGCCGAAATTCAGCGCGATGTTTTCGGTCAGGCGATCCGCGCCGCCACTGCCGCCGGTGCCGATCGAGGACACCAGGACCTCCTTGAGGGTGATGGTCAGGTACTCGACCGGATCGTCGCCGCCGGCCTTGCGCACCGTCAGCTTGGCCTCGTCGTAATGCTTGCCGCTGGAGCAGGCCATCATCAGGTTGGGGGAGGATTTATCCACCCACTTGGTCAACGTCAGGTCGTGGATATTGACCTTGCCGGCACCGCCGCCACCGCCCACATGCATGTTGCCGGACTGGGCCATGGCCCAGCTCCAGGAAAGCACGTCGATCTCCTCCTTGTGGTTCTTGTCCTGGGACTCGCCCTTGACGTCGCCGATCTTGATAAACATATCAACAGCCATCATGCCTCCTTGAGTGGTCTACACCACTGTGCTCCAGCGATTGGCCACGCTGTGTTGCAGTGCACCCGCCACCACGGCGGGTGCCACCGGGGATGGATCAAACCGCCTTGGCGGATGGAAGCTTGGATACCAGCCGCAGCGATACCGTGAGCCCTTCGAGCTGGTAGTGCGGGCGCAGGTAGAACTTCGAGCTGTAGTAACCGGGATTGCCCTCGACCTCCTCGACCACCACCTCCGCCGCGGCCAGGGGGTGCTGGGCCTTGGTGGTTTCGGTGGAGTGGGCCGGGTCGCCGTCCACGTAATTGAGAATCCAGTTCTGCAGCCAGCGCTGCATGTCGTCCTTTTCCTTGAACGAGCCGATCTTGTCGCGAACGATGCACTTCAGGTAATGGGCGAAGCGGCAGGTGGCGAACAGGTAGGGCAGGCGTGCCGCCAGGTTGGCGTTGGCGGTGGCGTCGGGGTCGTCATACTCGGCCGGCTTCTGCAGCGATTGCGCGCCGATGAAGGCGGCGAGGTCGGTGTTCTTCTTGTGCAGCAGCGGCATGAAGCCGTTCTTCGCCAGCTCCGCCTCGCGCCGGTCGGCGATGGCGATTTCGGTCGGGCACTTCATGTCCACGCCACCGTCGTCGGTCGGGAAGGTGTGCGTCGGCAGGTTCGGCACCTCGCCGCCGGACTCCACGCCGCGAATCCGCGAGCACCAGCCATAGAGCTTGAACGAGCGGTTGATGTTCACCGCCATCGCATAGGCCGAGTTGGCCCAGGTGTACTTGGAACTGTCGGCGCCGTTGGTTTCCTCCTCGAAGGCGAAGGCATCCACCGGGTCGGTCTTGGCGCCGTAGGGCAGGCGGGCGAGGAAACGCGGCATGGTCAGGCCGATGTAGCGCGAATCCTCGGAATCGCGCAGCGAACGCCAGGCAGCGTATTCCGGCGTGGTGAAGATCTTGGTCAGGTCGCGCGGGTTGGACAGCTCCTGCCAGGAGCCCATGCCCATCACCGTCGGCGAGGCCGCGCTGATGAACGGCGCATGCATCGCCGCGCAGACCTTGGCCAGCTCGCCGAGCAGCTCGACGTCCGGCGACGACTGGTCGAAGTAGTAATCGCCCACCAGGCAGCCGAACGGCTCGCCGCCGAACTGGCCGTATTCCTCTTCGTACATTTTCTTGAAGATCGGGCTCTGGTCCCAGGCGGTGCCCTTGAACTTCTTCAGGGTCTTGTGCAGGTCGCCCTTGGCGATGCTCATCACGCGGATCTTCAGCTGCTCGTCGGTTTCCGTGTTGTTGACCAGGTAGTGCAGGCCGCGCCAGGCGCTTTCCAGTTGCTGGAAGTCGGCGTGATGCATGATCAGGTTGACCTGCGCGGTGAGCTTGGCGTCGATTGCGGCGATGATCGATTCGATGGATTTGATCGCGTCGTTGGAGATCAGCTCGGTCTTGCTCAGGGCCTGTTCGGCCAGGGTGCGCACGGCGCTTTCCACCGCCTCGCGGGCGTGCTCGGTCTTGGGTTTGAACTCTTGCAGGAGCAGGGCGGCGAAGTCGCTCGGTTGTTCGATCGCGGCGTCTGCCTGGGCCTGCGGGTCTTTCATCAATTCGGCCATGGTCTGCGTCCTCTGTCAGGCTTGCGGCTCGGGTTCGGTCGGTTTCGGCGCGCTGGCCAATGCCTGCAACAGCGCCGGGTCCTTGATCGCCTTCATGATCATGTCCTCGGCGCCGGTCTTGCCGTCCATGTAGGTCAGCAGATTGGCCAGCTGGGTGCGGGCTTCGAGCAGTTGGTTGAGGGCATCGACCTTGCGCGCCACCGCGGCCGGGCTGAAGTCGTCCATGCTCTCGAATGTGATGTCCAGGCTCAGGTTGCCTTCGCCGGTCAGGGCATTGGGCACGTTGAACGCCACCCGCGGTTTCATCGCCTTGAGCCGCGAGTCGAAGTTGTCGACGTCGATCTCCAGGAACTTGCGGTCGGCCACCGCCGGCAGCGGTTCGGCGGGCTTGCCGACAAGGTCGGCCATCACCCCCATGACGAAGGGCAATTGCACCTTCTTCTCCGCACCGTAAAGCTCCACGTCGTACTCGATCTGCACCCGGGGAGCACGGTTACGGGCGATGAATTTCTGGCTGCTGGTGTTAGCCATTTTTCCTCCTGCGCTGCCTAGGCGGCTGTGTTGGATGGGCGTCGGTTAAGCGTTTTCACTCGGACTGTTCACCTTCGGGCCCGCGCAATTTTTCGAACTGGGAAAAACCGTCCGGAATCAGGTTGCTCACGATGGTGGCGAAATCCGCGCTGACCAGGCTCTTGGCGCGGCTCAAGAGCACGGGCACCGGGCTTGAGGGCTCGTGCCTGACGTAGTAACCGAGGATGCGGTCGAGGCTGCGCAGCACATCGTCACGGTTGCCGATCTCGCCCGCGATGCGCGGCGCGGCGGCGCTGGGGGCCGTGGACGTGGCTGCATCGACAGGCTCGCCGGCCTGCGCGACAGCGCTGGAAACGCCCGGCTGCGGGGCGTGCTCGGCGATGATTTGCACCGCATGCCGAAGCAGTTGCTTGATCGTGCCCAGGTCCGCGCCGTGGTTGGAGCCGACCCGTTCGTTGACCTCGCGCTCTATGGTCAACAGCGTGCCATGGGCCTCGTTCAGGGCGGCGCGGCAGGCCTCGAGCTGTTCGCCCGCGCAGTCCTGAAAGGCCGCGCCGAGCTGGTCCGGGCTGAGGCTTTCACTGGCGAAGCGCTGCAAGCCGGCGGCATTCAGCGCGGCCCGCAGGCCGACGTTGCCAAAGGCCCGCGAGCTGATCAGCGGCATGCCCCAGAGCAGGCGAATGACCGGCTCGGCGTTGAGGCCGGCGAGGGCGTTGATCCGGAAAGTGGGGTCATTGCCATCCTCTGCATCCAGCTTGGGATGCAGGTCGTCCCAATACTGCGCGAGCAACTGCTGGATCAGCTGTAACCCTTGCACCAGGCCGGGCAGGCCTTGCAGGGCAATGGCGCTTTGCAGGAAGTAGTTGGCGATGCGCAGGTCTTTGCTGCGCGTGAACAGCTCGACGCAGAGGTCGCGGACCTGGCGCCATTCCGGCGGTGTGGCGGGTAGCACGGCATCGCCCATCTGCCGTTCGGGTTGGCCTTGCGCCGCGCGTTCAAGCTCGAGAAAGGCGGCGTCGTACTCGAGGTCGCCGCCACAGGGGGAGTCAGGGGAAATGGTTTCCAACAAACGCTGTACATCCATCACGGACGTGATCTCCATATCGGCCCGGCAATCGGCGCCCGGTCAGGGCGAGCGCACGACAAAATCCCTTTCCTGCAGATGCGTGTTCTATCCAGACCCACTTTTTTGGTCATTTCTGGATTCAATAATTGAACTGAAGTTTTAGCCCAGTTCAATTGTTGTCAAGAAACTCTCCGACCAATGGGGGGACCTTGTGATGTTTGAAGATAGGTGGTGGGTGGTGGTTCTTTTAGTTTCTTTTGTTATAGGGCTTATTTGAAAAAAGCGAATATAAGCGCAGGAACTTTGAGGGCACGGAAATCTTTTAGGGGGCTATACTCGCTTTGCACTCGCTGGCATGCCCGAGCTGTTGTTATTGAGCAATACCGTACAAGGAGTTCTAATGCCGCTGCGTTTGACAATCACCAGTTATCACAAGCTGACTCCCGGCCAACGGGCGGAGTTCGAGCTTGATCGCGGTGAGCTGAAAATCGGTCGTAACCCCGAGAACGACTGGGTACTTCCAGACCCGGAGCGCCTGGTGTCCGGCCAGCACTGCGTCATTCAACTGCGTGACGGCACCTACTACCTGACCGACACCAGTACCAATGGCGTACAGCTGATGAATGCCGGCGTGCGCATGCACCGCGGCAACAGCGAACCCTTGCGCGACGGCGAACTGCTGCGCGTCGGCGAGTACGACATCCTGGTGCAGATCAACGGCGCCCCGCAGATCGTCAGCGGCGCACCCGGGACGAGCGATCCCTTTACCGGCTTCGATGCGCTGATCAAGCGCCAGGCGCCGGGCGAGATTCCCGCCGCGGCGGCGCCCCCCAGCAGAGTGCAGATCCACGCGGGCGGTTCGCCCCTGGACACCAAGCCCGACCTGTTCGATTTTCTCGCGTCCCCGGCCGTCCCCCCTCCGGCCCTGGCCGACCACGTGCCGCCCGAACGCCATGATTTCCGCCCGCCCGAGCCACAACGCGCCAGCGCCCCCCCGGCCAGCGAAACCGGCGCGGCACCGGCGATTCCGGCGGATTGGGACCCCTTCACCGAGCTGGGTGCGGGCCCGGCGCCGGTGGCGCCGCCCCCTGCGCAAGCCCAGCCGCAACCATTGCCAGCGGTATCGGAAAATATTGCCAGCAGCGCACCCGAACCGGCCGTGCAACGGGCCGCGGTTGCGCCTGCGGCGCCGGCAATCGGGGGCGATAATGAACAGGTGCTGGAAGCCTTTCTCAGGGGCGCGGGGCTCGAGCAATTGCGTATCGACAGAGGCGAAACCCGCGCGCAAATGGAGGCCATCGGCCGCAGCTACCGGCATATGGTCGAGGGGTTGATCGAGGTGCTGCGCGCCCGTGCCAGCCTCAAGGGTGAGTTCCGCATGGCCCAGACCATGATCCGCCCGGTGGAGAACAACCCCCTCAAATTCGCCCCCAATGTCGATGAGGCGCTGCTGTTATTGCTGCGTTCCGGCAACCAGGCCTTCATGCCGGCCGACCAGGCGATCAAGGAAAGCTTCGACGACCTGAAAGCGCATCAACTGGCCGTCATGGCGGGCGTACAAGCCTCGATCAAACACCTGCTCCAGCGTTTTCAGCCAGCGGTACTGGAAGCGCGTTTAAGTCAACCTTCGGCTATTGGCGCTTTGCTGCCCGGTAGGCGTCAAGCGCAATACTGGGAGTTGTTCACGGAACTCTATGCGAGCATTTCCAGGGAGGCCGAAGATGATTTCGAGGATTTGTTCGGGCGTGAATTCAGTCGAGCCTATGAAGAACAAAATACCAAGTTGCGAAAAGGCTGAGTGCCATCGGTTAGTTGGATAAAGGCTAATGGCTATTAAATAGTGAGTTGATCTTGTTTGGCTATCGGTAGTTTCGATTTGGAATAATAAATGTCAGTGAGGACGACGACATGCCAAAGTTCTTGTTGTTCGCAACAGCAGTACTGCTGGCTGCCTGTGCTTCGAGTCCGCCGCCGCCCCCTACGCCTACTGTCGTTGTCATGCATATCCAGGCTGCTGCCGATCTGAATCTTTCGGCGGGCGGCCAGGCGACGCCGGTGCGGGTGCGTTTGTACGAGTTGAAGAGCGGCGGAGCTTTCAGTCGCGCCGACTATTTCTCCCTGGTGAATGCCACCGGCGCGACCTTGTCCGCGGACCTGGTGGCGCAGGACGAATTGCTCATCCAGCCGGGTCAACGGCTGACCCTGGAGCGCACGCTCGACGAGCAGAGCCGTTTGCTCGGCCTGGTGGTGTCCTACCGTGAACTGGACAGCGCTGTGTGGCGCCAGATGGTCAGTATCCCGAGCAATGAAACCACGCCATTGACGGTTTCCCTGACAGCCAGGGCGATCAGCGCGGCAGCCACGAAACCTGCGAATTAGTCCTGTCGAGGAAGCCAGCCCATGTCCTGGAATAACCGTGTGGTGTGGTCCGAAGGAATGTTTCTGCGGCCGCAGCATCTCCAGCAGCATGATCGCTACATGGAAGCCCTGATCGATGGTCGTTGCCGTCCGTTGAGTGCGGGGGGCTGGGGGTTCTCCGAACTGCGCATCGACGAGTCCCTGCTCAGCCAGGGCAAGGTGGCGATTGTCAGCGCGCGCGGGGTGCTACCCGATGGCACGCCTTTCGACATTCCCGGCGACGATCTGCCGCCGCCGCCACTGAACGTGAACGACAACCTGCGCGATGCGCAGGTCTTCCTGGGCTTGCCGCTCAAGCGTGCCGGCAGCCGCGACACCGTGGGGGAGGGCGAGGCACCGGGCGGTGCGCGCTATATCAGCCAGGTGCGCGAAGTGCGCGATGACAACGCCGCCTTCGAGAGCCGCGCGTCGCTGGCGATCGGCGGCAAAGCCCTGCGCCTGCTGACCGAGCGCGACGGCCTCGGCGAATATGCCTGCCTCGGTTTGATCCGGGTCCTGGAAAAACGCGCGGACAATGCCGTGCAGCTGGACGACGACTATATTGCGCCGCTGCTCGATGTGGCCGCCTCCGGCGTGCTGGCGGCCTTTCGCAGCGAGCTGCAAGGGCTGTTGCACCAGCGCGGCGAGGCCCTGGCAGGCAGGGTGGTGGCCTCGGGGGCCGGCGGTGCCTCGGAGATTGCCGACTTTCTGCTGCTGCAACTGGTCAATCGCGCCGAGCCCCTGCTCAGCCACCTGGCCCGGTTGAGCCCCTTGCACCCGCAGGACTTCTATCGCGAGGCGGTCTGCCTGGCGGGGGAGTTCGCCACCTTTTCCGCCGCCGGGCGTCGCCCCAGCGACTACCCGGCCTATGCCCACGACGACCTGGCGAGCAGTTTCGCCCCGGTGATGCACGATCTGCGGCAAGCCTTGTCGATGGTCATCGATACCCGCGCCACACCGATTCCCATCGTCGAGAAATCCTACGGCGTGCATGTGGCGATGCTGGCCGACAAGAGCTTGCTGGAGATGGCCAGCTTCGTCCTGGTGGTGCGGGCCGAGGTACCGGCCGAAACCCTGCGCACGCATTTCCCCCAGCAGGCCAAGATCGGCTCGGTGGAGCACATCCGCGACCTGGTCAACCTGCAGTTGCCGGGCATCGCCTTGCTGTCCATGCCCGTGGCGCCGCGGCAGATTCCCTATCACGCCGGCTCAAGCTATTTCGAACTGGACCGTGGCAGCGAGCACTGGAAACAGTTGGCCAACTCAGGGGGATTCGCCTTTCACATTGCCGGCCAGTTCCCGGGCCTGAACCTGGCCTTCTGGGCCATCCGAGGATAATTCGTCATGCACCCGATCGATGATCCCTTCGGCAGCTCTGGCGTAGGCGGCACTTCAGGCGGCGCCTCGCCGGGCGGCAACGACCATACCCTGATCATGCCGCGGCCCGGCGGGCGCTCCGTCGATGCCTCTGCCCCAAGGAAGGATGGCGCCAGCGCCGCCGATTCGCACATTGCGATGCCGGGCGCGCCGGTGGCGAGCAGCCTGGCCCAGGGCCTCAACCCGCTGGAGCGGGCGGCCGGCCCGATACTGGCGCTGCTGACCCGCTTGCGCAGCACCCTCGCTCACCCGCAACCGGCCAGCCTGCGCGCCCAGTTGCTGGCCTACCTGCGCCAGTTCGAGGAGCAGGCACGCGCCGCCGGCGTCGCCCAGGATGAGGTGATGCTCAGCCGTTATGTGCTCTGCACCGCGCTGGACGAAGCGGTACTCAGCACGCCCTGGGGCAGTACCAGCGACTGGGGCAAGCAGAGCCTGCTGATCACCCTGCACAACGAAGCCTGGGGCGGCGAAAAAGTCTTCCAGCTGCTCGAGCACTGTCTGCAGAACCCGCAGCAGCGCCTGCACATTCTCGAGCTGCTGTACCTCTGTATCTGCCTGGGTTTCGAGGGCCGCTACCGGGTCATGAATGACGGCCGCAGCCAGCTGGAGGCCTTGCGCGAACGCACCAGCGCGACCATTCGCAGCGTGCGCGGCGAATTCGAGCGCGAGCTGTCGCCGCATTGGCGGGGGCTCAGCGTGGTGCGCGATCGCTTGTCGCAATTCCTGCCGCCCTGGGTTGGCGTGGCCATTTGCCTGGCCGTGCTGTTGCTGCTGCTGTTCGGCTTGCGCCTGAAGCTGGCGGCCGACGCCGAGCCGGTGTTTCGCAATATTCACGCCCTGGGCGAGATCCCGGTGCAAACCATCGACCGTCCAGCGCAGCAGCCCAGGTTGATCGAACGCCCACGCCTGGCGCGCTTCCTCGCCGACGACATCAAGGCCCAGCGCGTCGCCGTGGAGGATGCGCTGGATCGCTCGGTGGTGACCATTCGTGGCGACGAGTTGTTCGCCTCGGGCAGCGCGAGCATTTCCGAACAGTTGCAGCCCTTGCTGCTGCGGGTCGCCGATGCCCTGCGCCAGGTCAAGGGCACGGTGCAGGTCACCGGGCACAGCGATAACCGACCGATCGCCACCTTGCGCTACCCCTCGAACTGGAAGCTGTCGCAGGATCGGGCGCAGCAAGTGATGGAGATCCTCGCCGCCCGCAGCGGGCAACCCCAGCGCTTCACCGCCGAAGGGCGCAGCGACGCGGAACCTGTTGCTTCCAATGACAGCGCCGCCGGACGTGCCAGGAACAGGCGCGTAGAGATTACCGTGCTAGCGGAGGGCAACCAGTGAAGGCCTTTATCAATTTCCTGGTGCGCTGGGTGGTGCCGCTGCTCGGCCTGCTCGCCCTGAGCCTGGTGATCTGGTTCCTCGGTCCGCTGATCATCGTCGCCGCCTATGAACCCTTGGCCCCGGCGGCCGTACGCTGGGCGCTGATCGGCCTGTTGTTCCTGGCCTGGATCGGTGTGCGCGTATTGCGCATCGTCCAGGCCCGGCGCAACGCCGCCAAGGTCATGCAGGGCCTGGCGGCGGTGGCGCCGGATGCGGCCAGCGTCGCCACCGCCGAAGAGCTGGCGGCCCTCAAGCAACGCATGGACGAAGCGCTGCTATTGCTCAAGCGCAGCAAGCTCGGCGGTAACGAGCGGCGCAACCTTTACGAGCTGCCCTGGTACGTGATCATCGGCCCGCCGGGCTCGGGCAAGACCACCGCGCTGGTCAATTCCGGGATGCACTTTCCGCTGGCCGAACAGATGGGGAGCGGGGCGATCCGCGGCGTCGGCGGTACGCGCAACTGCGACTGGTGGTTCACCGACGAAGCGGTGCTGCTGGACACCGCCGGGCGCTACACCACCCAGGACAGCCATGCGGCGGTGGACAAGGCGGCCTGGCTGGGCTTTCTCGACCTGTTGAAGAACCAGCGCAAGCGTCGGCCGATCGATGGCGTCTTCGTCGCCATCAGCCTGTCCGACCTGCTATTGGGCAGCGAGGCCGAGCGCAGCGCCCATGCCCGGGCCATCCGCACGCGGGTGCAGGAGCTGTATAGCCAGCTCGGTGTGCGCTTCCCGATCTACGTGATGCTCACCAAGTTCGACCTGGTGCCGGGGTTCATGGAGTTCTTCGACGCGCTGAGCAAGGAAGAGCGCGCCCAGGTCTGGGGCGTCACCTTTGCCCTGGACGATGGCAAGAGCCCCCAAGGCCCGCTGGCCCGTTTCGACGAGGAGTTCACCGCCCTCGAGGCGCGTCTTACCGAGCGTTTGGTGGAACGCCTGCAACAGGAGCGCGACCCCAACCGACGCGATCTGATCTACGGCTTCATCCAGCAGTTCGCGGCGTTGCGGCACAACCTGTCGTCCTTCCTCGAGGGGGTATTCAAGCCCAATCCCTATGAAGAACGTGCGCTGTTGCGCGGGCTTTACTTCACCAGCGGTACCCAGGAAGGCAGCCCCATCGACCGTCTGATCGGCAGCATGGCGCAGAGCATGAACCTGGATCGCCAGCACCTGGCGCGCCAGACCGGCACCGGTCGCAGTTACTTCATCACCCGCTTGTTCCGCGATGTCGCCTTTGGCGAGCGCGGCCTGGTCGGCAGCAACCCCAAGGTCGAGCGCCGGCATCGCTGGATCAATCGTGGCGTACTCGCCGCCAGTGCCGTGGTCTTGCTTGCGGTGACGGCCATCTGGGTCGCCAGCTACCGCGCCAATCAGGCCTATATCGCCGAGGTGGACGCGCGCCTGGCGCCGCTCAAGGGGCAGGTCGAATCGCTCAGCCCGGCGCAGCGCGAGGTATTGGCCGTGCTGCCGCTGCTCAACGCCGTTCGCCATGTCGCCGACAATTCGCTGTCCTGGGCCGAAGGCTACGGCCTGTTCCAGGGCGACATGCTCGGCGCCGAAGCCACCAGCGTGTACCGCAAGCTGCTGATCGCGGTGCTCGCGCCACGACTGCTGACGCGCATCGAGGAACAGTTGCGCAGCGGCGGCAACACCGAGTTTCTCTACGAAGGCCTCAAGGTCTACCTGATGCTGGCCAGCGCCGAGCACTATGACGCCGATGCCATCAAGACCTGGATCAACCTCGACTGGGACCGCAGCCTGCCGCGCGACCTGGCCCCGGAACAGCGGCTGGCCCTGGCCGAGCATCTCAATGCGCTGTTCGCCCACAAGCCACCACCGGCGAGGCTGGATGAGGAACTGCTGGCCGACCTGCGTCGGCAGTTGCAACAGATGTCCGTGGCGCAGCGGGTCTATAGCCGGGTGAAACGCCAGAAGCTGCCCGAGGGCGTAGCGGATTTTCGCCTCAGCGAAGCGGCCGGGCGCGACGCCGCCCTGGTGTTCACGCGCAAGAGCGGCAAGCCGCTGAGCGATCCGTTATCCGGTTTCTATACCTACCGCGGCTACCGCCAGGCGTTCATGGTCGCCAGTCTCAGCCAGTCCGGCGCCCTGGCCGAGGAACAATGGGTACTCGGCCGGCCGCTGAACGACAACCAGGATGTCGCCAGCCTGGCCCTGGAGGTGCGGGCCCTGTACTTCCAGGATTTCCTCAACCAATGGGAAACACTGCTCGGCGATCTCGACTTCGTCTCGGTCAACAGCATCGCCCAGGCCGCCGATGTGCTGCGGGTGCTCTCCGGGCCAAATTCGCCACTGAAGAAACTGCTCGCCGCAGTGGCCAAGGAAACCAACCTGCAACAAGAGGATCGCCTGCTGGCCGAGAAGCTCAAGGCCGCCGACGGCACCGTGGACAAACTCAAGCAGCAGCTCGGCTCGCTGGTCGGCCAATCGGCCCAGGACGATTCGTCGGCAGCCTCGCAGGTCGATCCCATCACCGCACGCTTCGCCGAGCTCAATAGCCTGCTGGCCACCAGCGGGGAGGGGCCTGCGCCGATCGACGATCTGCTGGCCCAGCTCAACGAGCTCTATGTGCAGGTCAGCGCCATGAGCGGCGCCAGCGGCGAGGCCCTGCTGGGCGAGGCGAAGAACCAGGCGGTGGCCACGGCATCGCGGGTCAAGCTCGGCGCCGAACGTCAGCCGCCACTGGTGCAGAAGCTGGTCAACTCGGTGGTCAACGCCACCACCAGTAGCATGATGGGCGGCATCCGCACCCAGCTGAACGCGGCCTGGGTCAGTGAGGTGGTGAATGTCTACCGCCAGTCCCTGGCTGGCCGTTACCCCATGGTCAACTCCAGTTCGCGGGAGGCCACCCTGGAGGACTTCGGCAACTTCTTCGGCGTGGGCGGGGTGATGGACAACTACTTTCGCAAGTACCTGCAACCCTACGTCAACACCTCGACCAGCAGCTGGCGCTGGCAGCCGGGCGCAGCGGAAAAGCTCGGCATAGGCCCGGGCGTGCTGCAAACCTTCCAGCGCGCCGCGGCCATTCGCGATGCCTACTTCCGCTCCGGAGGCACCCGGCCGACGGTTCGCTTCGAACTCAAGCCCGTGGCCATGGACGCCTCCATCAGCCAGTTCCTGCTCGACCTGGACGGCCAGCAGCTCAGCTACGACCATGGCCCCAGCCGGCCGATGGCGATGCAATGGCCCAGCCCCAACAGCCTGGGGGTGGTGCGCCTGTCCGTCACGCCGCCCACCAGCGCCGGTCGTTCGGGACTGACCCTGGAAGGGCCCTGGGCCTGGTTTCGCCTGCTGGAACAGTCCGACCTGACCCAGGGCAACGCCCCGGACCGCTTCACCCTGCGCATGCGCGTCGACAGCTCCAGCATCTCCTGCGAGCTGCGCGCCAGCAGCGCGTTCAACCCGTTCAAGGGCCGGCTGTTGTCCGGCTTCAGCCTGCCGGAGCGCTTGTGAGCAGCCCCGGTTTCTACGGCAAGCTGGCCGGCCGCGGGGACTTCATCCACCGCGGCCTGTCGCCGAGCTTTATCGAGCGCTGGGATGCCTGGCTCTCCGCGGGCATGGCCACCAGCCAGGCGGCGCTCGGGGCGGCCTGGCTGGATGCCTACCTGGTCAGCCCGCTGTGGCGCTTTGCCGTGGCGCCGGGCCTGCTCGGCAATGAGGCGGTGGTGGGGGTGATGATGCCCAGCGTCGATCGGGTCGGGCGCTACTTCCCGCTGACCATCGCGCTGCAGCTGGAGGCCGAGACCGATATGGGCGCGCTGGTGGCCGGCCCGGATGACTGGTTCGAGGCCGCCGAGGCCCTGTTGCTCTCGACCCTGGAGCCCGAGGCCGATGTCGAGGCCTTCGAGGCCGCGGTGCCGGCCCTCGGTAGTCCGGTCTGTAGCGCGCAGGTGCTGTGCATGCCGGCGCTGGAGGGGCAGATGCGCTTCGCCGCCACGACTGCGGCGGCGCGCGGGGCGGTGCTGATGCAGCACGCCTGCGAGGGCGCGAGCCTCTGGTGGGGCAAGGGCTCCGGACGGGTCGCCGCCGGCCTGCTGCGCTGTCAGGGGTTGCCGGCGGCGCAGGATTTCAGCGGTTTTCTGCTGGGCGAGGGCGGCTGCGCGTCGCTTGCGCAAACCGTGCAGTTCGATTTCGGGAGCTGATTTTAAGAGCTGATTTTGGAAGCTAGGGACATTTCGGGAGCCAAGGCATGTCGTCAGCCGTAACGCGTTACGAATCCGCCAGCCACAGCCATGTCGGCATGGTGCGTCAGGTCAACGAGGATGCCTGTCTGGATGCCGTGCAAGCCGGCCTCTGGGCGGTGGCCGACGGCATGGGCGGGTATGCGGCGGGCGACTTCGTCAGCAGCCTGATCGTCGACACGCTGCGCGCCATCCCGCCCGAGCCCGCCTTGCCGGCCTATGTCCAGGCATTGCGGGCGGGGCTGGAGCAGGCCAACGCGGCGGTTCGCCAGGAAACCGCGCAGCGCGGCGTCGGCATCATGGGCAGCACCCTGGTGCTGCTGGCCGCCCGAGGTGACAAGGCCACCTGCCTGTGGGCCGGCGACAGCCGCCTGTATCGCCTGCGCGAGGGCCAGCTGGAGGTCATCAGCCATGACCACAGTTATGTCCAGGAGTTGCTGGACAGCAGGCTGCTCAGCGAGGACGAGGCACGCGAGCACCCCATGTCCAACATCGTCACCCGCGCCGTGGGCACCCAGGACCGGCTGGAGCTCTCGGCGGTGGACCTGGATGTGCGTCCCGGCGACAGCTTCCTGCTGTGCAGCGACGGGCTGACCAAGACCGTCGAGGACCATGAACTGCGCGATGTGCTGGGCAATGCGAGCCCCTATGAGGTGGTCCGCAGCCTGGTGCACCTGGGGCTGACCCGGGGCGCTCCCGACAACATCACGGCGGTAGTCGTCAATGCCCACTGAAAACGCATCAGCTGAAGAACGCTCGAGTCTGGACATGGACATTCCCGGCTATGCGATCGAGCGCGAGCTGGGCGAGGGCGCCATGGCCACGGTCTACCTGGCGACCCAGCGCTCGCTGGAGCGCAAGGTGGCGCTCAAGGTCATGGCCGCCGCGCTGGCCGCCGACCGCAGCTTCTGTGAGCGCTTCCTGCGCGAGGGCAAGACCCTGGCGCGGCTCTCCCACCCGCACACAGTGACCATCTACGACATCGGCAATGTCGGCCACTTCTACTACATGGCCATGGAGTACCTGCCGAACGGGACGCTCAAGGAGCGGATTGCCGAGGGGCTCAGCCCGCAGCAGGGCCTGGTCTACCTGCGCCAGATCGCCCTGGCCCTGGGGTACGCCCATGCCCAGGGCCTGGTGCACCGGGACGTCAAGCCGGCCAATATCCTGTTTCGCGCCAACGGTTCGGCGGTGCTCTCGGACTTCGGCATCGCCAAGTCCCTGGAGGACCACACCCAGTTCACCCAGGCCGGTTTCGCCGTGGGCACGCCCAGCTACATGAGCCCCGAACAGGCCCGCGGCCAGCAGATCGACGGGCGCACTGACCTCTACGCCCTGGGGGTGGTGCTCTACGAGATACTCACCGGCAAGCTGCCCTATATCGGCAGCGACTCGCTGTCCACGGCCCTGGCCCACTTGACCGAGCCGCTGCCCGAACTGCCCATCGCCCACGGCCGTTACCAGGGGATCCTGCGCAAGCTGCTGGCCAAGGACCCGGCCGAGCGCTTTGCCGATGCCGATGCCCTGATCGCCGCGCTGGACCATCTGCCGCCCGCCGGGCCGGCCGAGGCCGAGGCGACGCAGTTGCGCCCATT
>LNAP01002113.1_pt1 | contig 20198 bp, 20 predicted proteins | sample 602601 | NCBI WGS metagenome assembly LNAP01 (sample SAMN02440304, study PRJNA202911) | soil metagenome | biome: Subtropical and temperate rainforests or woodlands; isolation source: soil samples (1 kg each in a 20% v/v slurry with milli Q water) were... ...
GGGTTGAATGGCGACTTCGGTTGAGCGGCTGGCATTGATCAGACCGACTGCTGGACGTAACGATGCTCGCAGGTGGCTGCTGAGTTGTGGGAGGGTGGGCCGTTCACTGCCTTTTGTTGTACATGTTTTATAAGTTTGTATATGTTTTGTGCAAAATAGGCCTGAAAAGCCAACTGACGATGGCAACTTCAGCACATATTGCTGACCTCCAGATCACCAGACGACGCTGCCGGCACATCAACGCGTGCCGAAGCCAACCCTTGGCACCACACATTGGTGAAATCTTTTCGTCAAAGTGTGCCTGGCACTCGCCTCATTTTTTCGGCGCAGATGGCGTTCGAATGCGTGGAAATCGAGTCATTTGACCGGGGCGGTGGTGTCCGTTTTTTGTCGGCACAGTCGAGTTTGAGACATTAGCTGTACAAAATCAGTATTTGGTATAACTTTTAAAGGCGCCTATTGAGTCATATCGAGGGCTTTGCATGGCTAGTCAGACGGTTCGCTTAATCCGCCACGCTATCTGTTTTGTTCTGATGCTCCAGAGCGCTGAGCTATTGGCTGATTGGCGCGAGGCTATTCCCAATGCTCGTCGGCTGGGTTACGGGGAGATGCGCGTATTCGGGTTTTCCATTTACAGCGCGCAGTTCTGGAGTTCACGCCTCATTGCCGGTGAAACGCCGGCTGCGGATGTGCCTTTTGCGCTGGAGCTGACCTACAGTCGCGCTATTAGTCGCGATGATCTGGTTGAGGCCAGCATCAAGGAAATCCGTCGCCTGTCGCCCAACACTCAGAATTCAGAGCTGATGGCCCGTTGGGAGTCGGAGATGTTTCAGGCGTTTGTCGATGTGCGTGCCGGTGACCGCATCACCGGCGTTTATATGCCTGGAGAGGGCGCACGTTTTTACGTCGGTGAGAACCTTCGGCATGTCGTGAGAGATGTTGCGTTCGCCAAAGCCTTTTTTGCGATATGGCTTGACCCCCGAACCCGAAACCCGGAGCTGCGCGCCCAATTGCTGGGTGCCGCTAAACCCTGAGACCGTTGAGGAAATGCACATGTTGAAGATAGGGTTACTGCTGCTTTGCATTGGCCTTGCAAGTTGCAGCCGGGTGGATGTGCAAACCTACAGCCAGGAGACGCCCACGCTTGAGTTGCGGGAATTTTTCGAGGGCCGGGTTGAAGCCTGGGGTATGTTTCAAAAGCGTTCCGGCGTGGTCGCCAAGCGCTTCCACGTGGAGATCATTGGCCACTCCGAAGGTGACAGGCTGATACTCGACGAATCATTTACGTACAGCGACGGTACCAAGCAAAAACGAGTGTGGACGTTGACCCCGGTTGGCTCCAGTCAATGGCGCGGAACCGCTGGCGACGTGGTGGGCGAGGCGCTTGGTGAGGTGGCAGGCAATACACTGCGCTGGAAATATGTGCTGAGCCTACCGGTGGATGGCAAGGTGTATCAGGTTCAGTTAGACGACTGGATGTACCTTATGGACAAGAACACGATGATCAATCGCTCGTTCATGACCAAGTTCGGGGTGGAGGTGGGCCAGATCACCTTGTTCTTTCGCAAGCAACCTTGATTCAACACCGGGTCGATTCCGCTCGCGAAATAGGCGGGCGTCGTCTTCCGACACATAAGCTTGCAGCGTGTCGGGATAGACGGTGGTGCTGGAGCCAAAGCAGATCGGCCCCCAGCACCTACGGCCCGGCTTGCCCGGAACGGCCGCTTGGGATTACTTCAGTTTCGCCAGCATGGCCACGGCGACTGCCTTGGCCGACTGTGGGTTCTGGCCGGAAATGACTTCGCGGTCTTCGATCACGTTCTCGCTCCATGGCTTGGCTTCGGAGAAGTTAGCGCCGGCTGCTGTCAGGCCATCCTGCGGGAACAGTTTCATATGGCCGCCGCCGAGGAAACCTTTGGCCTGTTCCTCTTCCGCGTCGGTGAAGGCGGTGACTTTGTAGCCCTTGTAAATCCAATTGGCTGGCGCTGCCGGATGTTTGCCCGATTCCAGCGCGGAGACAAAACCGTGCGCGTCCGGGATCGCCGACAACATGGCGATGGTGCCATGGCAGGTGAAGCCGGTGATCTTGCCTTTTTCATGGAAGTTGGTCAGCAGTTGGCCCAGTTGCTTGTCTTTCAGCAGGTCCTGCATCGGGATATGGCCGCCAGGCACGAATACGGCATCGAACTTGTCGTAGCCGATTTTCTGAACCTGCGCGAAGCTGATTGCCGGCGAGCCGCTCTTGGAGGTCAGCTTCAGCGTGGCCAGCAGCGCAAGACTTTCCTGGCGGGCCTTTTCATCGCCGCCCCAGAAGCTTACATCATTGGATTTCTGGTCCGCGGTGGGCGCCTTGCCGCTAGGGGTGGCAAATACGACGGTTTGACCCGCCTCGATGAAGGTCTGCACCGGCTGCATCAATTCGTTCAGGAAAAAACCTGTTTGCATGACTTTGCCGTCTTTCAGGTCCAGTTGAGCCTGATCCGACAGTACAACCAATACCGTGCCGGCGTTGGCATAGTTAGCGGCAGTGGCTAACAGGGCGGCAATGATGGTTTTTTTCACGCGATTCTCCAGTAGGGATGGTTTGATGGGGCCATCTTATTACTAGAGCTGAAAGGGATAGAGCCCCTGAATTGAATTTCACTTATTACATTGAGTAATTAATTGTCGGCGTTTTTCTTGAGCGAAAGACCCTGCGCAACATCGAGTCGATATGGCTGGTCGGGTGTTTGATGCTTTGCCACAGGTGCCGTGCGGCTTGAGCCGCAGGCACCGTACATTCATGGGATGCCGTGGCTATTCGATCGGGTCGAGTTGATCCAGCGCCCGGTTGACCGCCAGCTCGCCGAGCATGATGACTTGTGCAATGCCCAACAGGGTGTTGCGACTCGGCCCGTCCATGTGGTCCGCCAGGTCCATGGTCATGACGTTGGCCGAGGCCAGCGACTCACACGCATGGGCCAGCAGGGTTTCGGTATCGAGTTCAGGGTTGACGGTGAACATCTTTGTGATGGTGCGCGGGGTGCCTTTGAGGTCGGCAGCCGACGGGAAATGAAAGTCGAGGGCTCGTTCGGCGGCGTCGTTGAGTTTTTTTGAATCGGGTTCGTACGGGGAAACCGGATCGGTGTCCGGCGGGTTGGGCGTTACTTTGAACATAGGTACAACTCCTTGTGCAGCAACAAACCAGAAGCCATCACCTTCGCTACCAAACGAAGGTGGTGGCCATACGCAGGTTGGTAGACCGGGCACAAGGAAACCGGCGCGCCCGAAGGCGCCCTGTGCATGACCACCATAAAGTCGAGACAAAAAACGCCCCGAATGGTGATGCAATACACCTTGTATAACCCGGGCTACCAAACCCGATCGCTGTTCTTTTCAGCGACCGGAAAACGATAAATCCCAGGTCCAAGGCGCACAAGCCGGCGGATTCTGGCGTACCCGTAGGCAACGGCGCAAGGTCATGTAGCTTTCAGGAAGTAAATCTGATCGCACTTAAACAAGTCGGTTAAACAGCCAGAATCGAACGAAAACAGACCGGTTACTTCGCAAACTTCTTCGCGCCTGCCACACAGAGAATCACCGCCACCGTGACCGCCAGCATGCCAATGCTGACGTGCTCGTGCAGCAACGTCGCCGCCAGCGCCAAGCCAAAAAATGGCTGCAGCAGTTGCAGTTGCCCCACGGCCGCAATCCCGCCCTGCGCCAGCCCGCGATACCAGAACACAAAACCGATCAACATGCTGAACAGCGACACATAACCCAGGCTGAACCACGCCGGCGCACTGATCCCCGAGAACGAAACGGGCTTGAGCCACAAGGTCAACAACGCCATCACCGGCAGTGACAACACCAGCGCCCAGGAAATCACCTGCCAGCCGCCGAGTGTCCGGGACAGCTTCGCCCCTTCGGCATAACCGAGGCCGCAGGCCAGGATCGCCGCCAGCATCAGAAGGTCGCCTTCCGGCGAGGCGGTCAGGCCTTGGGACACGGCAAATCCCACCACCAGCACACTGCCCAGCACCGAGAAAAACCAGAACACCGGGCGAGGCCGCTCGCCACCGCGCACCACGCCAAACACGGCGGTCGCGAGCGGCAGCAAACCCACGAAGACGATCGAGTGCGCCGAGGTCACGTATTGCAGGGCCAGCGCCGTCAGCAGTGGAAACCCGACCACCACGCCCATGGCCACGATGACCAGCGGCAGCAATTGGCTGCGCGCCGGACGTTTTTCCTTGAACAGCCACAGCAGGCACAGCGCAAGCACGCCGGCGATGGTGGCCCGGGCAACGGTCAGGAACACCGGATCGAACTCCAGCACCGCGACCCGCGTGGCGGGCAGCGAGCCGCTGAAGATCACCACGCCGATCAGCCCGTTGAGCCAGCCACTGGTGAAGTTTTCCCGAGGCTGGGTGTTCAGATTCGATACGCGTTCCATTGAGGTCACACTCGACAGAGGGTTAAGACGGCGGGTTGCCTTGAGCGCATCGTATGGCCGACTATTAAGACAATCAAAAAATTGTCATGGATACATCCCTACTATGGCTCGCTTGCGCTACAAGTCGTTGGTCGACACCTTTGCCGCGGACATCCGTTCAGGACATTTGCCGCCCGGTACGCGCCTGCCCACCCATCGGCATCTCGCCGCTGAGCATGGATTGGCGCTCGTCACGGCCAGCCGCGTGTACGCAGAGCTTGAGGCGATGGGCCTGGTCAGCGGCGAAACGGGACGAGGCACGTTCGTCAGGGAGATGTCGCTCCCGCACGGTCAGGGCGTCAGCCAGCACGTGGTGGCCGTGGGCATGGCCGACCTCAACTTCAACTACCCGTCATTGCCCGGTCAGGCGGATCTGTTGCGCACGGCCCTGCGCCAGCTCGCGCTATCGGGCGACCTCGAATCCCATCTGCGCTATCAGCCCCATGCCGGGCGCCTGCATGAGCGGGCATCGATTGCGAACCATCTGGGCTCACGTGGATTGAGCGTCCAGGCGGAACAGGTGTTGATCGTCAGCGGCGCGCAGCACGGGTTGGCGGTGACGATGATGGCGTTGCTCAAACCCGGTGATGTGATCGCCGCGGATGCGTTGACCTACACCGGTTTCAAGGTGCTGGCCGAATCGCTGCACCTGGAAATCGTGCCCATTCCGGCCACGGAAACCGGGCCTGATCTGGAGGCGTTGCAAGCGCTTTGCCGGCGCCGCTCGGTGCGGGCTGTCTACACCATGCCGACGCTGCACAATCCGCTGGGCTGGGTGATGGATATGCAATGGCGCACGCAGTTCGTGTCGATTGCGCGTCAGCATGACCTGTTGATCATCGAAGACGCCGCCTACGCCTTTCTGGTCGAAGACGCCCCGGCACCGTTAGCCGACTTGGCGCCGGAACGGACCGTCTATGTTTCCGGGTTCTCCAAGAATGTCGCCACGGGGCTGCGCGTCGGCTTCATCGCTGCGCCGGTCGAGAAAGTGCCTGCTCTGGAGCGGGCAATCCGGGCCACGACCTGGAACACCCCCGGCGTGATGACCGCGATTGCCTGCGCCTGGATTGACGATGGGACCGTGAGCCAACTGGAAGCGCAAAAGCGCGCGGACGCCCAGGCCCGGCAAGCCATGGCCGCCGAGCTGCTCAAAGGGCTGCGCTGCATGACTCATCCATTTTCGTACTTTCTGTGGCTACCGTTGGCGGAGGACGCCAGAGCGGACCAGATCGCGGTGGAATTGATGCACGAGCAAGTCGCCGTCTCCACCGCCGAGCCGTTTGCGACCTCGGTCCATGTGCCGCATGCGATCCGGCTGGCGCTGGGGTCGGTGGACATGGATTCGCTGCGACAGGCGTTGATCAAAGTGAAGCGGGTGGTCGGCGCGTATGCATGACGCGGGTGGGCAGTTTTCTTCAATACGGGCGCCGGGCTGCTCTTTACCTTGAGGCCTGGTTCAACTGAATTGAAGAAGGTACGCAATGAGTCTGATTATTTCGATGGCGGCGTTTGCGCTGGTGGCGTCGATCACGCCGGGGCCGGTGAACATTGTGGCGTTGAGTTCCGGCGCGCAGTTCGGTTTTCGCGCCAGCCAGCGGCACGTGGCGGGGGCGACGCTGGGTTTTGTGTTGCTGCTGGTGCTGATGGGGCTGGGGTTGCATGAGGTGTTGCAGCTGTGGCCGGCGCTGACGCGGGTGGTGCAACTGGCCGGGGTGGCGTTTCTGTTATTCATGGCATGGAAGCTGGCGGCGGATAACGGTCAACTCGATGCCAAGGATTCGGCGCGGGCGCCGTCGATGCTGTACGGCGCGGTGATGCAGTGGCTCAACCCGAAAGCGTGGCTGGCCTGCGTTGCGGGCATGGGGGCGTTTGTTGCCGACGGCGAGGCACGATTGGTCTGGCAGTTTGCGGCGGTGTATCTGGTGATCTGCTACCTGTCGGTCGGCTGCTGGGCGTACGCCGGGACTTTTTTGCGCGGTTACTTGAATAACCCGGCAGGGATGCGGTTGTTCAATCGGAGCATGGCGGCGTTGCTGGCGATGAGTGCGATCTACTTGTTATTGCCTTAGTAGCCCGCTGACGAACTTTTGTGGTGATGGGTTTTTTGTGGTGAGGGGATTTATCCCCGTTCGGCGGCGAAGCCGTCGCAAAACCTGAATGCGAGGTCTTCCAGAAAGGATGCCGGGGCCGCTTCGCAGCCCAACGGGGATAAATCCCCTCGCCACAGATGTTCCCTCTTACCACAGGGGGGGCTCGTCACAGATCAGTGGGCGTGCCGATCTCAACCGCGATACTGCCCCGGCGTCGCCGCCAGGTGCTGTTTGAACGCCCGCTGAAAATGCGCCTGATCGGCGAACCCCGCTTCCAGCGCGACGTCGGCGATCAGATGGCCGCTGCGCAGTCGGTCCTGGGCGAACTGAATGCGCCGGTTGACCAGAAAAGCGTGGGGCGTCATGCCGTAATGCTGTTTGAAGGCGCGGATCAGGTACGACGGCGACAGTTGCGCGGCTTCGCAAATGTCTTCGAGCTTGAGCAGTTGCGTGCAGTGGTCACGGATGTAATCCGCCGCCCGCTCCAGTTTGAAATTGGGTTCGCGCAGCGGTTGATCGCCGGGGTTGAGCTGTTGCTGCACGTCGGTAAAAAACTCGACCGCGGCGCTGTGTTTGCTCAGCACCTCTTGCTCCGTGTCGACCAACACCTCATACAACGCCTTCAGGCCGGTAAACAGGCTGGCGTCACCCGTATGGGTGGTGGAAAACCGCCGAAACGCCAGGTCGCTGCTGAACCCCAGCTGATGCTGCAAGTCGGTAAGCCAAGGCGTATCGACATACAACATCAGATACGACCACGGCTGGTCGTCGATCGGGTTGCAGGCGTGGACATCGCCGGGATTCATCAGCACCACCGTGCCGGCGCTGACCTCACACTCCGATTGTTCATGGACATAGGTGCTGCGCCCGGCGGTAATCGCACCGATGGAAAAGTGCTCGTGAGCATGCCGGGTGTAGCAGACCTCACGGCCGTCGGCGATGGAGCGGGCTTCGATGAAGGGCAGGGCGTCGTCGCGCCAGAAGCGCGGGGCCTTGTCAGCGTCTTTGGCAGCGGTGGGCTTCATCGTCAGTGTCCTTGGCAGGTCAGCGTCTGAGTGTATTAGCTCTTGCCGTCAAAGGCTCGTTGCAGCGCCGTGATGTCGAGTTTTTTCATCTGCAGCCTCACGGCCCGGTCAGAAATCCCAACGGGTCGTCAATTGCAGGCTGCGAGGTTCGCCGTAGAACCCGGTGCCAAAGTTGCCGAGCCCGGTGTAGTAAGTCTTGTCGAACAGGTTCTTCACATTCAGCGTCGTGCTCAAGTGATCGTTGAAGCGGTAGCGCGCCATGACGTCCACCAGGGCGTAGCTGTGCTGGGTGAGCGTCGAGGACTGGCCGAAGTTGACCGTGTCGTTGGGGTTGGGCTGGAACACATTGCCGAAGAATTCGCTCTGCCAGTTCACGCCGCCCCCGACGGTGAGTTTTTCCAGTGCGCCCGACAGGTGATACGTGCTGAACACCCTAACGACCTGCTGCGGCGCGGTGGTTTGCAGGATCGAACCGTAGACGTAATCGCCCTTGGCATCGCGGGTGTGGTTGTAGCTGTAGCCGGCTGACAGGTTCCAGCCATCCATCACTTCGCCCGCCAGTTCGACCTCAAAGCCTTTGGTGGTCGCCCCTTGCACTGCACGGTACACCGACTCGCTATCGACGCCACTGACGTACTCGGCCAGGTTGTCCTGCTCGATACGGAACACGGCAAAACTGGCGTTCAAGCGGCCGCCAACGTATTCGGCCTTGATCCCCGCTTCGTAGCTGTCGCCTTGCACCGGGTCGAGTATTTTGCGCTGGGCATCCTTGCTCATCTGCGGCTGATAGATGCTGGTGTAGCTGGTGTACACCGAGTACGTGTCATCGAGGTCGTAGACCAGTCCGGCGTACGGTGTGACCACGCCGGTCTGGTGGTAACGGTCGTGCAGGCCCGGGGAGTTCGGGTCGCTGTAGTCCAGGTCATCGTTGGCCTTGAACTGACTTACGCGGGTGCCGAAGATGACCGCCAGATCGTCGCTGGGCTTGAGTCGCGTGGCGAGGTAGGCGCCGGTCTGGCGCTGGACAATGTCGTTGTCGCCCACCTTGGCAATGTCCGGTTTCGGGAACTCGCCATGCCAGTCGTAGATGCTGCCGTCGACGGGCGGGTAGATCGAGCCGTGTACCGGGATGTCCTGGCGGGTGTTCATCGACATGAAGCCGGCGATCAGCGCGTGCTCGCGACCGAACAGGCGGAACGGGCCGGTGAAGTTGACGTCGAGGTTGTCCTGTACCTGATCGCCCTTGAACTGGCCCATGTACATGAACATGCCGTTGCCGCTGACCGGGTCCGGATGGCCGCCGCTGGCCGAGGCGAGGAAGGTGTCGTGCTGGCGGTGCTTGCGGTCGTAGCTGACTTTGAGCGTCCAGTCGTTGGCCAGTTGCTGCTCCACCGAGGCGAAGATCGTCTGGTTGGTGAAGTCGCGACGACTCCAGTCGGTGGCGGGGTTGAACGAGCGGGAAAAACGCGTGCGCGAACCGTCGCTGTTGTACATCGGGAAACCGGTCCAACTGGCGCCACGGGAGCGGGTGTTCTGCTGGTCGATGCCGAAGGTCACGAGGGTGCTCGGCGTCAGGTCTGCCTCGAGGATGCCGTAGGTGATATCGCGGGTGTTGCGGTAGTTGTCCAGGTAGGCGCTGCGATCTTGATACACACCGACGAATCGCCCGCGCACGTTGCCGCTCTCGGTCAGCGGGCCAGCAATGTCACCGGTACTGCGAATGTTGTCCCAGGAACCGACGGCGCCGGTGATCGAGGCCTTGAACGCTTGGGTGGGACGCTTGCGGATCAGGTTGACGGTGGCCGAGGGATCGCCCGAGCCGGTCATCAGGCCGGTGGCACCCTTGATGATTTCGACGCGGTCGAAGGTCGCCATGTCGGTGCTGGTGGTGCCGTAATCGTAGACGCCGTCGTAGTCGGTGTTGACGCCGTCGTACTGGAAGTTGGTGATCGGCAGGCCACGGCTGGAAAACTCCCAGCGTTCGCTGTCGTAGTTCTGCACGCTGATGCCGGGCACGCGACGCAAGGCATCGGCGATGCTGGTGGAGCCCTGATCGTCCAGTTGCTGACGGGTAATGACCGTCACCGACTGCGGCGTTTCCCGCAAGGACAGTGGCAGGCCGGTGGCCGAAGAGGCCGATCCGGTGGTGTAGGAATGGGTGTCTTCGGTAATGGCGCCCAGTGCCTGGCCGGAAATGTTGGTGGCGTCCAGTTCCAGCGAACCCTCTGGGGCTGCTTTGAGCACATAACCGCGGTCGCCCTGAGGCTGAGCCTGCAAGCCGCTGCCCTGTAGCAATTGCTGCAAACCCTGCTGCTCGGTGAACTCGCCATCAAGGCCCGGACTGCGCTTGTCACTGGCCAGATCGTTATGACCGGCGAGGAAAATCCCCGCTTGTTCAGCGAAGCTGTTCAGTACGCTCACCAGCGAACCGGCAGCGATTGTGTAGTAACGCTTGTGGCTGCCTGACTGTTCACTGGCGGCGGATGTTTCGGCCTGAGTGTGCGTCGAAACAAGGCTGAGCAACGCGACCGGAAGGGCCAGGGCCAACGGTCGCAAGGCTAAGCGAGTGCGAATGAAGGCGTCGCGCAAAGGGGTGTTCCCTGGAATCAAATCGAACGGCAATTGAAAGGCTTCACAGGGTTAACCGAACGAGAAACGCAAAAGGGAACTGCGGCGCCAAAAGTTTCTGGCTCACACCTTCGGACCGACGCTGACCCACCACGCCAGGGTTTTCTCCACGCGTATCGGTAAGGCTGCTTCCAGCAGGTGCAGGGCCTGATCGGTGTCCTTGAGCGGGAACGAACCCATGACCGGCAACCCGGCGATGGCAGGGTCGCAGGCCAGATGCCCATGACGGTAGCGGCTCAACTCTTCGATCAACTGGCCCAGCGGCAGGTTATCCGCCAGCAACACACCGCGACGCCAGGCTTCGCGCCCGGCCGCAGCCTCGGAGGAGGGCGGGAGGTGGCTTTGCGTGAACGCCAATTGGCGTCCGGCCTCAACCACGTGCGCCTGGCCCTGAGTGGTTCGGACTTCGACCGCGCCTTCGTAGACGTTGAGCAACGTCTGTTGCTCTTCCTGACGCACACTGAAACGCGTGCCAAGTGCACGCATCCGGCCCTGGGCGGTTTGCACCAGAAACGGTCGGCGGCTGTCCTTGGCGGTGTCGATCAACACTTCCCCGGCACTCAGCAGCAGCAGGCGTTGCGTGGTGTCGAAACGCACATTCAAGGCGCTCAAGGCGTTGAGCCAGATCCGGCTGCCGTCGCTGAGCAGGCTTTCGCGGGTTTCGCCGGTGCCGGTTGAAAGGTCGGCCGTCCAGCGTCCCAAGGCATCCGGCAGCGAAGTGTCGCGCCAGGCGTTCCAGCCCAACAGCCCGCCCGAGGCGAGGATGAGCAGGCTCTTGACCGTTTGCCGGCGTGTGATCGGCGAGCGCGCGGTGTTGCGCAGCACCAGGCCGGCAGCCTGCGGCTGATCGTCCTGTAACGCGGCGAAGCGCTGGCCGACACGCTCGACATACCGCCAGGCCGCCTGATGGTCGCCACTTTGCGCCAGCCAGGCTTGCCAGCGCTGACGCTCGTGTTCGCCGACCTGCTGGTCGTTGAGTTGCACATACCATTGCGCCGCCTGTTCGAGGCTGGCATGGCTGATGGAGTTGGAGGCGGCAGAGGGCATGCGCTTACTCGATCAACAGGCCGTCAAGCTCGGCTTCGAGCATCGCGCAATGCATCAGCGCTTGCGCCAGATACTTTTTCACCATGCGCTCGCACACGCCGATTTCTTCGGCGATGGCGCGGTAGGGCAGGCCGTGCAACTGGGCGAGGATGAACGCGTCGCGCACCCGCGTGGGCAGGCGCATCAGCATGGCGTCCACTTCGTACAGGGTTTCGACGATGATCGCCCGTTGCTCCGGCGACGGTTGAACGGCTTGCGGGCGCGAGGCCAGCGTCTCCAGCCACGCCTGTTCGAGTTGCCGACGGCGCCAGTGATCGATGCACAAGCCCCGGGCGATGGTGGCCAGGTAGGAGCGTTCGCGGGTTTCGCAGTCGAACACCTGTGGGCGCTTGAGCACCCGGATGAAGGTGTCATGGGCCAGGTCGGCGGCATCGAACGCGTTGCTCAAGCGACGGCGCAGCAACTCATGCAACCAGCGGTGATGAGTGACGTAGAGGTTCTGAATGCTGGAAGAGTCGGCGACCATCATCGTGAGCACGTGTCCATGGGCGACGGGCGCCTTCGGTGCGAATAAGAATTGGTCGCGATTAAAGCAAAAGGACGGGTTGCGCGCAAATGATATTGGTTCGCTTTTGTGGTGAAGCAGTCTGTACGCAGTCACTATGACATCAGGTGGAGTCACATTGACTATTTTCTGATTGGGTCAATTTGACTTCAAAGGTCTTATATCATTGATTTTTAAACATAAAAAACCTGGCACGAAACCTGAAACAACAAACGTACAACTGGTTTGATTCAGGAGTTCGAAAATGTTCGCTTACTTCAGCAATCCTCGGAACGTCCTGCATCTGTCGAGCAAAGTCCTGGGCGCGGGCCTGGCGCTGCTGCTGGCGGGGATCTACGGCGCCTATCTTTACGCCGGGCATTTGCCGATTGCGCTACTGGTTTCGATGCATGCCATGACCATCATCGGCCCGACCCTGATCAAGATCGGCTACGTCATGCGCCTGTTGGCCCAGCATCGGTTGGGCACTCGTCAGGTCAGGGTGGTGGCTTGATGCGCCAGCTCGCCGCTGCACCGGTTTTCAACCTTGGCTTTCCTTGATTGCGCTGCAAATGCCATTGCTGGCATGAGGGCTGGGTCGCGACCTGGTGGCCGCCTAAGCCGAGGGTTCAAGCCCTCCCTGTTCGGCGATCCAGCGTGTTGCCAGATCGATAAAGGCGCGCAGCTTCGGCTGAGTCTGGGTGCGGCTGGGAAAGTACAGGTATAGCGCCGAACTGAGCGGCACGAACGGCTCCAGCACCCGTTCCAGTCGACCGTCCGCCAACTCGTCGGCGATCTCCAGATCGCAGGCGTAGGCCAGGCCCGAACCGCTGCGAGCCGCCGCCACCAGCAGCCTTCGGTCATTGACGATCACGCCACCCTCGACGCCCACCGTAAAGTCGCGCCCCTCGCGGCGAAACTCCCAGCGGTGCGCACTGCCCGAGGTCGAGAAGCGAAAGCCGATGCATTGATGGCGGGTCAGGTCTTCAGGACTCGCCGGTGTACCCGCCTTGGCGAAATAGTCCGGAGCGCCCACCACCGACCACTGCAGATCGGGGGTGAGGCGCACCGCGATCATGTCTTTTTCAATGGACTCACCCAGCCGAATCCCGGCATCGAAGCCGCCGGTCATGAGGTCCACCGTGGCGTCGTCGAGGGAAATGTCGAGGGTCACTTGCGGATACGCCTCGCGAAACAGCGGGATCAACGGTTCCATCAACAATGCCCCGGACAACCGTGGAGCCGTGATACGCAGCGTGCCCATCGGCTGATCACGAAACCCGCTGAGCACTGCCAGCGCTTCGTCGATCTCGCTGGCCGCAGGGCGCAAGCGGGCAAACAGACTGGCGCCAGCCTCGGTCAACGCCACCCGGCGCGTGGTGCGTTGGAACAGCAACACGCCGGTGCGGCGCTCGAGCAATTTGATCGCATGGCTGACAGCCGTGGGTGTTACCGCCAGGCGGGTGGCGGCCAGGGTGAAGCTCTTGTGCTCGGCCACCGCCAGAAACTCGGTCAAGCCATCGAACGGATCGTGGTTCATTGTGGGTGCCATTATGAAAGAGCGTTTCATAGTGCTTGTAACACGAGGGCATTTTTCCGGGCAATCTTCCTGCGTACCTTGTGCCTACCCCCACTGCACACAAGGAAACACGCTCATGACCACTTCCCACGCCTTCAAACGTATCTGGCTCATCACTGGCGCTTCCCGTGGCATCGGCGCAAAAATCGCTGCCGCCGCGCTGGCCAACGGTGACGCCGTGGTTGCCACCGCACGTGACGCCAGCAGCATCACGCAGCGCTTTGGCGAACAACCCGGTTTGCTCGCCGCCAGCCTGGATGTGACCGACGAAGCACAAGGCGTTGCGGTCGCCCAGGCGGCCATTGACCACTTCGGGCGCATCGACGTGCTGGTCAACAACGCCGGTTTCGGTTTGCTCGGCGCGGTGGAAGAAGCCAGCGCCGCTGAAGTACGGCGTGTTTACGAAACCAACGTTTTCGGTCTGCTGAACGTGACCCGCGCCGTCCTGCCACACATGCGCGCCGCTCGCAGCGGGCACGTGATCAACTTGTCGTCGGTGGGTGGCTACAGATCGGGGCCGGGCTTTGGCGTCTACTGCTCGACCAAGTTTGCCGTTGAAGGCTTGAGCGAGGCCTTGCACGCTGAGCTGGCACCGCTGGGCGTCAAGGTGACCGTTGTCGAGCCCGGGTACTTCCGCACCGAATTTCTCGAAGGCAATTCGCTGGTCGAGTCGCCGTCCTCGATTGCCGACTACGACAGCACCGCAGGCGAAGTGCGCAAGATCGCCAAGGCCGTGACCCTGAACCAGCCAGGTGACCCGGACAAACTCGCCCAGGTCATGATCACCCTGGTGGAAGCGCAACATGCGCCGTTGCGCTTGCCACTGGGCAGTGACTGCGTCGCAGCGATTGAAGCGAAAAACAGCTTTGTTGCCGATGAGTTGCAGGTTTGGCGTGAGGTGTCGGTGTCTACCGACTTCTAAGCGTCAAACGCAAAAGAAAGTTGGCTTGATGCTGTTCGCTCAAGGAAGAGCACGCACACCTGTGGCGAGGGGATTTATCCCCGTTGGGTCGCGAAGCGGCCCCGGAGTCCTGACAGTCAGACTGAATTGTCCGGATTTGCGACTGCTTCGCAGCCGAACGGGGATAAATCCCCTCGCCACAGGTGTGACCGGTGGTCGATGAACCGGTCTCGCCCGGCATTTTGCGCTTAGATGAAAGGATCACGCCGACCGATCACAGTAATGGCGTCACCGTGAGTCTGAGGAAATCACCATGCTGACCTTGAACATCAATGGCAAGGATCAGGAGCTGGACGTCCCCGCGGACATGCCGTTGCTCTGGGTCCTGCGTGACGTCGCGCACCTGACCGGCACCAAGTTCGGTTGCGGCATGGCCCAGTGCGGCGCCTGTACCGTGCACGTCGACGGCGCGCCACTGCGTTCCTGCATCACGCCCGCCACGGCCGTGGCCCACGGGCAAAAAATTCTCACCATCGAAGGCCTTTCCACTGATGGTTCGCACCCGGTGCAACAAGCCTGGGCCGAACTCGACGTGGTCCAGTGCGGTTATTGCCAGTCCGGGCAGATCATGTCGGCGGCGGCGTTGCTGGCGAAGATCCCCAAACCCACCGACAGCGATATCGACCAGGCGCTCTCCGGCAACATCTGCCGTTGCGGCACTTACCCAAGGATTCGTGCCGCGGTCAAACGCGCCGCCGAGATCGGTTGAGGGACTAGCCATGAACAGCATCAATCCGTTATCGCGTCGGGGCTTCCTCAAGGGCAGCGCGTTGTTGGGCGGTGGACTGGTGGTCGCGTTCGTCATCCCTGGCGCGCACCGTTTTGCCATGGGCGCCGAGAATCAGGGCAACGTCTTCGCGCCCAATGCATTTTTACGCATCGGTAACGACAACAGCGTCACCGTGCTGCTCGGCCACTCGGAAATGGGCCAGGGCATCTGGACCGGCCTGACCATGCTGATCGCCGAAGAACTCGACGCCGACTGGTCGAAAATCCGCGTCGAGCACTCTCCCGCATCGGCCGCCGATTATGGCCTGGCCGGGTTTGGCGGGATGCAGATCACCGGCGGTTCAACTTCGACCTGGATGGAGTTCGACCGCTATCGTCAGGCCGGCGCGGCGGCGCGGTTGATGCTGGTCGAGGCCGCGGCCAAGCGCTTCAATGTCGCGCCGTCGAGCATTCGTACCGAGTCGGGCGTGGTCATTGCGGGCGACCAGCGCGCCACGTACGGCGAACTGGCCGATGACGCGGGCCAGTTGCCGGTGCCGGCCCCCGCGTCGATAACCTTCAAGGAGGCCAAGGACTGGAAGGTCATCGGCAAACCCACCAAGCGTCTCGACACACCCGAGAAAATCACCGGCCGTGCCAAATTCGGCATGGACGTGCAGTTCGATGGTCTGATGACCGCCATGGTCGCGCGTCCGCCGGTATTGGGTGGCCACGTCAAATCCTTTGAGGGCGCCGAAGCGCTGGCGATACCGGGCGTGCATAAAGTGGTGCAAGTGCCGAGTGGCGTCGCGGTGATTGCCGACCATTATTGGGCGGCGAAGCTGGGGCGTGATGCACTCAAGGTCGATTGGGACTTGGGGCCGAACGCCGGGCTCGACAGTCAGAACCTGCTGGAGAGCTTCCGCAAACTGGCGGCCACGCCGGGGGCTCCGGCGAGCAAGGCGGGGGATGCCGAGGGCGCGTTATCCAAAGCGGCAAAAGCCATTGACGTCGAGTACAGCGTGCCGTACCTGGCTCATGCGCCGATGGAACCGCTCAACTGCACGGTCAAAATCACCCAGGACAAGTGCGAGATCTGGACCGGCACGCAGTTTCAGACGCTGGATCAGATGATCGCCGGCAAAATCACCGGGCTCAAACCGGAACAGGTCGAGATTCATACCGAGTTTCTGGGCGGCGGTTTCGGCCGTCGGGCCAACCCGACGTCAGACTTTGTCGCGGAGGCCGTGGAGGTCGCGAAGGCAGCCGGCGGACCGGTGAAAACCGTGTGGTCCCGCGAAGACGACATTCGCGGCGGCTACTACCGCTCGGCATTCCTGCACCAGGCACGCATCGGGCTGGATGCCGGCGGCATGCCGATGGCGTGGAAGCACGTGATGGTCGGGCAGTCGATCATGGCCGGGACCATGCTGGAGGCGACCATGGTCAAGGACGGCATCGACAAGACGTCGGTCGAAGGCGTTGCCGACAGTCCTTACCTTGCCGGGATGGCCAATCACCAGGTAGACCTGCATTCGCCGAAAACCGGCATCACCGTGTTGTGGCTGCGTTCGGTCGGGCACACCCACACCGGTTTCGTGATGGAGTCGCTGATCGACGAGCTGGCCGAGGCGGCTGGCAAGGATCCGGTGGAGTACCGACGAACCTTGCTCAAGGCGCATCCGCGGCATCTGGGGGTATTGAATCTGGCGGTCGAGAAAGCCAACTGGACAGCGCCTCTGCCGGACGGTCATGCATTGGGTGTTGCGGTGCATGAGTCTTTCGGCAGCTACGTCGCACAGGTCGCCGAGGTGTCCCAGGACAATCTGGCGATCCGCGTGCACCGGGTGGTGTGTGCGGTGGACTGCGGGATTGCGGTCAACCCGCTGAGCATCGCGGCGCAAATGGAATCGGCCATCACCTTCGGCCTGGGATTTACCTTGCACAGCAAGCTCACCTTCAAGAACGGCGAGGTGCAACAGTCCAATTATCACGACTATCAGGTGTTGCGGCTCAATGAAATGCCAGTGGTTGAAGTGCACATCGTGCCCAGCACCGACAAACCCGGTGGCATCGGCGAGGCGGGTGTACCGCCGACGGCGCCGGCGGTGGCCAACGCCGTGTTCGCCCTGACCGGGCAACGGTTGCGCGAATTGCCCTTGCAACTGTCGGGGGTGTGAAATGAAACGACATCTTGTGCTTGGCGCGGTGGTGCTGGTGGGCCTTGCGGTCTATGCCTCGGACCTGTTTGCTGACGACAAGGAAGCCGTGAAGGCTTTCGATACGGTGCAAAAAGTCTTCCAGAGCCCGCGTTGCCAGAACTGCCATATCCCCGGTGATTCGCCGTTGCAGTTCGACGCCGGCATTCCCCATGCGATGAACGTGGTCCGGGGCATGGACGGCAAGGGCGCGGCGGGTTTGCCCTGCGCCACCTGCCACGCCGACAGCAACCCGCCCGCCAGTTACGGCCCGAACGCACCGCCGGGTGCGCCGCACTGGAGCCTGCCGCCCGCGGCGCACAAAATGGCCTGGATCGGGCTGCCGGCCGACAAGTTGTGCGCGATGATCAAGGATCGCGGCAGCAACGGTGATCGGGATTTCGCGGCGCTGATCAAGCATGTCAGCGACGACAAACTGGTGTTGTGGGGCTGGAATCCGGGTGAGGGAAGGGCGCCGGTGCCGGTGCCGCACGACATTTTCGTGACTCAATTCAAGCGCTGGGCCGAGGCTGGCGGGCCTTGTCCGGTGGTCGATGGTTGACCGGCGGTCTGGTACCCGGGAGTCAAAGCGGGTTGGGACGACTCTAAAGTACATATCCGCCACTGGAGCAAGTCATGCTGATCCCAGGCAAACCGGTCAAACATGGCGCTAGCGCTGATCCTTCGCTTTCGCCGCAACAGGCACGCGAAGTACTGCGTCACAGGGCACGTCAGGCCGAGCAGGAAGTGATAGGCGTGACCATGGCGAGCATGGATGAGCTGACGCTGCTCTCTAATCGCCATGGCTTCACTTCACTGGCCCAATTGGGGCTGGAAACCTGTCAGCGCCTTGAGATTCCGGCCACCTTGCTGTTTTTCGACCTCGATAACTTCAAACGCATCAACTATCTGTACGGTCGTGCCGAGGGTGACGATGCGCTGAAAACCTTCGCTGACGTACTGCGTATCGCCTTTCGCGAAAGCGACGTGATCGGTCGGCTGGGCGATGATGAGTTTGTTGCGTTGCTGACGGGTTCCAGCGCTGTGGAGCTGACCGCGATCAAGGCGCGGCTCGAAGAAATCCTCGACGAACGCAATGCCACGATGCGTCGCGGCTATGACATTCGTTTCAGCATTGGGCAGGTTGAATATGACGCCTGTCTTCACCCCTCGATTGATGAAATGCTGGTTGAGGCTGAGAGGGTGTTGCACCGGTAGGCCGGCAATTCAGCGATGAGGCCCTCAAAATCACCCTTGTTTCACTTGGCAAACAATTGCCCGATATCCTTGAACGCCTTGAACTCCAGCGCATTGCCACAGGGATCAAACAGAAACATTGTCGCCTGCTCGCCCACCAGCCCCTGAAACCGAATCCCCGGTTCAATCACAAATCGGGTTTCACGCGCTTTCAACCGTTCGGCAAGACCCTCCCATTCGTCCATCCCCAACACCACGCCAAAATGCGGCACCGGCACATCGTGCCCGTCCACAGCGTTGGTGTGCGCCGCTTCCTGAGAGGCGTTTTTCGGCGCCAGGTGAATCACCAGCTGGTGGCCGAAGAAGTTGAAGTCGACCCAATGGTCGCTGGAGCGGCCTTCCTCCAGGCCGAAGACGTCACGGTAAAAAGTCCGGGCGGCCGCAAGGTCATAGACGGGGATGGCCAGGTGAAAAGGGGAGAGTTGCATCGCGGTGCCTCGTAGATTGGCGGTGGTTGAAGGGCAGTTTAGCGCTGTGCTTTTCGATTGAAAGACGATAGTTTTTGCGTCGAGCTCAAATAATTTCGATCAATCGAGACTGCCATGCTGCGTGAACTGAAGACCTTTATCGCCGTGACGCGTTATGGAACGTTTGCTGCGGCCGGCATGCACATCGGCCTGACGCAGTCGGCCGTCAGCGCACAGATGCGCAACCTTGAGCAGGCGCTGGGCATTCGGTTGTTTGACCGCACCGGGCGGCAGGCGATTCTCAATGCGGCGGGGCAACGGGCATTGCCGATGGCCAGGGAAATGCTGGAAACCTTCAGCCGGATGGCGGTCAGCGACGATGTCAGCGAGTATCGCGGCGAGTTGAAGATCGGCGCCGTGGCCACGGCACAGACCGGGTTGCTGCCCCAGGCGTTGTTGCGCCTGCGCCAGCAAGCACCGTTGCTTGAGCCGAAACTGGTACCCGGCGTGTCGCTGAACCTGTTGAGCCAGGTCGACACCGGCGAAGTGGATCTGGCCATTCTGATCAAACCGCCGTTTGACTTACCCAAGGAGTTGTCGGCCCAGGTTCTCCGCAGGGAACCGTTTGTGCTGATCGTGCCGCCGGCGCTTGAGGGTGACGACCCGTTGCAGATCCTCGCGAGCCATCCCCATGTGCGTTACGACCGCAATTCATTCGGTGGCCGCCTGGTGACGCGGTTTCTGCGTGAGCAGCAGATGGACGTGCAAGTGGCCCTGGAACTGGATGAACTGGAAGCCATCGTCAAAATGGTTGAATGCGGATTGGGCGTGTCCCTGCTTCCCGAAGCCGGGTTGTGGCTGGAGTATGGCGCGAAGGTCAGGATTATCCGGTTGGGCGAGCTGACCTTCTACCGCGAGATCGTCCTGTTGCAGCGTTACAGCCAGCGCATGCAACCGATCCAGCAGCTGTTCGCGAAGTGTCTGGACCCCTTCAAGTCTGAACATACAAGCGGGCTTGCATGAACCCTGAAATCGCAGGCACAAAAAAACCCGCCTCGGGAGGCGGGTTTTTTAATGGCCGAACCGAAGATTACTCTTCGATGGTGCCCATGGCCGTGGTGTTGAAACCACCATCCACGTACATGATTTCGCCGCTGATGCCGGACGCCAGGTCCGAGCAGAGGAAGGCGCCGGCGTTGCCGACTTCGTCGATGGTGACGTTGCGACGCAGCGGGGTTTGCGCTTCGTTGGCGGCCAGCATCTTGCGGAAGTTCTTGATG
>LNAP01002115.1_pt1 | contig 20183 bp, 17 predicted proteins | sample 602601 | NCBI WGS metagenome assembly LNAP01 (sample SAMN02440304, study PRJNA202911) | soil metagenome | biome: Subtropical and temperate rainforests or woodlands; isolation source: soil samples (1 kg each in a 20% v/v slurry with milli Q water) were... ...
AAATGCCCGGCGCGGTAAACCGGAGAAGTGATACAGGCGCTTGTTGCCGGCCGATTTGACCGGCCAGCATTCCGCCCTCGCCAGTCGGGTTAGACCGGCCGTGGTCATTGGCAGGCCGGGTAATTGCATCTCGATCAGTTCAGCAGCGGAGAACCATTCTTTCAGGTTACTTTTTCCCCGCAACAGCTGAACGAGGGCAGCTTCCATAAATCTGCATCGACGCCGCAAGGCGGATAGCTCGGCAGCGCTGATCGTTACCAACAGATCGAATTCGTCACTTCCACGCATGGTCCTATCTCCTGACACGCAAAAGGCGGACCATTGGCCCGCCCTTCTATGGTGCGATTGCAGCGTCACGCGACGGCTGAGCTTTGATCCTGAGCAGGTTCCGTCAATGACGGACTGCCGGTGATCCTTGGGCTGGCAGAGGCAGGAGTTCCCGCTTCATCTGACGATACAGTTTTGGTAGAGGCGCTGCTCTGGCCTTCCTGCAGACCCATCGCAAAGTGTTCGGCCATCTGCGAGCGGTAGACGTGTTCGAGGTCGCGGAGATTGCTGGCGACAGCGTGGGTCAGCAAGGCCATTCCATGTGCTGTGCTATCGCTTAGTTCAAGTTGCCGTTCAGCGAGGGCGGCAGCTGTATCAGAGATAAGGTCCAGCAGCGAAGCGCAGTCCGTCAGGATAGTGTCCGGCGCACTATGTTGCGTCGGGTGAAAGAGATGAAACATGGTGAACTCCTTGGCAGCTTTCTAAGGCTGGCGGCTCCCACCACGAGAGCCGCCGGGAGTTAGAAACCGTCCAAGGAACGGCGCGATGGTCTTTAGGCTTGCGCCCTGGACATGCACCACCGCCTCCCGGCTAACACACGATATCTCGTCTATTCGCCGTCGCCCGGAAATCCGGGCATGAAAAAGGCCCCTTCGCGAGAGGTTCGCGCGGCGGAGCCTTGACCGCCTTGGATGGGTTTCTACGCCCACATCCACATTGCGGCGATGGGGATTCCACTGTCAAGCATGAAATTTGAAGGCAGATAATACGACGGAAAAAATTGCCGTGGCATGCGAGCGCAAAATTTTCAGTTGCATCGCTTGCCTTGAGAAATTTGCTACTAATTTCATCGGATCAAACTGCCAATTAGCGGGCTTAATCCTTTAAAGAGTGGTCGACCGATGGTAGGGAACAGCCTACAGATCAAGTCGCCAATTGGGCGATTTGATCCACTCTGTCAGCCATACCACACTGAGCGCATCAAGCTCGGTGCCCTTATTGGCGAGCCAAGTTGCGGCAATCTGCACGCGGATGTCGGGGGCGATGTTCTGATGGCGGACAATCGATAGTCGAATCGCGCGCTCGGAGAGGCCCAGCTTCTCGACTGTTTCGGCGGTAAATCGAGTGGCAAAATTTGCCACTTGATCGCTTTTGCGGTCACCGCCGTGTTTCATCTCGGGGTGCAGTTCCTCGTAAGGCGCTCAACTCGCGGCGGAACAGGTTCTCGATGCGGGCCGCTTGCTCCGCTGCCTGTTTGACAGAAATAACGATTGGGGAACGTTCCAACGTTCCTTATAACGAAGGTAGTAACGAAGGTTAGAAACAGGCTTCGGACTTAGGTGCGGAACGCAAAATGAGTCTATGAGCCTAAGTGATTGTAAGAGAGTCGTTTTCCGAAGGTGGAAACGAAAAATGAATAAATCGCCCGACTTCCGACTTCCCGCCGCCAAAACCGAAACCCCGGAGCGGGGCGCCGTGCCCTCACGTCGAAGGCACGATGAACAGGAAGGCTCTTTATTCAATGATATGGATAGCTCTAACCTGATCTAAGAGGCTCTTAGGTGACGACAATGGCCGCTCGCCAGTTCTGCAATACCCAAAGCGGAAAGCACTCGCTGCCGTTCTCTCTGCAAAATCCAAGACGACAAATCACTTTTGGGACGCGCGGCGAATTTCTCCATACTTATCAGCGTCATCCGGGTTCTTCCGGGTTATTCCGAGGTCTTCCGGGTTTTCTGCAACATCCAGTACTTCCCCACAATTGCGACCGAATTGCCTGCCTTCTCAAGGCCTCAACCAGGGGTGCACTCTCATTAAGACCGCGCCGATATGCTCCTTCCCCCCTCGCGGGGGAGGGTTGGGGTGAGGGGGCAACCGCGCGATGCCAGGAGAGAGCGCGGACCTGCCACTTTCCCGCCCTTGCGGCAGGCGAGGGTCGGCGGCAAGCTGACGCCAATGCCATCGATCATGTGCCCTTGATCGAGCCCATCGATTAGGAGACCAGCATGTCACGACATATCCTGATGATCGTCACCAGCACCGACCGCATGCCGAGCGGCAAGCCGACCGGACTCTGGCTGGAGGAATTCGCCGTTCCCTATCTGGTTTTCAAGAAAGCGGGCTATGAGATCACCGTCGCCAGTCCCAAGGGGGGCAACACGCCGATCGATCCGCGCAGCAGCGAGGATGCCAAGTCGCATCCGGATTGGGCGGCGGCAAGCGAGGTGCTGAAGACCACGCAGAAGCTGGATGACAGTTTCCGCGCCAAGGATTTCGACGCCCTCTTCTTTCCCGGCGGCCACGGCCCGGTCTTCGATCTGCCGGGCAATGCGCTGACCGGCAAGCTGCTGCTGGAATTCGATGCCGCAGGCAAGGTGCTGGCGGCGGTGTGCCACGGGCCGGTCGGTTTCATCGGGCCGGTCCGCCCCGACGGCAAGCCGCTGGTGGCGGGCCGGCGCATGACCGCGTTCAGCGACAATGAGGAACGCACCGTCGGCCTCGACAAGGACGTGCCCTTTCTGTTGGAGAGCAAATTGCGCGAGCTGGGTGCCCAAGTGCAGACGGCGGCGAATTTCACCGCCCATGCCATCCGCGACGGCAAATTCATCACCGGCCAGAATCCGGCTTCGAGCAAGCGTATCGCGGAGCTCGTGGTCGAGGCCCTGAGTTGATGGAGGGAGTTGACGGAGTGGGTGAGCAAAGCATCATGACGGATGGGTTGACGACGCGCACGATCAGCGTCCATGTCGAACGCGATCTGGCGACGGTCTATGATTTCGCCGCCGAGCCGCGCAATTATCCGCGCTGGGCGACCGGCCTCTGTTCCTCTATCGCGCCGCTGGGAGATCGGGACATCTGGCTGGCGCAGACGCCTTATGGGCCGATGAAAGTGCGCTTCACGCCGCGCAATGCCTTCGGCGTGCTGGATCACTATGTGACACCGGAAAGCGGCGCGGTGATCTATGTGCCGATGCGCGTCATCGTCAATGGCGCCGGCAGCGAGGTTACGCTGACCCTGTTCCGCCAACCCGATATGTCCGATGCGAAATTCGCCGAAGATGCCGAGTGGGTGGCGCGCGATCTGCGGCGATTGAAGGACGTGCTGGAGGGCCGTTCCCGGTAAGTTGATCTCGATAAATTAATTCCTGGGTTTGTTGACAGGGCGGTTTTATCGGCGTAATACATAACCACATGGTTAAGTATATGGATGCCGTTCTGGATCGGACTTTCGCGGCCCTCGCCGATCCGACACGGCGCGCTTTGCTGGCGCAATTGGAGACGCGGCAAAGCCTGTCGGTCAGCGAATTGGCCCGGCCATTCCCGGTTTCGCTGCCGGCGATCATGAAGCATCTCGATGTGCTGTCCGATGCCGGCTTGATCACGCGGCGCAAGACCGGCCGCACGGTCTTATGCCGGTTGAATGCAGCGCCGATGGAACAGGCGCTCGACTGGCTCGCCCGCTATCAGCGCTTCTGGACGGAGAGACTGGACCGCCTTGCCGTTTTCCTGGAGGAAGAACCATGCCCAAGCCCGAACTCGTCAGCAAATCGGCCGCGGCCGCATCTGGTGCCGGTGCCGCCGTCAAGCCCAACCCCACCAGCAAGCCCAGCCTCACCATCAAACGTCGCCTCAAAGCCCCGCCCGCGAAAGTCTACGGTGCCTGGACCGAGCCGGAAAAAATAAAGCATTGGTGGGGACCCGGCGAGAGCGAGACCCTGCTGGCCGAAGTCGACCTGCAAGTGGGCGGCAGCTTCCGCGTCGTCTTCCGCATGTCCGACGGCGAGGAGCATGATGTGCGCGGCGTCTATCGCGAGATCGTGCCGAATGAGAAGCTGGTTTTCAGCTGGCATTGGCGTACCACGCCGGAGCGTGTCTCGCAGGTCACCGTCTCCTTGAAGAAGGATGGCGACTTCACGCTGCTGACCTTGTTCCACGAACAGTTCTTCGACGAAGCCGCCCGCGACGGCCATCAGCGCGGCTGGAGCAGCACGCTCGACAGGCTGGAGAAATACATCGCCTCATAGAGAGAGGAGGGAAAGATGGAACAGCATCAAATCGTTTCCCGCGAGGCCTGGCTGGCCGCGCGCAGGGCCCATCTATTGAAGGAAAAGGAACTGACCCGCGCCCGCGACGAGCTGCACCGGCAGCGCCGCGACCTGCCCTGGGTCCGGATCGACAAGGAATATGTCTTCGACGGGCCGGCGGGCAAGGAAACGCTGGCCGATCTGTTCGAGGACCGCAGCCAACTCATCGTGCAGCATTTCATGTTCGGTCCGGGCTGGAAGGAAGGCTGTGTGGGCTGTTCGTTCCAGGCCGATCACATTGCCGGTGCGCTCATGCATCTGGAACATCACGACGTCTCGTTTGCGGCGGTGTCACGCGCGCCGCTGGCCGAGATCGACAGCTTCCGGCGGCGCATGGGCTGGCACTTCCATTGGGTGTCGTCCTTCGGCAGCGATTTCAATTACGATTTCCATGTCTCGTACCGGCCGGAGGACATCGCCGGCGGCAAAGTCGACTACAATTTCGGCTTGCAGGATTTCCAGAGCGAGGAACTGTCGGGCATCAGCGTCTTCTATAAGGATTCGTCCGGCGCCATCTTCCACACCTATTCGGCCTTTGCGCGTGGCGATGAGATGCTGATCGGTGCCTATAACTATCTCGACATGACGCCGAAGGGCCGCAACGAAACCGGCCCGCGCCATAACCTGACCGATTGGGTCCGGCATCACGACCGCTACGAGGCGGATGGAAAAGTCGATGCCACCGGGCGCTTCCGGTCGGCGCAGCCGGTGGGCGGTTGCTGCGCCTCTGTCGGGCAGGGGAGCGGGAGGGCAACGTCATGATTGATGCGCCGCGTTTCGAAAACGGCAAGACGATGCTGATCGCCGGCATGTCCGGCCACTATGGCCATGACAATGCGGATCAGCTGCCGGGCCTGTGGCAGCGTTTCGCGCCGCATATCGGCCGGATCCCCGGCGAGGTCGAAGGCGTCGCCTATGGCGTCTGCAGCAATGGCGACAAGGCCGGTTTCGACTACATGGCGGGGGTTGAGATCGCCGGCACCGCCAGCCCGCCGGCGGGGTTCGAGCATCTTCAGATTCCGGCACGGCGTTATGCGGTCTTCTGCCACCGCGACCACATCGCGTCGCTCCGCCAGACGATGCAGGCGATCTGGACGGACTGGCTGCCGCAATCGGGTCATGAGGTTGCCGAGGCGCCGCTTTTCGAACGCTATGACGACCAATTCGATCCGAAAACCGGCCTCGGCGGCGTCGAGATCTGGGTGCCGCTGAAAGCGTGACGGTTGGCCGCGCTGAATGACTCCCTCTTCCCGCAAGCGGCCCGAGGGAGAAGTTAGGGAGGGCGAGGCTCGCAGGATGTGTCCTCATACCTGCTCGTCATTGCTGGGCTTGACCCGGCAATCCAGGGGAGAGGCTACGCGTTGCTTCCACCATGGACCCCCGGGTCAAGCCCGGGGGTGACAGTCTTTTTGTTGACGGCGCACGGCACTAAATACCCAATGGCTCGACATCCTTGGACTTGTGCCCGCCCTCAGTGATCGAGATCGATGCCGCGCAGGCGCAGGGCATTGGTGACCACCGAGATCGACGACAGGCTCATCGCCAAGGCCGCGATCACTGGCGATAGCAATATGCCGAGCAGGGGATAGAGCACGCCGGCGGCGAGCGGCACGCCCAACACGTTATAGCCGAAGGCGAAGACCAGATTTTCCTTGATGTTGCGCAAGGTCGCCTTGGCCAGCCGCCGGGCGCGGACGACCCCGATCAGATCGCCCTTCAGCAAGGTCATGCCGGCACTTTCCATGGCGACATCGGCGCCCGCACCCATGGCGATGCCGACATCGGCCTGCGCCAAAGCCGGCGCATCGTTGACCCCGTCACCGGCCATGGCCACCTTGCGGCCCGCTGCCTGCATCTCGGCGATGATGCGTTTCTTGTCTTCCGGCAGAACGCCGGCATGGACCTCATCGATGCCGAGCGATCCGGCGACGGCCTTGGCGGTCGTGATGTTATCGCCGGTCGCCATGACGATCTTCAGGCCAAGGTCATGCAGCGCCCGGATCGCCGCGGCACTGGATGGCTTGATCGGATCAATCACGGCAATGAGCCCGGCCAGCCTGCCATCGACGGCGAGATGCATCACCGTCTCGCCATTGGCGCGGCGGGCCTCGGCCCTGGCGGCCAGAGCGGTGATGTCGACCTTGGCTCCCTCCATCAGCCGCTGATTGCCCAGCAGGACCCGCCGGTTGTCGATCAGCGCGGCGACGCCCTGGCCGGTGATCGCCGCGAAATCCACGGACTTCGACGGCTTCAGGCTGCGATCCGCCGCAGCCCGGAGTATGGCTTCGGCCAGAGGATGTTCGCTGCCCGCCTCGATCGAGGCGGCGAGGTGCAGGAGGTCGGACTCGTTGAAGCCTTCCACTGTATCGAGGCCGGCCAATACCGGCTTGCCTTCGGTCAAGGTGCCGGTCTTGTCGACCACCACCGTATCGACATGGGCCATGCGTTCCAGCGCCGCCGAATTCTTGATGAGCACGCCGGCCTGGGCGCCGCGCCCGGTCGCCACCATGATCGAGATCGGCGTCGCCAGGCCGAGGGCGCAGGGGCAGGCGATGATCAGCACGCTGACGGCCGCCACGACGGCATAGGAAAAAGCCGGATCGGGCCCGACCAGCCACCAGACGGCGAAAGCGACGGTCGCGATCAGGATGACGGCCGGCACGAAATAGCCGGAGACGGCATCCGCCAATCCCTGGATCGGGGCACGCGAGCGCTGCGCCTCGGCCACCATGGCGACGACCTGGGCCAGGGTCGTCTCGCTGCCGGTGCGATCGACGGTGAAATCGAAACTGCCATTCTTGTTGAGCGTGCCGCCGGTCACCCGGTCGCCGACGGATTTCTCGACCGGGATCGGCTCCCCGGTCAGCATGGATTCATCGACCGCGCTATGGCCGTCGACGATCTTGCCGTCGATCGGCACCTTGTCGCCCGGCCGCACCCGCAACCGGTCGCCGACGGCAACCTGCTCCAGCGGGATTTCCTGTGCCGATCCGTCGTCGGCCAGGCGCAAGGCGGTTTTCGGCGCGAGATCGAGCAAGGCGCGAATGGCGCCGCCGGTGCGCTCGCGGGCGCGCAGTTCCAGCACCTGCCCGAACAGGACCAGGGTGACGATGACGGCGGCAGCCTCGAAATAGAGCGGAATCGTGCCGTCGTGACCGTGCATGGCGGGCGGGAACAGACCGGGCAGGAAGACGGCGACGACACTGTAGAGATAAGCGGCGCCGGTTCCGATGGCGATCAGCGTGAACATATTGAGATGCCGTGTCAGCAGCGATGTCCAGCCGCGTTCGAAGAACGGGAAGCCGCACCACAACACAACCGGCGTCCCCAGCACCAGTTGCACGAGTTGCTTCTGGAATGGCGTCAGGAAGGGCAGCAGGTCGATATCGGCGAGATGCATCGCCATCTCGATCGCCAGCAGGGCCAGCGAGAGCGGCATGGCGATCCACAGGCGGCGGGTGAAATCGATCAGTTCGGGATTCGGTGCGTCATCGGCGGCCACGCCCTTGGGCTCCAGCGCCATGCCGCAGATCGGGCAAACACCGGGCGCCGGCCGTACGATCTCCGGGTGCATGGGGCAGGTATAGAGTGTCGCTTCGCGATGTGGTGCCGTGGGTTTTTGCCGCGCGCCGGTTGCCGATGGCTCCGATGCCCCGTGGTCATAGGCGGCGGGATCGGACGTGAACTTCTCTTGGCAATGTGCCGAGCAGAAATGAAAGACCCGGCCATCATGCCGGGCCGAGAGCGTCTGCGGCGTCACCGCCACATCCATGCCGCAGACGGGATCCTTGACCGTGAGAATGTCTGCGGCATCATTGCCGGGATGGGGCGACCCGGCCCCGTGAGACATCCCGGTTCCGTGAGACATGTGGTGATGCTCGCTCGTCATTTCTTCCCTGCCGAATTGGTCATCGACCCAATTGCACGCCGAGTGGATGCCGCTGCAAATCCACGGCGCGATGGCGGCCGATCATCGAATGCAGAATATCATGCCGCTTCCAACGGTCGGAAGGTCAAGAAGACAATGGCGATGAGATGACGTTTTCCGCTTGGGTTGATCCATATCAACGCGGGCGACTTTGAACGATCTAATCTGTCGTTAAGTGGGTGTTTGCCTGCGATCAGGTCGGGAACCTCGCCACATGCTGCGGCAGATGTTGGTCTATAGAGGGATGATGACTGCGCTATGTGTCTTGGCGCTGCTGCTGTTGGCCGGGAGTTTCAGCCCGATATCGTCCGGTGCCCGGCCGGCTTCTATATCAACCACGACCGTCACTATCGCTGCTGCCCGTGATGGCAAGCTCCCCTGTTCCGGTCATGACCATGTCCATGGCCTCGCCTGTTATGGTGGCGCATCCTGCATGACGGGTTATGCGACCTTGACGGCAATACCGTCGCTCGATCTCCCTTTACCGACGGCCATCTATGTCGCGCTGTCGCTCTGGTCGCCAACCGGTATAGGTCGGGCACCCGATTTCCATCCGCCTCGTTTGCTTGCCTGAGCTCGAGCCGGCTTTGTCCGGCGGGCAGGCGGTTCACGCTGGTTTCTCGATGACGGCGCTATTGGTGCGGTCGGACGCGGAACACAGGTGATGCCAGGTCGACAGACCGGAACTCTCTTCCATTTGGCGCAAATGCGCGGGAACATCGCAAATGCGCGGGAACGTCGCCGGCGCAGGCGCAAGCCGGCCCGGCAAGCTTGGAGAAATCGATATGCTGCATAAAACCCGATCCAGTTTCATCGCCCTCGTGGTCGCCACGGGGCTGAGTGCCACGCTGACACAAGTGGCAACCGCCCAATCGACGGAAATGCCCGCGACCGAAACGCCCGCCACCGGCACGCAACAGCCGGATCAGCATGAAATCCATCATACGGACGATGCCGTCACACCGCCGGCCACGTCGCCAGCGGCACCGATAGCGCCCATGACGCCGCCCCCGGTTCAAGGCGCCAATCCGATGGGCCAGTTCGATGGCGGCAACATGATGAGCATGCCGCAGATGCAGCAAATGATGCAGATGATGATGCAGGCTGGCATGAACATGGGAATGAATATGGACATGGGTTTCGGCGGCACCGGCCCGGGGATGAGATCACTGCGCCATCTCGATGGTCTGATCGCCTTCTATAAAGCGGAACTGCAGATTAGCGAGGCACAATTGCCGCAATGGAACGCCCTGGCCGCTGTGCTACAAGAACAGGCAAAGCGGCTGCGCGATCAGCGGCGCAATATGATGCAGATGATGCCCCGCATGCAGCCCGCGCCAGACCAGATCAAAGGGCGGATCGAGCAGCTGACCGCACAGCTGGATTGCCTGAAGGCGATCGAGACGGCAGCGCTGCCGCTCTATGCGGTTCTCTCCGACCGGCAGAAGCGGATTGCCGATGAGTTGATCGCCGAGTCCTTCATGGCCAGGCATGGGCGGCGGATGTGACATGGAACAACACATGACCCATACCGACCTGTCGGACAAGGTGCCCGACGGTCAATCAGCCCGCTAATGCTATCTTTATGCATCATGGCCATCGGCATCACAATCACGGCCAGCATCGTGATCAAAGACCCGGCGAAGCTCGGTGATCACGCGTCCATCGCCATCGCATGCCAAAACGTTTTGGCATGCGATGCCTTGGCAATATGCAGAACTCGCCAGCGGTCCCGCCTGCTAGGTTGACCTCCTTGATGCTGGGGAGGCGAGGCAATGGAGGGGGATGGCGAGGCAGCGATCATTGATGCTGGCGCGGTACCGAATGGGCCGCGACAGACATCCGCCATCGCGCCGCTTTTCGCCCTGGCCTCGATGTTCAGCGTGCAACTCGGCGCCGGGCTGTCGCGGCCGGTGATGGAGGCATTGGGATCGTTGGGCACTACCTGGCTGCGCCTGACCGTGGCGGCCGTCATCCTGGCGCTCATCAGCCGGCCGCGCATTTTCGCGTATAGCCGGGCGCAATGGCGGGCGGCGATCAGCCTCGGCGTCGCGATGTCGGCGATGAGTAGCTGCTATTTCATGGCGGTCGAGCGCATTCCGCTGGGGTTGGCCACGGCGATCGATTTCCTTGGGCCCCTGGGCGTCGCAGCCTATGGCATGCGCCGGCTCCGTCATCTGCTCTGGCCTGTGTTGGCCGCGCTCGGCGTATTATTGCTGGTGCGTAATCGGTCCGGCTGGACGGTCGATCCGACGGGCGCCGTTCTTGCGCTCGGCGCTGCCATCGGCTGGGCCTGCTATATCGTGCAGACGAAGCGGGTCGGCGCCGCCTTTCCCGGTCTGGAGGGATTGGCGATGTCCTTCATGGTCGGTGCCGTCGCCACTTCGCCAGTCGGCATTGTCGAGGCGAGCGCCGGCCTGACATTTGGCCATCTGGCAGCGGTGGCTGGCCTTGCCGTGCTGGTGCCGCTGCTGCCCTTCGCGCTGGAGATGACCGCCTTGCGCCGGATGACGACGCGCACCTTTGGCGTGTTGATGAGTGCAGAGCCCGGCATTGGCGCGCTGATCGGCCTGATCGTGCTCGGCCAATACCTTTCCTTGCTGCAATGGGCAGGCATTGCCTGCGTCACCATTGCCAGCATCGCCGCCGTGGCGGAAAAATCCTGACAGCTATCGCATAAACTGTCAGGAATCGAACCGGCCGTACATCTAGATGTGAGCCGATTAATGTCTTGATAAGAAATCGCCCCCTAAATTTAGGTATCCGTCAAAAAGGCGGCGTAGCGAGCTTGACGCCCTGACGGCGTCTCGATCGAAAACCACAATCGCCGACCCGGCCCTGCATCGACTATCGCCGGCGACTAGGAGACCTTGACCGCCATGCTGCGTGTCTATGCCTGTATCACCCAGGAGCACGATCTGCGGTTGGTCCTGCTGGCCGGTCTTATCTGTCTTTTCGCCAGCTATACGGCCTTCAGCCTGCTCGGCCGCGCCGGCGAGGCAACGCAACGGAGCCGGCTGGCCTGGCTGGTCGCCGCCGCCTTCGCCACCGGCAGCGGCGTCTGGGCGACGCATTTCATCGCCATGCTGGCATTTCAGCCGCATCTGCCGGCCGCCTATGAGATCGGCCGCACCATCCTCTCGATCCTCATCGCCACGGTGATCGCCGGCTTCGGCCTGGCGATCTCGCTGGGCGAGCGCAAGCCGGCCAGGAGTCTGGGTGGCGCCGTCATCGGCATCGGCATCGGCGCCATGCATTATGTCGGCATGTCGGCCCTGCTGGTGCCGGGCCGGCTGGACTATGAACCCGGCCTGGTCCTTGCTTCGCTGGTCATCGGCATCGTCTTCGGCGCGGCGGCAACGGCGATCGGCGGCGGCCGGCCCGGCATCAAACCTCGCCTGGCGGCGGCTGCCCTGCTGACCCTCGGCATCTGTGGCCTGCATTTCACCGCGATGGCGGCAGCCGCTATTCTGCCTGATCCCGCGATCGCGGTGCCGGTTCAGGCGATCTCGCCGGATTCGCTCGCCATCGGCATCACCGCCATCACCATCCTCATTCTGGCACTTACTCTGGCGGGCTCGATCGTCGATCAGCATCTTGCCCTGCGCGGCGCCCATGAGGCGGCCAGGCTGCGGGCCAGCGAAGGCCGTTTCCGCCAGCTCGCCGATGCGACCTTCGAGGGCATCATCATCCATGTCCGGGGCCGCATCGTCGATGCCAATGAAGCGATGACGGAACTGGTCGGGCTGCGGCCGGACCAGCTGGTGGGCAAGCATCTGCTCGATATCTGTGCCGACTCTGCCCAAGTCAAAGTGCGGCGGCTGCTGGAGGCGCTGAGCACGGCGTCCGACGACGACACGCAGAAGCGGACGATGACGGAAATGGAGCTGCGCCATACCGACGGCAGAAGCATCCCGGTCGAGGCGCTGGGCCGCGTCCTGCAATACGAGGCGACCAATGCCCGCGTCGTCGCCATGCGCGATATCAGCGAGCGCAAGGCGGCGGAAGCACGCATCCGCCATATGGCGCATCATGATTCGCTGACCGGCCTGCCCAACCGCAGCCTGTTCCATGACCGCCTCAACCAGGCGCTGGCCCGCGGCAATCGTGACGCCAGCACGGTTGCCGTCCTCTGTCTCGATCTTGACCGTTTCAAGAACGTCAACGATCTCTCCGGCCACAGCATCGGCGACGAATTGCTGCGTCAGGTCGCCGAACGGCTGAACAACAGCATCCGTGCCGACGATACGGTGGCACGGCTGAGCGGTGACGAATTCGCCGTCATCCAGGTCGGCGTATCGCATCCCGATGGACCGGCGGTGCTGGGCGAGCGGCTTCTCAAGGCGATCAACGAGCCCTTTGATCTCGATGGTCAGCAGATCCTGATCGGCACCAGCATCGGTATCGCGCTTTATCCCGGCGACGGTGAGAATGGCGAGGCACTGGTGCGTGCCGCCGATACGGCGCTCTATCGTGCGAAGGAAGCCGGCCGCGGCACCTTCCGTTTCTTCGAGGCCGAGATGGATCTGCGGCTGCAGGCGCGGCGGCATCTGGAGCGCGACCTGCGCCAGGCTTTGGCCGGCAATCAGCTGGAAGTGCATTACCAGCCGCTGGTCGATTGCGATCAGGTCAAGGTGTTGGGCTTCGAAGCCCTGGTGCGCTGGACGCATCCCGAGCGCGGCGCCATTTCGCCGGTCGAATTCATCCCGCTGGCCGAGGAATGCGGCCTGATCATGCCGCTCGGTACCTGGGTGCTGCGCACCGCCTGCCGCGAAGCCGCGACCTGGCCGGAAGACACCATCGTCGCCGTCAATATCTCACCGGCGCAATTCCGCCATGCCGATCTCGCCAACGAGGTACTGACCATCCTGGAACAGACGGCGCTGGCGCCGCATCGGCTCGAACTGGAAATCACCGAAGGCGTGCTGATCGAAGATACCGAGCGGACGCTGGACACGCTCAACATGCTGAAGAAGGCCGGCGTGCGGATCTCGCTGGACGATTTCGGCACCGGCTATTCCAGCCTGAGCTATCTGCATCGCTTCCCCTTCGACAAGATCAAGATCGACCGCTCTTTCATCTGGGAGATGGAGAAGAATCCGGATTCCATGTCGATCGTGCGCGCCGTCATCGCCCTCGGGCGTTCGCTGCGCATCACCGTGACGGCGGAAGGCGTCGAAACGGCGCAGCAATTGCAACTGCTGCAAAGCGAGCATTGCGATCAGGCGCAAGGCTTCCTACTCGGCCGCCCGCTGCCCCGCCGCGAGATCGGCAAATTGCTGGCCGAACCGACGCTGCTCCTCGACAAATTATCGGCGGCGGAGTAGCCGCCGCTTCAAGTCCCCGGCACTGCAATCCCTGATCCTCGGGTAAAGTTCGAGGATGTCGAGCGATTGGGTATTTAGTGCCGTGCGCCGTCAACAAAAAGACTGTCACCCCCGGGCTTGACCCGGGGGTCCATGGCGGAAGCAACGCGTAGTCTCTCCCCTGGATTGCCGGGTCAAGCCCGGCAATGACGATGAGGGGATGAGGCGACCATCCTGCGCCAACAGCGGCGATAGGCTTAACCGGACAGCAGTGGACTTGACCCGGCAATCCATGGGCGAGGCCGCGCTTGTCGCTGCCTTGGATCCCCGATCAGGTCCGGAGGTGACGATTTTATCTGTCGGCGGCGCACCGAGATAACGCCATTCTCGCCGCGGGTGGGAACCTTCACCTTGCCGGCTGGTTCTTTTCCACTGCCGCGGGCAGTTGAGGGTGGGGGCCTGGATGGGAAGGCGTGGACGATATCTCTTTCTGGGTAGTGTCCTGACACTCGTCTTTTCTATCTTGCCTGATATGTCTGCCTGGGCGGATGTGCCGGAAAAGAAGGGGCCATCCGAACTCATCCTGCTGATCCAGGTCGTGGTCCTGATTTTGCTGGGGCGGCTGCTGGGTGAAGCGATGCAGCGGATCGGACAACCGACGGTGATCGGTCAATTGCTGGCCGGCATCCTGCTCGGTCCCTCGGTGCTGGGCGCCGTCAGTCCCGCCGCGCAGCATTTCCTGTTTCCCGACGATGCGGCACAGAAGGCCATGATCTCCGGCGTGGCGGAGCTCGGCGTGCTGATGCTGCTGGTCCTGGCCGGCATGGAGACGGATCTCAAGCTGGTGCGCAAGGTGGGGAAGGCGGCGATCAGCGTCTCCGTCGCCGGCATCTGTCTTCCCTTCGCCTGCGGCTTTGCCTTGGGCGAGTTCCTGCCGGAGTCATTGTTGCCGGATCCACAGCAGCGGCTGATGGGCTCGCTGCTGCTGGGCACTGCGCTCTCCATCTCTTCGGTGAAGATCGTCGCCATGGTGGTGCGCGAGATGGATTTCATGCGCCGCAATGTCGGCCAGATCATCCTCGCTTCGGCGGTGATCGACGACACGATCGGCTGGATCATCATCGCCGTCATCTTCAGTCTCGGCAGCCAGGGCACGCTGGATACGGCATCTCTGGCACGCAGCGTGCTGGGCACATTTGCGTTCCTTGCCGTCAGCCTGACCATCGGCCGGCGCCTGGTCTATCACCTGATCCGCTGGACCAACGACAATTTCGTCAGCGAGCTGCCGGTGATCAGCCTCATCCTGGTGCTGATGGGCATCATGGCGATGATCACCCAGGCGATCGGCGTGCATACGGTGCTGGGCGCCTTCGTCGCCGGCATCCTGATCGGGGAATCGCCGATCATGACCAGGCAGATCGATGAGCAATTGCGCGGCCTGATCACCGCTCTGTTCGCGCCGGTCTTCTTCGGCCTGGCCGGGGTCTCCGCGGATCTGACGGTCTTGCGTCAGCCGGATCTGCTGGGTTTGACCGCCGCCTTGATCGCGATCGCCACGATCGGCAAATTCGCCGGCGCCTTTGTCGGCGGCGCGATCGGTGGATTGCGGCGCGGGGAATCGATGGCGCTGGCCTGCGGCATGAATGCGCGCGGTTCGACCGAAGTCATCGTGGCGACGATCGGCCTCTCCATGGGCCTGCTCAGCCAGAATCTCTTCACCATGATCGTCGCCATGGCGATCATCACCACCATGGCGATGCCGCCGATGCTGCGCTGGGCACTGGCGCGATTGCCGTTCGATGCGGAAGAGAAAGAACGGCTGGAACGCGAAGCCGCCGACGAGAAGGGCTTCCTGCCCAAAATTGAGCGCCTGCTGCTGGCCTCCGATCACAGCACCGCCGGCCGGTTCGCCTCCCGCCTGACCGGTATCATCGCGGGATCGCGCGGCATTCCGACGACCATCATCCATCTCGACGAGCAGGCGACGGAGCCGGCCATCACCGCCCAAAAAGGCGATACGCCGAAAGAAGCCTTGCAGGCGGAAGCGGAAAAAGCGGCGGACAAGGCGGAAGGTGAGGAACCGCACGAGATTCGTCCCGACAAGGTCGATGTGAAGACCGCGCGCAAAAGCGACCGGCCGGCGCATGACGCCATCGCCGAGGAAGTCAGCAAAGGCTATGGCCTGCTGGTCCTGGGTTTCGACGACATGGTGGCGCCGGATGGCAGCTTTCGTGAAAAGGCCTCGGAGATCGCCGCCGGTTATGAGGAGCCGCTGGCGGTGGTGGTGGCGCGCGGTGATCACCTGGAGCGTCCCGGGACCAGCGGCTTCAAGGTGCTGTTGCCGGTCAGCGGCGCCGCCATCTCCATCCGCGCCGCCGAGCTGGCGATCGCCATTGCCCGCGCCAACAATGCGCCGCTGACGGCGCTGTTCGTGAAGCACACCACGCAGCCCACCGGCACGAAATCCGCCGGTGGTAAGAACAGGGACAAGAAAGTGCCCAATACGCACCGCAACCGCATCTCCCTGTCGCAGGAGGAGGCTTTCCTGAAGGAGGTCGTGTTGCTGGCCGAGCGTTATGGCACCAAGATGCGGACGGCGATCCATGCCGATATCATGCCGGAAGAGGCGATCCTGCGCGAGGCGCGGCAAGGCGGCTACAACCTGATCGTGATGGGTGTCAGCCGGCGGCCCGGTGAGACGCTGTTCTTCGGAACAGTGCCGGCGGCCGTGCTGGAAAAATCCACGGTCTCGCTGCTCTTCCTCGCGAGCTGATACCGCTTACTTGACCAGCCCGCCGATCAAATCCATCAACGCCGATTTCGTTTCCAAGCCGATGCCGGGTCTCTCGGGCAGGATGATCTGTCCCTCTATGAGGCGGCCGTCATCCGCCAAGCCGGCGAAGGGCTGAAAGGCGCGGGGATTGACCTCGGCGCCGCCCAGGCCGAGTGCTGCGGCGATCTCTGCCGCAAAGAGATGACCGCCATGCGGCCAGAAGGCCGAACGCGGCCAGCCGGCTTGTTCGAAAGTAGCGACGATGTCCAGGTAGTGCGTCAGCCCATAGCAATGGACCGGATCAAAGAGCAGGATATCGCGATCCGGCCGCAAGCCGCCATGGCGTTGCAGCAACCGCGCTTCGGCCAGCGAGAATAAAGCCTCGCCGGCGGCGATGGGCGGCGTGTAGCTGCCGGCGACATGGGTCAGCGTGTCGAAATCCAGCGGATCGCAGAGATCTTCGAACCAGCGCAGCCCGACCGGCGCCAGCACCGCCGCCATGCGGCGCGCATCTTCATGGCCATAGGCATTCATCGCATCGATCGCCAGGCGATCCGGCGAGGGCAGGAGTTTCAGGACGGTCTCGATCCGCTGTAGATCCTGCGCCTGCGGGACGGTGCCGATCTTGATCTTAAGCTGGAGATAGCCCTGATCCAGAAACGCCTTCATCTCATCGGCGAGATGCGTGAGATCGTCGGCCGGATAGAGATAGCCGCCGGATGCATAGACTGGAACCCGCGGATGATCGGGCAGGGCCCTGCCGGTATGTGCCGCAAGAAAAAGATGCAGCGGCTGGCCGGCGATCTTTGCGGCGGCGTCCCAGATCGCCATGTCGAGCGTGCCGATGGCAACGCAGCGCTCGCCATGACCGCCCGGTTTTTCGCCCTGCATCATCACCGCCCAGGCGCGGGCGGGATCGAGATTGTCGCCATCCGGTATCGAGAGCTCGGCCGAGCTCGCCTGCAGCAACCGTGGCGCGAAACGGTCGTGGATCAAACCGCCTTGGCCGTAACGGCCGAAAGACGAGAAGCCATAGCCGATCACCGGTTTGCCGTCGCGCTGCATATCCGTGACGATGGCGACCAGGCTGGTGGTCAGCCCGCCGGATGGCAATGCCGGATCGGCATAGCGGGAAATCGGCACCATGCGTTCGTGAATATCGAGAATGCGCATCGCGTATCATGATACCGTGATCGCGAATTTGTGAAGCGGTCTTTATGCTGCGCAGCTTTCTCTGTGACGCAGCTCGCTCCCCAGGTCGTGAAGCGCTTCCCATCCTTGTGATGTGCCATCTCCCTCAACCAATCGTTCATTCATGGGGCACAAGATAGCGAGTGAAGTGTAGGCATCGTGCTTGCGGCGGATTCAAACACGGAGACAGGAATGGCAAAGCCGAGAACGAGAAGGAAAATCCGCCGCACGGCGGAGGTCATTGCCTTACCGCGCGGCGGAAACCGGCCGGCAAACGATAACAGCCCGTTGGCCTCCATTGCCGACATGCCGGTCCCTTCGCCGGCACCGTCACAGCCCACATCATCCTATCCGTCCCTCGACCTGTTCTGGCCGAGTTCCGTCTTCTTCGCCAGCTGGGCCTGGTGGTTCGGGGGCAGCCGTTAGCTGCCGCTTTCTATATTTCGCACTGCAACCCTGATCCTCGCATCAAGTGCGAGGATGACGGGAGCGTGAGTTGAGCGCTATGCGCCAACGATAAAAGACCAACGATAAAAGAATCGTCACCCCGGACCTGCTTCGGGGAGTCTCGCCGATTGTCGCTTTCTCACAACAACCGGTCGCTGCCGGGTTCCACCACGCCGGTGAGTGCCGAGCCGACCGCTTCAGGATCATGTTTCAACGCCGCATCGGCCAAGGTGACGATGCCGACCAGACGCTTTTGGCGATTCAGCACCGGCAGGCGGCGCACCTGGACATCGCCCATATTCTCGATGACATGATCGACCTCTTCGTCGGAATAACAATATTTGACATCCTGCGTCATGAGATCGCGTACGCGACTCGTGCCGTCCTTGCCCACGGCGATACCGCGTACCACGATATCGCGGTCGGTGATGGTGCCGACCAGCCGGTCATTCTCGCCGACGGGCATGAAGCCGATATCCTCCGTCGCCATGATCTGCGCGATATCGGCCACGGAATCATCGGCATTGGCCATATAGATGTCTTGGGTCATGATCTTTGCGACTTTCATGCAGAGATACCTCCTTTTCATTCCATCGGCTTGCTGTGGTTGACATGCTTTGGTTTGAGGGTGAACATGGGCGCTGTCGAATGGCCAAGTATCTGAATGTCGGGCCATGTGTCTGAATGTTCATGTGTTCAACGCCCACTCTTCTGGGAACAGGACCCCCGGCGATCAGTTCCATTTCAACATGGTTTTTGTAGCAACTCGATGAGCGGGCATCCGACTCATTACCCCGCGTAAAATCCGCCAATTCCGATCGGCATTGATCCGCAACTGGGCAGGGCCCGCAGAGGGCAAGACCCATCAACGGTACGAATGGAGGACTGAGATGGTAGAGTATGCAACCCGCAATCACACAGTCGGTCCATTGCAGGATGCATCGAGGGATTCTCGGGACGAAGATCACACGTCAAATATCATGTCGCTGGAAAGTCGAGCGCGACATGGGATGCCGGAGGAAGAGCATTCGGATCTATGGCATTATCCCGCCGACAAGGCCCATCAGGGCGAGATCGTTCCGCACAGGCCCTGGCAACGCATCATCTTCGTCGGCACTCTGGCCGCCATCATCGTGATTGCTCTTGCCGGCACCGTGTTCACGTTCTGGTCACAGCTCTGACTGTTCGGGGCGCGAGGCGACTCGTCACGCCAACCATGTCGTCAGACGGACCGGCGCGGCTTGCGGTGTTTAGCGGGTGTTGTTTCGGCTGCCGCAACCAGGACCCGCGCGGCGGCGATGCCTTGCTCCAGGAAGTGCCGTGAAAGGTCAGGATCGCTGACGGCGCGGGCGAGTTGCAGGCTTCCCGTCAAGGTGGAAAAAAGGGCAAGCGCGGTCTCCTGACGCTTGGCGGGCGGCAGGCGCGGGGGCAGCAGATCCCCGACCATCTGCAGCAACTTTTGCAATTCACGGGTGAAGGCATTGCGGGTCTTGACCGGATGCCGGGCGATTTCCGCCGCCAAAGCCGGCACCGCGCAACCTTTCGCCGTACTGTCGCGATGGGCCGGGCTGAGATAGTTGCGAATGAACTTTTCCAGCACCTTGCCGTCGGCTGAACCGCCTTCCGCTTTTTCCGTGATGGCGGCCAGTTTCGCGGTCGTCTGTTCGAGCGCGGTGGCGATAGTTTCCTGCACCAGCACTTCCTTCGAAGGGAAATGCGCATAGAAGCCGCCATGGGTGAGGCCGGCTTCCGCCATCAGCGCGGCAATGCCGGTCGCTTCGATGCCGTCCGCGCGAAAACGTCGTGCCGCCGTCTCGATCACCTGTTGCCGTGTTGCGGCTTTGTGCTCCGTGCCATAACGCATCTGCAAAATACCGGTTTGACTCTCAATAAATTATAACCATCATATAATAGACACGATGCCCCGGAAAGCGGAAACTGGTTCCGCATGCCTCGGCTGCCAGTGACGGGTATCGCGTGACGGGTTATCATCGAAGGAGAGTGACATGGCCAGTAACGAATCCGCAAAAACCGATCCGATTGTCATCGTTGCCGCCGTGCGCACACCCTTGGGTCGCTTTCAGGGCGAGCTTGGCGGGCTGGCCGCAACGCAGCTCGGTTCCCATGTGATCGCCGCGGCGCTGGCGCGGGCAAAGCTGGCGCCGGAGCGGATCGATGAAGTGCTG